>PPYF01241788.1_pt1 | contig 43908 bp, 76 predicted proteins | sample 1559871 | NCBI WGS metagenome assembly PPYF01 (sample SAMN08240021, study PRJNA423297) | Human gut metagenome, whole genome shotgun sequencing project.
ACGGTATTTGACAACTTGACTTCCATGCGGCGGAGATTCCCGGCGTTCGTGGTCCCCCATGCGGTTGGAAGCGTCACGCAATCGCCTAATAGCTCTCCTGCCCAAACGATCTTCGCATTGGTGGTAATCCGTTTTGCATAGTAGTCATAGACCCTCTGTGCCGTGGCTTGCCCGATATCCGGCGAAACGAGAGTGGCGTCCGCAACCTCAATAACATTTTGCTTATCAGTGGCAATTACATCTGGGTTAGTAATGGTATAAACTGTTTTGGCATCGTCGTATTTGACACCGTTGATCTCCACGCCTCCGTTCTCGGCCTGAGTATATACATGGGCGGTCACTCTAACCTCTGTCACAAGCGCGCTGGTGTCCACGGTGACTCCAGTAAACGTGTAATCCTCTGTGATGGCGTTAGGAGTCCCCGGCAAATTAAATACTCGGATGCCGTCCTGCCCATCAGTTGACGCGCACACGCCCCACGCAAATAGCACCTGCTGTATAGCCGTCCGGATAGTTCCGGACGTAATAACTCCTGTCAGAGTTGTGTCCTCTACGTCCGCGTTATACTCGATGGGAAACTGTCCATTCACGATCTCTTCCAATAGAGATTTCGCAGATTTCGCATTATACACGCCGCCAGGGAATGGGCTGTCATCCAGCACTCCAAAAGCGTCCTGACAGTCGATTGTGTACAAGTTCTGCGCCTGTCTGGTGTGGCTGTCGATGTAGTACACGCCGATCAGTTTATCGTTGTTTCTGACCTCTACGGGCTGTTTGAGCTGGAACATAAAGTCCACGTCTTCCCGGCTGTCTAACGTCCAGTTCATTGTAGAGATGGGCATTTCCGTAGAAATCAGACTCATTTCGTTGATGATGGAAGCGGACCGCAATTCAGACATTCCGAAATAGCGGTAGACGCCGAAAATAATATGTTCCAGCTTTGCCCTGAGATTGGGCAAATTTGTGCCGTTCAGGGCAATGACCACTTTGTCATAGCTCTGCACTTTCCGATTGCAGAAATACGTTGCTGCATTGGGCGTGAAATCCACGTCCGCCTTGAGAGATTCCCCCTGGTACCACTTGATATTGACTGATGGGCAATAGTCACCGGATGCCGTATCAAACGCCAATGTAATGCCGACGGAGGAATACTGCTGGTCCATCTCAAGCGTGATGACTGGTTTGTTTGTAAAATTACAGTCATCTCCGCTCGTTTCCACAGACCAGAATGCAACCTCCTGTGTGTCCACAGTGACATAGTCCCCAGCCAATCCCCAGTGGTTCGGCTCACAGGTAATGGTCGGTTCCGGCGTGATACCGAACGGGAGTTTTGATGGCGCAGAAAAGGGCATCGCCTCCGAAGTGGAGACGGAAGCGTCCTCGTCCGCTCCCGGCGCTATGTCCTTGTAAAGTACAGTCGTAACACTCAAGACGGCGTCACCTGCGCTTCCATAGGGACAAAACTGACTTCGATTTCGCCCCAATAGTTGATGCCGTTTTCCACCTTCTCCATATCCTGCGAGGCGCTGGTGTAATAGGCTTCATACGAGATCGTGGTTTGCCCATCAGCAGCTTCCAACTGTACAGAGTCATCGACGGAATGTTCCACCAAGTAGTCCCAGAACTCGTCAAGGCCCTGGTAGTTGTCGCCCCGGCGAAACACTGTCAGCTGATGGCCGATATACGTTCCGATGATGTCCCGCACCATGCGGCCAGTCATTACACGACCCGCGTTCTCTCCGTCCAAAACGTTGAAATTTCGGTTGTATGCGGAAATGGCAACATCCGCGTCAAACTCTTTTCCATTCAGTTTGATGTAGCTCATGTCACACCCCCGCCAGATTTACCCCTATGCGCCGCGTCTCGGCTTTATTGAGTTCATAGACCACTTTGCCAAGCTGCTCACGGTCAAGCTGGAGGATCACTGTTTGCTGGCCGCCATACCCTCGTCGATTCATCACATTTTCTAAAGCTTTTTCAATCGTGGACAGCGGTGCCTCAATGTTCGTCCCTTGCTTCTGATCGCCCAGCACCGCCAAGAACTCCCGGTTAGGCGGAATAACTGCTCCTTGCGCAAGATACGGTATATTCGGGATTGTAAAGGGGCGGATTTCCTGACCGCCAAACGTTCCCAGGAAAGGAATCGTGACTTTCGGAATCCTAATAACCAGATGCTCGTTAATCCAGTCAATAAACTTGTTCACAAGGGAAATTCCAAGATTAAGTGCATCTTTGATTGTCTGTACAAATCCGTCCCAAATATTAGAAAATGCTTCGGAAATGCTATTCCATGCGCTATCCCAATCGCCAGTAAACACGTTTACAATAAAATCAACAACCAATCCAAGTTGCTCAAGAATCCAGCTGGCAACATCAGCAATTTTCCCCATGACTTTCCCTAAAATCTCAATAATTGTCTGAAATGCCGCAGAAATTGGAGGCCCAAAGGTATTCACAAACCAATCCACAAGAGGCAAAATAAACTCGTTATAGATACGGAGCGCCCCTTCAATCAACTTCCCTACAAAGTTTAGGAAGTTGTCGAGTAACGGCTTCAAATGCAAAGTCCAAAGCTCAGTAAAGGTATTGCCGAGAGTAGTCAGCACTGGTTTCAGAATGGTGTCCCAGATGTTTTTGAAAGTAGCCGTTGTGTTACTAATTGCGGCTTTGATCTGGTCGAAAATGGGTGCGCCCCATGTATTCCAGAATTTGATAATGCTGTCCCACACATCGTTCCAAATATCTTGAATGATCTGCATGGCCGGGGCAATCGCATCTTGCCAAATCATGTCAAACACGGCCTTGACATTTTCAAAAAGCACATCTCCAACACTCAAAACCTGCGTTGCAATGTTAGTAAGCAGAGGGAGAATATCAACCGCCCACTTTGTCAGCGTGTGGAAAATTACGATGTTCCAAATGTCGGAAAGCACCATTGCCGCAGAGTCCAGAAGCCCTCCGACAACATTTCCAGCCGTAAGAATAAACTGGTTCAAAAAGTCCATAAACTCATTGTTGAACCAATCATATAGAGGCGGTCCAAGAGACTTGATGTCATTCCACATATCGCGGAAAACGTCAGCCAGCTTTTCTACTCCCTCAGAAACATAGGCAAACGATTTTTTGAAGGAGTCTTCCAGGGGGCTAAATGCGTCTTTAAGGCGGTCTATCAGCTTTAGGATTTTACTCTCCGCCGCGCTCTCCACGATGTCATCAGAGGTAATGGTCTCAATTTTGGAAAGTCCGCCGCCAGCTGCTCCTCCCGTTCCACCGCCGGAGCCGCTTGCAGAATTTCCGGTCAGTTTGTTGATTTCATCAAACGAAGCAATGCTCTTTTTCTGCTCCTTGTTAGTCTCTTTTGTGGCATCGGTCAAAGCGTTCTGGTTGTCAACAGCATCTCCAATTCCAGAAGATACGCCACCCACATTATCTTGCGTCTGCGTGATTTCCGTATTGGCGCCGCCAAAAATAGCCGTGATGGCTGCATTAAAAGCGTTCGCCATGTCGATTAGCGCGGACACAATCCGGTTCAGAGTCTGCACCACTGGCAAAAGCACCTGAATTAGCGCCTCGCCAATAATAGACATGAACTGCTGCCATTGCATAGAGAGAATGCGTGTCTGATTTGCCCAGCTGTCTTGCGTCCGGATAAAGTCGCCAGAGGCCAAAGACAGCTGATCCAGAACGAAGTTATAGCGCAGAGTCACCAGCTCCGCCTGAGACATAGCAGAAATACTTTTGGTGATGCCCTGAGACAGCGCAAACGTTTCTAGGTTGGCCTGGGTCATAACGATGCCCAGGTCTTTTAATGTTTCCGTTTCACCTGTAAAGACGGATTTCAGCTTAATGTCCGCCAGCTCCTGAGAGATGTTATAAAAAGACGCCACATCACCTGTAAGGCCGGTGAGTGTCAAGGACATCTCTGCCGCCTCTGCTTGCGACAAGCCCATATTGCTTGCCATTGCCATATATGTAGAGGCCGTCCGCTTGGCCGCAAGCTCGCTCATACCGAAGTTGGTGATGGCGTTTTGGGCAAACTCGTCAACATCGCTGGACATATCGCCAAAGGCCACGTCGACAACGTTCTGGACTTCCGCAACATCGCTTCCAAGCTGGATAGCCTGTTTGGAAAAATCGATAATTTTATCAACAGCAAAGGCCGTTGCAGCCAACTTTGCCAGCTTTGTCAACGCACTTGTCGCCTGTTGTGTGTTTGCTCGAACATCAATGATAATAGAGCCATCTGCTGCCGCCATGTTCTCACCTCCCTAGCAGTTTTTTCAGAAGTTCGTCCTCTTCTTCCGTGTAATGCCGCTTTAGATCAACTTTTGAGCGGTTCTGGTTGTAAAATTCCTTTTCCCACTTTTCGAGTTTTTTGTGTTTCCGGAGCTTGTCACGGATGGAAACAACGGCGGAAAGCTGCCCTTCCCCAATGCCCATAAAGCAAGAAACAAAGGTCCACCAATGACAGAAAGAATCCGATCTAACATCATGTCCAGCCACCTTGATAATGTCGGCGGCGATCATTTGGTAGTCCTGCTCCCAGTCGATCAGTTTTGGCCGTTTTTTATCCTCCTGTTCTTCTCCGCAGGCGATAAACCAAAGCAGCTTTTCAATCGCTTCTTGATAATCACTTTCCGGCATTTCTTCAAATTGGGGATAAAACAGGGCCAAGCACACATAGACCTTTACAAGCTCGTTTTCGTTGCCGTTGAGCCTAGAAATAATGTTCAGGATGTCCCGGTAATCGGCATTGATTGCATATTCTTTTCCGCCAACTTCAAGATTGACCGGGAGCGTCCATCTCATTTATTCCTTGCCTCCTGCACGGCTTTCTGAGCCTCCATCTTTGCGTAGGTCTTAACGCCGTCTTCGACGATGGGGAGCATGGCATCCAAAAAATTGGTAATGACCAACTCCCCGTTACTGGCAACAGCCATTACATTTGCGCCGCTTAAGATGCTGTCAAAGTCGTTTTCCTCGCCGAACACATGGGAGAGAGACTTTTTTACTCGGGCGTCATACTCGGCCAGCAGGTCAATGGCATCCTCTCCGGTCTCTGCGGATTTTGAACGTTCGTTATAATCCTTTTGGATTTGCTCGATTTCCACACGCAGGTCCTTGAATCGCTTGTACAGATTTGGGTCAGACGGATTAAACCGTAAAACGCCGCTGTCATTGATCTGGTATGTTTTAATGCCGGTATCAAATGTGATCTTCTGCATAATTCCTCCAAAAAGAGGGCACAGCACTATTCCTTTGTACTGTGCCCTTCCTTGTCTTTAGGCCGCTCCGTCTGCTTTAAAGGTTACAGTCCCTGTGGTATTGGTGATGGTCCCAAGCGTTCTGGCGCCGCCGTATGTAATGTCGCAGGAAATTTCCAGGTTTCCGCCGCCAGCGCCACCAATTCTGGTTACAGACACGGATGCGCCGCTGTACCGCTCCGCAAAATTGGACTCGCCAGATGTTGCATAATAGTGGCCGATCAGCATATCTTGATTTGCCAGAGCCTGTGCGTCCTGGTCCTTGATTGCCAAATTCCACAGTTTCACCGCCGCTACGTCCCCGGCATCCAGAGGGATAGGGTCGAAGCTCTGTGTGATGACGGGCTTTGTGAGTGTGGTCCAGGTGTTCCCAAAAATGTCCTTGATAGACTCCTCGGACCAGTCCATTTCCTCATCGGACTCCTCAACGCGCTTTCCAATGGCGGACCATACAGGTTCCTCCGGTGTTCCAGTATTCAGATATGCAATCAGCAATTCACGGGCAATCGTGCGCCCTTCTGTGGTGTTAAACTCCAAATCTGCCAAAGTGCTCACTCCTTTCAGACATTGACCTCATAGGCCAGTCTCATTAAAATTTGATAGTCCTCATAGCCGTCTTCATAAGCCGCGAACTTAGAGGATTGGGTGGTCGGCTCAACCTTCAAAGCATTAATGCCATCTCCCAAATCGGGGTGTTGGGCCCTTGCCCAGTCCCCAAAATGGTTCAGCATTTCGTCTGCTTGGAGCCGCTTGTCGTTGCTGCTCCCCGGTTTAATCCGGTAGATGATCTTGAATTGGTATTCCGCCTGATACCCGCCGATAATGTATTGCTGGGTGATATACGTTCCTTGGATAGTAGACAGAGCCATGGCCGCATCATCTCCGGCGGCATCATCGATGTCCAAAAACTCGTACTTGATAACTGTCACAGGCTTGTCCGGAAAAGTATTGGCCCACACCAGCATAGAGCGAGAAATGCGGTCAACTTCCTCCGAAGATGCCAAAATTTTCTGCTTTTTATCCTCGAAGATATCGCTTCACCGCCTTTCCAAATACTCGTTCCCATTTGCCCTTGTTTTCCGCTTTGCTCGCCTCAAACCAATGTGATTGCGCCTGCGAGTGCATAGCTTTGTTGAAAACCAAGTCTTTATCAGTGAGAACTTTTGTTGCTCCGTAAGATGCATAACTGCTGCCTGTTGCCGGATCTATCATCAATTTGCCGTAATACAAATAGCGAGATTGTGGGCCGGGATAGATAATTCTGGATTCCTCTACTTTTGTTCTTCGGTCGAGATTGCCCGTTAAGGCCGGAACGTATGGAGATGTATCCTTTTGCGCTTGGACAGCCATCGCATAAACAGCCTTTTCGCTTGCTGCTTCCAAATTCCCCGTCACAGTTGGAACGATATTGGAGCTGACATCAAAGCTAAACATCAGTTCCCACCAACTTCCCAGTGCGACATCTCTCCGCCGAAGTCCTTGAAATCCACAGTGTTGACATTGTAGACATCATCGTATGCGGCGTCGATCTTCTGAGCAGACCAATTAGGATGGACGGCCTCTCCTTTTACAAAGAAGGTGTTTTCTCCAGTAGAAAGCGTCCAAAGCCCGCTCTTGTCCTCTGCCCGCCAAAATTCAATAGGCCCTACATACTGCTTTGGCTCACCATTCACCCCGTCTACGGCTTCAACGCTGGTTGGAATATAAAGGTTGACTGCATCCGCTCCAACCAAACCGCTTTCGTTAACGTTTTTAGCCTTGACAGCATCCAGCAGAACCCCTCGCAGAATGGTAATATGATTTGTAGTTGTTTCCTCAAAAGTGCTAGGGTCCTCTTCTGTCACCACGTTATAGAGCGTTACAACATGGGGGAACACAGCCGCACCTCCTTCCGCGATACAGGAGGCCCGTACTGGACAAATACTGCGCCGCAACAGATGCAAGAGAGGCTTGTGCTGCCTGTGCCGCTGTCGTGGCCTGCTGTGCGCTCTCACCTCCGCTCCGGTATGTCTTGGACCAGCTTCCAACGCTCTGGCTTTGCAGCTCCCCAGCCTCTCCAGCGTTTGCGGAGTTTTGGAGGGCATGCAGAGCCGCTTGCCGGGCAAAGTCGATACTCTGGTACTGCTCTGCAACGGCACAGCAGGCCATCTTCACGGCGTTCAGGTCCTGATTTTGGCCCGCCCGGCCCTGCGTGTAATAGTCCAAAAAGCTGCTTGCACGCAGGGCGAGGCGTGGGAAGTCGGTCTCCTGAATAGCGGTGCCCAGGTATGTATTTTTGTAATACTGATAATCTGCGTAAGCCATCAGGAGACCTCCTTACTTCTTTAAGCGGGCTTTCGTCTTGGCCTGCGGCTCAAACGTCGCTCCAGTAAAGCTAAATTTCACCACACTGGAATCATCAATGAGCACTTCAAAGGTATCGTCCTTGGTTACTCGGAATATGATGTCGGCATCAAACGGGATGTTTTGCTTTGTAGGGGAGCCGTTTTTCTTGAAGGTCATTTTTGACCCGGTTTTGGTCAGATGGAACGGGAAATAATACCCGCTCTGCTCCTCCGGGGTGCTGCTGAACTCTGTATAATCAGAAACATAATGAAATGTGCCCGTTACAGCGCCGTTCGCATAAACCTTCAGGTCATCACCCACAAGCTCGGAAACCTGTTTCCCCAATAGGGTCTGACCGCTGGGGAATAGCGTTAGGGTGTCAGACCCAATTAACCCCCCGCCGGTGCGTAGACAGCAAAAGGGAAAGCCTTCGCGTTCCCGACGTTGTAAGCGTTGATGGGGTTGGGGATTTCCCAACCCAGCCGCATGACGGCACGGAGGGCCACCATGTCGTTCTGCATCAGGTTATACAGGATGTTCCCAGTAGTGGGGTCCTGCACAACGCCGCTGTCGAAAATCTTAAAGGTCATGTCCTGCCGAATGGCATAAACCAGCTGGCTCCAGTCGCCCACGATGGCAAGGGACTCTTCCGGATCGTAAGCACCGTTCACGGGGAAGTACATGCTCATGCCGTCCAGCGCGTAGCGGGTATCACCCTGCATATCGGTCTTGAAAATGGGCTGGCCGTTCTTGTCCACAAGGCCGCGCAGCTTGGCGCGCATCTGAATTGCGGCCATCACGCCGTTGGGGATGTAGCCGCTTTCCTCAACCTTGGCGATCACACCGCCCTCACCCATGATGTCCTTGAAGATGTCGGCGGTTGCGGTTACGACTGCGCTTGCAGTAGTAGCAGAAGGGACAAGGCCCTCACGCCAGGAGGTGGGCTTGTCCGTGCCGTACAGAATAGCGGCGTCGATGACCTTGCCGAATGCCTCCTGGAGCCGGGGTCGCACCTCGCCCCAAATATCGTAGTCGCTGTCATCCAGAACAGCCTCAGGGATGGGGACGATGACAGCAATCTCCTCGGCGTAGATTTTCTTCTTGTCCCACGCCATGTTGGTGGTCTTCTTTAGGGACGCCTTGGAGTCAGACGCCCCGGTAGTCGCCTCGCCATTCACAAAGTAGGCAGTGGGCAAAGCGTCCAGCACGTTCAGGGTCTGTGTCTTGCTGGTCATGTTGGGCAGCCGACGGGCCATTCGCAGCACGGCGGACTCCGTTACGGCCCCCTGAATAATTTCACGAGTCACAGGCTCAGGGATAAGCCCGGAAAGTTTGCTTCTGTCAATAATATCGGCCATATCTAGGCTCCTTTCTTACTTAAGTGCGCCCCGGATCAGGGCGTTCATCACGTCGTTTTCTCCTGTTTTTGGCTTCCCGCCGCCCACAGGAGCGGTCCAGTCAAATGTCGTTTTCTTGCGGTCAGCGGTCAGCTCGTCTACGGCTTGCTCGAAGGTGGTCTTATCGTCCACCATCTTTGCGGCCTTGAAGGCGATAAACTCCGCCTCCTCGCCGGTCAGGCCCTTTTGGGCCAGATACAGGTCCCGCTTGAGCTGGTCCCGCTCCGCCTCCGCAGCGGTCAGTTTCCCGGCCAGCGTGTCCCGCTCTCCGGTCAGCTTGTCCCAGCGGTCCTTTTCACCGGCCTGTCCGTCCTTCCAGGTCCGGTAGGCGGTCAGTTCTTCTTCGCTGGGCATACCCTTCATGGCTTTTGCAAGCCGCTTGCCGATCATGGCATCCACTTCCGCCTGAGTGAAGGTTTTTTCAGGCGTGGGCTCCGGCGCAGGGGCCGGGGTAGGGTTATTGATAGGTTCGCTCATGGTTTTTACCTCCGTTTATTAGTCACCCCGTCGGGTGCCGTTTAAGGCCCGTCGGCCATGAATTACAAAAGAAAAAGGGGCCAACCGCCTACGATTTGTAAGCAGTTGACCCCAACGGTCCTTCTCCGGCCCCTATCGGTCAGAGGAACGATATACGGTTTTCTTTTTCTCCTCCAAGATGAGGAATCCGCTTTCCTTTTTTCGGATAATAGCATCATTGCCGCGGTCAAGTATGGCCTTGATGATGGCCCAGGCTTCTTCATCCATTTTTGCCATCCTCCACCTGGAAAAGCGGTGTTTTATAGCTATCCACGGAAATCAACGTCCTGCAATCTCCTTGATAGCATCCTATTTTCTTTCCAAAAATAGTTATGTTTGTTTCTCCATCAAAAGGGAGTCCTTCGGTAGCAAGTTCTATTTTTAACAAATAAATTGGTTCAAAATATGGGTTTTCGCAAAATTCGTATGCGTCAGCAAGAACTTTTTGATTTGTTCTTTCAATAAAAACCGTTATATTTTGATATTTTCTTACAAAATGGATATTTTTAATAATCAATACTCAACCCTTATCCTCTCTCTTTGCATCGGCAGCCCCGCCGCCTCGCTGAATACTTCGTATTCCTTGTTCAGCCGCCGGATACGAGCCGTTACAGCTTGGTAATCTTCTTCCAGTCCAGCGGCCTTATATGCAGTTTGTTCCCGCTTTAGCTTTCGGACGGTGCGTTCTATTTGGCGTTGCTTTTGAGTGGCCGTATATCCATCGTACTGCCTGCCTTCAAAAGATATCTCCCGATTTTTCCCTTTCATCGCGTTCAGATCAGAGTTTGAATAGGTCGGTTCCATGACACCCTCAACAAACGGATAAAAGTGGTGGCGGCAGTTCCAGCCGCCCAGACCGGGTCCGGTACCATAGCCCGTAGAAGCGATAAAATCAGGATATCTCCCGCTGGATTGCTTCGGTTTTTTGCTCCATCGGTAAATCTTCCCTTGCCAGCTCTCGTGATTTTCCGGTCCAGTTCCAGTGTTCCGCGCCCCGATATGAGCGGAGACCTCAACCAGATCAGTTTCCAAATAATCCATGCCTTGCTCCGAATACTGTTGGCAAAGCTGATTGATACCAGTCATAATAGCGCGGCGGACCGCAACGTCGATCTGGTCCATGTGGCCGCTCTCATATTCCGCGGTCTTGATTCCGCTATCTGCAAGCTGCTTCACAGTGCCGCTAATTGCCTGATTGTAGCCGATTGCTCCACTCTGTATCTGCAGCACGGCATTATCAAGTGCCCATTGGTAAGCACTTGCAGGCCGAAGCATCGTTCGGCCATTGTCGAGCAAAAATGCCATAGACTGTGTAAGATTGCGAAATGTGTCAAGTGTCTGCTTTTTGATGGCATCAAAATCGGAGGCGCTTAACATCGTCTTGGGGGCTGTCACATCTGATCGATTAATCAGGTAGGTGTAATACTTCTGGTTCCGCTCTACAACATCGTCAAATAGCTTATTCAGCTCTTTCTCGCCGATATTGGTCGTTCTTTTGATTGCTTGTTCAATCTCCTGTTGGCTGATACCGTGAGACCGGAGTGCTTGGATGTCCAACACCGTTACTTCGTTTAGCTCTCCGGACACTTTGAGCCTAGAACAAATTTCCTCTAATAGCGTATTTTCAAGATTGCGGTATAGCTCTGCAAGCTCTTCCGGGAGAGCGTCAAGCGCTTCCGGGCTGAACGGATATCTCATTCAACATCATCCTGTGATTCAGTTGCTAAATTCTCCATCTTCGGCAGCATCTTCTTTGCCGTGGCCTCGTCCTCGTTGTACCACTTCATGCGGTATTCCCAGTCGTTCATAATGCCAGCCGCAAGGTCTTGCCGGTCATTGTTCCGCTCTGTGGTCTTGTCCTCGATGATACTATCATCGAAATCAATGGTGACTTCTGCGTCTTCATTTAGCCCGGCCCCCATGGCAGTGTTTCCAAGGTGGAGTATGATACGGCAAAGTTCCTTGATGGCGCTCTCCAGGATGATCTCATGCTTTTTGATGGTGCGGAACATGGTGGAGTTTTCGCTGATGACCTGGGTGGCCGTTGTGATGTTCCCGCCGTCAAATCGGTAGTAGGTCTCCCCGAAGCCGCACTTGCTGGAAAGCAAATTGAGTTGTGTCTGAACGCCTTGGGTGTGTTCCGCCGTCCGCAGGTTCATGTCGATGGGCTGTATGATAGCCCCGCCCTCGATATCCTCCGGCAACACATAATAAGCCAGGTCATCAGGGTCAAACACTGGTTCCCCGTCCAAATACTGTTGTGCGGAAGGCTTGACCATCACCCGCTTTTTCCCGAGCACAAACTCATTAACGTAGCTGTCAAAAGCAATATCAACGCCCTTCATGCTGTCAATGGCGTTGGCGTAGACCGAAATCCCGAGCGGAATGGAGTAATCGAAGTTGTTGGCTATATTGGGCCGGTCAATGACGAATTGCCTCCGGTCGCTGCCAGTGTGGACAACAGGAGGCACCCGCTCAAATCCCTGCACGGAGGCCAACGGCATCTCAGTATCCACGTTCTGGTTCCGATATGTATAAATCCGGTTCTCAATGTTGTACAGGCCGTCGACCTTCCGGTGGATTTGCAGATAGCAGTAATCGTCCCCGTTTACGTTGACGATGCTGTCAAAGGCACATTCAGTAATAACTCCATTCTGCCATGACAGGGGCCAGATATGCTCTACCGTCACATAGTCGATGATGATATCTGTGGCGCTGCCTGGGACTGGTCCCGCCTCCGTGACCCCCATGCCCACCACGCGGGGGATAAAAGCCACCGTGCCAAGAGCGAAGGCCATTTCCTGCATCTCGTTGGAGCGCACGCGAAAGTTGTTCTCCTTCAGAACACGATCAATAAATTCCTGTTCTTTCGTGTCGTCCAGGGTGATTTCAACCCGTTCATTCATAAGTAGGTTCGCCCAGTCCTCCGGGATTTTCTTGCCCATGTTGAGGGTGTACCGCTTGCATCGGACCATGCTCGTTCCGTTTCGGACCCTGTACTGATGGAAGCCCTTGACATCTCCCACATACCAGCTTTTCCACTCGTCAACCTTCCGATAAAAGGCCTCATCAACAGTAGAATAGCCTAGTTCTTTCAATTTTTCGATAATGTTCATTCGGACACCTCATCCGAAAGCAGGCTGTTTAGAAACGCAATCGCTTCTTTCTTTTTGTCAATCCATCCAAACCGCGGAGATGTCCCATAATCTCCGAACATACAGACAAGGAGAAACCATAGGATAGCTTCAACAGTTTCGCTTTCATCCCCATATTTAAGATTTTTAGGGGGTAGAATCGTTCCTCCTTCAGAAAACATAGATATATGCTCTAGCAATGAACGAACGATTTCTTCATATCCATTATAAGAAACAAGATAGTTCATTGCTTGTTCAAGGTTCATGCAATCACCCCCATTCTCCTAAATACACGCTCGAGAGCGTATCTTGTGGCGTCAATAAGGTGGTTGTTCTCGTCGGGATAACCGCTGATGATCTCTCCATCCTTATTACGCTCATACTCGTAGTTAACAAACTCGTTGTAAGCGTTTGGCGTTCTACGGCGGTCAATAACGATCTTCCGCCGCTGGAGCCACTTCATGCCGTACTCTACACTCCCAGGGCCTTTGATTGCTTCCTTGGCCGGGAGACCCATAGCTCTGAAATCTGCGGCGGACTTAGGCTCCGCGCTGTCGCAAGTGATATAAGCGTCTTTATATCCGCGCTTCAAAATCATGCCCGCACTAGCCTCATTTGTCAGCTTGTTTTGGCATATCTCATCAATCATATAAATGGTCTCATGTGCCCGGTCGTAGTGAAGGCGGATAAAAGCGAAAGGGTCAGGATACCAACCCCAGTCCACGCCCTGGTAAACCTTATCGAAGGAAGCAATCTCTTTGTCGGTAATCTCTCGCAACTCAAGGTTTTCAAACACATTCCCGCCAGTTCCAACAGCCTCACCTAGATATTCATGCCGATATGCTCGATCATCTGTTTCCTTCAGGTGTTCGGCCTCAAACAGAAACTGCTCTCCTAGCCACTCCGGCGGCGCTTCCAAGTATGTACTCTTGTGGCACAACCTGTCCGCTCTGTCCTCCAGGCTGTCCTTGTTGGCCCAGTTGTCCCGACTGATCGGCGGGTTATAGCTCTCAAAATTCCAGAACTTCGATCCGCCGCGCATGGTGGACTGGAGGATGGTTCGAATCTCACTCCGCCCGGAAAATTGGTCCTTCTCCTCAAAGTGGGTTACAGCGATATATCCAAACGGAACTTTGATGGACTTGATCTTCATAGGATCGTCCGCGCCCCGAAACATGATCTTTTGCCCCGTCGGTCTATAAATTAGCTCCATAGGTTGCACTTTAGCATCCCAGTATGCCGCCATTCCTAATTCGCCGATTGCCCAAAGATACTGAGCATACACGCTGTCCCGGATGGTGTTTGCCACCTTGCGCAACACCAGCGCATGAGTATTTGGATTGTTCAGTAGGATAAGAGGCACCAGCAGAGACACGCAGGAGGATTTCAGAGACCCACGCCCGCCGGATAAGTCATAGTGAGTGTGTCCGTGTTGGAATACATCACGGGCAAGCAGATGAAATGCGGGGCCAAGAACAGAAGAAAGCCGCACCTCAGACATCAATAATCACCCTGACCTCTGTATCCTCGCTTTTGTTTTCGATGGGCTTCTCCCTCCACCTATCCGGTCTTCGGTTCTTCAGCCAAAATATCTGCGCCGTGGTGTTACCATCCAATGCAGATGCCAGAAGTGCATTTTCGACTTGGTAATCCACAACTTCTTTGCCCTTTTTTAGGGCCTCAGAAATCTCAGGAAACCTGTTTTTCCATTCATAGAGCGTAGTCGCTGTAATCCCGATATTCCCGGCGATTTGCTCGTCTGTCAGCCCATCCCGGGCCCAGCCCTCCAGCAGCAAGAGCCCATCTGGCTCCAACCACCGTTGATACTTACCTTTTGCCACAATGGACTCACCACCTCAATCAAAAATTCCCCTTATCAGGATTTTCGAGATTTATCATTTTATGTATTGACAATATCATATTTTATGATATAATTAAATCATAAAAACAAAGAGAACAACATAGGAGGAAAAATCATGAAACACTATGAATACTGCGTTTGCAAAGACGGCTGGATGATGGGAGCTTATATGGACAACAAGAAACGTGCTGAGGAATGTGCTGCTCGTTATGCCTCCAAGTATCCGGGGAGCAAGATTGAGATCAAACTCAACGTCTATGACGAGATGGAGTACCGTTATTTTAAGGAGGTTGGCTGCTAATGACTAACAGGGAAGCGTATGTTTTCGGATGGGTTTTCGGCCGGATTAACGCAGAGGTTTTCCCGGATGATATTGGTCCCGATCCTTGGGAAGCGTGCATGAGGCCATATACCTGTAGCGCACAGGTGATTTCTGCCGCCCACGAAAAAGGGCTCCTGTCTGGAGACTTGGACCAGCAGATCGGGGAGGCGCTGTCCGAAATCAATAGCATTGAGCCGGAGATGGACGGTGGCTCCGAAAAGGTCCAGCCATTGGAAATACAAGGCTCCTGGCAGCTCGGCTATTATGCAGGCAAAGGAAAACGTCTGCTGGCCGATGCCGGATTTGATATTGCCGCGGCCCGCAAAGCCAAAAAACTGACTCAGGCGCAGCTTGCGGATGCCATGGGCGTAGATCAGGCGGTGATTTCCCGCTGGGAGAGCGGCAAGGTCAGCCCCAACGCGGAGAACCTGTCAAAACTGAAAGAACTGCTTGGGTGATCGTATGGCCGTTGTCATGTCGCCCCGCACCTGCCGCCAGTGCGGCACCGTCTTTGACGGCGGCCCGCGAGCTTGGTACTGTCCCACCTGTCGACGTGAGCGGGCAAAGGAGGCAAACCGCCGGCATCGAGCCAAAGGCCGCGTTGCAGATCGGCCCCTTGGCAGCACGGACAAGTGCGTCCGCTGCGGGAAAGAATACACTGTGCGATCTGCTCGGCAGAAATACTGCCCAGACTGCGCCTATGAGGGTGCCCGGGAAGCGGATCGTCCCATGTCAAGAAAATGGAACCAGGAGCACAAAGACACATATTACCCCGCCAGAAATGCAAAGCGGCGAAAAAAGCCTGCTCCGTAGTTTTGGCCGCCCCTTCGGGGGCGGTTTTCTTTTGTTGTTGGTGCCACCGCCCGCCTCATGCGGCGAGGAGCGGCATATTGAAACAATTGTGGCAGAGGACGTTTAACTCGGATAATCCATCTGCCTATAACTCCGAGTATCACATACGCACTGTTCCGCTTAGATTGTCACACCCTGGTCTCGGCGGCGACATCATGATTAGCCACTCGCAGGGTAGTTTTCAGCGGGATAGCGCCGGGGCAGGCCATAGCTGCCGCCGCTTTTTTGCCCGACACTATGACTGTCGGCTCTGCCGCATGGAGGGCGCGACCCTCCGGCCCTGATATGTGGGCTGATGCGCTCGTGCGGCATATATTCCCTGCTGCGTTGCAAGCCGCCATCGCCTGTTCAGGTGATATGGACCAAGACCATTGTCATGCAGGGATTGGCACGGGTGGAAGGCTCTGTTCCCCCAACCTCCGGTTTTGGAGACCAGCGCTCTCCATTGAGCTACACCCGTATATGAAGGGAGTCCCCCGGCAGGAAACGTACAAGAGAGGCTCTCCTTTCTGTTTAATATCTGCTTACTAGATACCCCGCCGGGGGAGTGGGTTGTCCTTTGGGCCGCAGTTGGTCGCAGCCCGAAAGGGGAGGAAAAAGAAGGAGCATGGGGAAGTCACTCCCTCATGCTCCATTGTCGCATAGTCTTCGCTTTTAATTCCCACTTTTGTGGGAACCACTGCCCGGGTTTTTTGTGATGATGAAAGATTACACCCTATGTACAAATGGGAAGTTTGTTCTCCCAAGCAGATAGTCCGTACTGACCCCATAATAATCCGCGATTTTATATAGGGCATCCATAGACGGCTCTACTTCTCCTCGCTCATATCTTCTCAACATATCCGGGTGCAATCCCATCAGTTGTGATGTAACTGTCATGCTCCGAACTGGCCGCATGGACTCCCTCAGCTTTCTCAGCCTTTCCGGGAACTCACCCATCCATATCCTCCTTCTTGATCCACCACCGTCCCGCGCAGCGGTGGGCGGTAACGCAGGCGGTAGAAATCCGGCAGGGGCGAACGCCAACATCCTCTGCTGCAGATTTGATCGACGGATACTCCTTCCGCTGGCCGTGACGATCAATGGAGATCACTTCGGTTTCGGTCATTGTCTACCTCCCTCATGCTGTCCTCCCTCCCCGTCTCGCCTGTTCCATTTTTCGGTGATGCTCCTGACCGCTTCGCCCATATCAAAGCAGCAATTCGCCATCGGGTTTGCATAAATGCGCGTTTCTAGTCCGCACTCTGTGCATACGATAGAAAACTCTGCAACAGAAACCATAGTATTCAGTCTACAGAGCATTACTTCTCCGCCACAATGTGGGCAGTTCTTTAGCTTAAGCATGATTGCCCTCCCCGTCGTGGATGTTGCCGCAGTGTATGAGATGGGGCCAATTCTCCGGTTGTGCCTCGTCCTCCTTGTCCATGCGAGCGCCGCAGTTGGGGCAGTAAATTGGGCATCTAATTAAACATCTATGTGTACATCCGCACACAGAACAGTATGGAGTAATCCCGTCCAAACTATCGTCCCAACACCCATGCCGCACCTCCGCAACGTCGGCGGCGGGGATAGCCATAAGCTCGGATACGCAATCCTCAAAAATCTGTGCCGCTCTTTCGTCATTTTCTTCTTCGCAATCACGGCGATAGTTCTCAAATTTCTTGACAGCAACCGCCTTCTCGATGTACTCCTTCATTCCTCTTCCTCCAATACGGCCATATCATAGCCGCTCTGAATAAAGCAGATTGTCTTTTGATGGTTGCAAGCGTTCCCGAGATAAGTGTAAATCTCTCGCATATCCTCCACACTGAACCTAGTGTCAAGATATTGATTTATACCATTCAGGAAGAAAATATGAAGGGCTGTATTATCTACTGCACGGCGGAACGGCGTGGACTTACAAGCTGGGCGGGAAAACCACTCCAACACCTTGCACTTTACATCCATCTCGCTCTCGCAAGTGCTGATATTGAAATACACGTTCGCCTTTTGGTGGGCGATAAACTCTCCGTGGCTATTGATAAACCATCCAGGGAAGCATATCCCAAGCCTTTTAATGAATGCCCAATCAACCATCCTGCTCCCTCCGTAGTGCGTCTTCCTCGCGGGTCAAGAAAACGGTTTTGCCGATGGCACTTGCTGGGTATCGCCTTGTTGGGCGCTTCCAGCTTAGGTTATGCTCAACCCGAATGCAGATGTCCTCAAACTCCAGACAGCGGCGCACTTCTTCCGGCTCCACCCCCGTGTCCTCGTAGGCGGCGAGGCGGTCAACAGCGTTTCCCATAAACTTTTTTGGTACACTCCATACATCAAAGCAATCATCTTCTCCGATGTAATTTACAGTACGACCGGCAAGCTGTTCTTTCTTGGTCATCCGTTCCATACTCATTCCTCCTTACAGATCAGCGCATAGGCGTGGTATCTGTCTCCATCCCACCTCAGATGCTCAACAAGACCAGCCAAATACGCGGTTGCGGTTCTGGAATCAAACCATTTCGGGTCATGCCCAAAAACCGGCGTGTACTCGCTGTAACTGTGCAAATCGGTCTGAATTGCCCGACCAGCTAGCACATACTTCTCGTTTGGCTCCAAACGCTGGAAGAACATATCTCCATCCATAATGGAAAACTGCTTCATGTCAGTCCTCCTTCGGGCCGCGCCAATCCCAGTTCTCCCCGTGAGAGCATTTCTTGCATATTTCAGGGATTGGCGTTTGCAGACTGTCGCAATGTTTGCAGACTGCACAGGATTTTATACACTGCAAATCGTTTACCGCCGCATCCTTCTCCCACTTCACCTGCTCCAGCTCGGCTTGTATGGCTTCCAACTCCTCGTGCGCCTTGATGATTTCCGTTTTAGCACAGACGATAGGGCAGTCGTGGCACTTATCCTCATAGTGTTTCAGACGGGCGATCTCTGCCCCGGCCTGTTCCAGCTCGGCCTGGAGCGTGGAGAGGGCGGTCAAGCACTCCACCATATCATGAAACGTCTCCTCCGGGTTGTTCTCCACCGTACTGTACCCGTGGTAGTCATGTTTCAGCCGCTCAATCAACTTCTCAATGTCCATCAGGTGGTCTCCTTCCGCATATCTGCAAGGATTTCTGCTTTGCGACGCATACACCACGCAAACACAGGAAACCGGAATGCCTCCCCTTTGGTGGAACACTGGGAAAGGAAGCCGCACTTATCACAATGCCCGTATACAATGGCCTGTGAGATCGCCAGCCCCTCTGCTTGCTTTTCCGGCGTATACTGTCGGTCAAACATAGTGATATGCTTTATATTTGTCCCAGAAATGTCCATCAGGTGTCCTCCTCTCCCTCCGGCGGGCGGCGGTAGAACACCCAATCAGGCAATTCATTTACATAGCTCCCATACCCTGACGGTGTAATAATATAGCCATATTTGCACAAACACCAATAACCAACTTTCTCGCCATTTAATTTGTTATATGAAAGCCATACTGGAGCATCTATCTTCCACAGTTGCTCGATGGGCATCGGCTCGTTCGGCGGGGACAGGGCGGTGATTGCCATGTCGATGGCTTCATTGATTTGCTCCCAGGTGTATCCATCACCGGGGATGGTGGTTTTCCGCTCCAAAATCGTTACAGCCTGTTGTCTATCCATCCTCACCCCTCCTTTCCCGGCGGGTCTGGGAGAGGCATCCACCACGAGACATCAGCATCTTCCCAGTCCAGGTATTCATCAATGATCCAGCCGTCAGCTTTATTCCATGATCCAAGCTGATATGCGTCCTCCAGCATGATGCCCAGTTTTGGCCTCCCGCTTGCGATACACAACACCGGCTCATGCTCTGGCGGCATGGCATTTTCCACGCTCACCCACTCGTTCGGCGGGGTGAGGGTGGGCATCTCCAAAGCGGCCCGAATCCCAGCAACAAATCCCGCATCATAGCCAAATACGCGCTGTACACTAAGCTGGTCTGCGTATTTTTCTTTTAAGGCATCCGCATCAATCGCCCTTGCCATCCTTCAGCGCCTCCATCCTCTCCCTCACTATCTCCACGGCCTCGTCCGTCATGGGGGCGCCACAATGACAGCAGAATGTGCTTTCATACTCTTGTACAGCACCGCATTTAGTACATTTGCAGGAACTCGTTCCAGGGTAAGCGTCAATCCACTCACCCCTCCACACCTTCTCCACCTGCTCCCGGGTGACGGGGCGGAGGGCGGAGAGGATAGTGTCCAATACAAGCTTGAACGTCACAGCCATACCAGCCGCTATAAACGAGCCTTGACCCTCGTATTCATCGGTCAGTTCTTTAAGGCTATCATTCAAAATTTTAGCTTTTGCGATTGCTTCTTCCAGCTTCATAGTTGGGCCTCCCTTTCCATCTTCTCCCTGATGGCTGACAGGATGAAATCCCGGTTCAGCACATACAGGTCCGTAATTCCGTGCTCCTTGCACATCTTGATGACCTCGTCCATGATGTAGTTTTTGATATCTTCTTTCCAGAGGACAACCGCCTGTATCGTTGCAGAGGCCACGGTGTTTCCATCCTCGTCTGTTCTGACTTGCAGGGATGGGTCCCCAATGTCAAAATACTCTCCGAGGTTCATTCCATCACCTCCAGCATCTCCTTCGATGTTGGCCGATCAAGCGGATAGTATCGTGTAATACACCCATGATCGTAGTCAGGGTCCCACAAAACCCATATCACATCCATCAGCGGTGCGCCTCTGCCTCTGGTTTTGAATAGAAAGTCCGGCCTCCATGTCAGCGGTAAAATCCACTCTGGCGGCATCTTTTCAAATAGCGGCTTTCTTTTCTTTGCGTGCCAATACTGGCTTTTCAGTAGAAGTACAAACGGCTTTTCGTGTTCCATGCATCGCTGAATGAATGCCTCTGACTGTGAGAAAGGAGGGTTTGTTATAATCCAGTCACAGTCCATCAGTGGGGCAGTCAGAAAATCATCTCCGCGCTGGATGTCCGTCCCGATTACCTGATACCCCATTTTCTCCATCACACGAACCATGTGACCATCCCCACAGGCAGGCTCCCAAATTTTTGTACCCTTTTGGAGATCCAGAAACTTCATCAGCGCAAAAGTGGCATCCGGCGGAGTCGGATAAAAATCGGAATAGGCTCTCTTGTAAGCTGTATTCCCTCCAGCAATCCGGCTGGCCTGTAAACTATCCATTGTCGATCATCTCCATCTCCTTCGCGCTCAGGATCGGCGCGCGGGTGTTCCAGGCGAGGCGGGCTTCGTGTTCCGTCTTATACCATCCGCTGTTTGTAAAACATTTCGTGCAGATCACGTTTCTGCGGACATTTGGCTGATAGTAGCGTTCGCTCCGTACCCTTGCCTTTCCTCTGCACATAGGACACGGCAGCAGCACCCCTGCATCCGTCAGCCGCTTCGCCGCCTCCCGGTCACCCATCAGGGCGCGTTTTTCATTTGTCAAAACCATCTGTAATTCAACTCCTTGTCCAGCATGTCCCATCGAAAAATCTTATCGTCCGGATAGATCAGGCCCTCATCCTCCATCTGAAATCGCCGGTCAAAGTCGTGGACTGTGTGACCGTCTGAGTGAAACGTCACCGGGCTGTCGGCGTCCCATTTCAGCATCAGTGCCCACAACTCTGGGTAGTTCTTCCGCAAGTGCCGAAGCTGATCTATGCTCTGATTGTGGCAGAACCAGCAGCCTCCCCTTGTGGCGGTGGTGTAAATAGGAGAGAGAAGGCCGTTTTCCTCGCACCACTTTCGGCAGTCAGCCTCTGTCCAGCCAGCCTCTACAAGAGGACTTTTCTTTTTGTCAGATAGGATGTGAGAGCGGTCTGGCTCGTCGGCGGCGATGCCCAGGTACATAACATTCCTATCCCTGCGCTTATTTATTTCCCGAAGTACTGGCAGCTTTACATCCCCTTGACACCATGCACCTCCAGGTCCGCCTCTCATCGGCCAGCCTCTGATTTGCCCTGGGTTTTTCTTTGCCATCGTGCTCTTTCGACGGTAAAACACATCCTGGTAGGTGTTCCTGCATCTGATATGCTCCACTTCCATTCCCCACCGCTCTTTGATAATTGCGTCTGCCTTAGCCTTAAACTCCACCATAGGCGGCAGGTCAGCCGGGATAGTGTCTGTGGCCCAAACCTCCGCATGGACGATGCGGTCAAGGGGCCAGCTCAGTTGTTCGATTGCCCCTAAACATGCGAGACTATCTTTTCCGTAAGACAGGGATAAAATATATTCCATAGGCGTTCCTCCACGTCTGGAGGTGGCCGGCCTTTAAAACGTTGCCTCCTATGGTTTTATTTAAAATTTGGGCAGCTCTCGATGGCGTATGTAGTCACCCAATGCTTTACGCCACCCTGGCATCTGCCGACAACAAACGTTCGTTTCTTGGCCGTCCAACCCGGCACGGGTTTCTCCTCACGCAGCCATGGACACTGGCTGATCGGGCAGCAGCAATCCATACAGGGGTTGGCCGAATACCGCCGGATGGGGACTAGATATTGTTCAAGTTCGCCCATATCACCACACCAACATCGCCCCGCAATCTTCACAGAACCGCGGCTTTCTGGTTGCGTGCTCTTGATTGAAGAACTTCCCGCAGCAAGGGCAGTTAGCACCATGTTCTGAAAGGATCACGTTCTGCTGAAGTTCATTCTTCAGGATGCCGTCAATGGTATCAACCAGTGCAAGGCAATTTTCCTGTGTAGGCTCTTTTCGCGCCTTAATACGTGCCTGCTCTGACAAGCGTAAAATTTTCTCCCGTTCATAGGCGGTGTTGTCGCGGAAATTATCTAGTTGGATTTCTTTCAACGCACGAGCTTTGAGCTTTCTCTTTTTATCAATCGCCTGTTCTTTGGTGATTGACCCTCTTTGATAGAGCACATAAATATCAGACAAAATCCGATATCCACACTCGTCAAACATAGAAAGCTCTTCAGGGACAGGATCATGATTCTTTGCCTGTTCCTCATAATCAAAGAACATAGTTTCCTCCTTTTGTAACCGCTGAAACCGCTTGTTACCATTATGCGGTAACACCTCCGCCTTCACTCCCGCAATGGATGCGCGGTTTTGTTACCGCGTTACCGCACTTTTTACCTCTTGGAAAACAAAAAATATTGCGTACACAATTTTTTTATTTTATAAAACATACTGAAAATGCGGTAACAGCGGTAACGGGTAACGCTTCTATGGAAGCAGCGAGTCTTCATATTCATCAAAATTGTTTTCGTTTTCTTGCAATTTCAAGCAAACAAGCCTACAAGGCCGTCCATTTATCCGCTTTACAATTGTTGGACGGCCGTCCTTCCCACAGATGATGTTACCTGTATTTTTCGCCCAACCCAGAAAAGCAGAGGCGTTGTAACCCTCGTCCTGAAGGATTTGATCAAACTTGGACCGGATAATATAGGCGTAATCGTTGTCCAAGTCTCCCCATATCTCGCCCTGGCGGGTATCCGCTTCGGGCGTGAATCGGGCTTGGTTGATGTTGATGAAATCGTACAGGTATTGCATGGCCCGGGCGTTCTGATTGACGGTCTCCTTTGAGACAAGGTATTTAGAAATGTCCTCCGGCCGAAGGAGAATCCCGTCCCGGAAGATCCATTCCTCCGCTAACTTATCGGCGGCCAATATAAGCGCTGCAGAGGCCGTCTGCTTGTCCATGGTGTCATTGGTCTTCAATGCGTCCTGCATGGCTTCCTGGAGCTTTTGAACGCGTTCCTGAGAGCCGTCTTCCATCAGATGTTCAACAAACTCTTTCCCTGCAAAACCGTAGTTGGAATAGAGCTCTGTTGCGGTTTTTTTGGGCTCATCAAAAAGCTTTGTGTCATGGCAGTCCACTTCAATTGTTCGGTTGACTGCACCCTCACCGCTGTTGGCTGAAATAATGGGGAACTCTCCTGTTGTGATAATGCAGTTCCGCCAAGTAGGTGTTTTCTGAAGGCCGCCCTGTTTCTGTCCTCGTGTCCGCCCCACACCCTCAGACAACTGGTAGATCATCTTGTCGAAGTCCTTACGATTGTCCTTGACAAGCTGGAGCTCATCAATGATGAGAGGGAGAGAGTTGCAGAACGCAGCGCCCAGCTCCTTGCCGACTTCCGTGGCATTGAACGTCTGGATGTAAACGCCGATCTCCGGGTTCGCCCATACACTGGCAGCGAGGACGAGACTTAAACTCTTACCCGTTTCTGAGCCGCCCCACAGGTGGACGAAAAACGGGAGGCAGTTGCATGGCTTCACCAGCACGGAGGCGAACGACGCTGCCAGAACAATGCGGGCAACCACGTTTCCGGGCGTTTTCCCGGCCCTGACAGTCCGTACACAGTCAAGCCATGCCTGACGGCTGCCTTTCTCCTGAATGCTTTCAAACCGTGTTCTGAATGTCTCTTCTCCGTCAAATACCAGGTTTTCCTCGTAGGGCGAAAATCCGTATCCGTCGATCCAGCCCAGACGTCCCACACTGGTGACCTCCGGGATCAGGTCGTAGTTGAGTTGTTCCACGTCTGCTAGATAGCGGACTAGGGCTTTGCTCGTCTCGCTGTTTACCATGATCCCATATTTAGAAAGACTGATAACGGAACGGCTGTCAGAAACCACGCTACGGTCCTCGATGACCGTCTCCCAGCGTTTCCCGAGCCGGTAGGCTAACATGACCTTGTGAACTTTGGTGTCCACGTTAACCAGCCGCTGTATCGGCATAATGGGGTGATAGCAAGCCACGATCTCAAAGCCCAGTTTGTCGGTGCCGTAAATCCCGGTGTCTGAGGCGTTCCAGCTTCCACAGTCAAGCTCCAGTTCTTGACCGGTGAAATCCGTCCGGTTGAATCCTGGGGTGGTTGTTCCATTGACAGTCTCCATGTATGCCTTAAATAGCGCGGCCAGATTGCGTATTCCTACAGTTTGCGCTTGAGCGGACATAACTCCCAGAAGCTGCTTTAACTCGAATTTGTTGTCCTTGTGGGCATAGAGATATTCAAACGGCTTTGTTGTTGTCAGGTAATCGTCTCTTGTGTAAATGGGCACGTTCCCCAATGCTTTTTGCCTCCCTTCTCGATGAAGTCGTCAAGCCAGTATTCGATATACGGGAGGCGCTTGACGGCCTCGACATATAATGGATGGTAAAACAAAACGTCTTCTTGGCGCATTGGCCGAAAAACATCTTGTATTTCCTTCCAATAGTGAAATTCACGAGTCATAAACCGGAAATTTGTTTCAGATTGAACGGTTCTCCGCTGTTCCTCGCGGCGGGCTTCCAAAGCAGCAGACCGGACAGCGCGGTCCGGCTTGTTTTCTGCCAGCCCAAGTTGAAAATCCGCGTTGATTCTGAGTATCGCTTGGCGGAAATTCAGGTCAAATAGGCGCATCACAAAGTCAATGACTGAGCCGTGCGCCCCGCAGCCGAAACAGTGAAAACCACCAGAACCCGGATAGATATGCAGGCTTGCCTGACGGTCTCCCGCATGGAACGGGCAGCGGATACAGCTTGCGTGATTGACCTGGAATCCGTAGTGCTCCGCGACTTCTCGCATGGTGAGCCGCTGTTTGATTTCCTCAGCCTGTCGGTTCATCTGGCAGCGCCTCCAACCGCTCTTTGAGCTCCCGGTATAGGACATCGCGGATCAACTGTCCGCTTGTCTCTTCCTTACAGAATAGGATTTGGCAGTTATAGCGGGACAGCCAGGCCGTCATGCTTGCCACCAGGGACTCCGGCTTCATCTGACTGCGATAGACCCCGGCATAGGCTTTTTCCCAATCTCCGTTTTCAATCAAGAGATAGACCTTCGCGTTGGCCTGTTTGGCCCGCTCAAACTCCCGCTCGAACCGTTTGCGGTCCTGGCAGTAGCAATGAGCGATCTCGTCAAGATCCATCTTCCGCTCGATCACGACGGCATCCCGTAGGTCCAGACATTCACACCTCGCAGAGTAATCGCCAAACGGCAGCGTCACTCGTTCCACGGGGAGACTGATGGAGGCCAGGCGCTTCCTAGCCCTCACCGTGTCCTGTTCCCGTGTGTCTACCAGACAGACCATGTTGGATAGCTGGTGCTTTACTTCTACCGGGTGCATGGTTTAGTCCCAAGGAAGCTTCACATCGTCTGGAATGGTGGTTTCCTCAAACCCGCCGGGGATAGCCGCAGTGCTGCTCTGCTTGTTTTTCAGGGGCTTGTCCTTCGGCATTTTGAACTTGCCGTCCTTGATATCGCCGACACAGGCAAGCGCACACGCTCTGGTGGACCAACCCGTGTTACCGTTGTACTCCCATTCTTCGTTACGGAACAGGACGCCGACGGTCTTTCCCTTCAGAGTGACTTCGTCCCAGTCCCAGTGATAGCCAGGGTTTCCATCCTCAATGCAGTAGATGGCATTGTTGAAGGTCCGCTTTGTCCAGCTGTCCTTTTCACTGCCGTCATCTTTGGGGACATTCAACCGATAGGTGCCCCGCCAGCGGCGATCTTCTCCAGTTTGGCCGTCAAAATCCTTTTTGAAAAAACCGGCGTAGGGGCCTTCCAGAATATCAAAGGAGATCAAAAGCACATGGCCCCAGTCATAGTAGATTTCCTCCGCGTTGAGGATCTTCGCCACATAGCCGCCAACTGGGAGCTGTTCTCTGGCCACGCTTTTCTCTGCCTTAAATCCGCTGAATTGTTTCATTTTCATCCTCCGTTTCAATCATTAATGGGCAATTCTGCCCGACATAGTGATCTGGATAGGCACTGATCTCTCCGGTCAGAGCACAGGTCCGGCTCTGCTGGCGGAAAAACCGGCACTGGCGGCACGAACAATCGGCCACGCCTTTCCGGTCTACCGGGAAATACACGCTGACGGTAGCCGTGCCTTTGATGTAGCTAGACACGCCAGAATCAAAGCGGTCATAGCTCATAGTAGTCTCTAATGGCTTTATCGACTGCTGCAAGGTCATTGTCGATCAGTGGCTCATTGAACATACCCATCGGAGTTTTCACCGTATCCTGCCCGTTGTTTCTGGTGGAGAACTGATATTTTCCATCAGTGACTACGGTTTTCAGAACGATGGTAAACATACCTTCCAGAGTGATCTTCTCGTCCAGCAACTTCCCGATGGTCTTGAACTTTTCGTTTCCGTTGTTGTCGATGTCGCTGTGCCCCATGAAATACACGATTTTATCATCTGACAGAGCGGCGGCGATTTTTACCAGGGTGTAGTAGTTCAGAGCGAGATCCGTGAACTTCTGGTAGCCCGTCACTTTGGCTGTCCTCATGTACTCACCTGTCATCAGGTAGGTCGCGTCGTCAATGACGATGGACTTTGCCGGGGCTTTCTTGATGGCCGTTTCGATGGACATATAGTCATCTGTATTGAAGGTCTTGTGCTTATTCTTGAACGGCAGCGGCTTCCCGGACACATTCACGATACACACATCTTCCGGCTTGAAGTTCCGCAAGCTGGTGCTTTTTCCGGTGCCGGACTGCCCGTACACCATAACGATGATTGCCATTTAATCCATTCCTCCTCCGTTTTGCTTGACCTCGATCAGGTCGTAGCCCTGAATGATGATTTGCGAAACGATGTACTTTGCAGACAGTCCGGTCTCCCTCTGGAGCTGCTTGACAAGTCGTTCCGCCTCTTCGTCCAGACGAACAACGCCGCACACGCTTTTCTCTGGGCGATAAACATTCAGGACGATCTTGCTTTTCATAACCCTTCCTCCGTATAGACTTTCTGGATGTTCAGCGCATCGGCTAACACGTCAGGATCATCATCCACCAAATCACGCAGCCAATCCTGGAAGCAGAACTTGCAGTAGATTTCTCCTCCGACGAGATAATACTTCTCACAGTCATCTTCCAGCTCCGGGTTCAACTCGTGGTCACACTGGCTGCATGTTGGATATTTAACCCTCCTTCGCATGGTTCCACTCCCTTGTTGCGTGGTTGATATCAGTAAATTTCCGAGTTCGCCATCCGCAGGCGTCGCAGGCCACCAGGAACATATCCGGGTTGCCCTCGATTGCCAATCGCTGGCCGGAATACAGGCCGCATCTCGGACATGGGCCTAACTCGCCTCTCGGGCGTTTTGCGTGTGCGTTCATTCCTCGCACCACCAAATGTCTGCCGTCTGGACGCCCAGGGATAAGGCAAAATCGTGGGTAGGAACTGCAATGTCAATATGGTCCCCCTTGACTGCCGGGCCGGTATCATCCGCCCGCAGATACACCATCTCGCCGTTGTACTCGATCATGACGGTGCTGCCCAGCGGTATAATGTCCGTATCCACAGCGCAGCTCACATACGGAGTCACGCGCCGTCCGCTGGCGGTGATGCCTGTCCCAGTTCCGCAGATATGAGGCCGCTCTTCACAGCAATAAAAGGTGATGGTCACATCTCCCAGCTTATGAGACCGGGCCAGCAAAGCAGCTTCTATAAGCTCATTCTCGTTTTCCTCGAGCTCTTCTTCTGTCAGATAACAGCGGGTGGTGGCCGGGGTATCGTCGCCGGGGAGGCTACCGTCCTCTGTGGTGGCCTCCGGCTCGTGCATGGCGGGCCGATCCGCTTCCACCGTCATAATCAGGTAGCTTCCCAGCCACGCCAGCAGCAGAAGCAGGAACAGAAGATATGTAATCAGCTGCCGCCTCTGGCTCCGGCGTCGCCGCTCTTCCCGGGTCAGTTTTTTCACCGCTCTCCCTCCATCCAGGAAAGGAAGCGCATGAACCATCCGGCCACTGTGGCTGTTCCGATGATGGTGATTACCACCCCTATACCCATTTCAAAGCTCATGCGCTCACCGTTCTTTCCGCGATCCAGCGATCCAGCAAAGCCTTATAGATATAACACCATTTGACTTTCTTGCCGTCCTCGGCCATTACGCAGTCCCCAAACGGGAAAACTTTCTTTTGGATGCCCTCCCGGATAGTTTCAGGAGTAATACGCAGCCCCGCATTGCGAAGGACTTCCGTTGCTTCGGCTGCTGTCAATGCTTCAATCATAAAAACCTCCTTGATTTCTCCCTCTGGAGGCGATATACTGTATCCAAAGGGATTGTTTGTACTCGCTCAATCCTTGCCCGTCTGACTGCTGGTAACGGTCAGGCGGGATTTTTTACACATCTTCCGGGTATGCACCGGACACCAGCTCTTTCAGTTCCATCAAACCGATGCCGGGATCATGTGCTGCTCGGTCCAGAATCAGCTCCTTCAACTTGGGTCCAGCACCTTCCAATGCCTTGCGATAATCTTCAAATGAGTATTTCATGTGGGCCTCCTCCCATGTCATTCCCTGCCACGCTTTACAAAGCCGGTTCATATAAAGCCGGGTATTTGCCGCCTGGAGTTCGATTTCTTTCTGTGTACTTTTTTCGTTTAACATGATTTTCCTCCTTTACCTCTTGACAGGCTCGAAAGAAAATCGTACAATTGTTCTATCAAGCCTAGTCGGTGTAGCGATTAGGTCTGGTAGCCCTCGTCGGTGTCTCTAGCACTGGCGGGGGCGCTTTTTGTTGCGTGCCTCGCTCCGCCGTGGTAGAATGCGGCGAAAGGAGGTGTCATTGTGGGTAAGATAAAGAATTTTCTCAATCGAAATAAACGATACAAAACCATACAGGAAAACGGCCTAAATGTTCTTGTCGAAACCGAAGGCTCGAAAGCACGCACGGAAAAACGGCGGTTTTTTATCAACGTGCTTCTCTCTATCATATCTACCGTCGCCGCAGTCGCTGCCGCGATATTTGCCGCCCTTACTTACATCAACTCGTAGCGGCATACACTTTCCGCAAGCACAATGAAATGCTCCAAATTGGTCATAACCACAATCGGGGCCAACAATCTGAAATCCCCAGATATACTTATCCTTTGGTTTTATCGGTTTTACCTCCTTCTCTATCAATACCATCAATGGCTTGCCGAACAGATTGGCGCATAGTATCAAGTGGGCTGTATGAATTCCCGTAAATATCTGTTTGGATGCATCTGTCTTGAGTTCGCTGGCCTTGTAGCGCAAGTACGAGGTCAGCGATTTCTTTTGCCTCGCCTTTCAAAATGGCTTCCATCCCTCTCACCTCCCCTCACCCTTCGTCCTGATCTGAAAGAAGCTTGTCTACGGTGACGCCATTCCTGCGTTGAATGATGCTATTAAAGGCGACCTCCATGCGATTTCTGATATCCGGCGGTCTTCGATGCCCGTTCAAAATCATAGAAACGTATGATTTTGTAACGCCCATTTCTTTGGCCAATTCATCATAGGTAACATCTTTGTTGTGCATCTTCCCAATCAGATTTCCGGTCCATGTCTCCGGCACCCTTTATCCCTCCATTCTGTTTAATTTGTTGACTGATGCGGAAAGATCTGGTAAGATGTTACTCAGAGATTCCGGCCCTATTTATCCTCCGAGTATGGTTGAAGGCTTGCCAGAAAGGAGGTGATTTAATGGCTCGGAACTCTGTTCGGACCAGCCGCAAGGTTGCGTCCGCAGCGTCTAAGGCTTTGCGTAGCTCTCGCACCAGTTCTGCCACTAAGCGGCTGGCTGCCTCGGCGCTGTCAAACCGTCGGTCTAAGTGACCTGCGGGCCTCCCCATGTCTTACTGCATGGGGAGGTTTTTCTTTCCCGCCTCAGTCAAAAAGTAGTTGCAAAAGTTAACAAGTCGTGCTATTATGAATTTGCGAGATACATAAAAGCGGTTGACACGGGAGGTTTCCTCCGGGGTCTGATATTTTGTTAACTTTCGGAACTGTTATCAGTATATCACCGTACTTTAGTTACTGTCAATCTCTTTTTGTTAACTTTCCGTACTTTTCTGTTTTGCACAAAAAAGGAGATTACAAACTATGAGTTTCTACAGTAACTTTTTAACCATGTGCAATAATATTGGGAAAACGCCATCGAAAGTAGTTACTGAGGTAGGGTTAAAAAAGTCCGCTGTTACAAGGTGGAAAGCTGGGGGGAACCCTACAGACGCAACAGCTCAAAAAATCGCTGATTATTTCGGCGTACCTGTATCAGAACTAACGGAGGAAACAAAAAAAGCGCCCGCCCCCATAGTAGGAGACGAGCTAGACGAAGTATTGGAGCGGCTACGTACAAGGCCAGAATGCCGAATGCTGTTCAAACTGGCGGACGGAGCCACGCCGGATGATGTGAAAAAAGCAGCCGCCATTATTGAAGCCCTGCGGAAAGTCGAGGATAAATAGTGTGTGGACGCCTAATTATTTTGTGCGGTATATTGAATTTCCGTCAAAAGTTGAGGGCGTAACAATTCCAAATGATGATGGAACATTCGATATTTATATCAATTCCGTTTTCTGTAAAGCCAAACAACAAGCAATTTTAGACCATGAGCTTTGTCACATTCGGGAAAATCACTTTTATAACGATATTCTCCCGATCAGGCAAATAGAAGAGGAGGCGGATGGAATTAAGCAGAAAAATGCTGTTCTCCCAAACGTTTTTGCTCATTCGCCAAGCGTGATTCCGATTTTTAATAGTCTTGACGTTTTCAGAAACTACATGTTTGCAATGAGGGAGCAGGTACAAAAAGAAAAACGGGTTAACGGACGATGAGGTGAGGTTATGGGGCTGTTTGATTTTTTGTCTATTGCTAAAGTGCAGTACAATTCAGATAATCATTCTAAAACGAAATATAGTCCAGAAGTATATAACCAAGACCCTAATAAAAGTATCATAGGAGAAACTGGAAAATATGATATGTCCAGGCTTTCTGGGCACGAAGATTTTATCATAAAATCTGCTATTAATATTACAAACAAAAAATATCCTTCAAAATATAGACTTTTGGGACTTTTTAATGAAGCGTATGTAATTACGTATAAGCCAAGATATATTTTAATGCGCATTGTTGAGATTTTGGGGAAGAGTTCGCAGGAACCGATTGATAAATTAGCTTGTGCATTAGCTATGGGAGACCAAGGAGCAAGCAGGAGAGAATGTGCAATCAGCTTATTTGAAAATTCATATTATCAAATCCCAAAATTAGAGCTTGTACAATTTGACACTATTTTCCCCCTCTTTCTGTTAACAAAGTTTTCTGAACTATATGAAAAAGAACATGAATACATAAAATCGGCAGCTTTATTAAAAGAGTTATTGAAATACGGAATCGGGAACAAAGAATATTTTATTGCTAAAATTGATGAATTAAACAAAAAACAAAGGAACTGGAAACCTATTAGAAAAAGAAAAGCAAGCGCCGAGCAAGTTCAATTTGACCAAAGTGTAGAAGCTGTTGCATTGGAGTATAAAGATTTGCTTAAGTATTATTAAGGGGAAGTGTTTCTATGATATGTCCTAAATGTGGTGGGCAAATGCAAGTACAGGCGGTAAATGAAACGCAACGACGTGGATGCCTGACAGTTATCATTTATCTAATTTTGCTCTGCATCCCGATTTTGGGATGGATTGTACTTGCAATGTTATTACGCGGAAGGAAAAGCAAAACCGTTACTTATGCTGTTTGCCAAGTATGCGGCTATCGATCCACTCCAGAAGAGGTCCAAAAAGAATTTATGAGGTCTCAAAAGAAATACGAAAAAGAACAAGATAAAATGAGATAAAAGTATCATCAGTTTCTTGCCTATATCCCGTATAAAGGAATTCTCCGTAGACAACAAAAAAACCTTTTGATAAGGAGACCGCAAAATGTTAGATGAAAAAGACTTACAGGCTATTGCACAGTTGATGACCGGGTTAGAATCCCGCATGGACCAGAAGATGGCCCAGCAGAAGAAAGAAATCATCAGTGAAACTATGGTACTCATGGAAGCCTACTTTGACCCCAAATTCCAAGCCCTCAGTGAACAGATCAATCCTGTCCCTAAAGAGGCCATAGACATCTTGGAGGACCGGGTGGACGATCTGGAAAAAGCGGTGGAGTTACATACTCAGCAGATCAATGAGTTGAAGAAAGCGCAATAAAGGAGCTTTTCCATGACGAACGAAGAAAAGATTTTAGAATTACTGGAAGCGCAGGGAAAAAAGTTAGACACCGTATCGCAGGAAATTTCCAAAATCAATCTGACGCTTGAAAATGAAATCCGTCCAAATATGCAGGCTATGGCTGAAAACATCTCCTCTATCAACAAGAAGTTAATTACCAGAGACGAGATTGACAGCATGAAAGAAGAAATCGCTTTCCTCAAGGATATTATCCGTATGCACACTAACCAGATTAACGATCTCAAGAAAGCCCAATAAAAAACGCCGTCAGGTCTCTCCTGGCGGCGTACTTATAAGGGGGAGGTGTCTTTTTTGAACTGCATACGTTGCAAAGCGGAGTTGCCTGAAGGGGCGGCATACTGTCCTACCTGCGGAAAGAAACAGACTGGCACTCCCCCACGAAAAGCCCTGAAACGGGCCAATGGCACTGGAACAGTCTATAAGCTGTCCGGCCGTCGGCGCCGCCCATGGGTAGCCGCCAAGAATAAAGTAATCATCGGATACTACGAGCGTAAGACAGACGCTATAGAAGCTTTGGAAAAACTGTCTGGTCGGGACTTGTCGGAGCGGTACAACATGACATTTGCTGAGGTATTCGAGATATGGAAAGCGGAGCATTATCAGGAAATCGGTGAAAAGGGCGTTGAGGGATATAACCGGGCCTTTGCTGTGTTCGCCCCGCTCCACGGGAAGAAGTTCCGGGACCTGCGCACAGCAGATTTTCAGTCGGCCCTAGACCCACACATGAAAAAGTCGCACTCCACCGTGTCAAAGTACAAGCAACTGATTACGCAGATGTCCCAATGGGCTATCCGGGAGGAAATCTGCACCACCAACTTTGCCAAATTCGTCCGGCTCCCGGAAAACGTCAAAAAGGAAAAAGACATCTTTACAGATCAAGAAATCGCAAAACTGGAAGCTGATAACAGCGAAACGGCGAAAATCGTTCTCATGCTGATTTATACAGGTATGCGTATTGGAGAATTGTTCTCACTTCCTCTTGCGGACTACCACGGCACCTATGTCGTAGGCGGAGAAAAAACAGAGGCGGGGAGAAACCGCATCATCCCCATTCGACCCGAGGGGCGTAGATGCTTTGCGTACTTCGCTCAGCAGGCAGACGGATCGCTGCTCCTGTCTGGATATACCGGACAGCACCGCCCGGAAAACTACCGAAAACGGGATTACTACCCTCTGTTGAAAAAACTGGGCATTCCGCAGAAAAACCCACATTGCACTCGGCACACTTACGCCAGCTGGGCAAGAAAACAGGGCATGGCTCCGGAGACCTTGCAAAAAATCCTGGGCCATGCGGATTACAGCACCACAGCAAATATCTATGTACATACAGACGCAGATGAATTGATACAGGCAGTCGAGAATTGTTAGAAATTTGTTAGTAACCAGAAAAAGTTTTTGAGATTTTTCTTCGATTGAAGTTTCAATTTTCCTTGAAATTGCTTGGTTTGACCTCTATACACCGTTTTGGAAAAGCATAGTATTATATTTCACACGCAGGAGGTCACTGGTTCGAGTCCAGTAGTCTCCACCAAAGGAAACCCTAGAGCCGCAATGGTTCTAGGGTTTCTCTTTATACACAAGATTTTGTATTTGTTAGTAACGTGTAAGTAGCATCACAATCCTCTAATCTTCCGCATTACCCCATTATATACTCTCGGATTAGCAACCTGCAGCGTGTCCATCAAGTCATCCATAATGCCCCATACCTGCTCCTCGTTTCTTCCTTCAACCTCGCGGAGAAATTCACTGTCTCCGTATCTCCCGACCTCTACAGGTATTTCAGCCGGAGCCGCAGAATAGGCTTGCTCATAGGTACGACTTTGCATTTCCGGTTCTTGCTTCTTCATCTGGTTCTTGATGGTGTACAAGGTTGCTAATTTAGCGTATGCGGGATAGCTGCTCTCTCCGTACTCCAGACGAGCAATCTCAATGTCGATCTCTTTGGGGTCTAGCATAGGGGGCACCCCCTATCAATCCCGACCCAGTTCGGACATAAAGCGGCGAATGGCGTCGCGCTCCCTCTCAGTAGTAGCGTTATCCATCATCTCCTGAGCCTGCTCCATCATAGCCTCTTTGGAGTCGTGGCGGCTGTATCCACCCATGCGCCCATCCCGGCTATAACGTCCCATGGAGTCCCGCTTCCGGCCACGGTAGCTGGAGCCGCGGGCATAAGTGCCGCGCATATCAGCCTCCCAATCCCCGGCCCGGCTGTATCCACCATCCTCTTCCAACATTGCGATCTTGTCGATGTTCTTAATGGTATCGGTCAGCTTGTGGGCAGCTTCAAGGTCCCCAGCAGACATCTCCGGCTTGCGGGCGATCTCCTCCAACTCTTCGCAGAGTTTTTCTTTCAGTTCATGCATATACATTCTTGACTCTCCTTTCAAGCCACGCGCTCAACGATCAGATTAGCATTTTCAACCTCAATCGTCTCCGCGCTGGTATTTTTGACTGCCACAGTCACGCAGCAGCCACGGGGGACCTCAATAAAGGCCGCAGCAAACACGTTGAAAAACTCGTCCACCGCGGCAGGGGTCACAATAGCAGTAGCGCTGCCCAGCGCCTCTCCCTCCACGGCAATTGCCACGGAGATGGGTCCTACCGCGCCGCCGGTTGGAATGGCGATGTTGCTTCCGAAAACCACCTTATAGCGAGCACGGCACTGATTCGTCATTCCCCGCAGGGTAACAATGCCGGAGCCATCTCTATGCACAACACAGTTGGACCCGCTGACAGGCGTCTCCGTAAAGACCACGTTCTGGTTAGCGGCCACCTGCTGGACAAATACTCCAGTAAATTCAGCCATAATTTCAATCCTCCTTCATGGTAACAGGGTGATAGTAGTCCTTGTTTCCTACAGCTGCAAAGTTTTCCATAAGCATCTGCCATGCTTCCTTTTTATCCGGCTTATAAAGGCAGTCAACCATCTGAACGACCTCCGTATATAATTTCAGGTCCATCATGTTCAGTTGGGTTTTGTCGATTGCGGCAAGGTGGGCAACAAGGTCATCTTTAACAGTTTGAATGTCCATAAAATCAGTCCCTTCAAAAAGATAGCGGCGAGGCTATTTGCCCCGCCGCATGGTTCAAAATCGGCACGGGGCCGAACATGTAAGCCTTTCTTACAAGTTGATGTATTGGATTTTAGCAGCCGCAGCCGCAGGGGTTGCAGCCACATCCGGCATAAGGATTGGGCACCTGATAGGCCGGGACGGGCATGGGATTGATGCGGCGGATCAGTTCGGCAGTCTGCGCTTCCTGATTGGCGGTGAAGAAAGCGTTCTGAGCCGCCTGAGAAGCCTGGAACTTCAGGCTCTGGTTTTCAGCCGTCAAAGTAGCGATCTTGTCCTGGGTCAGGAAGTCCAGGATCGCCCGGGAGTTGGCGTTCTGGTTGTCGATGATGTCCCGCGTGGTGTTCTGAATGGTATTGCGGGTGTCGCAAGCCTGGGTAGCCATGTCGTACCGGACGCCGTCAATGCTCCGCTGCGTATCGCAGCAGCACTGCGCCAGCTGGGCGCCGAGGGCGTTAAAGCCTGCCTGCGTCTGATAGCCCAGGTTGCACACAGCGGTATCCACGCCATGGAAGCCGTTGCTCACGGCGTCGCGGATGGAGGTCTGGCCGTTCTGGAGGCCGTTGAGCGCAAAACCCTCGTTGATATCCGCGCGGGTCGCCCAGCCCTGACCGGACGGAGAACCCAGGCCATTGCCGGAGTTACCACCCCAGCCGCCGCCATAGCCGCCCCAGCCGAACATACCAAAGATCAGGAACAGGATAATCCAGGAGGCCCAATCGCCGCCCCAGCCGCCGAAACCGCCGTTTCCGCCCTGATAGGCAGGAGTCACGGGCATGGTCATCACAGCGCCGTCAGAAGAAAGACTCATTGTGTTATCTCCTTTGTAGATTTATTTTCAAAACCGTGGCCACGGATTTTGATTTAATGTAAGAAATACAAACTGTACTTTGCAAAATCACAAGAAAAATGTGAAGTATAGTTTGCAAATTCACTTCACATTCTGCGGAAAGTGAACTTCACTTCTTCACTTCCCAAACATTCCCCGCATTCCCTCAAACATGCCCTGCATCTGCTGGGCCTGATTCTGGACTTGGTTAAGCTGATCTTGGGAAATGCGTCCAGAGGATACCATCTCTTGTATCATGGCGTTGGGGTCCTTGCCTTTCATTTGATTCATGAACTGCTGAAACTGCTGCATCATGTTGGGCTGACGGTTACCGCCCATCGCCTGGAAAAAGGGATTCATTCCGCATCCTCCTTATCTTTTGCCGCCAGCGCATCCAGGCGGGCCTCCAACGCCTCCAGACGGGACAGGGGCGCATACTCTACCGCCGGAGCCTGTGGGGCCTGTACGGGCCTCTGATTGCGCTCTACAAGGTCATATATCTTCATGCTGGGCTTGCCGCTTGCGTCCGCCTGTTTGAGATAGACCACTGGGGCGTTACTGTCCCACAAGGTAACGGCAGAGTTAGGCGCCACCAGATAATTTGCCGCCTCCATCTCACTCTGCACCCACACAATAGACGGTGACGCCGGGGCTTGCTGCGGCTGCTGCATGGGCTGATAGGACTGCCGCAGTTGTGTCAGCTGGTCCGCCATAGGCGGCTGATACGGTTGGTACGGCTGATAGTAATAGGGATAGTTCGGCATCTCACGTCATCCTTTCTGCCAGAAGTAAAGTACGGTCTCGTTCTCGCTGTGCCATGTATCGTAGATCACACCATCCTGCAGGCATACTACATGCCCAGACAGGGCCAGGATGTAAGTGCCGTGCGGATGCCCCATCGCGAACTCTGCCACGGTCATGTCCTCAGGTGCCATGTCACGCTGAAAGCCATGCCGTCGGAGATAAGCCCCCCATGTGGCGTTTGCGCTTGGCATATCGCCTCTCACAGCGCCCTCAATGCAGAGGCCAAGGTATGTCCTGTACCAGTCCTGCTCCAGCGCCTTCGAGATGGCCCGGACGGTACAGTCCCCCACATTTTTCTCGTAGGGATTCGGATTGTAAAATTCAAACATATTGCTTTCGGTCATCATACAAAAGCTCATTCTGCCGGATAAACCGTTCCAATCCGGAGAAGTCTCCCTCCGCCGCATACTTCTCGCAGGTGTCTCTTGCTGTGGACTCCGTGATGCCGCAGGCCACCAGCCGGGCCACCAGTTCTGAACCATTCAGAATCAACTTAAAACACGTCCTTATGTAAGAAATCAGGAGGCCGCAAGGAGGGCGGCGACGTGTACCAGCCCTTGTCCCTTACGTCCTCCTGATGATATTTTCGCAAAAAAAGACCCCGCCTGGGTGGTATCCAAGCGGGGTTTAGGTGAAGTTATGTGAAATGTAGTTTTTGAGCTGTGCTTTCAACTTTGTGGAGAATCCGTTTGACTCGGTGAGAGATAGTAGACCGCTCCCAGCCGAACTCCGCTGCAATGTCGATCTGCGGGACTTGGTCGATCAGGTAGCGCCGGGCAATGTCCGTATCATCATTTCCAAGATTAGCTTCCCGGATGGCCGTCTCCATCTCGGAGCGCATAAGGCCATCCAGGCTATCCGGTAATCTGACACGGGCAGTTGCCACAGTTTCACGTCCTTTCGATCAGCTCCCAAAGCCGATGCAACATAGTGCACATCTGCTGCCGGGTAACGGGCTGGGAGAGCATCAGGTCCCCTTCGCTGTTGCCCGTCAGGATGCCATTCTTTACGGCCCATTCCACGCCCTCCTTGTGGGCGGGAGACGGTGTATTGTCCATAGTGACCTCCTTGTCATAGGCGGGCCGTACAGCCCCCAAAATCTGCCCCAGCGTCCGGGTCCGGCGCATGACCTCTCCCCCGTCGCTGTCGTTGCCAATGGCGGTGTTGCCCTCGATGGCAGTGATGGAACTGCCGCCCACCGCCTCCACGATGCCGCAGTGGTCCGGGCGCTTGTCCCCGCCCCAGTCGTAGATCACCACGTCTCCGGGCTGGTAGTTGGATGTCACCCAGTTTCCGGCGGACTTGGCGGCGTTCATCAAGATTGTGCAGCTGGCGGTCTCAATGGGCAGCTTGACGCCCGCCTGGGCAAAGACCCACTCCACGAACATCACGCACCAGGGCTGGCCGTCCAGGCCGTACCACGCGCCGTATTTCGTCCGGTTGGAGTTGGCTGGGGTCTCTTTGTACCCCAGCTCTCCACGGGCGATGTCAAGTAGCTGTTTAACCGTCGCCAAGCTGCTTCACCACCTGATTCAGACCTGTTGCCGCCAAGCCGCTCACAATGCCCACAGCCGCCGCAGTGATGTAGTCCGTGGCCGGGAAGTCCGGCATGATGAACATGCCCGCTACGCCCAGCACAGCGCCGCAGACGCCGCAGATGATGGGGATGAACTTGTTGTCCAGAGAGGACGCTTTCACGCCCTGCCCAATCAGCAGGCAGATGACGGTGATAGCCGCCACTCCGGTGATGCCAAGAGAGGAAATGTCCATACTCAGCCCTCCGGCTCCACCAGGGTGTCGCCCTTCAGCTCGTACTTCTTCCCGGCGATGTACACATAGGCAGTCTCAGCGCCCATGTTGACATCCACAGTCTTGCCGTTCACCACATGGACCTTCTCCATGCAGCCTACGCCGTGGTCCATCAGGCCATAGCCGTTGACGGTGTCGGGAGTCTCCCCTGCCGTGGTCGCCAGGAACTCCTCCTGAGTGATTACATTGCGGTTGGGGTCCAGGGTAAAGCCTGCCTCCGCCTCCCTCAGCGCCTCGTTCGCCTCGGGCAGGGTCATTTCGCCAGTGGTGTACTTGTTCAGAATTTCGTTGGTAGTCATAAGTAAGCTCCTTTCAAATTACAGCCCAATGCGGGCCAAAATAAACGCAATCACAGCCGCCAGCACCGCCCATACGGACTTGTCCACGATGGCCTCCCAGCGGCGCCCTGGTTTTGCCGCCTGTTCCTCCTGCTTTGCCAGAAGCTTTTCGATGTTTTTATCCATGTTGGAAAGCTGCTCGTCCAGCTTGGCGTCTCGGGCAATCTGTTCCCGCTGCCAGTCATAGAACGAATTATGGAACTTCTTGGAGTCCTGCTGCCAGTCCTCCAGAGCCTTGATACGCCCCTCCAGACGGGCTGCTGCTTCCAGGCCAAAGCAGTCATGCCGGGGGTCTCTAACGCACTTCTCGTCAGCCATTGGACACCTCCCCCAGGTCCTCCCACTTCACGCCCACGCTTCCGGGTTCCCACACGTTGTTGTCCTGACCGGACCGCCAGACATGACCGTCATAGGTGCAGCAGTCCCCGGTCATATACGGCGAAGTGGAGACAGCGATAAACGGCAGGGCCTTGGCCGGGTCTGTGGACCACACAAAGCCCCACTGTGCGGGCAGGTCCTCCGGCTCTTGGGTGTTGTAGATAGTGCTGTCATAGGGCTGGAGGAGACGCACCACACGCCCCGCTGTGGAACAGCAGACAAAGCCCGCCTTGCGTTCCAGCATGTTCATGGCCTCACAGGCCGCCGTAAAGCTGGGGATGTAGTCCTCCGACGCATACAGCTCCGTCCCCGTCATGTCCGAAGCCTGGGCCTGGAGGGTCTGTGCCCTCGCAAGCCCGGTATCCCGCATGGTGGTAAGTACAAACTGCTTGTCTGTCATACCGCGTTCACGCCCTCTCTGATTGCTTTCGCAAGCTCCGCATAGGTCACATACTCCGGTTCAGGTTCCGGCTCCGGCTCTGGGGGCAAGGTGGCTTTCCACGCTTCCCAGGCTTCCAAATCAGGTGTTACAAAGTAGACGGTGCGCGTGAACTCGTCTACAATGATTTCCTCGCTGGAGGTGATAGTAACAAAGCCGTTGTAATCCACCACCATCTGCGCCTGCTCGTCCGTCAGGGGGATTGCGCCGGGAAAGGGATTGCTCTGCGGGGCCGGGTAGGCGCCGCTGGGGTTGGGATTTTGGGTTATGTATTTCATGTGGCACCTCCTGGAATAGTAAGTGCGGTATAGTAGTAGGTGACTCCGCTTTCATTCAGTTGCACATAAGGGTTTGCATCATTTCCATACCAACTAACTGTCTTTCCTTCTAATTTTGCCGCTGCGGCTGCGCTGGATTGTAGGGTATCACTGCTATTCATATAGACATAGCCGAACAGTGAAAACGTATTTTTTAATGCGAGGCAGTTGAAAATGCCGAAACCGTGTGTTTTAGTCGTAGAAATTAATAAGAAAACAGGTGTTCCAATAAACGTTAAGGACGATGGATTGTTTTCGCCAATTACACCAGTCCCTATATAATTCCCAGTTTCAATACTTACCATAGGGATAATGTTGCCAAAAATGTCCTCAAACGTTCCGGCGTCAACGTATTCTTGTGCGTTGTGAGCTACACCTTGATGATCTATATAATAAGTAGCTGTAAAAGTTGCTTGCATAATGAAAGCGGGGCGGATTCCATCATTCCTATCTAACGCACCAAATACATTAGTGCCATAGGACCCTTCAATTTTTAATACGTTTTCACTTGTTCCTGTCCCTGGACTTCTTGTAAAATAGTCAGATGCAACTCCGTTCAAATAAGCAATTCTTTTTTTTGCGCCGCTTGTCCCTATCCCGCCTTCCTCAAAATAAGATAGTCTTGTCCCATCAATCGGAATTCCCGGATTATTACTTGTTGTCAACCCCAACTCATATCCACCTAACGGGAACACTTTGCATTCAAGGCCATTTGAACCAGAATTTATCGTGCCAGAACCGTTGCCTACACAGTATGGAATTTTTATCGTCTTTATGGCTGCCCGAACATCACTTGCATAGTTGGCGACATATCCAGCCATCGTGGTCATAATGGTGCTGTTCGGCAGGGTGTTAACGCCTGAACTATTCCATGCGCCGTTTTCTACAATGTCTTTTCGCAACAGCCACACGCCGTCACAGGAGGCATCATACAGAGATGGGTTGGGGTTGCCGATATGCACCACAATATGCGGCACCATCTTGCCGTTGTAAGGCAGATTGACTTCTTGGCCTATGGTGGCATTTGCCAGATTGATTTTGACCTCAGCATATTTGGGCTGCTGCGTCCGGTTATACAGCACACTCCGGGAAAGATTTTGTAGCGCCAGCCCCAGGTTTCCTCCCCAGATGGCGGGCGTTCTCACGGCCTCCGCCAGCGTCTTGGCCCAGATAGTTTTCCCCTGCTGGGTCAGGTCCGCCACACTCCCGGAGTCCGGGAAGGTGATGGCCATCTTGGTGTACGTCCACTCCCGCGTCACGCTCACCACGCCGCTGCCGGGATTGGTGGATGCCGTAATCTTGATGGTGCCCGTTCCTGCGGGCAAGTCCACCGCCGAAATCTTGTTGTCGGCTCCGTTTGTTGCTGTGAATGTCCGAGTGTTGACGCCGTTGATGGTCTCTGTAACTGTTAAAACGCCGGTCCCACTGGAGGACACCGAATACTGCACATCATTTGTGAGAGTGCCCAAACTGCCGTCAGACCCAGAAATCACCAGGGCAGAAAGAGGGACTACGGAAACAGATGTGCTCGTTGTATAATCGCCATATTTCCCGTTTGCGAGAGACTTGATGCGGTACTGAACGCTTGTCCAGGTGCCCACCGCTTCCTCAAAGCTCGTGTTTGCTCCGGAATACACTTGCACCCAGCCGGCGTCCGTGTTCGCTTTGCGCTCCAGGATGTAGCTGCTTGCTCCATCTACGGCAGACCAGCTCACCGTGATCTGCCGTCCCTGCATGACCTGAATCGGCACATTCAAGGCGGTGGGGGACGCCGGAACGCCAACGGTTCCATCATCCGAAACTAGGATGGTAGGGTCCATAATCATGGCGGGTAGAGCGCCATAAGAGGGGTTTACCGTAGTGCTGCCCAAGCTGCCATCGGGCAAGATGTAAAACTTCCCGTCTGTGCTCAAAGAAACTGGAGAGCGAAGCCACCAAGCAGCCGCGGCTCCATTCAGTTTAGCAATCCGCTTGCTATTGGCTTCCGCGTCAAGTCCACTCTTGAAGTAATCCAGCTTCGCGCCATCTGCGGGCATAATTCCGCTTGGGTCAGACAGGCCGACCTCATACCCACCAAGAGGGAACAGTTTGCACTCCAAACCATTTTCTCCACTTTTGATGTTCCAGAAAGGCTCTCCATTGCCTGGATGGTATGGGATCTTCACTGTCCTGATGGCAGACTGGATGTGGCTTTCATACCTTCCCAGATACCCAGCCATCGTAGACATAATTGTGGAGCCTACAAGTGTATTTGCATTGGTGCTGTTCCACTGGACGTTCTCCACAATATCCTGCCGCAGCAACCACGCACCGTCACAGGCACTACCATACAGCCTTACATCCGGGTTCCCGATATGCATTACGATGTAGTTTACCGGGAATCCGTTCTCGTCGATCTTGACGATGCTCCCCACCGCCACGCTGCCAAGTGTCTGCGCCATCAGTTACCACCTCCGTTGTAGGTTACTTGGATTTCAGCCGCCGTAAAGGTGGTTCCGATCAGATATAAGGCGTCGTTAACAGTGCGGTTTGCCGTGTTCCCAAAAAATACTGCTTCCGTCTCCGGCTTAAACAGCGTAGCCGTGCTGAGGGGCGTTCCAACCTGTGACGGCTCGTCTGCCCTTACAAGGTCGTATGTATTCTCTTGACCGGAGACAGGAGTAAGTTTAACCCGCCCCGGATAAGTAGGGATTCTGTCTTGCATGTTGCCTCCTTACCATTCGCCAGCATAGACATCGCCAGCAAACACCCACAGAAGATTGTTGCTGACCCATACCAGCAAATCATTGATATCGGTCAATATCCGCTCGATGTCATTTGCCTGCTCATAGGTGAGATGTTGCATGGTTTCAGGGGTTTCCGGCGGAGCCTGCCAATCGGAGGGATAAACGGGAATATTGGACATCATGGAGCGCATTGCCGCCACGTTGGAAAGATAGTCCTCTAAATCCTGGCTAGTCGGAATATCCTTGATGGCCCAGTCAGTCTTAGGAGTAATCGCCATAGGAAAACCAAACCCGCCGAACAAATCAGCGATATATTCAATCGCTTCTCCAACTCTGTTCAGGTCCGTTGCGTTGTAAGCTCCTCTCACGCCGGCAGACCATTCCACTTTTTCGCCCTCTGTCATTCCGTCCCAGCCTTTATCATGCAGAGTACGCCAGTGGGTCACGTCGGATTGTGTTCGGTCTGTTATCAACGTGTCGATAATACTCATACTAGCCTCCAAGGGATGCCACAGTCGCCACAACGGTATTTGACAACTTGACTTCCATGCGGCGGAGATTCCCGGCGTTCGTGGTCCCCCATGCGGTTGGAAGCGTCACGC
>PPYF01437457.1_pt1 | contig 43896 bp, 56 predicted proteins | sample 1559871 | NCBI WGS metagenome assembly PPYF01 (sample SAMN08240021, study PRJNA423297) | Human gut metagenome, whole genome shotgun sequencing project.
TTTGACTGGTGGGGAGGCCGCGCGGAGGGGGTTCGTTCCGGCTGTTGGAGCGGGTGAGTTTTTCCATCCCCGTTTGCTAAGAGAACGCCTTGGATCAATTCGTATAGCTCGGGGACAACCCAGCTGGAGCGGTTGAACTGGGAATGCATTGAAGAGGCGCGTCAATGTTGCGCTGATGAGCAAGCAAAGTGCGGATGCCCGCATTTTCCGATATACCCATTATTGTTAAACCAAGTATTGGAGAATGGTTCGATGAACACTGAAAGCAAGAAAGTTTTGGTTGGCGAAGGCGTGAAGTTTGAACGTATCCGTCGCATTACCGGATACCTCGTCGGTACCGTGGATCGTTTCAACAACGCCAAACGCGCCGAAGTCGAAGATCGCGTGAAGCATTGCAAGATCGGCTGCTGCGGTAACTAGGGTTCTTTCGTTTTGAAGCTGAAAAAGCTGTGAACAGGGATCCAATAAGCGCAGAAGCCTTTGGGAAGGGAGGGAAAAGCGTGGGGGTGCTCCCCCCTTTCTTTAGAAAAGCTTTTCCCTCCCTTCCGCAATTCTCCCTCGTCTTGGCGAAGTCAGAGGTTTTGGTATGAGCGACGAAATACGCATATCCGGCATTGTCGAGGAGTCCATCGTAGATGGGCCGGGCTTGCGCTACGTCCTGTTTACGCAGGGCTGCCCGCACCATTGCAAGGGCTGCCATAACCCGACGACGCATCCTTTCGACGGCGGGCGCATGGTTTCACCCGACTGGGTGTTTGCGGACGTACGGAAAAACCCCATCGTGCGCGGGGTAACGTTCAGCGGCGGGGAACCGTTCGTACAGAGCGGAAAGCTTGCGCCGCTGGCAGAGCGCCTGCGCGCTGCGGGGTACAATCTGACGAGCTATACCGGGTATTTGTATGAGGAGCTGCTTGCGGACAGCCGGCATATGCCGTTGCTGCGCCAGCTGGATATCCTTGTGGACGGCCCCTTCATACTGGAGGAGAAGTCCTTGATCATCCGGTTCCGAGGGTCGCGCAACCAACGTATCATCGACGTGCCCCGCTCATTGGCGGAAGGCCGTGTGGTGCTCCACCCTGCTATGGATTGAGCAAAGCCCTCCTGAGATTTCGGGAGGGCTTTTTTTATGTTTGGAAAGCCCTTCGGGGTTCGCACGGGGATTCTTGCTGGCGTAATTGGTATCTGTACGGATATACCGTTTATGCGGTAATCCGGGTGCGGAGAAGGGCTGCTCCATTGGTATGGGTGACGCGGTAGAAAATAAAGAGGATGGAACAGGCACATCTTATGGCCGGAGAAAGAAGGCAAGGCTTGCTGTGCGTGCCTGTTGAGTGCACATCGGCGGGGAGGGAACCTCCGGTGTTCCCCGTTGGTGGAACTGTTGAGTCGCATTGACAGGAAATAAAGTATGTTCGAAGTGATGTTGATCGGCCTGTTTGTACTCGTGTTGGTTTTGATCCCGTTGTGCATCGGTTTCGTGGCCATAGTCAGATGGATCATGCGCCGGACGCGCCGGGTTTCCGGACAGACCCCGGTTACTGCGGCGGAGCCGTTGCCTCCTCCGGGGGCTGCGGAGAAAGGGGTGGTCCGGACAGAATCCCTGACCGCCGAAGATACGTTCGCGTTCGAAACGTCTGGAGAGCAGGGGGCTCCTTCAGAAAAGGCCCGAGAACCTCAGTTGCCCGTGGAGGATGTTGTGGAGACGCCGAACAATACGGACAAGGCCGTGTTGCAGGATCAATTGAAGGATTCGATGATGTTTCGTTACGCCGTCGTAGCGGGCATCGCACTGTTGTTCCTGATTCCGCTCTTGATGGTGGAAAGCCTCGTAGGGGAACGCTCGTCGCTGTACCGTGAAGTGGTGGAGGACATCAGCCGGACATGGGGCGGGCTGCAGCAGCTTTCCGGCCCGTATCTGCTGGTCCCGTATACGGAGCGTGTGGAGCGGGAACGCGTCGTGCCCGTCGAGGGGGGCGAGGACAGGCTGGTACGCGAAACAAGGCTGGAGGCGAGCTATTTCGTCATCCTGCCGTCGCGTCTGTCTTTTGACGCCACGCTTGATCCAGAATCCCGCCGTAGGGGGATATACCGGGCGTTGGTGTATACGTCCGAGATCGGTATTTCCGGGCAGTTCACATTGCCGTCCAGGGAAGCGCTGACCCGCATCGTCCCCGCGCTGGTTGATGTGGATTATGCCCGGTCTTTCGTGGTCACGGGCCTGAGCCACCCGAGTGCGCTCCGCGAGGCGAGCCCGTTCGTCTGGGCAGGTGTCCCGTACAGCGCCGAGCCGGGTACGCAGCCGTTCGAGAACCTTCCGTCCGGCTTCCGTGTTCCCATTGCCCTGAATGCGGGGCAAGGGACATTTGACTTTTCGCAGCGGCTGGCCTTGAGCGGCAGCGGCGGTATCCGGTTTGCGACGGCGGGCGAAACCACGGAGATCAAGGTGCGTTCGCCGTGGCCGCATCCGAGTTTTCAAGGGCAGGTGCTTCCGGCCTCTTATGAAACTTCGGACACGGGCTTCTCCGCGGTGTGGAGCGTGCCGTCATTGGCGCGCTCGTATCCGAATCTTGGCACGCTGCACACGTGGCCGAGGCATTTCACGGAGTTTGCCGTCGGCGTGGATCTGTACCAAGCCGGTACGCACTATAAGCTGGTGGAACGCTCGGTGAAGTACGGCGTGCTGTTCATCGGCCTGACGTTCCTTGCGTTCATTGTATTTGAAATGGGTCTTGGGGCGCGGCTGCATCCGGTACAGTACGGCATCGTGGGGCTGTCGATGGTGGTGTTCTATCTGGTCCTGCTGTCGTTGTCCGAGCATCTGGCCTTTCTGACATCCTACCTTTCGGCATCGGGATGCATTGTACTGATGGTGTCGTGCTATGTCGGTTTCGCCCTGCGTAATTATAAGGAAGGTATGGGGATAGGCGTATTGCTCGTGGCCCTGTACTCGTTGCTGTACACGATCCTGCAGATGGAGGATTATGCCCTGCTCATGGGCACGGCCCTGCTGCTCGTCATGCTTGCCGCCCTCATGGTGGTTTCCCGCAACCTTGCGAGGGGGAACAAGTGATATGGTATGAATGAGCTAAGGGCGGTATGCAGATCGTTTGAAACAATGATGCATTGAAAGAAGATGCCCGGCCTCAACACTCTGTGGTGACTGTCCCAGGGCCTCGCTTTATGTCCGGAACATCCCTCTCGACTCATGTCGGGAGGGATGTTTTTGGGTTTTGGCTCCTTTTTTGTGGGGAGGGCTCCGATTTCATCTTGTGCCACGGCCTAACCCCATGAGAGAGCACATTCCCATCGGTTTACCGTTTTCCAATATTGCTTTTCCGTCATGCTTCAATGATATCCCATAGCCGTAAAGCCTTTTCTATCGCTTTTTGAGGTGTGAGATCTTTATCTGCTATAGGGGGTCAGGGAAGATGAGAATGAAGGGTAAGGCCGATCCTGCTTGACGGATACTTGACTTTCCCTTGACTGATGCGGGCTTGAAGGTTGCCCGGCCCTGGAAAAACCGCGAAAGAATGGTTTGAGAATGGAGGGCGGTTTTGAGGCCCGATAGTCACGCAAGTTGAGAACGAGAGAAGCCCTGTTGAGTGTTGAATCTGACACAAAACAGGGCTTGCTTTTTTTCGTATGCCGTGCCCTATGGATGAATCAGGGAGGCACTATGGACGAGGCACGTTACAAGGCTCGGATTCTCCTGCGTCGGTCTCGGCGCACTGCGCGAGGCGTTGTCACCGGCTTTGACTGGGAGGTATGCGAGGTGGAATTTCCGGCCCAGCTTTGGGATGCCGAAATTGTGGGTGTCGAAAGCGGCGACCAACCACGAACTGACATTAACGAGTTTCTCGGTTCCAACGTTGATAGTCTGGATTTATCGTTTCGAGCGCGGACAGGGCTTGCTACAGCTAATATCCGTACCATCGCAGAGCTTGCACGGCAGCAGCCCTACGAGCTTCTCAAGGTAAAAGGCGTTGGCGAAACAGTTCTCCGAGAGTACGCCCGCGAGCTTGCACGGCACGGACTCTATTTAGGTATGCCACTAAACTAGCCGACAAGCGCAAAATGAAATCAGCCCCGGTGCGTGTCAAAACCGACACGAAACCGGGGCTATTTTTTTGCCATTCGTGCGTTATGCTGCGCCGCTATTTTCCGAAGAAACGCCATTAGCAACAGCGAGTCTGTTCTTCCGTTCCTCCAGTCGGGCAACTGTGGCCCGGAGTTCACCGAGTTCCTTTAAAAGCTCTTCCTTTTCTCGGTAGAGCCTGCGTGTCTCTGAGGTTAGCTCCCTGCGCTCTTCTTCAAGTACTTCCAATTTTGCTTCAGCTTTCTCAAGCCTCGACTCTAGTTCAGCACAGCGTTGACATGGGGCAGTGCTAGCAACGGCCCGTTCCACAGGGGGGGGATTTTTTTTACGCCGATGCTGTTCAGCAGTGCTGACTGTGTCCATTTTATCTTCTTTAGACCAGTCTAAAGGGACACCAGTTTTGTCCGCCACGGTTTGAAGAAAATTCATATCAGGGGTGCGTTCTCCCCATTCATAGCGGTATATGGTTTGCATACTGCAACCTATTAGAGCAGCAAAATCTTTTGCACTGCGCTTACCGCGCGCGTATTTTAACCATGAAGCTATGTTTTCCATAGGTATAAACTTCCTTCGCCCGAAGTTTATACCGAACATTATACCGGTATTTTTATTCATATATCTAATTTTTATTGATAAATATAAAAATAGCGTGTTTTTAAACTTTATACCGGATTTTTGTTGACTGTTCGGTCTAAAATGGACTAAATAAAACCACGGGCGGTTGAAAAAGTACGTGAAGAATCAGCCATAGCAGGCCGCCCCCATTTTAGCAATGGCGATGTTTCAAGCTCTAAATGGAGGGACTCCATGAGCAAGCTACAACCCTACGGACGAAGACGCGCTGACTCCAAGCGGGATATTCAACGCATTCTCGATAGCGAGGGAAAAAATTTTGTGGACGTGGCGGAGATAGCCGGTGTTACTCCGCAGACCGTGTCCGCCACGTTGAACGGCTTTCGGCACAGCCCGCGCGTTCTGGATGCACTGCGCTCTTTCGGGGTTCCAGAACGATTTTTGTTCGACCCGCGCCGTGCGTCCAGAGTGGCATAGGGGGCGTTATGGCTCTCAAAGAATTTTATACGACGCGAGAGATTGCTGAACTTCTAGGTTTTTCAACCATGCGGAGCGTGTTCCTTCGCGCAGAACGTGAACATTGGCAGGCGCGTGAACGCATCGGGCGCGGAGGGGGCAAAGAGTGGCTCGTGTCTTCCATGCCGGAAGAAACCCGCGTCACCATCCGTACCGCCGAAGAAAAGCAGGCGCTGGCGGTCTGCTCCGCTCCTCCTGCGCAGTTTTCCGCGCTTTCCCCCATGACGACAACGGCCATCATGGACGACAGGCGGCGCTACAAGGCGCTGGCCCGCGCTGATCTGGTCCGCCAGTACCTCGCATGGCAGCGCAAGTACGGCGCGACGCGAGTTCAGAAGAACGAATTCATCATGGCTTACGGAGCCGGGGCATGGCCCAAGTTGCTGGAAGAGGTCGGTCCTGTCTCATGGCAGACGCTGGAACGCTGGAAGCTCGAACAAGAACGGGCCGGGAGCGTGCTGGCCTTGGCCGACAAGAGGGGCGTCACCCACAAGGGAAAGACCATGCTCACGGAAGAACACAAGCGCGTCATCCTTGGTCATATCCTGAATCCCAACGGCCCGAACGTCAACCAGTGCGTGCGGGAAGTACAAAAGAAATTCAAGGTGTTGGAAATTTCCATACCCTCCGAACCAACCATCAGACGCTTTGTGAGGCGCTACATGGAAGAATGTTTCGACGAGTGGACGCTGTTCCGGGAAGGCAAGAAGGCGTGGAACGACAAGTGCGCCATATCCCTGCTCCGGGATTGGAATCTTGTGGGAGTGGGCGACGTGGTGATCGCGGACGGGCACACGCTCAATTTCGAGACGCTGAACCCCGCGACGGGCAAGCCCACGCGCATGACCATTGTGCTGTTCTACGATGGGGCAAGCAATTGCCCGCTGGGCTGGGAAATCATGCCTTCGGAAAACGTAGACAGCATTTCGGCAGCGTTCCGGCGCACCTGCATCATGCTGGGGAAGTTCCCGCGCGTGGTCTATCTCGACAATGGCCGGGCCTTCCGGGCGAAGTATTTCAAGGGCTGTGCGGACTTCGAGCAGGCGGGATTCCTTGGGCTGTACCGCGATCTCGGCTGCTCCGTGATCCATGCGTGGCCCTACCACGGACAGAGCAAGCCGATTGAGCGTTTTTTCGGGACATTCAATGACATGGAAGTCTGGATGCCCTCCTACACGGGCAACGACATAGCCCACAAGCCCGCGCGGATGAAGCGCGGCGAAGACCTGCACCGCCAGCTTTACGACAAGCTGGGCGGACGGCCCCTGACACTGGAAGAAACCCATACGCAGGTGGCCCGCTGGTTCGTGGACTACGCGAACCGCCCGCAGCACAGGACGCATCTGCATGGGAGGACTCCCGGAGACGTGTTCATGGAAGGCCGGGGCGCGGGGCTCACTCAGCAGGATATGGAAAAGCTGGCCCTGTTCATGATGCAGAAGGAAGTCCGCACCATTACGAAAGACGGCATCAAGGTCAACGGACGTCTGTATTGGCACGAAACGCTGTATTCCCGCCGTCATCCGGTGCTCGTCCGCTACGACGAACACTTTAGCCCCTATTCCGTACTTGTGTATACGCTGGACGGCGAACCGCTCTGCGAAGCGAAGGACCGCGAGCATTACCGCATTGCCAGTGGTTTGCATCCCGCGGCGCGCATTCTTGGCACCGCTGAACAGCAAGAGGAACTGCGGGCGGGCATCGAGCTGAAAAAGGGACTGGAAAAGAGCAGTTCGGCGCTTATGCGCGGCATTCTGCAAGCCTCCGTCCTTCCCGAAACACAGGCCCGTATGGCCGCCCTGAAAACGGAGACGACGGAGCTTTTGCCGGAAGAGCCGAAGATCGCGAAGGTGCTCCGCCTGAGTGCGCCCAAGGCGACGCCGGAAGAGGAAGCCGCCCTTACGGCAGCCAAGGAGCAGGCCCGCGCGGAACTGGACGCGGCCCCGTCTTACACGCCTTCGGACCTCATGCGCTGGAAGGATTCACAGGAACGCTACGCCTACCTGTTCGGCGTGAAGTTCGAGCAGGAACTGGAACTTGTTCCGGCGGATGAAGCGTGGATGACCGCTTACGAGGCGACGCCGGAATTTGAACGCTATCTGAAGAACCGCTACGCGGCGCTCCGAGAAATGTACGAACAGAACGCGTGTTCCGCCTGAAAGGAAAAACTATGAAAAGACAGATTGTTATCAGCATCGGCTACCGGACGGAAGAAGGAATGCTGTTGCTGTCCTGGTGGGAAGACTACGCGGACCCGAAAAGAACCCGCTTCATGCGGAATGGACACTTTAACGTGGACAAGTGGGAGGCCGCGCAGACGCACCTCTTCATGTGTCCCGGAGCCGACCCCCGCGCGGCATGGAAGGAGGCATGGCATATGGTCCGCAACCATATCCGGGAACGCCGGAGGGAGAGAACGCGGCTTGGTCGTCCTCTCGTCGGCTACAGTTTTCTCGAGTCTCGTATGCCCTGCGATCCCGCTCTTCTTCCCTAACATTCAGGAGAAATAACATGCGCGAAGTCATTATCGAAACCGAAGCCATGAGCCGCTTTGACAACGCGGTGGATGAAGTGGCCGCAGCCGACCACGGGCTGTCCGGGTTCATCCTTGCCTACGGGCAGGCCGGACGCGGTAAGAGCGTTGCGGCGAAGCGCTACGCCAAGGAACGCGGCGGGACGCTGATTCATGTCTGGCAGGGCTGGAGCCAGACGGCCTTTTTGCAAACCCTGCTTGCCGCCATACGCGGCGGCGAAGACACCCCGCGTCATTCGGGCACCCGCTGCAAGGAACAGATTGTGCGGGCGCTGGAGGACAACGGACGCCCCCTGTTCATCGACGAGGCGGACCGGCTGCGCATCGACCGCATAGAAGACCTGCGGGACATCCACGAACTGACCGGCGCTCCGGTGGTGCTGATAGGAGAGGAAAGCATCTTCGGACTGCTGGCGGAGCGGCGGCGCATCTGGTCCCGCGTCATCAACGAAGTGGAGTTCGCGCCAGCATCTCCGGCGGAGGTTGCCCTGTACGCCATGCGTTCCACGGGACTGGACATCACCATGACGCTGGCAGCGGAGATAGCTCGCCGCACAGAGGGTGACTTCCGGCTGATCCGCAACATGGTGTTTCAGCTTGAAAAGTCTGCAAAGGCTTCCGGCTCGTTCAAGGTGGACGAAAGCATGTTGGAAACGGTCCTGTCTTCCCGTCCCTGGCGGCGGAAGTAGTCACTCAAAATGAGAACGGAGGAACTATGCTGAAAGAAGAACTCATGTCCATCCATGCGGCCCTGGGAATCGTGGAAAACCTTTCTGAGGGCGAGGAAATGAAGAGGCATGTGGGGCTGTGCCGCCACAATCTGGAAGCCGCCGCCGAACAAGCGGAGGCACTGGAAAGCAATCTGGCTGTGGTGAGCGTGGATTTGAGCGCCGAAGAAACGGAAATCAAGCTGGATTTCCTTACCGTTTCAGCGAAAGGCATCAAAATAGCGGGTGTTCTGCCCGAACGTATATTCAAGGAGGTGGTGTAATGGCGCGGAGCAAGCCGAATCCCCATATCGTTGAATCGCGGGAACAGGCGGAAGGGACCATGGCGGAAGTGACCGCCATCGACCGCAAGCTGAAAGCCCTGAAAGTCGCCATGAACGAGGAAATCGACGCGGCCAAAGACAAGGCCGCCCGGAACTCCGCGCCGCTGGAAGCCCGGAGGAAGGAACTGGAAAGCGGACTGGCGGTTTTCGCCACGTTGAACCGGAAAGACCTGTTCCCGGACGGAATGAAAAGCCTTGATCTGGGTTTCGGAGTCATCGGGTTCCGGGCCAGCACCAAGATTGTGCAGCAGAACAACGTCAGCGCCGCCGTCACCTTGGAACGTCTTCATCAGTTTGGATTTGTTGAAGGAATCAGGACGAAAGAAGAAATCAACAAGGATGCCATGACGGACTGGACAGAGGAAAAGTTGGAAACCGTAGGGCTGCGACGCCAGAAGTCGGACGGCTTTTTCGTTGACGTGAAGGAAGACCCACTGCCCACGGCATAGGAGGAAGGGTCATGGCCTACAAGCTGACGAAACAGGACCTGAAAAAGCTGGGACTACGCTTCGCGGAAATCCTGCTCTGCCGGGCAAGCGCCAGGCCGGGCGACATGCCGGAACTGGTCTCCCGCAAAGACTGGAAGGAAGCGGCGGCCCACGAGCGGAAAAAGGTGTCTTCCGAGATAGCGGAAGAGGCGCGGGGCATTCTGCTGAGAAGCGGCTACCCCAGAGGGCAGGTGGAGAAGGCAACCCGCCATCTTATCAGATACTAAGGAGAAATGGACATGACGAAACGTGAACTGGTGATCGCGGCATTCGAGGCCATGCGTGACGACTACCCGGCCCTGACCACGACTTTGGGAACGGTGGAAAAGACCCTGGAGGTGTTGTGCGGCGTGGCCGCCGCCGAACTGCTGGGCGGCGGGGAAGTGCCGCTGCCGGGCATCGGCAAGCTCAAGGCGAAAACCACTGCCGCCCGGAAGGGCCGGAATCCCCGAACCGGCGAGTCTGTGGACATTCCGGCGGGAAAAAAGGTGCGCTTTGTGGCCTGCAAGGAACTGAAAGAGGCGCTGAAGCAGTAGGCCGGGAATTTTCCCGCGTGTCAAAACTGACACAAAAACAGGGTGAAAAAATGAAAAAGCGATTCGGGAAAAACAGGAAATGCAGGTGGTGATGCAGGGTGTTCACGTCTATGACCAAGGCCCGGCAATACTGGAACCGCAGGAACAAGGTGTAATTGTATGAATATCAGTGGATTGGCGGCGGCAGCTCTTCTGAGCAACGATGAAGACAGCAGCAAGGCGGCGGCTCTTCTTCTGGAACGTCTCGACAAGGCGGCGGAGATAGCCGTCCCCCGTCTCAAGGCCATGTCACAATTCAGGACGCAGCTTGATATTGAAGCTGTAAAGCAGATGCAAGAAGCGGGACTGACACAGGAACAAGCCGTTATGCTCAGGGCAAGTTTCAACATGGATTTCTCAAAAAAGTTCAACAAGTAGCGAAACGCCCCTTCGGGGGCGTCGCCGGAGCGGGGAACACCCGCGTAGCGTGGCGGCTCCGGCCTGATGAGCAGCCGAACAGAAAAATCCGCTGAGGGGAGAAGATATGGAACAAAACAGAACCATTGAACGAATACGCAAGCTGTTGCGGTTGTCAAATTCGACGAATCCGCATGAGGCGGCGCTTGCCGCTGAAAGGGTTCAGCGGATGCTTTCGGAATACAACCTGACGCTTGAGGCCGTTGCGGAAGGATCGGAAGGACTGGAAAAAGCCAGACAGATAGACCGCAAGACCCGGAAAGACCTTGAAGAGTGGGCGCATGTGCTCGCCAGCCGTACCGCCAGTATTTTCGATTGCCGATACTTCCATGACCCCAACATTGGAGTGACTTCATTTATCGGCGTGGGGGCTGATCCGGAGGTGTGCGGCTGGATGTACGGCTATCTATACAAGACGCTGCTGCGTCTCGCTTCAGAACACATGCGCGGCCCGGCCCGCAGGCTCCGCTCCGCAAAATCGAAGCGCGAAGCCCGCAAATCCTTTCTTTTCGGCGCGGTGTCCGCCATCAGCCATCGGATGGCCGCACAGAAAAAGGCGACGCCCGTTACTTCCGGCGCTCTGGTGCCCGTCAAGGAAGGACTTATCCAGGCCGCAATGCCCGACAGCCTCAAGACGAACGAACTCAATATCGGCAGAATTCGTGCGAATGACCGACTGTTCGGAATGATGGCCGCCAAAGGCATTCCCCTATCCACGCCGATCACGGGTGGGACGTATGGAGCCATCGCATGAAAAAAGGAGTGGATATGGACGATGAAGCGTTGATGGAAAAGGCGATAAACGATCCTTTGAATATGACCATTATTCAAGCCGCAAGATTCATACGCATAACCGACGCAGAGGAATTGACGGTCGCATTGAGAGGCCGCAAAGGGAAAGTTGAGATAACCCTTAAGATTATTGAATCATCCGACATAAAAACCGAATAGGGCAACAAATAATGGGCAAAAGAAATCCCGGAGCACTGAAAGAATATAAAGTGAACGTGAGCATTGTAGGCTCTGCGAGCAGGACAGTTCTTGCCGCTTCAAAGGAAGAGGCGGAACGCATGGTTGAAAAGATGCTCCTGCAATCGGACGGACAGACGCTGCAATCCAAAACGCTCTGTGCTTTCGATTGGGAAATTCCCCATTTTTATACTTACGGCGGTTCGGACAGATACTCTTCATCTGACTGCATAGCGATTGAAGAATAGCCCAGCGAAACGGCCTCTTGGGGGGCCGTCGCCGGAACGTGGCGGTTCCGGCCTGATGAGCAGCCGAGGAGTCAGGAATGGAATGCTATGAAAAGACATATCCGGCATGGCCCGTAAAGGTCATCCTTGCCGGTACGCGCGCGGAGTTCAAGGACATAGGAACTCTTTTGGCGGATTATGTTGCCCTTACGAAGAAGAATAAGACCGCCGAGCGGTACAGGGAACAATTCGAAAGTGCTTCTGAGCAGGCTCTTCCCCTGGTCCTGTTTTCCCAGAAGGAAGCGCAGCAGCTCTACGTGTACATGAAAAATTATTCAGACCTCAAGAAAAAGGTGAAGAATCATCGCGTCCACAAGCTGATCGACGCCTTCGATGACGGATGGGATATATGGTGAAGAGAATGGAAAACAGCGTCATTGAGCATTTCCCCCAACGGGAAGAAAACGGCAGGGTCATCATAGGCGAAGGCGTGAAGTTTGAGCGTATTCGCCGTATTACAGGTTACTTGGTAGGTACGGTCGACCGCTTCAATGATGCCAAGCGTGCGGAAGTTCGGAACAGGGTAAAGCATGTGGTTATGAGGTAGCGCCAATGGGGAAGGACAACCGGAAATTCTGTGCGTCGATCTACGTGCGCAACGGGGAGCAGCGCGTGAAGCTGGAGCTTTCCCCGGCATCGCAGCACGGTGGGCCGGAAGGCTTTTACCGGGTGCGCGTTGAGCGGCGCTGGCTGAATACGGAAGACGGAAGGCCGCGCTGGTTCGACCGGGACGGTCTTGCCCGTCTGGCGGCGGAGCTTGCCGTGTGCGGGCTGGATATCCCCGCTCCGGTTCCGGCTGTTCCTTATCCTTCCCGCGTGTCCGTGCGGCGCGTGGAGGATGGGTTTTCGTGTTACTATGGGGCCTGGACCTGTACGCCCCCGATTCTGGCCTATGAAGGTATCTGGAAAGTGGGGGTGAGTCTGGACGGCACAACGCAGTTTGTGCCGGTGGATGACGTTATCGTGCATGGAGGCCGCCGTGGATAATCAGAAAATGCGCTTGGGACTGTACCGCAAGATTGAGATTGCCCGAAAGCAGCTTCCAGCCATGGATGAGGAAGCCTTTCGGGCCTTGCTGCGTTCCGAATTCGGCGTTTCCAGCCGCAAGGATATGAGCGTCAATCAGCTTTCCCGGCTGGTGCAGCACTTCGCCGCCGTACACGGCGTGACCTACACCGCGCCCGCCAAAAGCCGGAACCCGCGCGTGACGCCGCACGGTCGCCCGGACTTCATAGAGATTACGGACTCCATGCCCTACGCGCGGGAAAAGCGGCAAATTTTGGCTATCTGGAGCAGGCTGGGCTACTCCATGACCAGCCTGGACACGCGCTGCAAGCGGGCGTTCGGGGTTCCTGTTTTTGTGTGGATGCAGAACGGGGAGCAGATTGCCACGCTGCTTTCCGATTTGCAGCGCCGGGAAAAGGCTTTCGAGAAAAAGCGGAAGGCCGAAGGCGGGGCTGGTGAATGAAGTTGACGGCCTCCGGGCACAGGTGCTTGACCGCTATGTGTCTGTCCATGCCTTTTGCCGCGCGCACCCGGAACTGAAGCGCGCAACGGTCTATCTGGTGCTGTCCGGGCGATATCCGGGAAAATGGAACGACCAGGCGGCAAGAATACGGGAGGCGCTGGTCGGAACCAGGGAAGTGCCGGAGAGGCCCACTCCGGGGGTGACGCGAGAGGCCATGGTCGAGACATTGCAGGAAATACGGTGCGCCCGTTGCCGCCGTCTTGACAGGCGGGATTGCTCGGCGTGTCGGGAGCAAACCAAACGCGAAGGAAAGGAGCTGTTCATCAGACTGTTCCAGGGAGAGTGAAAATGTCCAGAACGCGGATACAGGAAATCGTGACGCTGACGAGAGAAGGCTGGCGGCCTTATGATGCCGAACCGGAACAGCGTGTGTATGAACGCCTCGGCTGCAACTACGCTTTGCGCGGGCAGAAGCGCAAGCCGTTCTGGTTCGTGCGTGACGACGTGTATTGCTGCATCGGCTGTGCGGACCATTGCACACTGAAACGTCCGGTGGGCTTCCCCGCGCCGCTGCCCATCAGGTATTCCGTGGTTCCTCCGGATCAGCCGTACACCTTGACGCCCGTGGAAATGCTGGCGCGGTATGACATCCTGACGGTGCGGCAGGCGGCGTATGTCCTGAACGTCTCGGAACGCCGGGTCTACGATTACATAGCTGAAGGCAAGCTGATCAAGCTCAAGGATACGCCGGTGCGGGTACGCGCCGATGAAGTGAGGGCTTTACGCAAAGATTTTGACGAATAATCCTCTGAAATTCGTTCGCATGGTTCGCGCCCTTTCCGGGACGTTGAGCGGCCCGTCATGGCATGATTGCTGTGACGGGCCGTTTCGCGTCGGTCCGTTCCTCCGCAATTCCCCGCCGGGATAGACCCGGCGGGGAACCGGAGAACCCCGCGAAAGGAACATCATGTTTGTGCCTTCTCTCATTCGCAACCCGCGCTGTTTGTTGGCTTGCTTCATCTTGTGCGGCGTGGCCCTTCTGGCGGCCCTGCTGTTTTTCTCTCCGGTCCAGGGGCCGGTTATCGCCTACAAGCTGGCGTTGGTCGTGATTGCGGCCATTGCGGGCATGGCCTTTGATTTTCTGGCGTTCCCGTATGCCCTGCCGTCCGGCTACCTTGATCGGGATTGGCGGAAAAACCCGGACGCCACGGGAGCCGACGGCAAGCCCGACTTTCCCGTGGCCAATGGCTACCACGGCCCGTTCTGTGCGGCGCTGACCCGCAGGGCGCTGATCATCGCCGCCTTTGTGCTGGCCGTGGCGCTGGGGCTGTAGTCATGCGGTCCCGTGTCAAAGCATGGTTGATTGCACAGGCGAAGGTGGTCAAGGGTACGTTTTTTATGCTTTGGGGTTTGTTTGCCGTAGGCTTTTTTGCGGGATTAGGCTTCTGGTTCGCCCTGTTTTCCCTGTGTGCCTGGTTTTCTCCGGCCCACGCCGCCGAAGTGACGATCCCCCGCGCGGCGCAGCAATACCGGACGGAACTGACGCGCTCCGCCCGCGCCGTGTGGGGGCTGAATGCGCCCATCGCGGTGTTCGCCGCACAAGTGCACACGGAAAGCTGGTGGCGAAACGATACGGTGTCCTCGGCGGGGGCGCAGGGCCTCGCGCAGTTCATGCCGATCACGGCGCGCTGGTTGCCGTCCGTTGCTCCGGAGACGGGCAAGCCCGCGCCGTTCAATCCGGGATGGTCACTCCGCGCCTTGTGTACCTATGACAAATGGCTGTGGGATCGGGAAGATGGGCGAACCCCCTTTGACCGCATGGCCTTTACTCTGTCGTCATACAATGGCGGAGCGGGCTGGGTTGACCGTGACAAGCGGCTTGCCGCACAGCGCGGCCTGGATAACATCCGTTGGTTTGAGCATGTCGCCACCTGCAACGCGGGCCGCCGGAAAAGCGCCTTCGGAGAAAACCGCGCCTATGTCCGGCTGATCCTGCAGGAGCGCCAGTCCGCTTACACCAGAGCGGGTTGGGGGCCTGGGATTGAGGAAGGGGCACGGCCATGAGCGAGGGAATCCTCCGCATTATCGGCATGGGCACCATACTGGCGCTGGTGGCCGTATCCGCGGCTTTTCTGATTGCCAGGGACGAGCTTGACGCCGAACGCCTAAGCCACGCGACCACGGCGCAGGAACGCGACCAGTGGAAGGCTGCGGCTGAGGAGTACCGAAAAAACGCAGAGGCGCAGGCGGAAAATACCCGGCAATGTCTGGACCGGGAGGCGAAAGCCACGCGGGACGCGGCGGAACGCGCCGCTATTGTGAAGCTGACCAAGCCGCGCTCCAGAACAACCGAAGAAAAGGACAAGGTGGTGGATGATGAAACGCGCCGTCGCGCTGTTCTGCGCCTCAATCGTCCTTTGTAGCCTGTGCGGGTGCGGTCAAAAACAAGCCGCACCGCTCATTCTCAACTTGCCTGACTGCCCGGTTCCGTCCGTCCCGGCACTGCCGGAACTGGGTGGGGAAGAGCCACTGGACAGCCCGGAGAACATCGCCCGCCTGCTGGAAAGGGACGACAGGTTCCGGGCGTATATAGACGGCCTGGAAGCGGCCTTGCGCTGTGAACAGGCTCGGGGGAACCATGGGAAATGAAGTGAACGCCGCCATCAGCGCGGCCCTGCCTCTCATAGAATCGCTGTTCGCGTTGGGATTGCCCGGCATTCTCCTGATGCTGGCGGCCATTCCGGCGCTGGTTATCGCGGTGGTGTTCATTTTGGACCACCGGCACGGCAAGCGCATCGAAATGGTGTTGGAAGCCTACCGCAAGGATACGCAGGACGTTTTGCGCGCCGTGAGTGAAAAGCACGAGGTGATCCTGCGGGAAATGAGCGAAAAGCACGAAGAGACGGCGGAATTTTACCGAAAGAACGTCACATTGGTGAGAAATTACGAAAGGATGAACGATACGCTGCAAGCGTTGGTGGTGAACAACACAAGAGCGATGGAACACCTTTCGACAATCATTGAAACGCGGAGCAGGACATGAACAGAATGGAGCGTAAAGGCCAGTGCGGGGAACTGCGCATCCGGCGTAAGAACATTGAAGCGGAAATCACCAGCCATAAGGATTCGATCTTGGCATCGCTGCCGCCCATCGGAAATTTGGAAGACATCGACGGCGAGTACGTTATGATGCTTGCCATCAAAATACATGAGCTTGTCCAAGAATTGCGGAAGGTGAACCGCAATATTGAAATTCTGGAACGTGACTTGTAGGGGTTGGCTATGGGCTGGGAATACGAACCGGAAACCGTCTGGCGGGCGCAAGAATTGTATTGTGTGGACCGGTTGAGCTTTGCGCGGGTCGCGGAACTGACCGGCGTCACTGCCACGACGCTTAAAGCGTGGTCGGAGAAGTACGGCTGGCGACTCAAGCGGGAAGAGATAGCCCAGGCGGAAAGCGAAATCCGGGTCAACACCATTAAAAGCCGGGCGGTGGCTCTGGAAATGCTTTTGCAGGCTGGGGACGGCAAAGAGGCGTCGCAAATGGCCTTTGCCGTGGCGTCTCTTGAATCGCTGGCACTAAAACAGCAGGAACTGGCCGCCGCCGGAAAGATTCCCAGCGCCGCCGCTTCCGACTGCCCCAAAATCGTTACACGGGCTGACGCCGTGGCTGTTTTGCGGAACGCCGTGGAACAGAAGCTGGGGCTTGCTCTTGCTGACCCGGCCAAGATTACCACGGCCACGGTCCAGGACGTGAAAAAATGCCTTGAGCTGGTAGCCGAACTTGAAATTGGTCTACCCAAGGAAAAGGAAGAGACGCGCGACAAGGCGCTATCGCCGGAAAACGCAAAGGCCATCCGGGAAATCCTGGGTACAACGTAGGAGAAATCGTATGGATCTGGGCGACGTGCTTTTGCCGTATCAAAAGAAATGGCTGGAAGACAAGGCGCAAGTCAAGGTGGTTGAGAAATCCCGCCGTATCGGCCTGACCTGGGCGCAGGCGCTGGACGACGTGCTGCAAGCCGCCACGTCCGGGCGGGAAGGCATGGACGTGCTGTATATCTCGTTTAATCAGGACATGACGCGGGAGTACATCGACACCTGCGCCGAATGGGCCAAAAAGCTGCAAGTCGTGGCCGGGAAAGTCAACGAGGATGTTTTCCGGGACGGCGACGAACGGGAAATCAAGGCGTTCCGCATCGACTTCGCCAGCGGACACAAAATTCTTGCCCTGTCCAACCGGCCCTCCAACCTGCGCGGCAAGCAAGGGCGCGTGGTCATCGACGAGGCCGCCTTTGTTGAGGATTTGCCGGAACTTCTGAAGGCCGCTCTCGCCCTGCTCATGTGGGGCGGGCAGGTGATCGTCGTTTCCACGCACAACGGGGCGGACAATCCCTTCAACGATCTGATTCAGGAAGTGCGGGGAGGGAACCTCCCCTACAGCCTGCACCGCATCACGCTGGACGACGCCCTGACCGGCGGCCTGTTCCGCCGCATTTGCCGGGTGACGGAACAGGGATGGACGCTGGAAGCGGAAGAGGCATGGCGGGCCGATCTGGTGAAAACCTACGGTGACGGTGCGGACGAGGAGCTTTTCTGCATCCCCCGCCAGTCGTCCGGGGCCTACCTGACCACGGCCATGATCCAGGCGTGCATGGAATCCGCGCCCGTTCTGACCTGGACGGCTCCGGCAGACAATTTTGTGGACTGGCCTCTGCCCGTGGCGGAGACGTACACCAAGGGCTGGATTGCGGAGAATCTTGCGCCCCTGTTGGAAGCCCTCCCCAAAGAGCTGGCGCATTTTTGCGGGGTGGACTTCGGGCGTTCCGGCGACCTCTCCGTGTTCTGGTCCGCCACGGAAGAGCGGGACTTGCGCTTGGTGCCGCCCTTTGTCTTGGAGCTACGCAACTGTCCGCATAGGACGCAGCAGCAGATTTTGTTCGCCATTCTGGACGCGTTGCCGCGCTTTTCCGGCGTGTCCCTGGACGCGCGGGGCAACGGCTCGGCCCTGGCTGAAGCCGCGAGGCAGCAGTACGGGCCTGAACAGGTGCGGGAGGTCATGATTTCCGAAAGCTGGTATCGGGAAACCATGCCCCTGCTCAAAGCCGGAATCGAAGACAAGACGCTGATTCTGCCGAAGAACGCGGACATTCTCTCGGATTTTCGCAGTCTGCGCGTGGTCAAAGGCGTGGCCCGTGTGCCTGAGCAACGCACTAAAGACAGGACGGGCGGTAGACACGGCGACTCCGCCGTGGCCTGCGCCATGATGCTGGACGCCCGCAAGGAGTTGGGCAGCGCGGAGCCGTGGGACTATGTGGGTATTCCCCTAAAGGAATTTGACTTATGGGAAGTATGGGCAAAACTTACTTAATTTTTTTTCTTGATTTCTGCTTTCACTTTTGGTAATTGAAAATGTCAGCAATTCCAAAAGAGGAGAAAAATTATGCTGATTTTGTCACCAGAAGCCATTAGCCAGATAAACACCTTCATTATTCCTGAAATCCTTGGTGCCTCTAATGATATTATGCGGGCGTACGAGCAAGGAACTAATGAGGAAGGTAATAATTTTTTTGATGATTACTTTGTAGGCTGTGGATGTTGGAACAATCTTTACAATAGACTTGATTTTAAATTGGATAGACATCCATTTTTTAAAAAGACAACATATCAAAAAGTAATGAAAATTTCTTGTAAAAATTTTGATGATGTAATTACATTTTATGTCTCTAGAGTAGACGCAGATGCGAGAATTCCGCGATCTGGGAAAAGTATCAAATTATCACTTCAAGAGTGGTTTTTTCTTAGTGAAGAATGCCGAGATATAATAGCCAAATCTAAATCGAGTATATATACAATTGGATATGACATTAGTATAGAAAAAGGTTTAGGGAGAATCACATTCGACATGTTGTCAACGACAGGAAAAAATAATTTTTTTAGTTCTCCTATATTTGACTTCACTGATGAAAAAGCCTTTCCCCGTATTGCCTCTTATCCGGTGGAGGAAGTCGAACTTCCTCTTGTTGTTGCAAAAAAATTGGCGGCCAACTGAAAAAAGTAGAAATTGGGTTTGTGTGGCGACGACGATTCGACGCCTGTTTTACCTGTGCGGGATGCACATAAAGGACTATGTGTCATGTCAGTAGGAAAATCTCCCCATTTTTACCATCAGAATCTTGATCCTGCCAGGATCAGTTTCGCGCGGGAGCTGAATGGGCTGACGAAAAAAGAACTAGCTGAAAGAATAAACAAAACTCCAAGCTCCATTACTTTGTATGAGGCAGGGAAGTCTGGGATTTCCTTTGAAACCTTCATGTCTCTTACAAAGGCGTTGTCTGTTTCTCCTGCGTTTTTTTCAAAGTACAATCCACCGCTCCCTTTAGCTTCTTTGGGACAATGTCATTTTCGGGCAAACCGGCGAGTTCCACAAATAGAACGTACTAGAGCTTTTTGCTATGCCAGGCAAGTCTTTACGATTTTTTCTTATTTGACGGAAAAAGGTATCCACTTCCCGAAAGTGAACCTTCCTATTTACGATGGGAGTGAAATAAGCGAACGTCAGATTGAAAGGCTCGCAGTATCGGTACGCTCCTTTATGGGGCTGGGGCTGGGGCCAATCCCCAATATGGCGCGGTTACTTGAAAATGCAGGTGTGCGTATCATTCTTTTGCCAGCAAAAACAGCTAAGCTAGATGGCTTTGCCACATGGTTTGACGATGTTCCATGCGTAATGATTGATTCGGATTCAGTTGCGAGCCGAATGCAGTTTGACTACGCGCATGAACTGGCTCACTTGATCTTTGATATGGACAGTACCCCGGAGGATGTCCTTGTTGAGCGGCGGGCCAACCGCTTTGCTTCCGCCTTTCTTATGCCTGCGGAAAGTTTTCGAATTGATTGCCCTCGGAGTTATCGGCAACCTTTGTTTGTGTCGGTCAAAAAATATTGGTACGTCTCTATTGCCGCCGCGTTATATCGCGCTCGCGAATTGGGAATTTTGTCTGAAAACTCTTATAAAAGTGCGCAGATCATCCGTTCTCGTGCGGGAACACGCATACAGGAGGAAGAGGAATTTGCTCATGCCTTACCGTCTGTTCTCAATCAAGCCATGAAATTGATTTGCCACGATGTTCGGCTAGATGAGATGGCGCAGGAGCTTGGCATGGATATGTATGCATTGCGTTCTATTCTTGAACTCCAGCAGGTAGAGACGGAAACTCTAGATATAATGATGCCTCCTAAGAAAAATCCAATATTGAATTTTCCAGTATACCGAAACTCGCAATAACAAAATCCCTCGCATAACCCGCGCCCTTTCCGGGCACAGCCTCCGTTTTTTTGCCATGATGGCAAGAAAACGGAGGCTTTTTACATGGCTGAAGGTATTTACGCGCCGGACGGTACACTTATCCCATTTAGTGGTGCCGATCTGAGTACTGAGCTGGCCACGCGGCAAAACGCGGGCGTGTTTTTCGGAGAACTGGAAGGTTGGCTGAATACGCTACCGGACCCGGACCCCGTGCTGCGCAAGCGCGGCGACGACGCGGCCATATTGCGTGAGCTGACAGCCGAGGATCAGGTGACCACGGCCATGCTTTCCCGCAAGAACAGGGTGCTGAACTGCCCGCATTTTGCGTTCCGTGCCGGAGCTCCAGAGGGCGAGACGCCCACGCCGGAAGCGGAGGAACTGCATCGGCGCTTCATGCGGGACTTGGAGCGGACCAACCTGCGGACCATCATTTCCGGGATGCTGGACGCGCCTTTTTACGGCTTTACGCCCCTGGAACTCATCTGGCGGCGCGGGGACGACTGGTGGCATCTGGTGGACATCGTGGCCCGCCCCTACCACTGGTTCCGCTTCGACAGCCGGAACACTCCGGTGTTTGTGGGCGAATACGGCCTGTTTTGCGCGGACCCGCGCCTCCTGCCTCCCGGCAAGTTCGTTTTCGTCACCCATCACGCAACCTACGATAATCCCTACGGCTTGCGGCTTCTCTCTCGCTGCCTGTGGCCCGTTTCGTTCAAGCGCGGGGGCCTGTCGTTTTACGCCAGGTTCGTGGAGCGCCACGGGATGCCCTGGGTGGTAGGCGAAGCTCCGGCCAAGGCCACTGCACTGGAAAAACAGGACATGGCGCGGGGACTTTCCCGCATGGTACAGGATGCCGTGTCCGTGATCCCGCATGGGGCGAGTGTGAAGCTGGAAAGCGCGGGGCAAACGCAGGGGGCCTTGCATGAGGCTTTTCTGGCCCGGCAGGACCGGGCCATCAGCAAGGTGCTCATGGGCCAGACGCTGACGGTGGAGACGGACGGCAAGAACTCGCTGGCCGCCACGCAGGGGCACAAGGAAGTGGCCGACGATCTGGCCGACGCGGACAAGGCCATGGTGGCCGATACCTGGAACGAAATCGCCTGGCTGTACGCGCAGGTCAACGCCGGGCCGGGTGTGCTGGCCCCGCTGGCGGCCTATGAGGAACCGGAAGACCTGAACAAACAGGCCGATCTGGACAAAAAGCTGGTGGAAATCGGCGCGGAGTTCACGGAGGAACATTTCACCGGGAAGTACGGCCTTAAGCCTAGAGAGTTCCGAGTGCGGGGGGGCAATGTGCCCGCGACGCTTCCGCAGGAGCCGGGCGCGGACTTCACGGCCCCGTCGGGCGAAAAGGCGTCTCTGGCTGAAAAAGCCCAACGCCATCTGGACAAGGCCATAACAACGATGCTGCCCGCCGCGCTGCAAAGCAGCCGGGGATTTGTCACGCAAGTTGAGAACGAGGTACGGGCGGCCAAAAGTTACGAAGAACTGGAGGAAGCCCTGGCCGCCCTGCTTTCGCCGTCCATGGCCCCGGACGCCCTGGAGAGCTTTCTTGCCCGCGCCATGACGGCGGCGGCTGGCCACGGCGCGGCGTCCGTCCAGGCGGAGGCGGACGAAGATGGCTAAAAAGTCCATTGAACTGCCCCCGTGGGAAATCATCGCGGAGCCCGTCGCCCCGGACGCGGCCATAGCGTTCTGGAAGCAGCGGGCGAAGCTCACGGACGAACAGGCCAAGGCGCTGGGCGAAGAGGCCAAGCACCGGGCGTTCTACGTTACGGGGCTGGCCAAGCAGGACATGGTGCAGCTTGTGAGCGACGGCATCGAGCAGGCCCTGAAAAACGGGGAGACGCTGGCGGACTTCAAGAAGCGCATCGCAGCGGCCATTGAGACGCAGGGCTGGCATGACTACCGGGTGGAGAACATTTTCCGTACCAACATGCAGACGGCCTACAGCGCCGGACGCTATAAGAAGATGCAGGCCGTGAAAGCCTCGCGCCCCTATTGGCAATATATCGCGGTCATGGACAAACGGGTGCGGCCTTCCCACGCCATTCTGCATGAAAAGGTCTATCCGGCGGATCACGAGTTCTGGGCCTCCAACTATCCGCCCAACGGGTTCAGGTGCCGGTGCGGAGTGCGGACGCTTTCCGCCCGGCAGGTGGAAAAACTTGGGCTGGAAGTCCAGAAGAACATGCCCGGCCCGGACATGTGGACGGACCCCAAAACCAATATGGAATACTTCGTCCATTTTCCGGGCGCGGACAAGGGCTTCAAGAACAATCCGGGCAAAGACTGGACCCAATCCGGCCTGGACCTGAAAAAGCACGGTCTGGATACGGCCCCGCCGCTCCCGAAGAAAGAGCCGCTGACGCAAAAGAAGCTGGAAGCGGACATCGCCTCCGTGGATGCGCTGATCAAGGCCGCCGGGGACAAGCAGGCCGTGGCCGAACTGGAGGCGAAGAAGGCCGGGCTGCAGGAGCTTCTCGACAAGAAGAAGACGCAGGCGGCCAAGAAAAAGCTGAACAACCAGCAGAAAAAGCTCGAAGAACAGATCGCGGATTTTCCCGTCAAAACCTACGGCGGGATATGGCCGACCGACGTCACCACGGCGGACTGGAAGGTCAAGTCCGGCGGCATAGCGGCCAAGAAAGCCTATTTCAAGGACAAGCTGGCCTTCGGAGAGCTGACGCCGGATGAAACGGCGAAGTTCAAAGGGCTGCTGCAAGACCTGGAAGAGTTCGACGCCACGGGCAAGGAACTCCACGCGCTGCAAGAGAAGCAGAAAAATATTCAGGCGTCCTTGTCCAAACTCAAGAATGGTGGTAAGGAAGACCCTAACCCCTATTCCGAGGCGCGCAAGGACGCCGCCCTGTGGGCGCAAACACCGCAGGATGCGGACGAGGTGCTGCGAGAACGATGCGGCGATGTGTGGCGCAAGGCTTCCAAGGCGGAGAAAGACGCGTTGTACGCCTACACGCAAGGTTCTGGCGGCTTCAACCGTCCGCTCCGTGGTCATGACGGCTACTGGGGCAACTTCAAGGGCGTGGGCAAGGTTGACCTGAATAACGAGGGCCGGGGCGCAGCCATTCAGCACATGACCAACGTCATCAACCGTTCGACGTATGACAAGGATATATGGCTGCAACGCGGCATTGAAACGGCGGAAGGCGCGGCAAGTTTTCTTGGTATCCCGGTAGAGGTATTGAAAAGTAATTCACTGAAAGAATTGAAAGAATTAGAAGGTAAATATACGGTTGAACACGCATTTGCATCCTGTGGGAGCGCCAAAGGCCAGGGCTTCAACGGCTATATTTTTCGCATTTACTGTCCCAAGGGCACCAAGATGATGTATGCTGAGCCTTTCAGCCATTACGGAGCCGGTCACAAGCGGAAATGGGATGGTAAAAAAACGCAACCCTCGTTTGGGTATGAGGATGAAACGATTATCCAGCGTGGGACAAAATTCCGGGTAACGAAAGTGGAAAAAGTGGGAAGCAAGGTATCGTTCGAGATTGAAGTCATAGAGCAGATATAAGGGCGGAAAGAGAACATGAGCGGAAAGAAACCCAAGTGGGAAAAAGAAATATGGACAACACAGGGACCGAATGCGGTGGCGTGCGAAACCTGCAAGTTTCGGGCGTCTGTCTTCAATGGAATGCAAAAGGATAGTGCGAATATTGGGCATTGCGAAATTTACGAATACCCGGAGATCAAGCCGGATGACGTCTACTTTGACGGCGCGGAGTGCGAGTTTTACGAAAAGGCCGACGACAAGCCCCTGGCGCTGATTCTGGGCGTCGCCGTGGGGGACGCGCTCGGCGTGCCGGTAGAGTTCAAGGCGCGCAGGACGTTCCTGGTGACCGGGATGCAGGGCTACGGCACGCACAACCAGCCCGCCGGAACGTGGTCCGACGACACGTCCTTGACCCTGGCGCTGGCGGATAGTTTCCTCACTGATGACGTCAATCTTGAAGGGATAGCCCGTAGATTCACGGAGTGGTACGACAACGCCGCCTACACGCCGCACGGCAAGGTGTTTGACGTGGGCAACGCGACGGCAAAAGCCATTGAGCGGCTCAAGAAAGGCGTGACCCCGGAACAGGCCGGAGGCGCGGGCGAGCGCGACAACGGCAACGGTTCCCTCATGCGGATAGCGCCGCTGGCGTTCTATATGTTCGGAATACGCAAGGCGGAAGAGCGCTTCCGCCTCGTCAAAGAAGTTTCCTCCCTGACCCACGCCCACGAATGGTCCGTGGCGGCCTGTTATATTTACGTTGAAATGCTGAACAAGCTGCGCATGGGCCGGACGAAGAAGGCCGCCTATGCGGAACTGCGGGAAGATTTCGCGCGCGGCGTGCCGTTCATCAGCAAGGAAACGCTGGCCAAGTTCGTCAGAATACTTGAGAACGACATCAGCGCCTTGCCGGAAGAGGACATACGCAGCAGCGGCTTTGTCATCGATACGCTGGAGGCCGCGTTCTGGTGCTTCCTGACCACGGACAACTACAAGGATGCGGTTTTGAAGGCCGTCAACCTGGGCGACGATACTGACACCACGGGAGCGGTGACGGGCGCGCTGGCCGGGCTGGCCTACGGACTTGAAGGTATCCCGCAGGAGTGGCGGGAACAACTGGCGGCGTATGATGAAGTCCGGCGCATCGCCGTGAAGATGCCGCGCTGGAATTACTTCCGAAAAATCGCCTGAAATTCGTTCGCATAGAGCGCGCCCTTTCCGGGCAAGGCCCCTGTTTTTCCGTCATAGTGACGGGGAAACAGGGGCTTTTGTATGGACAACAAATGGATCGAAATCGCCCGCACGGGGACGTTCACGGACAGCGCCGGGAGGCCGCAGACCTTCACCGCCCGCGATTTGGACGCCATAGCCCGCAGCTATGACCCCGACCAGCGGGACGCGCCGTTGGTGTTCGGGCATCCGGAAAGCGACGCGGCCCCGGCCTTCGGCTGGGCTGAAAAGCTGCGGAGCGAAGGTGGAAAATTGTTTGCGACGTTTGCGCACGTTCCGGACGAAGTCAGGGAGCTGGTGGCAAAAAAACATTACCGCCACGTTTCCATGTCGCTGATGCCGGATCGGGTGACGTTGCGGCATGTGGCGCTGCTGGGCGCGGCACAACCCGCCATCGACGGCCTGCGTGCGGTGGAATTTAAGAACGGCGCGGAGGCCATAACGGTGGACTTCGCGGCCACAACCCAAGGAGACGACTCCATGACCGTGGAAGAATTGCAGCGGCAAGTCGGACAGCTTCAGGCGCAGCTTGAGGCGCTGAAAAACGAGAATGCGGGCCTCAAGAAAGAGCGCGACGCCCACAAACAGGACAGGGACAAGGCCGACGCCGCCAAAAGCGAGGCCGAAAAGAAGGCGGAACAGGCCAGCGCCGACTTTGCCGCATACCGGGGCAAAGTTGAGGGCGAACGGCGCGAAGCCCGCGTGGCCGAACTGGTGAAGGCCGGAAAGGTCAAGCCCGCCGAACGTGCGGACGTGCTGGACTTCGCCGTCAAGCTGGCCGGACGGGACGAGACCGTGGACTTCGCCGCGCCCAACGGCACGAAGAAAAGCATCAGTCTGGAAGAACGGTATTTCCGCGACCTGGAAGCGCGGCCCGTGGACGAACGCTTTGCGGACTTTTCCGCCACTCCGGCCCATGCGGGCGGGGGACAGGAACAGAGCATCAACCCCGCCGATCTGACGGCGAAACTGTAGGAGCGCATTATGGCCAATGAAGGATTTATGGGCAAGCACGTTCTGGACGGGGAGCGGGCGGCAACCGGCGACCACCCCGTGGTCCTGCACCATCTGCCGCTTTCGGCAACGGCGAAAGCCGCCGTCATTCCCGTGGGCACGGTGATGAAGCGGGTGGACGTGACGGAAGGCGAAGGCGACAGCGCCAAAGTCGTAGGCGCGGCCTGGGAGCCGTTCCTGTCCACGGACGCGGCCACGGTGCTCCCCGTGGCCGTGGTGGATACGCCTTGCGACCCCACAGGCGGGGAACACCCGCGTGGCGAAAACGGGGAAAACTCCGCGCTGTGCGTGGTGCACGGCGGCGTGAAGAACCGCGTTCTCAAAACCGGTGACGGCAAGACGCTGACCGACATTCAGACGGCGCAACTTGTGGAACACGGCATTTTCCCGGCTTAGTATAAGAACGTCTAACCAGAGGAAAGAGTTATGCTTGCGAATTTGAAAGGCGTTTTCGCGCCGCAGGCGGTGGCGCAGTCGCTCAAGACGCTGTCGCCGCTGGAAAGCACCATCATGGACCGCTTTTTCAAACAACGCCCGACGCATCCGCTGTCCATGCTGGGCATCACGGACCTGAAAGCCGTGGTGCAGACCGTGCCGGTGGTGCGCCGTGACGGCGTGCCCGTGCCGCTGGACAATGAATCCATCGAAACCCAGTTTTTCGCGCCCCTGCCCATCAAGGTGCAGGTACCCGTAACGGCGGCGGAATTGAACGACCTGCGCGTGTTGCTGGGCAACACGGCAAGCCTTGAAGCGTGGCGGACGCGCAAGGTGGACCAGATACGGCAGGCCGTCCACGCCACCACCGAAGGTATGTGCGCGGGCGTGCTGAGTACGGGCAAGCTGTCCTGGCCGGTGCAGCTTCCGGGCGGACGCTCGGAAGTGTACGGCCTGGACTACGGCGCGCCGCTTACCCACGAGCCGGATACGAAACTGACGGGCACGAGCAAACTTTCCGACGTGTACCGTCTGTTGCGGGCCATGCAGCAGAAAATCCGCATGGCGGGCATCGGCGGCAAGGTGGAGTTTCTGTGCGGCGAGGACGTGGCCGCCGTGTTCCTGGACATGGCGGAAAACTACCGCTCCACGGCGCAGGACGCGCCCATCGGCATCAAGCTGGGCGACGGCGAAGTACGCATCGGCAGTTATGTCATCCGCTTCATGGACGAAACGTATCCCGCGCCCGTCACCGGGGAATGGGTGCCCAAACTGGACGCGAAAACGCTGATGGGCGTGGCCGTGGATGTGCCGGGCACCATCTGGTACTGCGCCATTGATTCGATTTCCGCCAACAATGCCGCCGTTCCCCTGCACATCGTGCCGGTGAAGAGCGACGACGATTCCTCCATGACCCTGATCGGGCAGGCCAAGCCCATGCCCGCGCGCCCTTCGCGGGCTGTGTGCAAGGCCGTGGTGGTCGATTAAGAAGAAACGCGCTGTGCGCCCCGGAGAGCCGTTTTTTGACTCCGGGGCGGGCGTGGGTAAGGGAAAAACTTTTAGACTAGTCTAAAACTAGTCCAAAACGCAAGGAAACGGCATGTCCATGATCTTGTGCGGGCGCGACGACGTTCTGGACCTCATGCATCCCAAGTATGTGCAGGCGTGCGAGAAGCAGAACCCCGGTCTTGTGGAACGCACCATTGAAGCCGTATCCGGAGAGATCGGGGACGCGCTGTCGTATCGTTATCCGCAGCCCTGGCCGCATGTTCCGGAACTGGTGCGCTACATCGCCACGGCCATCAGCGCCTACCGCGTGGTGGGGGGCATCACGTCCCTGATGGATACGGAGGCCAGCAGCGAGAATGAATGGATACCCATTCAAAAACAGTGGCGCTACTGCACCGACCTTTTGGAAGACATCGTCTCGGGCAAGCAGAAATTGCCCCTGGAAGAAGTGAACCCTGATCGTGAGGAAGCCAGCGTGGCGGTAGTGACCAGAGAATCATTCTTTGACCTCCGGGGGTTGTGATGGCCGCGACGAAGACAGGCGTTTCCCTGAACTGGGGCGGGTTCGACAAGGCGTTGGGCAAGGCGGCGCACAAGCTGGGTGACACGCAGGCGCTTATGGAATCCGTGGGCGATGCGCTGGTGTCCGGGACGCTGAAACGCTTTCAGGATGAGGAAGATCCGACGGGCAAGAAATGGCCCAAGTCAAAACGGGCCGCGAAGAAGGACGGCCAAACGTTGACGGACACGGCGCTGCTTCGCCGTTCCGTTGATTACGCGGCCACGTCGGACAAGGTGATGGTGGGCAGCAACCTGCCCTATGCCCGGATTCACCAAAAAGGCGGCAAGACCGGGAAAGGACATAAGGTCGACATGCCCGCCCGTCCGTATCTGGGCGTATCCGAAGAGGACATGGACGAAGTGCGGGAGACCGTGGCCGACTTTCTGGCCGGAACCTTCAAGGCATAGGTGGAGACTATGCAGACATTCGTAACGGAGACCATCACACGGACGGCGCTGGCGGCGGGGCTTCCTGAAGGCCGCATCATTGACCTGGCGAAAAAGGACAATCTGACCATTGAGCGCCCACGCATCGAAGTGCAGTTCCTGCCGGAAAAGTACACGCACACGGGGCGCAAACTGGCCGTGACCCGCACGAAAACGGAACATATCCGCAAGCGGGAGCTGTACGAGGTGGAACAGACGGTCAACGCCAACATCCTGGCCGATGACCGGGCCTGGCTGGAGGCGTTTTGCGTGGACTTTGTCGCCGGGCTTCCGCGCGGCGGCAACGACAGCCGGGGCAACTGGGTCAAGATCAGGGTGCAGAAGGCAACCTTCGGACGCGCGCCGGACAAGCGCGTGGGCGATGAAGTCATCGAAGTGTTTACCAAGGTGAACCGGCTTTTCGTGCTGATGTTCACGTGGCGCATCACCGAAGAGGAAGCGGAAGAGCTGATTCCTTCCATCACCATCAACAATCCGACATTCAAGTAGGAGGCCGTTATGGCTGTGAAAAAGAAGACGACAGAGGAAACACCCGAACAGCGTACCGCGACGGTGGCCACGGAACAGGCGGCGGAACAGGCCGCGCCGGAGGAGGAAGTTCATGGCGAGCAGACAGGGCCGGAACAGACTCCGGAAGCTGCGGAAGTACCGGAAACGCCCTCTGATCCGAAAGAAGATGTGGCGGACGCCGCGCCGGACGACACCGCCCCGAAACTGGAAAGCCTCTCCGTACTGGCCGATCGGCACCGGGTTGTCGGCTGGCAGCAGTCGGCGCTTCTACGGCTCATGGGCTGGGAAGACGACAAGCGCGTGAGCGACGCCGAATACCGCGCGGCGCTGGACCATTTGAAAAACCGTCGCATCGGCGGCGGGCGGAGGTAAGTCATGGGCGACGTATTGACGTATCTCATAGACGGCACGTCCGGACTTGCGCCGGGCGGCGTGGACGGCAAGGCCATTGTGGCGGGCGTGTGCTCCAAAGGCACAGTGGGCAAGGCGTATCTCATCGGCAAGCGCACGAACCTGGAAGACATGCTGGGCACGGGACCTCTGGTTGAACACGTCCGGGACATGCTGATCACGGGCGGACAGGAGCCGGTCATTGTGGCCGTGCCTGTCCGGGGACAACAGAGCGGTTACATTACCGACGCGATGGTCACGGGCGGCAAGGTGACGCCCCTTGTCTCCGGCGTGGCCGCGAAAAACGCGGACGTCGTGATCCGCGTGGCGACGCCCGGAGCCGTGGGCACGGCGACGCTGGAAATCAGCACGGACGGCGGGAAGACGTTTGGCGACGCCCAGGCATCCGCCGAACAGGTGGTCGTGGGCACGGGCGACGACGCCACCGGGGCCACGCTGATCTTTCCTGCGGACGCCGTGCTGGAAGCGGACGCGGAGTTCGCCGTGACGGTGCGTTGCGCCGTGGGGCCGGTGGAGCGCATGGGCGAAGCCCAAAGCCCGCTGGTGACCGTGGCCGTCGATGCGGGCGGCGTGCTGGCCGGGGCGGAACTGGTGGTTCAGATCGTCAAAGGCGGGGGTCGCAACGAAGGCACCTATCAGCTTTCCACGGACGGCGGGGACAACTTCGAGCGCGTCCGCACCATCCCGGTGGACGGCACGGTGGAGCTTGCGGGCTTCGGCGTGAGCGTGACCTTCCCGGACGGGACGTACACGGCGGGCACAACGTATGCCTGCCGGGTGCTGGCTCCCACGCCGTCCATTATGGACGTAATGGACGCCCTGGAAAGCCCGCTGGCCCTGTATGACGTGGAATTCGTGCATATCGCCGGGGAGACGGATTCCGTGGATTGGACGGCGGCGCAGACCAAAGCGGAAGAGCTGTGGAACCTGCAGCGTCCCACTTACTTCAAGATGGAAACGCGCCTGCCTCATGACGGGGAAGACCTGAACGACTTCGCCGCGTACCTGCTGGCTGAAAAACAGGGCTTCGCCGGGCGATTTGTGACGGTTTGCTGCCAGTACGGGGAAATCACGGACAGCACGGGCGCTTCCCGCCTGCGCAATGCGGGCGGCCTGCAGGCCGGGCGTGTGATGTCCATTCCGGTGCAGCGTGCCACGGGCCGTGTGAAGGACGGCCCGGTTTCCCAACTTACGTTACCGGAAGGCTGGGAAGCCGTACAAAGCACGCTGGAAGACGCCGGATACCTTACGGCCAAGAAATATGCGGGGCTGGACGGCGTGTACTGGGGTGATTCGCGCACCATGGCGGACGCGACCAGCGATTACCGCTACGAAGAAGTGTTGCGTACTGTGTTCAAAGCCGTGCGGCTCATGCGCATTGCGGCGCTCAAGAGCATGTACGATGAAGCCGGAGACCCACTGCGCCCGGATTCCGCCACGGGACTTGCCTATTTGCAGGCCAGCCTGGAAAACGCCCTGGACACCATGGTCAAGGCGAACCCCAAGGAGCTTGCGGGCTACGTCGTGGACATCGCCCCCAAACAGGATATTGCCAACAACGGCGTGGCCGTGGACATCACGCTGATCGGTATCGGCATCATCCGCCAGATCAAGCTCTACCCGCGCTATGTGTACGCCGGGTCCACCTTTGACCCGCGCATGAGCGAAGCGGCGTAAGGGAGGCTCAGAATGTCTGTAAACGGACGGAATTACGACTGGGAAGACATGCACATCGTGCTGCCCAGCGGGGAAGCCGTGGGCATCACGGAAATCAAGTACACGGATGGCCAGAGCATTGAAGCCCGCTACGGGCGCGGAGCCGTGCCGCGCGGCTGGGGGCGCGGCAATTACGAGGCTTCCGGCAGCATGGTGCTTGACCGCGACGAATGGGAAATTTTCAAGAAATCGCTGTCTGAAAGCGGCGGACTGTATGACCATGCCCCTTTTACCATCATCGTTGCCTATGCCAACAACGACATGGGCACGGTGGTGGACACGCTGAAAAGCGTGAAAATCACCAAGTTCGACGGCGGCGGAGCTTCCCAGGGCGACGCCAACGCCAGCCCCATAAGCTGCGAGTTCACCATTCTTGAGCCTATCCTGTGGAACGGCACGGCGGCCAAGAAGGAAACGGCCTCGCTGGCAATCTGATTCCCGCTCAAAAAGCCTTGCATGGAGCGCGTCCTTTCCGGGCGCGCTCTTTTGTTTTGTGCCAAGGTAGGCGTGTGGGCAATGGTGCCCGCGCCAAAACAAGGAGCCTTTTATGTCTCAGCTTGAATCCCGCAAGTACGTTTCCTTCTCGCACACCTTTGCCGATCCCTGGTCCGGGGAAAACGCGGAGGACGCCCAGGACGTGACCCTGACTTTCCGCTTCGCCAAGCCCGGCAAAACGCAGATTCAACGCCTGCAGGACAAAGCGACGAAAAACGCCGGGCAGGCGTCCCGCAACCTCGTTCTGGATTGCGTCCATCCCGAGGACAAGCAGGCGCTTTCGGATGCCATGGAAGAATACCCCGGCATCGCCACAAGCTTCGCCACGGCCATCATCAAAGGCGTGGGCATTTCCGCCGAACTGGGAAACTAGCGCCGCCCCCGGACGCCTTCGGGCAGGGGGACGCGCTCATCCTTCATTGGCTGCACTGCAAGCCGTCGGAGGACGTTGCCGAGTGGCGGGCGCAGATAGGGCAGGCCGCGTGGCTTGAAGAAAGATACTTCACCACGCTGGCCCGCATGATTCACGGAGACAAAGGACGGGGAAGCCCCGCACGGAAGTAGCTCATGGAAGTTTTCAGCGTTTTTGCCACATTATCTTTGGTAGATATGATTTCCGGCCCGCTGGGACGGGTGCGCCACGCCTTGGGAGGCGTGGAAAACGGCGTGGCGTCGCTGGGAATGCGCATGGGCAACCTGGCCTTGGCCATGGCTCCGGTGGCGCTGGCCGCCGGGGTCATGCTGGGCGCGTTCGGGGCCTGCGTGGGCGTCGCCGCCGGATTTGAGGACCAGATGGCGAAGGTGGGGGCCGTGTCCCGCGCCTCGTCGGAGGAAATGGCGGCGCTGGAAGCCACGGCGCGGGAGCTGGGCGCGACCACGCAGTTTACCGCCGTGCAGGTGGGGGAAGCCGAACAGTATCTGGCCATGGCCGGTTTTTCGGCCAAGGAGAACATCGCGGCGCTGCCGGGCGTGCTGAACCTTGCGGCGGCGACGGCCACGGACCTGGGCCGGGCGGCGGACATTTCCTCGGACATCCTGGGCGCGTTCGGTATGAAGGCGGAGGAAATGACCCGCGTCGCGGACGTGCTGGCCCTGACCTGCGCCACAGCCAACACAAATATGGAATTGCTGGGCGACACTATGAAATACGTCGCCCCGGTGGCCCGTAGGGCCGGACTTTCGTTGGAAGAAACGGCGGCCATGGCCGGGCTGCTCGGCAACGTGGGCATCAAGGGCAGCCAAGCCGGAACCACGCTTAAGGCCATGCTGAACAAAATGGCCGCGCCCACCAAAGAAGCACAAGAACTTTTCCAAAAACTGGGCGTGACGGTCAAGGACAGCGCGGGCAATCTGCGCAGTCCGGTCAAAGTGCTGGGAGAAATGGCGGCGGGCCTCAAGAACATGGGCACGGCGGAACAGATCGCCGCTATGAAAATGATCGTGGGCGAAGAGGCCATAGCCGGATTCTCAGAGCTTATCGAGAAAGAAGGCGTTGGGGCCATAGCCGAATACGCCAAACAGCTTGAGGCCGGGGGCGGTTCCGCCGTTGAGATGGCCGCGCGGATGAACGATACGCTGGCCGGTTCTTTGCGCAGCGTGGGCTCGGCCTGGGAAAGCGTGCAGATCACCATCGGGAAGCTGTTCATCCCCGCCGTGCGCAAGGCGGTGGACGGCGTGACCGGCTTTTTGCGCCTGTTGGACAAGGCGGTGCAAAATCCCTTCGGCGCGGCGCTCCTGAAAATCGTCTCCGCCGTCAGTCTGGCCGTGGTGGCGCTGACCGGGCTTTCCGCCGCCATCTGGTTCTTCACCTCCGTGGGGCCGCTGCTGGCCAAGGCGCTGGCTCCGGCCAAGGCCGCCATCCTGGGTCTGGGCGCACCAGTGCTGACGGCCATCGCCGTACTGGGCCTGCTCTATGCCGCGTACCGGACCAACTTCGGCGGCATGGCGGATTATCTGCACGAGTGCTGGCAGAAGATCACGCTGACGGTCAAGGGCGTGCTGTCCGTCTTCCGGACGCTCAAGGACGGCAGCGGGGAAATCCGGGGCGAACTGGCGACCCAGATCAAGGCCGCCGGGCTGGTGGGCCTTGTGACCACGGTTTCCCGCATCGTGTACCGCATTCAGGCCGTGTTCAAGGGATTCAGCAAGGCGCTCTCCACAGCCTTTGCCCGCATTGACGTCATTTTCGTGCCCGTGCGGCTGGCCGTAGCCGAACTCATGCAGTCTCTTTCCGGGCTGTTCGGCGCGTTCTCCGGCAATGAAGTGACCAGCGCCGCGTCGTCCTGGGAAGCCTTCGGCGCGGTGCTGGGGGAACTTGCCGGAGGCATACTTGAAGGGCTGGCGACGGCCTTTGTCTGGCTTGTGGACGGGGTAAAGCTGTTCGCCTCCATCATCGGCTACGCCGTGGACTGGGTGTCGGCACTGTGCAGCGGCCTGTTCACGCTGACGGGCGCGACGGCGGCGGCCAACGATGAAACGGACCCCACATCCTGGGCGGCGCTGGGGAAAATGCTCGGCGTAGTGCTCATGACGGCGATAGGCATCAAGGCCGCGTTTTTGGCGTATCACGGAGTAATGCTTGTCGTATCCGTCGCCACAAAGGCGTGGGCGGCGGCGCAATGGCTGCTCAACGCCGCCATGAACGCCAATCCTATCGGTCTGGTGATCGCGCTGGTCGTTGCTCTGGCGGCGGCTGCGGGCTGGGTCATTGCCAACTGGGATGAAATCAGCGCGTGGTGGGGCAATCTCTGGAGCGGCATAGCCGATTGGGCGGGCGAAAAATGGGACGCCATCGTCGGCTTCATTACCGGAGCCTGGGATGCCATCATCGGCGGCATTGCGGGGTTCGGGGCATCCATTCTTTCCGGCCTGCAAGGTGCGTGGGACGCCGTAAGTGAGGCGGTCAGCGCCGCCTGGGACGGCGTAGCCGGAGCCATTTCCTGGGCCTGGGACGGCATTGTGAACGGCGTGGCCTCGTTCGGGGCCAACGTGCTGCTGGGGATGCAGGTCGTTTGGGATGCCGTGAGCGGCGCGGCGGGCGCGGCCTGGGACGGCGTCAGCGGCCTTGTGTCCGGAGCCTGGGACGCCATAGTGGGCGGTCTGTCCGGCTTCGGCGCGTCTTTGCTGGCCGGGATAACGGCGGCCTGGAACGCCGTGCTGGAATTTTTCGGCGGCCTGAATCTGTTTGAATCGGGGGCCAAACTGCTGGGCACCTTCATAGACGGCATCAAGAGCATGGCGTCGTCCGTGGTGGATTCCGTGTCCGGGGTGTTGGCCAAAGTGCGGGAGTACCTGCCCTTTTCGGATGCGCACGTCGGCCCGCTCTCGCAGTTGACGCTTTCGGGATCGCGTATGATGAGCACGCTGGCCGAGGGCGTGAGCAGCGGCCAAGGTGGGCTTGTTTCCACCGTGTCCGGGGCCTTGTCTTCCGTGGGTGGAAAAATCAAGGACTGGTGGTCTGGACTGACCGCGCCGAAGACTCCCGTGCAGAATGCCGTTTCGGCTGTTCCTGCCACAGACGCGACCGCCGTTGTGCCGGACGCCATGAATGACACGGCGAGCACGGCGTGGGAAGCCATACATGAAACGGCAAGTGTGGCATGGAACGGGATAGCCGAGATAGTCTCCAACGCCTGGCACACCCTTGTGGCCGGTGTTGCGGACTTCGGAGCGTCTCTTCTTTCGGGCATCGCAGATGCTTGGAATGCCGTTTTAGATCTTTTCGGCGGCCTGAATCTTTTTGAGAGCGGTGTGAAACTGCTTTCGACCTTCGTTGAAGGCATCAAAAGTATGGCGTCATCCGTGGTGGACTCCGTGTCCGGGGTGTTTTCCGCCGTGCGGGAGTATCTGCCCTTTTCTGACGCGCACGTTGGTCCGTTATCGCAGTTGACGCTTTCCGGGGCACGCATGATGAGTACGCTGGCCGAAGGCATGACCACCGGCCAAGGCGGGCTTGTCTCCACCGTGTCCGGGGCCTTGTCCTCCGTGGGCGGAAAAATCAAGGATTGGTGGGCTGGGCTGGACAAGCCCGCCGCCGTACCGCAATCGGCCATACCTGAAGTACCGCCGCTGCGCATGGAGGCGGGGGAACTTCCCGCCATAGCGCCTCTGGAACTGCGTATGGGGGCCATGCCAGATGTGCCGTGCGTCGGCATGGAGCCACCCGTCATGCCGAAAGTGGAAGCGCCTGAAGTCTTCATCCCACCTGCGCCGCCCTTCGACCATCGAGACGATGGCCGTGCGGATGGACGCGACCGGACCATCAGCATTTACGGAGACATCATCCTGCCCAACGTGCAGGACGCCAAGGACTTTGGAGAATCCATGCGCCAATACCTGCAAGGAGAAATTTCCATGATGGAGGGGATGGCATGAGCCAGACGCGGGACAACAGCCAGCAAAACGAAAAAAAGTCGAACCTGATCACCTTTGATGACGGCGTGTTGACCCTAGGCGGCGAAGAAGTGCCGGGCATCCTGCATTCCCTGCGCGTGGACGGCAAGGTGCGCTTTGACGAACAGAAAGTGGACGGTTCATCCGGCAAGAAAAAGACGCCGCAGGGCTTTGAAGACAGCGACATCATGATTTCATTGTACCTGGTCACGGATGATGACACGAGCTGCTATGATAAGCTGGAAACGCTGTCCGGCATGTTCCGCAAGGTGGACGACAAGGCCAATCCGCAGATTTATATGGTGGCGAACCGGCATTTGCTGGCGCGGGGAATCCGTCAAGTGGTGTTTTCCAAGCTGCAAACGGCGGAAAACGACAAGACCGACGAAATCACGGCCACGCTGGGCTTTGTGGAGCACAATCCGCCCATCGTGAAAACGGAGAAGGCGCAGGCCAAAAGCCCCACCTCAAAAGAACTTGCGGAAGCTGCGGCGGAAAAAGCCAGGCAGGCCGCGCCCAAGGAAGACGAACTTATCATCAAGGCGGATTAGCGATGATTGAGGGCATAAACGTGCGCTGCACCGTGGGCGGCGTGGAAGTGCTGCGCAGCCCGCGCATCGTGCTGACCCTGCGCCGTCGGTCCGTGGTCTCCACCTGTGAAGTGGACATCCCGGACGCCGACGGTTCGGTACAGGCCGGGCTTGCCAAGAAGCAGGCGATCCGCGTGCGCTTCGGGCATCGGGGTGAAGGTGGGACGTGGCATGACTGGTCCGGCACGCTAAAAGACTTTCAGCCCGCCAGGGCGGATACCATTCGAGTTTTCGCCGTGGGGCGGGAACAGGCGCTGATTGACACTACGGTGACCGAAGCCATGCACGGGGAACCGGCGGGCGTGGTGGCCCGCCGCCTGCTGGCGCAAACCGGGCTGCCTGTGGCGGGCATCAGCATTCCGGCTGAGACGTTTCCGCACATTGTTTTTTCCGGGGTAACGGTCGCGCGGGCCATCAAACAGCTTGCGGCCAGCCTGGAACGGAGTTGGGGACATGACCTTTCCCGGCACGCGGTCTGGCTGGGAGAAGCGGGCCTGTACTGGTCGGACGGCGACGAACCGGGAGATGTTTTCGTGGTGGAATCGGCGGCGAACCTGATTTCCCACAGTCCGAACCCGGCGGGCATGAGCTATGCCGTGTCCACCATCCTGCCGGGGCTGACGCACAGCCGCAAGGTGCGCATCCGGGACACACGGCGGAATTTTTCGGAGCTGGTGCGCGCGGAAGAGGTCATCCATACGCTGGGCGCGGACGGGAATACAACGACAATCGGCTACGGCCAGGACAGCGGCTGGGGGTAATCATGGCGGAACAGAGTATCCTTTCTCTACTCAAGCGCGCCCTGGAACTGGCCATGCCCGACCTGCGGGCCTACTACCGCATGACGCGCAAGGCAAAGATAGTGGCTAGCTACGCCAGCGACGGGCGCTATTTCGCTGATGTGCAGCCCTTACGCAACGACGAAAGCCCGGATCAGGCGGAGCCGGTGATTCCGCAGGTGGAAATCCCCATCATGTGGGGCGGGCCGAAACGGGGCATCGTCTGCCCGCCCGCCGTAGGCACGCTGTGCGACCTCTCGTATTACGACGGCGACCCGAACTATCCGAGAATTTCCAATTTCCGCTGGCAGTCGAACAGCGCGCCGGACTGCGGCTTGGACGAACTCATCATTCAGCAGACGCCGGGCGTGAGCCTGAAAATCGAAAAGGACGGCTCTTTTCTGACCGTATCGCCCAAAGACTGGACCGTGGAAATCGGGGGGAACGCGACCATCAAGGCCGGGGGCGACGCTACGGTTGAGGCCGCCGGGACGCTGACCCTGCAAGCGCCCAACATCGTCAAAAACGGCAATGAAACCTGCGCCGGGGCAAACGGCGGCACTGGCCAGACAACGGAGAACGCCCACAGGACAACGAACGGGAGCATCACGGTCAACGGCCCGTTGACCGTCAACGGCAATCTGTCCGTGTCCGGCAACGCCCATGCGGGCAGTCGGAGCGGCGGGAGCTGTCCGCATTAACTTCATTCTCATTTCTCGTGACGAAACGGCGGTCTTTCCCTGTGAAAGCCGCCGTTTTTTGTTCGCATGGAGCGCGTCCTTTCCGGGCGCGTTCCTTTTTTTTGTGCCAGTGTTTTTTCCATGAGTACCGCAACGACAGACCTCTGGGGGCAAGACATAGCCCTTGACGACTCCGGACAAGCCAAAGTCGCCGCCAACGGAGAACTGGTGCTGACATCCGGTGTGGAAACAGGCGTGCAGGACATCAAATTGCGTCTGTTCACGCGACTGGGTGCGCTGTTCTACGATCTGGATTTCGGCTCTTTGATCTCTGACTGGTTTTATGAGGACAGCACGGCCACCACACGGGCGGCTTTTCTGGCGGAAGTAACCATGCGCGTTGAGGAAGACCCTCGCGTCGTGGTGGGCTCCGTCAAAAGCTCCTATCTCGCGTGGGACGAAAAAAGCCTGACCGTGGCCGTGGAGTGGCGCTTCATCAACGAAGATCAGCCGCTGAATCTGGTGTTGCAGGCGGACAAGAGCGTCCGGGAACTGGTGATCAAGGACGGCAACTACAAGGAGCCGGAGGCGCTATGAGCATACGTTTGTCTAAAGACATCGGGACCATCCGTTCCGAGTTGTACGCCCGCATCGAGGCCGTGCAGGACGACTATGCCGCGCGCGGCTGGCTTCCGGCCCGGCTGAACCTGAACAAGGGCATAGCGCGGGGCATCATCGAAATTTTCGCCTGGGGCCTATGGCAACTCTACAATTTCCTGGCCGTCATCCACAAGCAGGCCATCCCGCGTGAATCCACGGGGGAATGGCTGGACACGCACGCGGCGCAGGTGGACGAAAGCCGCAAATCCGCGACCAAGGCGAGGGGCAACGTGCTTTTTCATCGCGGGGACCAGGCGGGGAACATCCGCATTCCCGCCGGGCGCGTCGTGCGGACGCTCCCGGACGGCAAAGGGGACGTTTACCGCTATGTGACGGATGAACTCGCCGTGCTGCCGGAGGGAGCGGCGTCCGTGGCCGTGCCCGCGACGGCGGAGGAATACGGCCAGGGGGCCAACGCCGCCGTGGGGCAGATAGGCGAACTGGTGACGCCGGTGGAAGGCGTGCGGGGCGTGAGCAACGCCGCCGACTGGTTGACGGCGGAAGGCGCGGATGAAGAGTCCGACGCCAGTCTGCAGCGCCGCTACGTGCTGGCGTGGCAGAGCCAGGCGGGCGTGACCCGTGCGGCCTACGAAGCGGCGGCGTTGTCCGTGCCGGGCGTGGTGGACGTGTACGTGGCGGACCGGCATCCACGCGGGGAAGGCACGGTGGACGTGGTGATTCAGGGAAGCGCGGGCCTGCCTACGGCGCGTCTGCTGGAAGCCGTGCGCGCGGCCCTGGACGCGGCCATCGTCATCAACCATGACCTGCTGGTCAAAGCGCCGGAGCCGGTGAACGTGTCGGTCAAGGCCGTGCTGGAACTGCTTTCCGGAGACGCGGAGGCTATCCGGGCGGAGGCGGAAAGCTGGGTGCGCGCCATGTTTTCCTCCGGCGACGATCCAGACATTCCACGCTTTTCCATCGGCAAAGACGTGGTGCGGGACCGTCTGGCCTCCGGCCTTGTGTCCATCGCCGGGGTGAAGCGCATCCGCTGGGAAAGTCCGGCGGCGGATGTGGAAATCTCGGCGGGCGGCTTGGCCGTTTTGGCCGAACTGTCTCTTTCCACGGCCTGGGTGGAGCAGGCATAGGGGCGCGCCATGGCAAGTCCGTTCTGGCAATACTTCCATGACAAGCTGAACTGGCCCGCGATCTTCCGTCCCGGCCCGGTGTCGGCGCTGGTCAAGGGGCTGGCGCTGTACATGGATGACGTGCGGGAGGACATTTTGTGGCTGCGCCGTCAATGGTCTCCGGCCACGGCGGATGACGAGATGATCGCCGCCTACGGAGCAAGCCGGGGCATCCTGCGCACGCGCTACGACACGGACGAAAGTTACCGCCTGCGCGTGGTCAACGCCTTTGCGTGGCACAAGCTGGGCGGCAAAGTACAGGGGCTGGTACGCATCCTCGCGGAAAACGGGTTTGAGGGCGCGGTCATCGTGCCGGTCAACGACGTGCGCCGCCATGACGCCGCGCTGGCGCACAACGGCGCGGCCACCTACAACGCTGGGCTGTGCTGGGCGCAGTTCGACGTGCGGCTGGTTGAAGTCCCGGAACAGGGGCTGAACGCGGACATTCTGGCTTGGTTCCGCTGGCTGGTGAACGAATACAAGCCCGCGCGCTCCATTCTGCGGGCCATGTCCTGGCGCACGTCCCTTGAGGACGAAACGGCCTTTACGGATACGGGCGGAACCTGGCTGGCCGTGAGGCCGGATTATACTGACGTGCGCAAGTGGGGCTTTCCGTTGCACGACGGCTCCATCCATTACGACAACGGCCTGTTTCGAGCGCATGACGGGCGGCTTGCGTATGACGGCGGCGCGCCGCATACGCGATGGGAACCCTTCGGCCACCTGCACGACGCGCGGCTTGACCCGCTGGACGTGGCCGTGCGGCCCGCCATGGCGGACGCCGTGCGTTATGCGCCCTTCCACAACCGAGCGCTGGCCTATGACGGGCAGGGACGGCACGGCGAACTGTCCGTTCCCGCCGTGGACGCCGTGCAAACGCGGCTTTCCGCATCGTGCCGGGATGCCGTGGCCGTCGGGGAGGCTGTGGAAACGGCCCTGGGCGTGACGGCCTTTGACGAAGTGGGCCGCTATCACGACGGCGGCATGACCCACGGGCAGCGTTACGTCAGCCTGCGCAAGGGCGCGTTTTTCCACGACGGTTCCCGGTTGCGTGGGCCGTTCGGAGGCCGCGCGGATTTTCGGGGCGTGCGCCACGACAGGCGCGCCCGGCATGACGGGACGGCCCTGCACAGCTTGTGGGGCTGGCTGTCCACGGCGGGAGAGCGCGCCCCCGTGTTCACGTATTCGGCCTTGTCCGACAGGTGCGCCGTCACCCTGTGCATGGAAGGGACGGCAAGCCTGGCGGACGTTTTCACCTTGGCGGACGCTGTGGACGTGCGCGTGTTGCGCTACACGCTGCACAACGGCGCAGCCGCCCATAACAGCGGGCCGCAGTACGGCGGCAAGGAGCTTGAAGCATGAACTTTCAGGATGAAGCCCGGCTGCGCGGGAGCTTTGAAATCCGCGTGTTCAAAGCGGGACGGGAACTCGAACATTACCACGACGACAACATGATTATGGCCTCGGCCCGCGACGCGCTGGCCCGGCTGATAGGCGGGGACGGTTCCGGCAAGACTGTGACGAAAATCGGCGTGGGGACCAACGGAAACGGCCCAACGCCGAACGATAAAGGGCTGACCAGCGCCTATTCCAAGGCGGTGGCGGGCTGCACCTATCCGGCCACGGGTGAGGCGCGCTTTTCTTTCACCATCGGCGCGGGTGAGGCCAACGGCAAGAGTATCCGGGAGTTCGGGCTGCTCTGCTCAGACGGGACGCTGTTTGCCCGCAAGACGCGCGGCGTCATCGAAAAGGCGGACGACATCGAAATCACGGGCACCTGGACCATCAAATTTTAGGAAGGTGAAGCATGGCATACTTGAAGGAAACGGCGGAATGGCCGGAGGGGATTTACCGCATTGAGCTTACGGACCCCGTGGTGGGCGGTGAAGACGGGATAGACAACATACAGGCCAAGCAACTCGGCAACCGTACCCAATATCTGAAAAAGAAAATGGACGGCATGGAAGGCACGGTGGAAAGCTACTCGCCGGAAATGCAGGAAAGCCTTTTTGCTGGTCTGTTGCTGGCGCTGGACTTGGGCGGGCTTGCCATGCGGGAACACGCCCAGCGCAAGGCCCGCTTTCAGGAAATAAGCGCGACAATCAAAAATCGCGGGGTCAAGTCCGGCGTTGTGCTTTCCAAGTCAAAAACTGCCACGCGGAACATATCGGCCAGCGACGGCGCGGTGTTCATGAACGGACGGCAGTATCCGGTGGCAAATCAGGAAAACACGGCCAGCGTCGCCAGCAACACCACAGATAAAGCGGGAACTGTCATCATTTATATGTTCCTGACGGATGCGGGCATCATCGACGTGGCGGCGACGACGTTGAACGGAGCACTTCCCGCCGGAGCCATTGAGTTGGCCCGCGCCCAAGTTCCCGCCGGGAACACGGAAGAAAACGATCCCTATCTGGAACGGGTGACGATAACGGACAGCGCCCGGCGTGAACCCGGCTGGCCTACGATCCAGAAGTCGCCCGCGTCCGTGACCGTGCCCCTGAACTGCGTTCTGCCGGATAATGGGTACACGGTGGCCGTGGAAATTATGGGGAGTTCCGGCGGACCGTACCAGCACGGGGACGTGAGCGCCAAAGACAAACTGAAAAACGGCTTCAAGCTGACCATGACAGGAAGCGCGGACGACGTGGATGTGCGCCTTCTGGTTCAGCATCCGGGCATATAAGGAGGCATCATGCAGATTGAAAGGAACGGTTTCGGGCCGTGGCCCGTGGTTGACGTGTCCGGTGTCCAGGTGAGGCTTTCCGTGGGGGAAGAATTCCGCGTGTTCGATTGCGCGGTTTTGCAAGGCGAAGGACAAGTCACGGTGGACGTGGTGCGCGGCATTGACGGCAAGCTGACCGAAGGAGTGGAGAACGGGACGGAGTATGTTGCGAATCTGATTATTCCCCCGGCACGCTATGAAAATATGCCGTTGCCGGTGACTCTGGCGGAAGTTGATGTGCCGGACGGCTTGGACCCGATGTGCATCAGTTCCCTTCCCACGACGCAGACTGTGCGTGTGCCGCTAGAGGAAGAGGATATGCCCGCCGTGCGGCTGATTTTGTGGACTGTTCAAGAACCCCAGACGGAGGAATAAGAAATGGCGACCATTATCACGAAAGATACTCTGCGAGCCAGCGTGGAAGCGGCTACGGGCGGCCTTGTAACCGTACTGTATGATGAAGGCGGGCATCCGTCGTACATGCGGCGCATCCCGAAATGTAAGATTGAAGACGTGTACCCCGACCTTGGCCTGACGGGCACGCACCCTGCGTTCATCGTCAACGGCGTTGAAAAGTCGGAACTGTTCATTGGCGTGTATCCTGCGTCCGTTGTTGATAAGTACGGCGTCAGTCTTCCCGGCGTGGAACCCGCCCATACGTTGAATTTTGACCAAGCGGTCAATTACTGCAAGGCCAAGGGGCCGGGGTGGCATCTGATGAGCAATGCCGAATGGGCATTGTTGGGTGCCATGGGTCTCAAGTCTGGCTTTCAGCCGCGCGGAAATACGTATTGGGGCCTGCACCACGAAATGAAGTACGAAACGGGTACGTTGACCGATGGGGCTGGCGAGTTGGGTGTGTATGACGAAACTCTGCACGGGCGCACGCTGACTGGTTCCGGTCCGGTCAGTTGGCGACACGATAACAGCCCGGCGGGCATTGCTGACCTTGTAGGGAATGTGTGGGAATGGACAGGCGGCATGCGTTTGGTCAATGGGGAGATTCAGATTTTGAAGGATAACGACGCTGCCGGTAGCGAAGCGGCGTCCGCACCGTCCTCGGCATGGAAGTCTATTTTGCAGAATGGCAGTCTGGTGGCCCCGGGCACGGCGGCCACGCTGAAAATGGACGCTGCGGGGAGTAATGGCACGGGAGCAGTGAAAATCAATACGACCATCACCAGCCAATACCCGAGCACGGACGATAAGACGTCTTCGGCGTGTGCCTTCACGGCCATGACCGCACAGACGGGCGTGACTATTCCCGCGATTATGAAGTTGCTGAGTCTTTATCCTGTTTCCGGGAACGGCCCGGTCGGCAGC
>PPYF01384934.1_pt1 | contig 43895 bp, 40 predicted proteins | sample 1559871 | NCBI WGS metagenome assembly PPYF01 (sample SAMN08240021, study PRJNA423297) | Human gut metagenome, whole genome shotgun sequencing project.
ACCAGCAAATATGCCACCGGCTACACCGTCACGGCGGACTATAAGGGTGATGTTACCCGTACAAGCTGCGACACAGTGATCTACACCGCGATTTTCTCCAGCACCGGCAGAGCGGAGGTCCTTCCCCAAAACAGCAGCTTCAACTGGATGTGGGTCCTGGCACCGCTCGGTGTGCTGGCGCTGGGTAGCTGTGGCTATGTCGGTTATAAGGGGTACAAGCACTACCTTAATAAGAAAAGAGGTTATGAGTAAATGAAAAAGTACATCACGGTGCTGCTTGCTGTCAGCTGCGCGCTGGCGGCTTTTTCTATGCCTGTTTCGGCGTTGGAATACAGCTTTGACGGGGCAGATACAGGTGCATTCGGAAAGCCGACGTCTGTTGAGACGATTTATGTGTCCAGAGAACCGACAAATATTGACCGCAGCAAAAACGCAGCCTATATTCCGCCCGCGTTTGGTTCGCCGACATCTTACACACTGAACGCAGGAGAGCTGCTGACGCCGAATCTTGTGGGCGATGCAGTATCAGGCGGAAATATCAGCAGCGGCGGCGGTGCAACGGTGATGCCGCCCGCTGCTGAGGGAGGAACAAGTGCCGATGTTGGCACAGCGGGTGCGAGTAAGTACACGGCTGTTACCAGTGACCTCTATTACAGCGGCGGCTATCTTGGAACGCTGAATATCCCGTCCATTGGCCTGACGGTCAGGGTGTACCAGGGGACAGACAGCGCGGCGCTTGTCAAAGGAGCCGGTCACTTTACCAACACCTCGATTTGGGATGGAAACGTAGCGATTGCCGGACATAACCGTGGCGTTAACAACCACTTTGGCAAGATCCACACACTCAATGTCGGGGATACGATCAAGCTGACGACGAAACTCGGCGAACGCAGCTATGAGGTCTATTCTGTTGCCAAGATCGACGCGGATGATACCAGCGTTCTGAACGACAGCACCGAAAATATCATTACCCTCGTCACCTGTGTGATGAATCAGCCGGACTATCGCTGGTGTGTGCAGGCACGACAGAAATGATCAAAGCAGAAATGGTTCCCAGTTTTTTGACATGCACTATTTTCTGCGATACCATGTCTCCACATATTAAAAAGGAGGCAGCGTATGAACAGAATGAAAAACATCGGACTTATCCTCTGCGGTCTCGTGCTGGGGCTTACACTGAGTTCTCCAGCGGCGCGGGCGGTGGAATCGCTGAAAGTGACACTTTCCACCAACCGCATCCTTGTAGACGGTCAAGAAGTCCGTCTGACGGCGTACAACATCAACGGCAGCAACTACGTTATGCTGCGCGACATCGGCAAGGCGGTAGGATTCGAGGTTTACTGGGACGGCGATGCCAGATGTGTGCAGGTAGAGAGCGGCAAGCCCTACACCGGCATCGCGCCGGTGAAAGCGGAAACCAGCGAACCCGCTTCACAGCAGGAGGTCACGACGCCTGCCGATGATGTGGATGCCATGAAGCAGGATATCGTGGACCGCACCAACGCGCTGCGGCGCACAAAAGGTGTTGCCGCGCTGCGCGTCACCGACAAGCTCATGCAGGCGGCGCAGGTCCGCGCCGATGAGATTGCCGCGAGCGGCGTCTATTCTCACACCCGTCCGGATGGGCGCAAGAGCAACACCGTCACCGACAGCAAGTACACCGGCGAAAATCTTCACAACATCTCGGAGCTGTATCTCGAGCAGCAGCACAAACCGCTCTCTGAGGCGGTGGTCGAGCTGTGGTCCAACTCCAAGGCGCACGCGGACAACATGACGAGCGCCCGCTACGGAGAGATCGGCATCGGGCTGGCACGCGGCATTGACAAAGACGGCTTCGACTGCTGGTACTGCGTGCAGGTCTTCCTGTTGGACGGCTGCGAAATTACCTGGGTGGATACGCCCGCGAACAAGTAAATATCAACTATCAGGAAAGAGCAGACCTTAACGGCCTGCTCTTTTGTTACCCTCTTTGAAAGGAGAGTTTTATGAAACCTATGAAAAAACGCCTGTTGTCACTGCTTTTAACGCTGGTGACGATCTTGAGCCTGCTGCCGACTTCGGCCTTTGCCGCGGCTAAGACCGGCTCTGGCATTCAAATCACGACTAATCAGGCATATTGGAGTACACGCCTGTTGGCCAACGGTACCCCGTACAGCTACCGTCCGCCGCTGGCAGACGGTAAGCTCGTGTACTGCATGGACAGCGGCCTCGGCTATCACTACGCCACAAAATCGTTCCTCGATTCATATTCGTGGACATCTGGCTCCGGCGCGGACGCGGATGCCGTATTGCAGTCGGCACTCACGAACAGCGGTCTCAGCGAGATGGACGCTATGACCGTCGAAAACGTCAAGTGGATGATGACCTACCTCAACGACTGCAAGGATTCCAACGTCGGCCAGCTTTTTATGGCCGTGCAGACGTATGTGTGGGAAAACCAGTCCTACAAGGGCGAGCCCGGCGGAGACGGTGACGCGGGCGGTTACGCCAACGCAGACACCTACGAGCTATACCTGAGCCTTATTGACTCTCTTCTTGCAAAAAAAGCGGCTGAGGATGCCGAGTTTCAGCGTCAGATTGAAGAGTACGACGCGCAGGGCATCCGCGCATCCATCGTAGAGGATGAGAGCGCAAAGTGGGCGGTTTTTGCGATCTCGAGCAACCGTAAAAATCAGTCATTCTTCAATTACTATGGCCCGCGCAAACTCGTGACGGGCGAACCTGCGCCTGACCAGCCGGAGCAGCCCACAGGCGGCACGGGCAAGATCACGCTCAAAAAGACTGCGGCAGGCACGCTAAAGGGCCTGCCCGGTGCGCGCTACAGCATTTATTTTAATGGGCAGATCGTTGGAAGCGATGTGACCGGCGAATCGGGAGAGCTCCATATTGAGGACGCAGCCACCGGCCTATGGACATTTGTAGAGACTGCGGCCCCGTCCGGATACTGTGTTGACCCCACGCCCAAGAGCGTCTATGTGGATGTGTCCGAAGGCGACCGCGAATACACCGTCGCGGCAGTTGACTACGAAAAACCGAACATGATCATCTGCAAAGAAGATGCGCAGACGAGCTCTCCCGTGCCCGGCACTGTGCTGTCGGTCAAGTCTGTTACAGGTGCCTACTCTACATCCGTTAAAATCGGTGAGAGCGGATCGGCCGCACTGGAGGGTTTGGAACCCGGCGTTTACGTCGTATCCGAAGAGTCCGTGCCGGAGCCATACATTTTATCCCACACAGAGCAGACCGTGGCGCTGCGTCCCGGCAAGACCACAGAGGTCCATTTTCAAAACTACAAAAAGCCGGGACTTGAAATTTTGAAGAAGAACATCGCCAACATGGACCCCATCCCTGATATGACCTATAAGGTCGAGCAGATCGACGGCAGCTTCGAGACTACGGTCACGACAGACCTGCGGGGCCGCGCCTTTTTGGCGGACCTCCCCGTGGGCAGTTACCGCATCTCAGAGGTAGGCGGGCCGTCGAATGTGATCCTCTCTGAGATCCCGCAGGTGATCTATCTGGAGGCCGGCTGCACCCGCACGGTGACCTTTTTCAACGCGATCAAGCCGACGCTCACTCTGCTCAAACAGAACAGCGTAACATCCGACCCTCTCCCCGGTGCAAAGCTGCACATCTACTATGCGTCCGACAACACCTCCACCGGCGAGATGCATGATCTCGGTGTGTTCTATTCTGACGAGGCGGGTAAGGTGGTTCTGGTGAATGCCGAACGCGGCTGGTACAAAATCGTTGAAGAGTCCTGCCCGCAGGGCTTCGGCCTCCTCGACGGTGAGAGCGTGCAGGAGTTTTATCTGGAAGAAAACAGCAGCAAGACCGTCGTCATCCGCAATGTGCCGCTTAGTGCGTTGGTCGGCTTCAAATATGACTCCAAAACAGGAAAAGGCATTCCGGGCTGCCGTTTCGAGCTGCGCTATTTGAGCGGCGATACCAGCGGCACAGGCGGCACCGTCATCGGCACTTACGTGACCGGGCCCAATGGAGCCTTCACTGTAACCGGCTTAAAAAAGGGCACTTATATCTGCGAGGAGGTATCCAGCGATGGCAGCCACATCATCGACAGCGAGCCGCAGACTGTGTGGATCTCCGGTGAGGATCAGGACGTGGTCATCATCCGCTTCGGCAACTCCCCGTTTGGCAGCCTGCTCATTACAAAGCTGAGCGATGACAATAAGCGCAGCCCGATCCCCAACACCGATTTCCTGTTAACTTATAGCGACGGTACGTTTGTCGGCAACGACAACGGTATCTATACGAGTGATGCTGCGGGTGAGATCCTTGTGGATGGCTTGGAGCCGGGTGTGACGATCATCGCACGCGAGGTCAGGGCCGCGGCTGGGTACCTTTTGGACGAGTCGCCGCAGCATATCCAGATCAAGAGTGGCGAGACAGTGCATCTACAGTTTCTCAATAAGCGGCTTGGCAACCTGATCATCAAGAAAAACAGCAGCACCCCGACGCAGGAGGCTGTGCCGGGGGCGGAGTTTGAAGTCGTATACGCGGACGGCAGCTATGTCGACGCCGCGGGCGGTACGATCTCGAGCAATGGCCGCTATGTGACAGACGAACATGGAGAGATCCGCATCAGCGGCATTGTCGGCACCGTCGTGGTGACCGAAATCAAAAGTAGACCGGGCTACCAGCTCGACGAGGCCAACCGCACGCAGACGGTGACGATCAATCCGGGCGATACGCAGACCCTGCAATTTTACAATGCCCCGATCAGCAAGGTCGAGTTTATCAAGGTGGATGCGGCAAATCGGAGTGTGCGTATCCCCGATACGACCATCGAGGTGCGCAGACTCGACGGTGCGCTGGTCACGACGCTCGTGACGTCGGAGAGCGGTCAGGCGTTCGCCTCACTCGAGGACGGCAGCTACTACGCCGTTGAAACGGTGGCAAATCCCAAATACCAGCTCGACAGCACGCCTGTTTATTTTGAGGTCAAGGACGGCAAGTGTGCCCCCGTTGTGCTGACCAACAAGATGATCTGCGGCATTTTGATCCACAAGACGTCGAGTACGACCGGCGATGGCATCTACGGCGTGCCGTTTATCCTCTATGACAGTGGACACAATCCCATTGCGCAGGAAGAGAGCGATAACGAAGGATATGTCCGTTTTGAGGGCCTCTCCGCAGGCCGTTTTTATCTAAGGGAGGGAGACAATGAGGGCTACATCCCCGACACTCAGGAAAAGACCGTCTATGTGAAAAACGGTGAGACGACGATCATTGAATGGAAGAACACGCCTATCACGGGCCAGATCCAGGTGCTCAAGACCTCGGAAGATTATAACTCAATGAACGGCTGGCCTGCCGGTACGCCGATCCCCGACACGGAGTTGGAGATCTACAACGCCCGCACGAATCGTTTGGTGGAGACCATCAAGGCAGATAAAAACGGCCTTGCGGTGAGTAAGCCCCTGCCTTTGGGCCGCTACAAAATCGTTGAATCCAAGGCTGGGAAATTCTACGGTCTCGACAAGACGCCGATCGAGGTGGAGATCGCATTCGCCGGTCAGATCGTCAAGGTGAGCATGACCAATAAGAGCCTGTACACGAATGTGTCAATCAAGAAGACCGGCCCTTCGCAGGCGGTTCCCGGACAGCCGATTCGTTACGTGTTCTCGCAGATCAAAAATGGCTCCAATGTTTCGCTGGATTCTTTCTACTGGCGAGACCAGATCCCCGCTCAAATCACGCTGAATAAGCTCGTTACGGGCTCTTATAATCAGCAGCAGAATTATAAGGTGGTGTATAAGACGAATCTCTCCGAGGATTATCGCACGCTGGCGGACAATCTCAGTACAAGCAAGGTGTATGTATTGGACGCCCGTCCGGCAGTCCTCGGCCTTGCCGCCAATGAGCGCGTCACGGAGATCATGTTTGTATTCGGCAATGTGAGAGCGGGCTTTGCTCAGGTAGAGACACCGTACATTTATGCCACTGCCCGCAGCGGCCTTGCCAACAATTCCAGCATTGTGAATGTGGCAGATGTGGGCGGACTATATGACGGGCAGTGGATTCAGGCGGTGTCCCGTTGGCTTACCACGATTTACGCTAAGACGACGGTGAGACTGCCCAAGACGGGATATTAAATCGTGCGTCAGAAAAACTTTCGGAGAGCCGCCCCGGTGTGGGCGGCGCTCTTGCCGCTGGTTCTCTGGCTGGCGGCGATTGCCGCCTGTGTTTATGAGGACGACATGAACCTTTTTCGATGGATGGGGTGTTTCAGCCAAGCGCTGGAACACCCCTTTTCCGTGAGATGGACAGCGCATACGCTGAAATTCATGCTGGGGAGCGTATTTCTCTACGGCTGCGGTATTGCACTTTACTACTCTGGCCGCGAGAATCGCCGACCGGGCGAAGAGTACGGCAGCGCCAAGTGGGGCGATCCGAAGGAATTGAATCGAAAGTATATGGATCATCAGCATAAGGAAGCCAACATCATCCTGACGCAGCACGTCCGTCTTGGCATGGACGGCTACATCACTCAGCGCAACATGAACATCCTTGTGGTGGGCGGCTCCGGTTCCGGTAAAACCCGCTTTTTCTGCAAACCCGGCGTTTACAGCGCAAATTGCTCCTATCTCATTACTGATCCCAAGGGCGAGCTGCTGCGCGCGTCGGGCGGGCTTCTGAAAAACAAAGGTTATGATGTGAAGGTGTTCAATCTCATTGATCCGAGTCAGTCTGATTGCTATAACCCCTTTGTTTATGTTCACAATGAGAAGGATGTGCTGACGCTCATTGACAATCTCATTAAGAATACCACGCCGCGCAACGCTTCCAGCAATGACCCGTTTTGGGAAAAGGCTGAAATTGCACTGGATTCGGCGCTGATGCTCTATCTCATCAGTGAAGCGCCGCCGGAGGAACGAAACTTCGAGACGATGCTCTACATGATGAATTTTGCCGAAGTGCGGGAGGATGATGACCAGTATCGCAGCCCTCTCGATATGCTTTTCCGCGCGTTGGAGGAAGAACAGCCGAACCATGTTGCCGTTAAGCAGTATAAGGTTTTTAAGCAGGCGGCGGGCAAGACGGCAAAATCTATTTTAGTGAGTGCTGCTGTACGCTTGGCTGCGTTTAACATTCCGCAGTATGCCCGGATGACGATGGCAGATGAAATGGATTTTGGCAGCTTGGGCGAGAAGAAAAGAGCCATCTTCTGTGTGATCCCAATCGCGGACACCAGTATGAACTATCTTGTAGGTATGCTTTATACGCAGTGCTTTCAGGAGCTTTATCACCGGGCAGATGAAAAGCATGGCGGTCGGCTTCCTGTTCCAGTGCGCGTGATTCAAGACGAATGGGCAAACGTGGCGCAGCCGGAAAGCTATCCCAAAATACTGGCAACCTGCCGCAGCTACAATATTGGACTAAACATTATCGTGCAGAACATTCAAAACATCAAGGCGCTGTATGAAAAGGAATGGGAGAGCATTATCGGCAACTGCGATACGCTCTTATTCCTTGGCGGCGGCAACGAGCCGACGTCTCTGGAGTTCATTGTCAAGCTGCTGGGTAAGGAAACGCTTGCCACCCGCACACGTGGGCAGACAAAAGGCCGTAATGGCTCGAGCTCAACCAATTTCCAGCAGACGGGACGCGAATTGATGACGCTGGATGAAGTGCGAAAACTGGGCACCAATCAAGCAATTTTGTTTATTCGCGGAGAGAGTCCGGTACTGGACGAGAAGTACAACATCAAGAACCACCCAAATATCAGGCTGACGGTGGACGGCAAAGCGAAGCCTTATATCCATAAGCCGCAGGATGCGCCGAATTACGCACTGCCCGATCTGCCCTACGAGTTCAAATCGTTGGACGACTATGAATTTATCAATATGGAGGAATCGGAACATGAAGAAACTGAAAAAGAAGACGATGCTGAGAGCTGATAAGGTGAAGAAGTGCTATTGGACGGCGGCTGGTGCTGCCGTCCTTTGCCTTTGCTGCGCCACGCCTGCAATGGCAGCGGGCAGCGACCCGCTGGACATTGTAAACAACCTTTCTGATTTTATTTTCAGCATCATCAAGGCACTGGGCGTCATTATCCTTGGCTGGGGTATTGTGCAGGTCGGCATGTCGATCCAGTCTCATGACGCCAGCCAACGCACGCAGGGCTTCCTCTGCCTCTTTGGTGGTTTGATGATTGCCTTTGCGAAGGAAATTTTGAGTGCCATCGGCGTGATCTGATGAAAAGCTGCACCCCCTGTCCAATAAGGAACAGAGGGTGCAGCTACATTCATTGTGGTGTGACTTCTCCAAACAAAATGCGGATGTAGTCCTGACGGGCGTTGATGATACGGCCAACAGAAACGACTTCTGTTTCAATGCGGTAGAGCGCGATATAGCTTTCGACCACCAGCATACGCAGGTCAGTTTCATAGCCGGTCTTTGCCCCAATGGAAACGCCCATTTCAGGAAACTGCTTGAGTTGGGCGCAGCCGTCGAGGATGGCTTTTGTGATCCGGTTTGCAGCGGTGGGGTTATGAAGATCGCTTTTGATGTACCGTTTTATCTCCTGGAGATCGCGTAATGCTTCCGGCGTATATCTTAGCTTCATTCGGCCACCCCAAGGGTGCGGTAAGCATCTTCTTCGGATACCCAGCCATCCCTTTCAGCGGATGCCCAGCCTTTTTGCGCTTCATCCAGCAGGCGGCGTATAGCTTTGGCTTTCATATATTCCGCATTCTCAGGCGAAGCCAGAAACGGCAGGCCCTCCATGTTTAGGGACTGTTGAATGAAAATGTTAACGGCGTCGGTAAAGGAAAGACCCTGACGGGCGTAGATGTCCTCCATACGCTGCTTGACTTCTGGATTGATCCGCATTTGAAAGGTTGCGGTTTTTGGTGCAGATGTGACATTGATCGTGTTCATAGCATTCACCTCAACCTTAGTATATACCGAAAAGGAGAAATGTCAATACAATGTCATTACAATTATGGAGGTGGTGAAAATTGGACAACAACTGGATTGTAGAGAATTTAACCAACGCATTTACAACTTGGAACAGCAAAATGACGGAGATGTGGTCGCTGCTGACAGAATCGCCGCAAACCTTCAAAGGCGGCACGATCTGGCAGACGATTGTGACCATCAATGGCGGGATGCAGGCCATAGGCTACGGACTGCTGGTGCTGTTTTTTGCCATTGGCATCTTCCGCAGTTCTGCCAGCTTTCGGGAGTTCCAACGACCCGAGCAGGTCTTGCGGCACTTCATTTATTTTGTGCTGGCGAAGCTGGGAATTACTTACGGGATGGACTTGTTAGTAAATATTTTTGATGTGTGCAACGGCATTGTGGCAACTGCGGCGGGCAGCGTAGGCGGCTTGACCGGCGCGTCCGTGGCGCTGCCGCAGGAGATCGCAGACTCCATTGGTGATGTTGGCTTTTTGGCGAGTATCCCGCTTTGGCTGGTGACACTGCTGGGAAGCCTGATGATCACAGTGCTGGCGTTCATTATGATTCTTACCGTCTACGGGCGCTTTTTTAAGATTTACATGTACGCCGCACTCTCGCCTGTGGCACTGGCGTCATTTGCCGGTGAGGGTACATCCCATTTCGGCAAGGCGTTCCTGCGGAGCTATGTGGGCGTATGTATGGAAGGCGCGGTCATTGTGCTGGCCTGCATTGTCTTTTCAGCGTTTTCCTCCAGCGGCACGCCGGTTATAGACAGCAGCGCTTCTGTAGTGACGCAGGTGTGGAGCTATTTAGGCGAGGTTGTGTTCAATCTGCTGGTGCTGGTGGGTCTGGTCAAATCAGCCGACCACATCGCAAAGGAAATGCTTGGGTTATAAAGGAGACATTTATGGATAATTACCGTGAGAAGATCATTCGTATCGTGGAGCGGGAGCTGAAACGAACGAAAGAGTATCAGCAAAGACGTGACGAATATGGCAATGAAGAGTACATTTTGGGCTGCATCATGGTTAAGAATGATGCTTTTCCTAAAGAGGTGATCGCTCATGCATTTGTTGAGGATATGGGGCTTGAACTTCAATTTCAGGTTTGGAGTGATGAGACGCGAATCAGGCAGATGCAGGCCATGTGGTACGACTTGACTTTGTTTGATGTGGAAGGAGACTTCTTTGGAAAACTGGAGCAAGGATACTCGATTTTATCAGTATCCGATATTTTTCATTGCACCGCTTGGAGTGCAACGGAGTATCTGGCTGATGAGCAGAATCGAGACAAGGAAAATTCCTGCTGGAAGGGAATGCAAAAGTACCTGAGCTATTGTAAAAAACACGGCATTACAAGGAATTATCTGGTGAAGAAAGAGGGGTACGACGGAATAGATGCTATGCAGTTTTACGACAAGTCAGCCGTTGCCAAATTTGAGAAGAATAGAAACACGCAGGATCAGTGCCGCTGACGACAGCTAAAGCGATTTGAACATTGCGTTGTTACCTGTAACAAAGGGGCATGTTGTAGATAGCGGTGTGACGATAGTGATACGGATGCCAAGTCGTTTGTAGGAGACTGTATTGATCCTGTTAGCATTGGGAGTGTGGGCAAGTTAATTGACCGTGCTGCGAAAAAATTTGAAATTATGAAAGATAGACCCCTACAACAGAGAAAACCATACTACAATCGCCGTAGTTTTTTTCTTCGAGCAAATCACCGTTAATCCATATTTTTCTAAAACCGCTACGGTCACTGCTTAACTGAGCTTTGAAAAGAGGAGGTTCCCCCTCAATTGTATATAGTCCCCGCTCATTTGGAATGGGGAGTGTGTTGACTATAGCTTGGAGCAGTGGGCGTAGTCGTTCATGTGGGACAGAAACGGATACGGTGTCATCATGTGATGAAAACCATGGGTCATCAATTGCGGATGACTTAATCATGGAAATAGAAGGGGCAGAACCCGATGCACATTTTGAAGGTTCATATTTTGAAACGATATATAAGCGACTGTCCTCGTACAGGCCGAAATTGAACACCATGTATGTTTTCTTGTCAGCTAAAAACCAATCCAAAATTTGAGTTGTATTTGAGCGAAAAAAGCTGTCGTTGCTGAAAAGAACATCGCAAGAATTCTCAGGAGTAATCTTCAAAGTGTCATTTTGTATATCACAAGAGTCACAATATATGATGGAGTTACGAGTTATACGCATATTTGCACCTGCCTCTTAACGATATTTTCATGGAGATTATAACACAAGAAATAAGGGTGGTAATCAATGGAAATCAAAATCAACAAGGAAATTCGCGCCTACCGCGAAACGCTCTTTTTCGGGCTGTCCATGCGGCAGTTTGTATGTTCCGTTTTGGCGGTGGGCGTTGCTGTGACGCTGTATTTCAGCTTGAGCCGCGTGCTGAATCGTGAAATGGTGAGCTGGGTGTGCATCGTTGGCGCGGCTCCCGTGGCCGCTGCCGGATTTTTTCAGTATAACGGTCTCACGTTGGAGCAGTTTTTATGGGCATGGCTGAGATCGGAGGTCATCATGGCGGGCAAGCGGGCATGGAAGTCGGAAAACTACTATGAAGAAGCGATGAAACACGAGGTGAAGAAACATTGACCTTTTTCAAACATCAGCGCAGCGCGGAGCGGGATGCCTTTTCCGTTCCTCGCAGCGTACAAAAATCTATTCCCATTAAGCGCATTTACAAAGACGGCATATTTCAAGTGAGCGGCAAGTTTTCTAAGACTTGGCGCTTTTTTGATGTCAATTATGCTGTGGCGTCTCCGGAAAAGCAGCGGGAACTCTTTATGACCTACTGCTCCTTTCTGAACTCACTCCCCATCGGAGCCACGGCGAAGATCACGCTGTTCAACCGGCAGCTCAACCAGAAGGACTTCGGGCGGACGCTGCTCATGCCCATGAAGGGCGATGGGCAGGATCAGTACCGCGGTGAGTACAATGATTTGCTGCTGGATAAGGCGGCAGAGAGCAACAACTTGATCCAAGAGAAGTACATCACGATCTCTGTAGAGAAGAAAAATATTGAAGAGGCGAGGACATTCTTCTCTCGAGTCAGTACCGATCTCACCACCGGCCTGTCCCGTATGGCATCGAGCGTCCGCGAGATCACAGTCAATGACCGGCTGCGGCTTCTGCACGATTTTTACCGTCCCGGCGAAGAGCAGTTTTTCCGCTTCGATTTGGAGGATGCCATGCGAAAGGGTCATGACTTTCGGGACAGCATCGCCCCGGACTGTATCTCCTTTCAGAAAAATCACTATGAGCTGGGCAATCATGTTGGCCGCACGCTGTTTTTGCGGGAATACGCCAGCTTTATTTCTGACAGCATGATCACCGAACTGACGGACTATCCCCGAAACATGATGCTCTCCATCGACATTATTCCTGTGGCAATGGACGAAGCAGTGAGCGACATCCGCAAGCGGATCATGTCGGTGGAATCGGATATTACCAGATGGCAGCAGCGGCAAAATCAAAACAACAATTTTACCGCCAATATGCCCTACGAATTGGAACAGGCACGAAACGAAACCAAAGAGTTTATGGATGATCTCATGAGCCGTGACCAGCGCATGATGCTGGCACTTGTCACGCTGACGCACTTGGCGGACGATGTTGAACAGCTCGACCAGGACACCGAAGCGCTGCAAGCCATTGGGCGAGCACGCGGCTGCCAGTTTAATATCCTGCGCTACCAGCAGGAGGATGCACTGAACACGGTGCTGCCCCTCGGATTGAAACGCATTGACGCGACACGGACTTTGACAACGGAGTGTACTGCTGTTCTCATGCCATTCAAATCACAGGAAATTCAGGACGCTGGCGGTATCTACTACGGTGTCAATGCCGTTTCCCACAACCTTATCATCTGCAATCGCGGAAACCTGCTGAACGGCAATGGCTTCATCACCGGCGTGTCCGGCTCTGGCAAGTCTATGGCGGCAAAGCAGGAGATCTCCGCGCTGGCCCTTTCTACCGACCACGATATTATCATCGTCGATCCCGAACGCGAATACGGCGAGCTGGTGCGGGCGCTGGGCGGCGAGGTCATCACCATTTCTGCGTCCGATCCTCACGGCTGTCACATCAATGCGCTGGATTTATCCGAAGGCTACGGCGATGGAAAGGAACCGCTGGTGATGAAGTCCGAGTTTATCATGTCGCTTTATGAACAGCTCATGGGCTCAGATAAGATCGAGCCGCAGGAAAAGTCCATCATTGACCGCAGCGTAGGAAACATCTACCGGGAGTATCTGAAAAACTATCAGGGCGAGCCGCCTACGCTGAAAAATCTCTATGATGACCTGATGAAGCAGGTCAATCCGGAGGCCCATCGAATCGCGCTGGCTTTGGAGTTGTTCACAATGGGTAGCTTGGATGTGTTTTCCCATCAGACGAACATCAACACGAAAAGCCGCATCCTTTGCTTTGACATTCAGAATTTGGGCGAAAACCTGAAATCGGTGGGACTGCTGGTGATGCTGGACGCCATCTACAACCGCGTTATCCAAAACCGCAAAGCAGGAAAATTTACGCACGTTTATATCGACGAGATCTATCTTTTCTTTGCCAACGGCAACGGGACGGGGCGCAGTATCAACAATTACAGCAGCGAATTTTTGTATAAGTGCTGGAAACGATTCAGAAAGAGTGGCGCGATGATGACTGGGATCACGCAGAATCTCAGCGAGTGTTTACTGTCCAACACGGCACGTCAAATGCTGGCAAACTCTGAATTCCTGCTGATGCTCAATCAGGCCGCGACGGATCGGGAGCAGCTTGCCCGCCTGCTGGGGGCATCCGATACGCAGATGAGCTACGTGGACAATGCCCCTGCCGGTCACGGGCTGATCAAGGTGGGCGGGGCCATCGTGCCTTTTTCTAACGAGCTGCCAAAAAATACGGAGCTTTACCGCCTGATGTCCACCAAGCCGGGTGAGGACTAATGCTATGCGGGACTTGAAAATTAAACCAAGCATGGATACCCCCAAGGCCAAGCAGAAGAATCCTGCGCCGAAGGATGCAGACTCCATCTTGAAAAAGCACATGGACGGGCGGCAACAGGAGAAAGAACCGGAAAACCGTGATCCTGTACGTTATGCCACCGACCGTGCGGAAGAAAATATGCGCCGCAGCGCAGCCGCAGCCGCCAACAGCTCCCGGCGTATGATAAAACGCTATCGGGAGAAACAGCGGCAAGGCAAAGAAAATGTGAAACAGAGCTATAAAACGGGCGGTGCTGTGACGGTAGAGAGTGATCCGTACAATCCCGCAGCACAATACGATAATTTATCGCCGTCAACCTCTGTACGAAGAGAAACGGGTAAATCATACTTTCCCGAGAACCTAAAAAATCCAGATGCCGACCCTCGGGAGCGGGGGCGGCAAAAAGCTGTACAAGACGCGAAGACCGCCTATCGGAGACACCTTGCCGAAAAAAGAACAGCAGGGCGGCGCATTACATCTACGCCGTCTAACCGTGGAGGCGAGATGGCCACTCCGCAAAAAGGTAACCAGGGGGCGTCGATTAAAAGTGACCTTGGCCCAAAAAACGGGAGATCCTTGGCAGGAGCCCCACGCACCATGCGTGTTAGGCAAGCCACACATACAACACGGTCTGAAACGATCATTGCACGCCAAACGCTGGCAGCGGCGCAGAGAAAAGCGCAGCGGGCCATGCTTAGGGATGCCACGAAGGATAACGGCAATACTGCAAAAAAGCTGAGCAGAACAGCGGTGCAGGCGGTAAAGACTGTGGGCAAAGGTGTAGTGTCTGCTGGCAATTCGATCCTGACAGCAGGCGGCGGTGCGGCGGTACTGGTGCTGCTCCTGATGGTGATCCTTGTGGCTGCCATTGTTGCTTCACCTTTTGGAATTCTCTTTTCCAACGAGAGCCGGGAAGCAGGCGTTGTACCGATTTCTGCCGCGGTGGCGCAGATCAACTATGACTTCAATGCCAAGCTGGAAGCCCTGCAAACGGTAGATGATTATGATTCCATCTCCGTTGACGGACAAGCCGCCGATTGGGTAGAGGTGCTAGCGGTATTCGCGGTCAAGGTAGCAGGCAGCGACGATGTGGACGCCGCAGATGTGGCCACCGCAGATGTGGCCACGATGGACGCCGACCGCATCGCTCGCTTGAGAGACGTCTTTTGGGATATGACCACCATAGCCCACCGCGTTGAGGTTATTCATCACCCCAGCGGAGGTGAGGAAGATAACGGCTGGACGGAGAGAAACCTCTATATCACCATTACAGCAAAAACGGCAGAGGAAATGAAGACAGTCTATCATTTCAACCGCAATCAGATCGCGGCGCTGGAGGAACTGCTGGAGCAACGGGATCTCCTGCGGGAGCTGATAGAAGATGTGTACTCCGTCAGCGGAGACACGGCGGCGCTGATCCGCGGCCTGCCGGAAGATCTGTCACCAGAGCGTGAAGCGGTGGTACGCACCGCCTGTTCCCTTGTCGGTAAGGTGAATTATTTTTGGGGAGGAAAATCCCTTGTAATTGGCTGGGACGTCCGATGGGGTGAGTTGCGGCAGGTCACAGCGGCAGGCAGCGCCACCACCGGAACATACCGGCCCTACGGGCTGGACTGCTCGGGATTTGTTGATTGGGTATTCTATAACGCCACAAACGGCAGCTACATCATTGGCCACGGTGGAGGAGCTACCATGCAGCACAGCTGCTGTACTGATATCAGATGGGAGGACGCTCAGCCCGGCGACCTGGTGTTCTACCCCGATAATTCCCATGTGGGTATTGTTGGCGGCAGAGGCGCAAACGGTGAATTGCTCATCATCCACTGCGCCAGCGGATATAACAATGTGGTCATTACCGGCAAGGAGGGCTTTGTCTCTGTCGGTAGGCCACAATACTACTCAGATTGACGAAGAGGGCCGGCGCACAAGCGCTGGCCCTCTTTTTGAAGGAGAAGCCTATGCAAAAGAAGTTGACTGCATTTTGCGCGGTATTGCTGCTGATCATGCTGCTGACGGTTTCTGCGTCTGCGGCTGCACCGCACTTTGAAGATGTATCAGCGGATACGCCTTTTGCGGATAGTATTCTGTATTTGGCGGACTGCGGGATTACCAACGGAACGGACAGCCATTTGTTTTCACCTGATGCGCCAATTACAACTCATCAATGGGCGGTGATGCTCTGCCGTGCTTATGGGCTGGAAACCAGCGGCACGACGTGGACAGAACTGGGGCAAAGCGCCATCAGGCAGGTGCATCAAAAGAGGTGGATGGAAGCAACGGCGATTTCCGCATCTGATACGCAGATATGCCGCGGTGCACTCTACAAAAGCGCGTTTGCTGCCGCTGGAGTAGCGGTCTATGATAACACGCTCTATGAGGGCGGTGAAGAGCTGCCCGATTATGAGAACTGCCTTCGAACGGGATGCGAGCTCCACTTATGCGATGATGATGCCGACCCTCTGGAGATTGTTACCCGCGGTGAAGCGGCACAGGCGCTCCATGCGATCCTGGCGCAAGAGCTTGTTGTCAAGGAACCGCCTGCACCGGTCACGATGGAAAATCGTTCTGGAGTGAGCACCAATGCGTTTTTATTGGAACTGCGCCGTGTGCCGCAACCGATTCTTGACGCGTTCAACGCACACGGCTGGCGATATGTTATCGACTATGATTACATAGCAAGTTTAAGCCGACGGGGTGGCGTGAGCTGCACCGGCGCGACCAGCTATGCAGATAAGACCATTTACATTTCAGAAGCGGGGGCGACACTGCATGAGTTTGGACACTTCCTTAGCAGCATATTGAACGATTCGGCGGTGTGCGAAAGGCTGTACTGTGAGGAAGCGCAGAATTCCTGCTTGAGAGCCTATGCAAAAACCAATGCAGCAGAGTATTTTGCTGATTTTTTTGATTATTGGGTCACCAATAGACAGAGCACCGTTAAAATGACATGGCTGCAAGCGTCAGCACCGCAGACCTACACCTACTTTGAAGCGCTGGAAGCAGATGGCTGGAGTTAATGAACATATAAAGATGCCGGGGACGGTCACGTCCTCGGCATCTTTTTTAGTTTTCAGCGCTTTCCAGCGAGCTGCGGATCATGGACGTTATCATGGCAAGCTACTTCGGCGTAGCTTTTCGGCACAGTTCCATGAGGGCGTCAATGTCCTGTGCGATCGTGCTGGGTAGTAGTCCCACCAAAAAGTGGGTTGGAGAATTTTGTATTGCAAACCCGGAGGTTCTCAAGGTTATTCAGAACAACAAGGTAATGTAGAAATCATCCTGTGCACTACAAGGCCCTCTCTGCCAGCAAATGTGTTTTCAGCAGCGCGTTTTGCAGCGCTCTATGATCCTCATGCGACTGCCACCAGCAGGGCTGGAGAAAGTCCAGCGCCTTTTCCGCCCACCGGTAATCCTCGCGCCGAAGGTCACCCCTCGCGGCGCTGCGCTGAAATCTCCGGTTCTGCTCCCGCACGGCGCGATCAACGCTGTCGCGGTTCAGGTACAAATCCAAAAAGCCGCACACGATCGCGGCCTCCTCTGTCGTATAAAACATTCTTCCTCCTCCAATCACAAACGCGTTCCATTGTAGCATGACGTACGCACTTTTGAAACTGACTGTTTCCACAAGATTCCTCACAAAAGTTTTATACAAACAGTTGTTCGATTTATAGCGTTATGCTATACTGGTAAACACTAAGAGCGAGGAGGTGCGCCATGCAGCGGACATATATTGCCATTGACCTGAAATCGTATTACGCGTCCGTCGAGTGCATGGAGCGCGGCCTTGACCCGATGACGACCAATCTGGTCGTAGCAGATCTTAGCCGCACGGAGAAAACCATTTGCCTTGCGGTATCGCCTTCCCTGAAAGCCTACGGCATCCCCGGCAGAGCACGGCTCTTTGAAGTGGTCGAGCGCGTCAAGGAAGTCAATGCGGAACGGCGGCGCAAGGCGGGCGGCAACCTCTTTGAGAAAAGCTATGATGCGCGGGAGCTGGCGGCCGACCCGTCGCGCGCGGTGGGCTATCTTGTCGCACCGCCGCAGATGGCAAAGTACATTCAGATCAGCACGCAGATCTACAATGTCTACCTCAAATACATTGCGCCCGAGGATATCCACGTCTACTCCATCGACGAGGTGATGATGGACGTGACCAGTTACCTCGAAACGTATCACATGACCGCCCGCGAGCTGGCGAAGACCATGATCCTCGATGTGCTGCGCACCACGGGCATCACGGCTACGGCGGGCATCGGCACGAACCTCTACCTCTGCAAGGTCGCCATGGACATCATGGCGAAGCATGTTGCACCGGATGAAGACGGCGTCCGCATTGCAGAGCTTGACGAAATGAGCTACCGCAGGCAGCTCTGGGCGCACCGTCCGCTGACGGACTTTTGGCGCGTTGGAAGGGGTTACGCCAAAAAGCTCGAGGCCATCGGTATCTACACCATGGGCGACATTGCAAAATGCTCCATCGGCAAGCCGAGCGAATATTACAACGAAGAGCTGCTCTACCAGATGTTCGGCATCAACGCTGAGCTCCTCATCGACCATGCATGGGGCTGGGAGCCGTGCCGGATGCAGGATATCAAGGCATACCGGCCGGAAACGAACAGCATCTGCTCCGGACAGGTCTTGCAATGCCCCTATTCCTTTGAGAAAGCTCGGCTGGTGGTGCGGGAAATGGCGGAAGCCGTCGCGCTGGATCTGCTGGAAAAGAAGCTGGTGACGGATCAGTTGACCCTGACTGTGGGGTATGACATTGAAAACACAGCAGGCGGCAGCTATCACGGCGAGATCGTGACGGACCGCTACGGCAGGAAAATCCCCAAGCATGCACACGGTACAGCGAATTTACCACGCAAGACGTCCTCTGCGCGCAGCATCATGGATGCCGTTCTCAGCATTTACGACGAAAAGGTCAACCCCAAGCTGTCCGTCCGCAGGATCACCATCACGGCGAACAAAATCGTGAGCGAGGATGATGTTCCGCAGGAAGCCGGAATGCCGGTACAGTTCAACCTGTTCGACGATGTCGCGGCGCAGGAACAGCAGCACAAGGACGAGGAAATCAGATTGGAACGCGAGCGCAAAATACAGGAAGCGATGCTGGGCATCAAGAAGAAGTTCGGCAAGAACGCCATTTTGAACGGTGGGAGTTACCTGGACGGCGCGACCGCCCGAGAGCGAAACGGCCAGATCGGAGGGCACAAGGCATGAGCGGCAAATACGACGATATCATTGACCTCCCGCATCCGACCTCGCAGAACCATCCGCGCATGTCGCTGCATGACCGCGCGGCGCAGTTTTCTCCTTTCGCCGCCCTCACCGGCCACCACGCCGCCATCACGGAAACAGGTCGGCTGACGGACCGGCGCATCGAGCTTGATGAGAGCGAGATCGCGCGCGTCGACGCGGAGCTGCAGCACCTTCAAGAGCTGCTTCCGGACAGGCCGACGGTATCCATCACCTATTTCGTGCTGGACGAGCGAAAGAACGGCGGCAGCTACCAGACCATCACCGGCGAGGTCAAGTGGATTGATGCGGTCAGTGGGATGATTCAAATGACGGACCGGAGAGAGATACCGATTGAGGATGTTTTTAGCATTAAAATCAAGATATAGAAAGCGAACATCCGATTAACAGGAGGGAAAATACATGTATTATGAAATACTGCTATTTATTAGAGCATTCGATAGTTGATACTACCTTTTCGTTCAAGAAGCTCACGACTTTGATTGTAAGCGTGAAGTCAACGAAAAGCGGGCGTTGCTGACAAGCATGCCAGATTGGTCTCACTATCAATGATGTGTTAATGTGCAACCTTGGAGCATTAAAAAAGAAACAAAAGAAATCGACCGCTGCTCAAATAGAGCGGCGGTCGATTCATAGCAGAGAGACAATTGAATCAGACGACCTCGCTGGGCTTGCCCCGCGTGGCGCATCATAGTGAGACTGTCACGATTACAGGGCAAGTGAACCCATGGGGTCCCACGGCTTCAAAACAATGGGCTCCTGATCCAGTAGCTTTGCCTTGTCTCCCAGTGTCGAACGGTTGACGACTGCCTGATAAACATATCGATCAAACCATGCATCACTGCAGACGTAGTAACCTTTGTCCCCGTTTTCGCTGCCCCAGCTGTTTTCAATTTTCCAGCGGGTCGGCATGCCGGAATCATCAAGATTAACGCCGGTAAGTACCATTGCGTGTCCCATGGACGAGAATCGGTAGTCGAGACCGTCTTTTTTGCTGATTTCAAGGTCAAGACCGGTCAGAAGCTCATAGTCAAATGCTCCGGTGTCCCAAATCCCTTCGCTTCGGTTTCCGGATTTTCCAACGTCGCTTCCGAACCAGACCAGTTCGCCGTTTTTTAGCTGGCGAATGATCATTTCCTTGAACTCTGCTATCGGGAGATTCAGATAGCAGACCTTTTCTCCGCCCACAACATTTCCGAGCATAGAAACAGTATAGGTGCGGTGATAAGGTTTGTCATCAGTCGGAGCATTGATGATCGAAACGGTTTCACTGAGAGCAGAACCGATGTAAGTTTCAAAGAACGTTTGAGGCGTATAGTCCCGCTCAATGTGATAATGCCCGTCTTTGTCAACATACTCAAAATCGAAGCGGCGGGGCGGCTCGCTGTAACAGCTGCAGAGATAACCGTAAATTTTATCCAGTACGGAAACTTTGTATCTGCTGATTTGTTCCAGTTCGCTGCCGGAAGCTGCCATTTCGCGGATGTGGACGGCAGCGGCCTTGAGCGCCTGATTGAGCAGGCGGTTCATCAGCATCGTGTTTTCACTTTGAGCGGTTTCCGGCATCGCGTCCTTGGGAACAATGCCGTATTTTGCAACGAGATTTTTGAACATATCCCACTGCCCGCCGTCATGGACGCCGGTAGAGAGAATGTGGGCGACGACACGGTCGTCGGTCGGAAGAGCTACGGTTTCGATGATGGCTTCAAGAAAGAAATTGGCCCGTTCAAACTTATCCCAGAAAGCGGCGTAGCTTTGGGACAGTTCGAAAGAAGCAAGTCCCTTTTCCTTTGCAATCTTTTCACGTAAGAGATTCAGCGAAGCAAACAGCCAGCAGCGCCCGGACTTTTTCTGGTTTGTGACCGCAAGAGTCGGGATCTCAATCGAGAACTTGTGCCGCATCTGAGAGGCACCCGCGCTGACGTAAGCAACATCGCTCATGTCGGACTTGGAAAGAGCAGTTGTTGCGAGTTTGCGGACAGGATCGGTGTTATAGTGTTCGGAGAAAGCTTCAAGCTGTTCTGCGGTGATCGGTGTGGGTTGAGACATGTTGATGCATCCTTTCTTGTTGAAAATTGCTATCACTATACATGCGGAAAAATGGTTTTGCAAGGGGTTTTCCAAGATAGTTTCTGCATTTTTTTGACGGTGAAATAGTGCAAAAAAACGTTGTGAGCAAAGCCACTTTTTGTTGACATTTCCCACATGCTTCGCCAAAATAATAATAGCATCTGGGTGTCAGCGGGCACACAGATGTGCAAAAAAACGAGATGTCAAGGAGGAAACAAAGTGAAAAAACTATTCGCTGTCTTGCTGACCGTCTGCCTGGTGCTCGGAATGTTTTCCGCATGCTCTAATGGCAAGGATACGGCCGATGACCCTGCAAACACGGGTGCAGAGAATGGACTCAGTGTCAGCAAAGAACCGATCAAGGACCTCGTGACCTATGTGGTCGCATCGCAGGAAATGAGCACGTTCAATATCCTGTACAGCCAGAGCACCAACGAGACGCAGGTGCTTACCAACTGCATCGATGGTCTTCTCTCTCATGACAACTACGGTAACCTTGTTCCGGCCCTCGCCGAGAGTTGGGAGTCCGATGACGGTGGCCTGACATGGACATTCCATCTGCGCAAGGGTGTGCAGTGGGTTGATTATCAGGCGCAGCCGCAGGCGGACGTTGTTGCAGACGACTGGCTGTGGGGCCTTGAGTGGGTTCTGAACTTCTACAAGAACGGCGCCTATAACACCTCCATGCCGAAGAAGATGATCGCCGGTGCGGAGGACTACTACAATTACACGGCCGGTTATGAAGATCTCGCTGCCGATGCCGATGATGATGCCAGGAAAGCATACGAAGAGGACAAGGCTGCGTTTGAAGCCCTGTGTGCCAAGTATGATCTGCCCGCCACCCGCCTGACCGAGGAAGAGGGCAAAAATCTTGACTTGACGATTTTCAAGAAGATGGTTGGTATCGAGGCACCTGACGATTATACCCTCGTTTATCACTGCACCAGCCCCATGGCCTACTTCCCCACGCTGGCTACCTATAACTGTCTCTATCCCGCCTCTCATGACCTGATTGAGAAGCTTGGTGTGGACGGCTTCCTTGCCTGCACGTATGACAATATGTGGTACAACGGCTGCTATACCATTACCACTTACGTCAATGCAAACGAAAAGGTGCTTACGAAGAACCCCCTTTACTGGGATACGGACTGCACGCTGTTTGATTCCGTGACCTACAAGATGGTCGAGTCCAAGGATGTCGCTTTCCAGATGTTCCAGGCTGGTGAGGTCGATGATATCACGCTTACCGAATCCAACCTGCACACCATCTATGACAACCCCTCCAACGAGTACCATGACAACCTTGTCGAATCCCGCCCGACCAAGTTCTCCTATCAGATCCATTTCTGCTGGGATAAGTATCTTGAAAACGGCGAGCCGGACACCAACTGGAATACCGCCATTGCCAACGAGAACTTCCGTAAGGCATGGTACTACGGTCTGGATCTGACCCCGTACCTCGCTCGCACGAACTATATCAATCCTCAGAACTGCGCCAACTATGCCTATACCATGTCCAACCTGGTTTCCTTCTCCGACGGTACGGAGTATACCCAGCGTGTGATGGATAAGCTGGGCATCAAGGCTGACGGTAGCAGCTTTGCCCGCTATGATGCAGTTAAGGCCGATGAGTACAAGTCCAAGGCGATTGAAGAACTCACAGCTAAGGGCGTGACCTTCCCCGTAGAGATCGACTACTACATCAAGGCGTCCGACCAGACTGCACTGGACAACGCCAACGTCATGAAGCAGATGTTCTCCGACTGTCTTGGAGATGATTTCGTGACCTTCAATATCAAGACCTATGTTTCCTCTGTTGCCAAGGAAGTGCGCAATCCGCAGCTCGCGTCTTTCTATGTTAATGCATGGGGTGCCGACTACGGTGATCCGCAGAACTTCCTCGGCCAGGAGACTTATGGTGATGATAATGCGTGGTACTCCACTGCGTATTCCAAGGCCAATAACATCACGGATCCCGAACTGCTGGCAGTTTATCAGGAATTCACTGCGATGGTTGAAAAGGCCAGCAATACTACCGATGATATGGATGCGCGCTACGAGGCTTACGCGGATGCTGAAGCCTATATGCTCGACAAGGTTATCACTCTGCCACTCTACAAGGTCGTTTCCTGGGAGATGACGCACGTCAATGACTATTCCAAGATTTACGCGCCTTATGGCATTCAGATCAACAAGTTCAAGAACTGGGAGACCTCGGTTGATCTCTATACCACGGAGGACTACGCCAAGCTGGCCGCCATCTATGAGGCCAACGCGGCTAAGTAAAGCCTATGTTCAAGTATACAATCAAGCGTGTGCTGCAGTCGCTGCTGACGGTACTCATCGTAGTATCCATCGTATCGCTGCTGCTGAGTTTGATGCCAACGGATTATTATTTCACGGAAGATGAGCTGATGAAGCTCACCGACGAGCAGAAAAACGCCATTCTATCAGCGGCAGGTCTGCTGGACAACCCGCTTGAGCAGCTCTTTCATTTCCTTAAAAATCTGTTCCTGCACGGAGACCTTGGGGTCTCCCGCAGGATACAGGCAGGCGTTCCGGTACTGACAGTCATCGGCGGAAAGTTCGGTATTTCCATGAAAATGGGCAGCATTGCGCTGGTTATTTCACTGCTGCTGGGCGTTCCAATGGGTATTTTGCAGGCAAAGTACAAAAACGGCGCGTTCGACAACGCCGGTACAGTCTATACGATTTTTGTCAACGCCGTACCGAGTCTTGTGTCTTATTCGCTGGTGCTGGTGCTGGGTGTGAAGGTCTTTGGCCTGCCAAGCATGTATTCTACAAGGCAGGCATTGCGTTCAAGCATTATGCCGGTAATCTGCCTTGCGCTGGGATCTATTGCGAGCTATGCGTTGTGGATGCGCCGTTACATGATCGATGAGCTGACGAAGGATTATATCAAGCTTGCCAAGATCAAAGGACTTTCCTCTCGAACGATCATGTTCCGTCATGTCTTACGCAACGCCTTCGTGCCGATGGCGCAGAACCTGCCGTCGTCGTTCATGTTGACTATCAGCGGATCGCTATTGGTCGAACGTTTTTTCTCTGTGCCTGGAATGGGCCCGCTGTTGACTGACGCGATCACACGGTACGACCTTAACATGGTGCGCGGACTGGTGTTGCTGTACTCGCTTTTGGGCGTGTTCGGACTGTTCCTCGGCGATGTGCTGATGACCATTTTTGATCCCCGTATCAGGCTGACTGGAAAGAGTGGTGATACCAGATGAAAAAAACTGCCAATACTGCCAGTGCTGCTGTTGAGCTGGAAAAGGAACTCGGTATGAGCGAGGAGGAGTTGTTTTCTTTTGCTGAGTATCATCCCGAGGAAGCCGAACGCACGGGCTACAGCGAATATTCTTACTGGAAGAGCGTGTTCCGCAGCTTCCGTAAGAACAAGGCTGCGGTAGTGATGATCATTGTCTTTATTGCAATCTTCATCTTTTCCTATGTTGCCCTTGCTATCGGCAGGTATGATTATCAGCACCTTGTCGTTGATTCGAGCCTGTGCTTTCAGAGACCCAATAAAGAGTTCTGGTTTGGCACAGATAACCTTGGCCGCGATTACTGGTGCCAGGTCTGGTATGCCACCAAGACGTCCATTAAGCTTGCTGCGCTCGTCGCCGTAGGTGAGTGCCTTGTTGGCGTGACGTTGGGGTGTATTTGGGGCTATGTGCGCAAGGCGGACCGCATCTTTACAGAGATCTACAACATTTTTGTCAGTGTACCCACCATGATCTATATGACGCTTATCGCGCTGTTTATCGGCCAGAGCTTCTGGGTCATGTGCGCAAGCATTATCTTCTTCCACTGGATGTATATGGCAAAAAATGTGAGGAACCTCGTCTTTATCTACCGTGACCGGGAGTATAACCTTGCTTCGCGCTGCCTTGGAACGCGTCTCAGCCGGGTACTTACGCGCAACATTCTGCCTTATCTCATCAGTGTGATTATTCTGCGTGTTGCGCTGAGCATTCCCAGTACCATCGGACTGGAGACCACGCTCAGTTACCTCGGCCTGGGGCTGGATATCAACATTCCGAGCCTTGGTATCCTGCTGCGCAATTCTCGCGCATTTTTCCTGGATTATCCTTACCTTCTGATTTTCCCGGCGGTGATTGTTTCGCTGGTGACGATCACCTTCTATCTTGCCGGCAACGCTTTCAGCGACGCGGCCGACCCGAGAAATCACGTATGAGCGGAGTGTGAACATGGAAACTGCAAACAATAGGAAAACGATCCTCAGCGCAAAGGATGTGGAAATCCAGTTCAGCCTTCGTGGCGACCATCTTACCGCGATCCGTGGCTGCTCGCTTGATCTGTATGAGGGAGAAACGCTGGCAATCGTCGGTGAGTCCGGATCGGGAAAGTCGGTGTTTACCAAGTCATTCCTCGGGATGCTTGACCGCAACGGCGCGGTTACCGGCGGCAGCATTTTGTTTGAGGGAAACGATCTTGCACAGTATAAGACGGAGAAACAGTGGCGCACGATCCGCGGCAAAAAGATCTCCATGGTTATGCAGGACCCAATGACCAGCCTTAATCCGCTCAAACGTATCGGAACGCAGATTCAGGAGTCGATTGAGCTTCACCAAGGATTGAGTGGGGCCGAGGCCAAGGCTGAGGCCATCCGTATGCTGGATGTGGTCGGCATCCCTGACCCGGAGCAGCGGTACTACCAGTATCCGCATGAGTTTTCAGGCGGTATGCGTCAGCGTGTCGTTATTGCGATTGCCGTAGCCTGTCATCCGCAGATACTCATTTGTGATGAACCAACCACTGCACTCGATGTGACTATTCAGGCACAGATCCTTGACCTGATCCGCAGGCTTCAGCGCGAACTTGGCATGACCATCATCTACATTACGCACGATCTCGGCGTTGTTGCCAATGTCGCCGACCGTGTGGCGGTGATGTATGCGGGACAGATCGTTGAGATCGGTATGGCGGAGGAAATTTTCCACGATGCGTGGCATCCCTACACATGGGCGCTGCTGTCGGCACTGCCGCAGCTGGGCGTCAAGGGGGAAAAGCTGCCCACCATCGACGGCACGCCGCCGAACCTGTTCAACAAGATTGTCGGTGACGCATTTGCTCCCCGCAACCGTCATGCGCTGAATATTGATTTCAAGAAAGAACCACCGTTTTTCGATGTTTCTCCTACGCACAAGGCGAAAACATGGTATCTTGATCCGCGTGCACCGAAAATCGAACAGCCGGCGGCCGTGAAGAATGCCGTCAGTATGAATGCGCCGCAGATCTCTGCGGCAGTACATCATCCGCATGAGGACCCAGACCGTGAGGCGCTCATTCAGGTTCGTGACCTGCAGGTCACCTTTGGTACAGGGCGCAAGAAGTTTGTGGCTGTGGATCATGTCAATTTTGAGATCTACCGCGGAGAGACATTTTCACTCGTGGGCGAGTCCGGATCCGGTAAGACAACCATCGGCCGTGCGATTACCCGTATCAACCCGACCACTGCCGGTGAGATCCTCTACAAGGGCCGCCGTATTAACGGCAAGATTCCAAAATCGCTGGATCTTGAGGTGATCAAGGGCTGTCAGATGATCTTTCAGGATCCGCTCGCCTCACTCAACGAGCGTGCCAAGGTGGACTACATCGTTTCTGAAGGCATTATTAACCACCACCTCTACAAGGATGAAGCTGACCGTGAGGAAAAAGTGCAGCAGGCGCTGCGGGAGGTCGGCCTGCTACCGGAGTTTGCTTCCCGCTTTCCGCACGAGTTTTCCGGTGGACAGCGTCAGCGCATCGGCATTGCGCGTGCGCTGATCATGCAGCCGGAATTTATCGTTGCCGATGAGCCAATCTCGGCGCTGGATGTGTCTATCCGCGCACAGGTGCTTAACCTGCTCAACAGTCTCAAGCAGAGCCGAGGCCTGACGTATCTGTTTATTGCACATGATCTGAGCGTTGTCCGCTTCATCTCCGACCGCATTGCGGTCATTCGTAAGGGACGTATTGTTGAGCTGAGCGAAGCGGAGGAACTGTTCCGTCATCCGCTGCATCCCTATACGAAAAGTCTGCTGTCTGCTGTTCCAAATCCTAATCCCGCAATCGAGAGAAATAAGAAGCTGCTCGTTTACGATCCGTCCATGCACGACTATTCCGTGGACAAGCCCGAGTGGGTGGAGATATTGCCGGGACACTTTGTGTATGGCAACACACGCGAGATGGATGGCTATCGCCGTGAGCTTGCTGCCATGTAACTGCTGCAGTGCAGAGCGCCGGAACAAGGAGTTCCGGCGCTCTTTCCTTTTAAGCGGCGGTATGTTATACTTAAAAAAGGAGTGATATTATGAGGGTTGAAACGCTGCCCCTTTCCGAACATGCGGTTCTGACTGCGTATCTGCATAGCGACAGCCCGGATTTGCGGGCACTGGAGGCTGTGTCCCGTCCGGCAATTATCATCTGCCCCGGCGGGCGCTATGCATTCTGTGCAGATGTTGAGCGTGACGTGCCGGCAATTTCCTTTTTGAATATGGGACTGCAAGTGTTTGTGCTGGACTATTCGGTAGAGCCGTTTGCCGGAGATAAGCGCCCGCTGACCGACCTTGCACTGGCAATGAAGCTGGTGCGCGAGCGCAGCGTGGAATGGCAGATTGACGCGCACAAAATTGCAGTCTGCGGCTTTTCTGCCGGAGGACACTTGGCTGCGAGTCTCGGTGTCCACTGGAACGATTCCCAGGTTATGTCACGCTGCGGCACAGCGGATGCCGCATTGCTGCGTCCAGACGCAATGGTGCTGTGTTACCCAGTCATTACCGCAGGGGAATATCGGCACAAAAGCAGTATTACCAATGTCAGCAGCGACTGCGAGGAGAGCTTGAATTACTGGAGCCTTGAGACGCAGGTCAGCACATCCACACCTCCGACCTTTCTCTGGCATACGATGACGGATAAAACAGTACCGGTGGAGAACAGCATTCTTCTGCTTCAGCAGCTGCGTGCGCATGGCGTTCCCTGTGAGTGTCACCTGTTTGCCGAGGGACCGCACGGCATGTCCGCTGCCACGCGCGAAACCAGCAAGCCGTCCGCTGCGGTCCATGAATGGATCCACCTGTGCCGGAACTGGTTATCTGCGCAGTTTGGACCGCTCGGCGGTGAAGCACACTGAACAGAGAGAGCAATGATAGAGGAGAGGTCAAATGAAACGCTTTTTTGCGCAGTTAAAAAAGCTGAATGTGCGCCGTGCCGTGCTGTCTAAAACAGCTGCTCGCGTATTTGTCGGGGTGATCGCCTGCTTGCTGTGGGACAGATTTCTCAACAGCGCGGGACGGCTGAGTGTTTTGGGGCATGCATTTATGGCGGTAGGATTGCTTTTTGCAGCGTTTGCGTGGATGCACTATCTGAGCCTTGACGGGTTTAAGCTGTTTCCGCCTGCGGTCAGGTCGGTGCCAAAGCGCCGAGCGCAGAGTGGTATGACAGATGCCTTGAACGAGGACCCGGATGCAGATGTGCTTGACAAACAGGAACGCACATGTGCGGCTCTTGCCGCCGATTTGTGTGCAGCTGTACTGTTCCTTATACCATCCCTTTTTGCCTGATAAAAGAAGCGGCAGGGCTAAGGCCCTGCCGCTTCTTTTATCATTTCCAAAGACCGGGAACGGCCTTGCCATCCATGTTCCCAAAAGGTATCTGCATCCACTCCAGCACGGAGGGAAGAATGTCCGTGATGCACATTTTCGGGATCTGCTGGGGAGCAACATCCTGCCCATAGAACCATGTCATAGTGCGATAGCCGTCCGTATCCGGATAGTAACCATGGATGCCGTGATAGTGGCTGCGCACTGTTCGCGTATCAGAAGAGAGCGCAGCGGCCTTGTAACCGGATTCGAATTGATAACCATCTTCCGCCTCAATCACGGCGTAGGCCTTGTGGTCACAGCCGAGAGGGGCGAACTCCTCTGGGCGCATGACTTTCTTCACACCGGGGAGCGATGTAAAGCGCATGATAGCCTGCTCAGCGAGCTCACTGTCTGCACCATCGGCCAAATAAAGATAAGCCATACCGTCGCAGCTGTCCAGATAGACGCGATAGCTGCTGAGATGTTCATTTTCGTAGGTCACAAGCCCCATATCGGCAAGCAGCATGTTGCCGTAGATTGCCCATGTAACGTTCTTCTGACCGTGGTCACCAGTGGCGATGAGTGTAATGTTCTCGTCGCTGCGCGTATCACAGTAGTGCATCAGGCGGCCAAGAAATGCATCATAGCGGCGCAGATAACCGTCAATCTTCTCACCGTGGATGCCGTTGCCGTGCTTTGCATCGTCAAGACCGTAAATGTGAAGCAGCGCAATGTCAAAATCCCGGCGGACAATATTGTGTTCAAAGCTGCGCATCATCAGATTATCCAGATCCGGCTGCGCACCGAAAAACCACGCCTTTGTAAGGCCTTTCGTTTCCAACATAGTGCGCACGGCAAAGCCGGGCGTACCGTAACGGCGGACGATATTGACCTGACGCATGAAATTCTGCGTATTCCAGATGCGCGGTTTTGCGGGGGACATCTCTGGAATAGAATACGTCATTTTCGCACCACTGCTCACCGGCCACGACATGGACAAAACTCGCTTGCCGCTTTCGCGCGCGTAATCCCAAATTGCCTTGCATTTGATGTTCGAGGCATAGAAGTTCCAGCTGGGTTTTTCGGCATAGGGGTCAAAGACGTAGTTGTTGACGATGCGGTGAGTGTCCGGCGTGCAGCCAGTAGCAATGCTTGTGTGGCAGGGAAACGTCAGCGATGGATAGACCGCGTTTACATGGGGACAGTATGCCCCTTCGGTGATAATTTTTGAAAAATTCGGCAGGTTCCGGATGGTTTCAAAGTCGGACTCGCACAGTGCGTCGAGCGAAATAAGCAGCAGCTTTTTCCTTTTCATCTGGTATCTCCTTCTGCGTCCGCGATGGGCGCGTGATATATTATCATGTTAATAAAAAATCAGGCCGGTGTGAAGAGCCGTTCGGTGAGGAACTCGCTGCGCAGCAGTGCGCTCTCGGAGCGGTCATAGACCCGCCGACCAGCAACATAGGTCGCCAGTACTTGGTAATCGTCGCCGAGTAGGACAAAGTCAGCATCTTTGCCGGGCGCAAGAGAGCCCTTCCGCGAGGCGAGGCCGTATTTGCGAGCAGGTTGAAGTGTTGCCATACGCAGCGCCGTCTCAAATGGCATGTGCAGTTTTTCCGTCAGCGTGCGTATACCGAAGAGCGCCGGACGAGCCGAGCCGCAGCGCCGACCGCCGCTCGTGAGAATCTGGCCGTCGGATGTGACGTGCCGTGTTTCACCGTTTGGCAGGGTATAGTACCCTGGCGGCGTGCCGCAAAAAGCAGTGCTGTCGGAAATAATAAGAAAGCGCGAAGGACTCTTGATTGTAAAATATAGCCGCAGCATCTCGGGGCAGATGTGCTGCCCGTCACAGATGACTTCACATTCCACATCCGGATGCGTCAATGCCGCGCCGAGCCCGCCGATATCGCGGTGATGGATACCGGTCATGACATTTCCAGTGTGCGTGGAAACACTGATGCCGCGGTCATACGCAGCCATGGCGGCAGCGTAACGATTGTTGCTGTGCGCCGCGCCGACTGTTACACCGTGTGAGAGAAAAAAGTCGACTACCGGCCACACGCCGGGAGTCTCCGGGGCGAGACTGACCAGCCGCAGCAGTCCGCGCGCGTCCTCCCACAGAGAGTATGCCGTATTCATATCGGCGGGAGCGCAGGGCGGCGCTGAACCACCCTCGCCGCTGCGCGCAAGCCAAGGCCCCTCGCTGTGAATACCGCAGATCTCGGCACCGACTGGATGCAGTGCGGCAGCCTGCGCGCAGGCTGAGATCATTGCCGGTACGGCAGTGGGAAATACGCCAGTGATGCCCTGCGATGCGCAAGCCTTGACATAGCGGCAGACGGTCTCCACATCCTGGGCAAAACCGCGCGGATGCTCGAGCGACCAACCACAGGTGCCATGGTTATGCGTATCAATGATACCGGGAATTACACGTGCATCTCGCGCGTCTATTACCGGCCCGTCGGGAATCTGTTCTGCGGGCAGCAGTGCATCGACGCGACCGTGCCGAATTTGCAGAAGGCCGCTGCGGCAGCCGTCCTCCATATAAATCCTGTCTGAACGGATGTAAAATAAATCCGTGTATTCCACGCGCGTGTGCACCGCCTTTTTGAAATTGATCGGTCATGAGCTTCCTGCGCACGGCCGCTTTTGACAATAGAATAGTACATTCCTCAGTGCTTTGCAACGCATGAAATTATCCTATAAAAAGTGTAATAATCTGCGCTATATACGGCGAAAAAGTTTGATTTTGCCTGCTGTGGACGCTATACTACGATCAGAGAAAATGTCTCAGAAAGGGTGCTTTACCATGAAGGAACGAGGGGAATATATCCTCTATTTGCTCTCCGGAAGTGAGAAACCTATGTGCACCAGCGAACTGGCTGAGTTGATGTCCATCAGCACCCGTACTGTAAAAATGGAAATGAATGATTTGCGCGGTGAACTACCGCAACACGGCGCTGAGCTGATTGCCAAACGTAACTACGGTTATGAGCTGAAAATCTTCAATGAGGAAGAATTTCAGCACTATTACGGACCAGCCTTCCTGAAATTTTCTGTTACAAAGCGTTACAGTAAGTACGATTTTAATCAGATTATCGTTTTTTGTCGGCATCTGGTCAGTCTGACGCGCCCTATTACCATCGAACAGCTGGGGCAGCACTATGCCATGTCGCCGTCAAATCTGCGAAACTATATAAGCCGTGCAAAGCCATATCTGGCTACGTTTCATCTTACCATTCCACCGCACATGCGCAAAGGCGTGAGCGTTGTGGGGACAGAAGCAAATCTGCGCGTCGCGCTGATGGAGCTATGCGCGGTGCATTCCCATCTTGCTTCGTTTGATGAATATGGCGCAGCATACCGCCGGTGGCTGCGTTGCGGCGATCAGGAAAGGTCGGAGCTGCGCCATCTGTTACTGCACCTGCTGCGCGAAAGCCCAATCAGTCTGCGGGATACGAACTCCCAACGCCTGAGTATTTATCTGCTCATTGCACGCAACCGCAGCCAGGCAGGGTACCGCTTGTCATTCTCCGAACAGGACATCGCTGATATCCGGAGCTGCGAAGCCTACGCTTGCGCCCGCGATATTTATAATCGTATTTCTGCGGAACATGCCGGCTTTGAGGAGAGCGAGGAGGAAGTCTGCTTTTTTGCCGTGCTGCTTATGTGCTGTCAGGATGCGGCACACCGTCCGCTTGACGATATGGAGTCGCCGGATCTTGTGCCCGAAGCGCGTCGCCTGGCAGAAAAACTGCGCACGATGTTGCGTGTGCGCTTTGGACTTGAAGCGCGCAGCGATGATGCGCCATATCTTGAAAGTATGCTGCTGCCGATGCTTGTCAAGCGCCGCTTCGGCCTGGAGGGACTGGGCGACTTTATGTGGCAGTACGAAAATAAGGTGCGTCAAAGTCCTGTTGCCATGGAGCTTGCTCAGTGCCTTATTGATGAACTGGAGTGTGAGTTAGAAAGCACGCTTGCATTGGCAGATAAAATGTTGCTGGCAAATTATGTATACCTGCTCATCACACAGCAGCAATATGATGTAAAAAAGATGAACATCATTCTTGTATGTGACAGCGGTATTTGGCTCAGCCGTCTGTTGGAGGAACGCCTGCGCGCGCGGTACGGAGAACTGATTGACCGCATTGAAAGAATGGAACTGTATGAAGCGCGCAGTGTAAACTTTGAAGACTATGACGCCGTCGTGATGGATATTCAGAGCTCCGGCTACCGCTACCCATTGCCATGGCGCTACCTTTCGATTTTGCCTGACAGTGACGCGCTGCGCGATATTTATGCTGCTATTTTACTTAACGCCTATCAGTTTCGCTCCTTTTTGCCCAATCCTGCAATAATTCGGATATTTCCAGATGCCGAGGCAAAAAGTGCAGAAGCTTTTTATGCAGCGCTCGGCCGCCGTTATGCAAAGGATGAAGCGTCGGCAAAACGGTTGCAGGATCGTTTTGCACATGCAGAGGATATGCTGGGGCGGGAGACCGATGCCAAAAGCATATTCCTCTTCCTCGACCCAGTTGATGTCGGAGACGAATATATCGACCTTTACCACTTTGCCCAGCCGTTGCATGTACGGGAAGGGCGTATTTCCGATGTGCTGTGCGTGTGCATCGACTGGGAGGCTGAACCGCGGCGTGTCAAACTGATGGAGAACTGCTTGTTTATGCTGCGGCGTGATCCGGACTATTTCACAGAATTTCTTGCCGCACCAGATACAATCTTTGAAAAACTGATTACCGACTATCTTAAACTGGAATAAAAGGAGAGCCATTCATGGAAAAGCCTATTATCGCAGTGCTTGGCGGTCACCATAGCGCTGGACATGATCAATATGACTGCGTTGATCATGTCTATTGTGAACGAATCGTGGAGGCTGGCGCACTGCCTATACTGTTGCCTGCGGCAGAGGATGATACCGGACTTGCGCAGCTGTTGCGTTTGTGCAGCGGCATGTTGCTGCCAGGCGGAGCGGATGTTGACCCACGCTTTTACCATCAGGAGCCGCTGCCGCAGCTCGGTGCGCTTGACAGCGCACTTGATCGTTATTGGATCGCCGCGGTGCGCATGGCGAAGAGTATGGGGTTGCCGATGCTTGGCATTTGTCGCGGCACACAGCTAACGAATGTGGCGCTGGGCGGCAGTTTGTGCCAGGATATTTCCCTATTCTGTGAGCATCCGCTGCTGCACACACAGCGGCACAGTGCTGATGCGCCGCTGCATCAGGTTGCATTGCAGTCCGGCAGTCGGCTTTCCTGCTTGTTTGGGGCGGAAACGGTGTTTACCAATTCTACGCATCATCAGTGCGTGGACATGCCTGCGCCGGGGCTGAAGATCACTGCCCGTACCAGTGATGGTGTGCCGGAGGGACTGGAATCGGACGACGGTCAGGTTGTGCTTGTACAATGGCATCCTGAAACGCTGTGTCGCACGGATGCACGTATGCTGAGGCTGTTCGAGGATCTTGTTGGGCGCGCCAGAGCCTATTCCGATGCGCATCCTATGAGATAAGGCGTTTTCCGTCCGGGGGCATATGCACCGGACGGATTTTCTTATGGCTGTATGAGGGCGAAGAATCAGATGATCCCTGAGAGAAAGATGCGCCTAAAACAATTGGCATTCAAAGGAGAATAATGAATTGATAAGCAGTCTGGACTATTTTCGAGAATTGAACTTTTCTTCTGTGCTGCTGAGGCTGCTGCTGGCGATGATATTTGGTGGAATGATCGGCCTTGAGCGCGGGCGCAAACATCGAGCGGCAGGCTTTCGCACCTATATGCTCGTTTGCCTTGGAGCAACGTTGACCAGCATTCTGAGCCAGTATTTGTACGTTCGGCTTGATACGGATTGGCTGGGGTTTGCAGAAACGACCAGCAGGCAGATTGATGTGAGCCGATTTGGCGCACAGGTTTACAGTGGTATCGGTTTTCTTGCTGCTGGCACGATTATTGTCACCGGACGGCAGGAGGTCAAGGGATTAACAACAGCGGCCGGCCTGTGGGCATCTGCCTGTATGGGGATTGCCATCGGTGCGGGATTTTATGAGTGTGTTGTCATTGCATTTGTGCTGATGTTCCTGTGCATTCATTTCCTGCCGGTATTTGAAGTGTATTTGCTGGAAAATGCCAGAAATATGAACATTTATGTGGAACTGAAATCGCTCGACGAGATTGGCGTATTGCTTGGCGCTGTCAAGACACAGAATATTCAAATCTACGGTGTGGAGATCGATCGAGGAGGGGAAGAGCACCATCGCTATCCCAGTGCGGTGCTCAGCGTCCGACTGGAGCATCACCAACAGCACCCGCAGGTATTGGCGGCGCTGTCTGAGATCACAGGTGTTATCATGATCGAAGAGATATAAGGAGGGCAAATCAAAATGCTGCCTGTTTTTGATGGATTGCGGAATATTACGCTTGCCTCTGTTGCATTTCGCCTGATTTTAAGCACGTTGTGCGGTGGCATCGTCGGCATGGAGCGCGAGTTCAAGCGCCGCAGCGCGGGGTTTCGAACCCATATCCTGATCTGCCTTGGCGCAGCTATGACCACACTGACAAGTGAGTTTTGGTTAGTGTATATGCGGTACTACCTTGATGCTGCACGCTTGGGGGCCGGGGTTGTTGCCGGTATGGGTTTTATCGGCGCGGGAACGATCATTGTCACGCGTCGCCAGCGCGTCAAGGGACTGACGACAGCGGCGGGGCTGTGGACAATTGCAATCGTGGGGCTTGCCATCGGCGCGGGTTTTTACGAGGGGGGGCTTTTGACTGCCGGACTGATCCTGTTGGCGGAACTGCTGTTTTCCAAGATTGAATATCATATCATGGCAACGGCACCGGAGATCAATTTGTTTGTTGAGTACAAGGATCGTTCTGCACTCGACCGTGTACTGAAGCTCTACCGGGACAAGTTGATCAAGGTTTCCAATATGGAAATTACCCGTCAACCGGATAGTAGGAAGAATAATGCCGCCTGTGCACTCTTTACCTTGCGCTTGAACCGCCATTGCAGTGCCGGGACGCTTATTTCCGATGTTTGCACAACGGATGGAGTGCTGAACGTCGAGGAGATCTGATGTAAAACGATACTTATTTGATAGTGGTTATGTTGGCAAGGATACAAGCCTGTGATGTTGTTTTGATATTGGCTTCGATATCTGAAGGCGGCGAAGAAAAGAGCTTTAGTGACTTATAAGGTTTACGAGAACGCGAGACGGGATAGGTATCATTGCTTCGTAACCATCGTAAATTTGTGCTTAAGTTTTCCCTTTAGACTGCGTCAGGCGGTAACATTAAGAAACGTAAATTGACACGTGATCCCTTGAAAGACGCGCATCTCAGCACGAAAAATAAAGGGCATCATATCCCGTTTAGCCCATCAGCGAGTTCGAACTCGCCACTCGGGCCAATTCTGCTGAAAAGAACTCGAGGATAAGAAATGTCCTGTTTTCCGACTATATAAAAATTCTGTGACACAAAAAGAAAAAAATTGTTGTGATACAACCCTATATCAGTCACGGGGCCCTCCATAGATGCTGATCAGAGTGATTTGCTATCTCACATATAGAGGAGGGGTGTCAATGCCTTTAGTATGCTATGTTTCAGAGCGAGATATAAATACTCCTTTGGATGCGGAACGCTTACTACGCCTTTTGGGTGTATCGGGAAAGCTGTCTGGTTTCTATTTTGCGGTTTATATGATAGAACAGGTAAGGCAGAAGCCAGATCACATTCTGCTCGTTACTAAGCGACTTTACAAGCAGACCGCCAAACATTTTGGGACTACGAGCAACTGTGTAGAGCGCAATCTACGGACACTTGTTCAGGCGTGTTGGCGTCAGCCTGACCATAGCTTGTTAGAGTGTATTGCTGGAAGTTCGTTGACACAACCGCCTACCAATACGCAATTTATAGACATGTTATCTGCATATCTTCGAGAATAGGGTTGCTTTGATGGGAGAGGCGGTATGTCTCTGCCTCTCCCATCGCTTATATGGGTGGAGAAAATGCCTACAATAAAATAAGGGCGTTTTTTGAATGATATAAGGTAACAGCTTTTTCTGCCTTAACATTTTTGTAGGTAGCCAGATAGCGAACTTAGACGGAGCAAAGTCCGGCAAATGGTGCGCAATGATCCCGCAGGGAGGAGCGTTTGGACGAGCAATTTAGCTATTTTGCGGCTACATGTGACACCACAGACGGCAATGACTTTTGTTCAGTTGTTGTGCGATCAGCGCTTTTTGCCTCTGCATTTGAAGATCCCTCGCAGCCGTCCCTCAGTGGGTTCTGCGCTGTGCCCTTCACGTTGGTTGGCATTCAGCATACTGGTCGTCCACTCGCTGGAGTTCTGTGTAGATCGTAGCGTGGCGGACGATTAGGTGGGCCGCGGTGTCAATCGGCTGCTCTTTGAGCAGATGCTATGCCTCGGCCTTATCCCTACCCACGGAGATCAGGGGGGCACTGTTTTCTCGCCAGGCTTACCTCCGCCTTGTGGAATTTGTAGTAAAGAAAAAACGCACAACCGACTCACTTGAGCCTCTGTGCGATTAATGATAACGGATAGATATTACACGGAATAGAAAGATTTATCTTTCCTTTGCCGATGTGGTATAATACAATATTCATCGTGTGTGATGGAGAATCGTGATGCAGAACTATACTGAGAAAAAGGTGACCATCTTATGCGGCTCTATTGGTCGCCGTGCCGGCGTGATTCTACTTGCGATACGGTGTTTGCTCCGGTTATTCCCGACTGTGTTAGGGACTGGAACAGCACGCTTTGGCATATCAGGATTATCTATGGATAGAACGGGAAGATCACCGCGCGCTGGCTACACTTTTGCTGAAAACGCAATCTTTGATTCGGGCAATATGATAATCTCAAATGAGCGGACGGCCACATGGCTGTCCGCCCATTTTTAATTTTTAGATGCATCCAGCGCACTCCGAATCATAGAAGTTATCATTGTAATTTGCTTTGGTGTGGCAGTCTGCCATAACTCCAAAAGCACATCCATATTTTGCAGTTCCATGCTGGGTAAAACTTCTGCCAACAAATAGGTTGGTGAAACTTTCAATGCCTCGCACAGCAGCACAAATACTTGCAGACTTGGAACTTTTGTACCTGACTCGATTTGCCGAAGATAGGTTGCATTGATATTGCAAGCCTCAGATAGACGCTCACTCGTCCAGCACCGCTCCTTGCGCGCAATATTGATTCGCTTTCCGAGCAGCTTCTTATCCATGCGTTCGCCTCCGATTGTAAGCTATAAGTGTTCTTTTTGTATGCTTATAGCTTACATTTCTGTTGACGTGAAAAATAGCTGCTGTTAGAATACAAATTGTAAGCTAATAGACTACATAAGGCTGATGGGGGATATGAAAAAAGACTATCGTTGCGCAATTATAGGCCAGCATCCTATGCGCTTTCCGTGGGGCTTTGACGAGGAAGATGCCCAATGCCGCCGGATGAAGCTGGAACTGGTTCGGTGCATTATGGAACTGCGCCAGTGCGGAGTGATGGAATTTCAAGTTGTCTGTGATCCTGGCGTGGGATTGTACGCCGGAGAGATCGTCAATATCACAAAGCAGAATGACGAGGCCATGCGCCTTGTCTGCGTAACTCCCTTTGAGGAACAGGCTACCAAGTGGACGCCGCAGCTGCGGGAACGCTATTTCGATATGTTGGCGGACTGCACCGACCTTTCCTGTGTGGACTATCAGGAGAAACCCAATGCGCAGTTTTCGGCCTATCAACAGATTATCAAACAGTCCGATATGCTGATGGCTGTATATGACCCTGAACTTGTCGGCGGCAGCGCAGAGGATAAGGCTATGGCCTATGCCCTTGCGCTGGGAAAGCCAACATTGCTGATCTATCCTGGCACATGGAAAAAGAAGTGGCTAAACGTGCCTTCTAAAACCTGAGAATAAGCAAAATAGTGCTTCTAATAAATAAAAGGCACTTCTTTCGCTGATATAATAGGCGAGAGTTAAAGCAAAACTGCGAGATCAAGGGGATGTAGTAAATCATTTAAAACCGCGAGGGACTCTGCAAACGAGCCTCCTTGCGGCTTTTTACTTTTGCTAAAAAAGTTGCAAGAACCGACAATACATCGCACTAATCGGCGAGTCTGTGTCTGGCATTGTAGAACGATTATGTGACACAAACCATCAAAAATCGTGTATGATTTACTCACGGAGGAAGAGAATGGATATGCAGGATAACACAACTTTGATTACTTGCCGAAATCCTTGATAACTAATCTTTTTTGGCGGAAAGCTGGCTAAAGCCGACCAAATCTCTTCATGGCCTGATTGGATTTAATCGGTTATAAAAACTGAAAAAACTTTTACTGGCCACGAGGCATGCCTGTAGAAAAACAGTTTGTGTTCAATTTACATATCGAGGAGGGATATATTGTGCCTTTAGTATGTTATGTTTCGGAACGGGACGTGAATGCACCACTGGATGCAGACCGTTTGCTGCGTTTATTGGGCGCTTCAGGAAAACTGTCTGGCTTTTATTATGCTGTCTATATGTTGGAACAGGTTAAACAAAAACCAGATCATGTTTTACTTATCACGAAGCGACTTTACAAACAAACTGCACAGCACTTTGGAACAACGAGTAACTGCGTAGAGCGCAATCTGCGGACGCTGGTTCAGGCTTGTTGGCGCCAACCTGACCACGGACTGTTAGACCGAATTGCTGGCAGTCCGCTGTCACAGCCGCCAACCAATACTCAATTTATTGATATGTTGTCTGCATATCTTCGCAAGTAAAACTTTTGGCTTTGTGAGGGGAGGTGGGATTCTCTACCTCTCCCACTATATATCTGCGGAGAAAGGCCCCTATGGTTCAATAAGAGACTTTCTCGGCTGATATATAGGACAGCCTATTATGTACCTTGAAAACAGCATAGAACCGGATAACAAAACTGAACGAAGCAAAGCTCAGCAAATGGCGCGCCGTGATCCGCATAGAGAGGAGGACTTGGGCGAGCGATTCAGCCAGTTTGCATCTGCGCATGGCACCGCAGTCGGCAACGACCTTCGTTCAGATAATGATACTCCCGCGTTGAACGCCCTCAAAGCATTGCGCGGCGCACTCATCAGTATGAGCCGGGGTGAGATTCCCGTGGGCTGCTGCCAGTGGCCATCCGGTTATGGTACTTTTCATATCACACACGCTGAAGCGCATATAATCCTATGATGCCAAAAATAAGGAGGGTGAAAAATCTTGAATAAATCCCAGCTTCAGCAAATGAGAAATGATGATATTACGCAGGTGGATCGCAGTGATTTGGTCAACATCTGCGATATTCATATTGACGACTCTTTGCCGGCTACGGTGAAGGCGCGTATCTACTTCGACCAAGTTATCAATCCGTACTGCTTTCGCTGTGGCGATACGCCTGTGAGAGTGCGGTTTGTCGCGGAGGAAAGAACTTTGAAAGAATTGCTGCGTTCTTACTTTTCGAGTCTTAAATAGCTCGTGCGCATATTATCTCTTGCTGAAATTTGCGGTTACAAAATAAAAATGGTAAAGTGAAGCTGTAATCGTAGAGGGGAAGGAGGCATTATGCCACGCATACGAAAAGGCGTGATAGCGCGCAGCGCTATAGAAATCTTTTGGAGAATCGGATTATATATTCGACTATCCAGAGAGGACGAAAATGAAAATGAGAGTGAGAGTGTCATCAATCAGGAGAAAATACTCCGCGATTTTGTAAATAAGTATTTTGAGCCTGGGACATATGAAATTATTGGCATATTCGCAGATGACGGCCTGACAGGGACAGATACAGATCGACCGGAATTCAAACGACTCGAGAATTGTATTGTCCGCAAGGAAGTGAACTGCATGATAGTCAAGTCTCTTGCGCGAGCCTTTCGCAACCTGGCTGATCAACAGAAATTTTTAGATGAGTTTGTTCCGCTTAACGGGACGAGGTTTATTTGCACTGGTACCCCATTTATTGATACGTATGCTGCTCCGCGTTCGGCAACTGAGCTTGAAGTGCCGATTAGAGGAATGTTCAATGAACAGTTTGCTGCAACTACTTCTGAGGATGTTCGTAGAACTTTTAAGGTGAAGCGGGAAAACGGCGAGTTTATAGGACCATTTGCACCTTATGGCTATGTAAAAGATCCTGATGATAAAAGCAGATTGCTGATAGATGAATGCGCGGCGGAAGTGGTCAAAAGCATTTATCACTGGTTTGTCGACGAAGGTTACAGTAAAAGGGGGATCGCAAACAGACTGAATCAGATGGGAGAACCAAATCCAACGGCCTATAAAAAGAAAAAAGGACTCAAATATTGCAGTCCCAATTCTGACAAAAATGATGGCCTATGGTGCTCGTCCACGATTGCTACAATATTACAGAATGAGGTTTATACGGGAACCATGGTGCAAGGTAGGAACCGAGTAATAAGCTACAAAGTACATAAGCAGATATGTACACCAGAAAATGAGTGGTTTATTGTTCCTAACAAGCATGAGGCAATTATTGATAGAGAATTATTTGAAAAAGCGCAGGCTCTGCATAAACGAGATACACGAACTGCGCCGGGTGAACAAAAGGTTTATTTGTTGTCAGGCTTTGTTCGATGTGCCGATTGCAAAAAAGGCATGGTGCGCAGATCTTCCCGGGGCTGGTCCTATTATGCTTGCCGTAGTTACACTGATAAAAAAGTGTGCAACAAGCATTCCATTCGAGAGGACAGACTGGAGAACGCAATTTTGACAGCGCTGCAAATGCAGATTACCCTTATAGATCAGCTTGCAGAGGAGATAGAGCGGATCAATAGAGCGCCTGCAATCAATAGAGAAAACAAGAGATTGACGCAATCGTTGAAACAGGCGGAAAAGAAATTGGCGCAGTACAATGATGCGATCGACGATTTATATCTCGATTGGAAAAGCGGCGAGATCAGCAAAGATGACTATCGAAGATTGAAGAGCAAAGTAACGGAACAGATACGACAGCTTGAAGCGAATATCTCCTATCTGAAAGAAGAAATATCAGCAATAGAGAATGGCATTGGGACTGATGATCCTTATTTGATGTCATTTTTGAAGTACAGAAATATTCAAAGCCTTAATCGGGGAATCTTGGTCGAACTTGTAAAGGCGGTTTGGGTTCATAAGAATGGCGAAATAACAGTTGACTTCAATTTCGCGGATGAGTTTCAGCGTATACTTGATTACATTGAATGTGAACATAGTGCGCTTACCCCGATGGAGCAAAAAGCTGCAATGTAGCAGGCAGGGCGACCTGCCTTAAAACGGAACCAATGTTGTGCATAAAAAGCTGGCTCCGTAGGACCAACAGCGCCCGCCGTTCCTTCAACACCTTGAGGCCCTTGCGGACCTGTGGGACCCGTTGCGCCGGTAGGACCGACTGCGCCTGCTGCACCCGCAATACCCTGTGGGCCGATGGGGCCTGTCGGTCCGGTTGCGCCAACCGCGCCGGCGGCTCCGGCTACGCCTTGAATGCCCTGCGGTCCCTGCGGGCCTGCGGCGCCTGTGGCACCCGTCTGACCTTGAGGTCCGGTAGGCCCAATGGCGCCCGGCGCACCGGGGACGCCTTGAAGACCCTGTACACCCTGCGGCCCCGTCGGCCCGATCGGGCCGGGAACACCCTGAATGCCCTGCACGCCCTGCGGCCCCGTCGGGCCCAGCACATACTGAGGCGGGAACGGCGGCGGAGGAAACGGCGCGGGGCAGGGCGGCGGGCAGCGGTCTGCACAGCCGCACGAATTCTGAAAACGATTCATCGAAAATACCCTCCTTTTAAGCTCGGGGCAGGAAAACTCCTGCGCTTCATTCTATGCCGTGGGCAGGAAGAGGTGAGCGCGATAGAATGTGCACGTTTTGTGAACAATGGGGAAAAGCCTTGCAACGCTTCCGGTGGTATGCTAACATATAATAATATGTTTTACAGAATCAAAATGTTCGTCAGAACAGGAGGATACCATGCAGAAGAAATTGCTCATCCCCATTCTCGCCGTGCTGGTGCTCATTGTTATACTGGTGGTGCGGGGCTGCGGGAACAAAGATACATCGCAGGATGACAAGCAGAATGAGCCGCAGAACACACAGACGGATGCGCTCGACAATGCAAATACCACCGGAAACGATGTGCGCGCGGAGCTCGGCACGATGACCGCCAACGAAAACGGCGGTATCGACATTACCGTCACGGCGGACGGCCCGCAGACGACTTACACCTATACCGATGTCGCACCCGACGCGTGGTACGCCGACGCGGTCAACTATGTCGTTTCCACGGGCGTGATGAGCGGCGACGATGCGCAGCAGCTCTTCCAGCCGGAGTACGGCGTGGAAAGATCGCAGTTTGCGGTCATCATGTACCGCTTTGCCGGCGGTACGCCGACGGCGGAGGACGCAGAGTTCAGCGACCTCGCGGGCGACGAGTGGTATTATGAATATGTCAAGTGGATGGTCGGCAAGGGCCTGATGGGCGGCAACGGCGGGGCGTTTGACCCCAGCGGCTTTTTGTCCTGCGAGCAGGCGATCATCGTGCTCTACCGCCTCGCGGGCGAGCCTTCGGTCACGGGTACGCTCGACGACTATCCCTATGCGCCCAAAGTGTCGGAGAGCGGCAGGGATGCCGTGACCTGGGCGTGGAACAACGGGCTCATCACTGAAAAAGAGTGCGTCTGGTATCCGACGCAGGCCATCAGCCGCGCGCAGGTCGCGCTTTTGCTGATGCGCTATGACGCCTTGATCGGCCGAAATGCGGCGTAAATGAATGAATACGGAAAAATGCGGGCATTCTGTTCTTGACAGAATGCCCGCAAACCGTTGAAAATACTGAATTTTTGAGCTGCCTGTAAAGGAGCAGACAAGAAAAATGTCAAAAAAAGTAAAATTAACTGTTGACAAACGCCTACCCACGTGCTAAGATAACACCTGTTCCGCGAATGGAGCGTGCACCTTGTAAATTAAACAACGAAACTTTGACAAGCACCAGATG
>PPYF01099076.1_pt1 | contig 43880 bp, 36 predicted proteins | sample 1559871 | NCBI WGS metagenome assembly PPYF01 (sample SAMN08240021, study PRJNA423297) | Human gut metagenome, whole genome shotgun sequencing project.
TCTTGCCTGCCTGGATTCGCTTTATAAAAACGGCAGACTGAACGTTTCCTCTTCCTGTGAAAAACTCCGCAATTCTTATAAATGGTCTGCGTTCCGCGATGCCCTTTATGAGAAGGACTGGTGTCCATACATAAAAGAAACCTTCAACGGGTTCGGCGCGATTAAAAACATCGTAAAGCTTGCGGATGCCACCAGCTTGCCAGCGTCGTTGGTGACAGTTACCTGATTGACCACGGTTTTCCGGCCCTTGTGTATGGCGTTGGATTCTATATAGATGGTTCCGGTATTAACCCCTCTTAAGAAATTGATGCTGCTGCATTCCGTGACATTGGCGGTCTCGTAGGCGTAAGTAGACATTCCTGCCGCCGTGTCGCAGAGGGAGAATAAAAAACCGCCGTGAACATTTCCGTAAAGATTTAAGGCTTCCTGAGTAATTTCCACGGTGAGCTTCGCGTGGCCCGGAGAGACCTCAAGGAGCTTAGCGTTTTCTATGCCTCCGATCGGATGAATATGTCTTAGAATGCCGTCCATTATCTCTGATCTCATGTATGCATACCTCCTTCAGGCTATACTATATCATTACAATAATCCATTTACAACGGGATAAAGGAATTATAGGTTTTAACTATCAATTAACGGAGTTATCGCGGACAGAGCCGATTGGATGTTTCCTTCGCAACAGGCTATAATAGATTTATCTAGATTGTTAAAAAAATATTTAACAAGAATAAATAAGGAGGATATAACAAATGAGCAAGTTATCAAATGAGGAATTCCAGGCGTATTTAAAGCAGATCCGTGAGCTGGCAGAGGGTCCCCTTGAGGAAATCCAGAAGGAAGTGGAAGTAACCAATAAGTTTCCTCAGGAGTTCTACGACCTGGCAATCGAGAACGATTTATACCGTTGTTCCCTTCCAGAGGAGTACGGCGGATACGGATTGAATGAGCTGGAGATTTTACAGGTTCAGGAAGAGTTCTCCAGAGGACCGGGCGGAATGAGAATGCATCTTCACTATGCGATGGATTTAAACTGGAGAATTCTGGAGGATTACGGCAGTGAAGAAGTAAAGGCAGAATATATGCCTAAGTTCCAGAACAAGGAAGTATTTACCTGTTTTGCTCTGACAGAGGCGACCGGCGGTACCGGCGCTGACTTACATACTATGGCAGTGAAAGACGGCGATTCTTACGTATTAAACGGCGAGAAGACACTGATTTCCCATACCGACTGCTGCGAATTCGCTTACGTAATTGCAGTAACCAATCCGGAATCTGATAAGAATGACAGACTGTCTGCATTCTTCGTACCGTTAGACACTCCCGGATTTGAAGTTATCAACATGCCTCATATGATGGGATGCCGGGGAGCCGGCCATGGCGAGCTGAAATTCACAGACTGCCGCATCGACAAGAAATACCTTCTGGGCAAAGAGGGACAGGGACTGGAAATTGCAATGCACTCCTTATCCGTATCCCGTGCCCATATTGCTGCCAGCAACCTGGGAATGGCACAGAGAATGCTGGAACTGTCCTTACAGTATGCCGCTGACCGCGTAACCTTCGGAAAGCCAATCGGAACCCGTCAGGCGATCCGCTGCAAGATTGCCGATATGTCCATGATGGTACACGCTCTCCGCTGCATGGTTTACGATTTTGCAAAATCTTATATGGAGAATCCAACCGGCGAATATATCGAAGAAAAAGCTGCTATGTGTAAGCTGTACAGCATCGATACAACCAGAAGAGTCAGCGATGAAATGCTGGAGATCTTCGGCGGTGTCGGATACTTTGAAGACTGCAAGTACGGCCCGGTTGAGCGTCTCTACCGTGACTGCCGCGCCATGTGGTTAGAGGAAGGCGCTCCGACCGTACAGAGAATCACAATTTCCAGAAATACCATTAAACACGGCGCTCATATCGAATACGTTGTCTAAACCGTATTAATAGGTGTTCCGGGCAACCCGCTTTGAAAACGAAGATATCTGACACAAAAGGGTCATCAGGTTCACACTCCGGACCTGTCGGCCCTTTTCCATATATGGAGGGAAAATGATGAAACCATTAGAAGGCGTAAAAGTAGTGGATTTAACCACGTATCTGGCGGCTCCTACCACGGTTCGCGTACTTGGCGAATGGGGAGCCGACTGTATCAAGATCGAATCTCATAAAGGAGATCCTGCCAGGACTCAGGGCGCCGTGTTCAACATGCCGTTTACCGACGACGAGAACCTGGCTTTTGATGTGGCAAACTTAAATAAGAAATTTATCACTCTGAACCTGAAGACGGAAAAAGGTCTGGAGATTTGTTATAAGCTTCTGGAGGAAGCGGACGTATTTGTGACCAACACGAGAACGAAATCCTTAGTGAAGCTGGGACTGGACTACGATACCTTAAAGGAGAAGTTCCCGAAACTGATTTTCGCCCAGGTCCTGGGATACGGTGAAAAGGGACCGGAAAAGGATACAGCGGGCTTCGACGTGACCTGTTACATGGCGAGAGGCGGCGTGTTCGGAACCACGGTAAACCGCGGCGACGCCCCCATGATTCCTACCAACGGTTTTGGAGATTTCCAGGTTGCCATGTCTCTGGCATCCGGCATCTGCGCGGCCCTGTACCGCAGGGAGAAAACCGGCGAGGGAGACAAGGTTACCATCGGACTGCATCACGCGGCTGTCTATGCGCTGAGCACAGGCCTGATCTCCGCACAGTATGGAAATCAGTACCCTAAGAGCAGAAAAGAAGTTTCCAATCCATTTAACAATGTATTCCGCACCAGAGACAACAAATGGGTCTGCATCTGCTGTCCGGAATATGACCGCGACTATGAGAAGATGTTCACACTCCTTGGCTGTCCGGAAATGCTGGAAAAAGAGCAGTACCGTCACTGCGCGGATGTCAACAACAACCATCTGAATAAAGACGTGACCGATGTGCTGGATGGCGCCATTGCGAAGATCGACAGAGATGACTTGATGAAGATGTTAAAGGAAAATGATATGCCGTGTGAAGCCGCGTATGAGCCGCTCGATATCTATGAGGATGAGCAGGCGTGGGCCAACGATGTGCTGACAAAGATTCCTTATCCGTCAGGCGGAAAGATCATGCCGACCAACCCGGTAGGCTTCGCATCTCTGGGAAAGCCGGACTATGTGATCGGAGGAATGCAGGGCGCGCATACGGTGGAGATTATGAAGCATCTGGGATACAGTGATGAGCAGATTGAAGAGATCATTGCCTCCAAAGCCGCAGAAGGCGCAACAGGACTGAAACCTCTGTAATGAAAAACGAACAACCAGAAAGGGGAACGTGAAAATATCATGAGCTTACTTTACACCGAAGAACAGAAAGCGCTGCTTGCTCTGGTAAGGGAGATGGCAGAAAATGAAATAAAACCGCGGACGAGAAAGGGGAGTGTCCGAGAGAGCTGTTTAAATGGGGATTTGATATGGGACTTCACATGCTGGAGATCCCGGAGGAATACGGCGGAACCGGTTTGAGCTATGAGACCACCGCCATGATTTTTGAGGAGCTGGCGAAGGTGGACGCGGGTTACGCCATCACCTTCGTAACCACGTTTGTGGCGCTTAGAAATGTAATCCTTGCAGGAACGAAGGAGCAGGGACAGTATTTTGCAGATAAGATTGCCCCCGGCCGGTTTGCCGGATTTGCCCTGACGGAGCCCAATGCCGGTTCCGACCCCGCGGCTATGCGCGCCACGGCGGTGAAGGACGGGGATGAATATATTTTAAATGGAACCAAGACCTTTATCACCAACGGCGCCCTGGCGGATGTCTTCGTGGGATTCTTTAAGACGGAGCCGGCGGGGGGACACAGAGGCATATCTGCTTTCATCATTGATGCGGATGCGAAGGGCGTTACTGTGGGAGCACATGAGAACAAGATGGGTCTCAGGCTTTCCAACACCACGGATTTGATTTTCGATAATGTCCGTGTGAAGGCTTCTTCTATGGTAGGACCTGAGGGCTCCGGGTTCAAGCTGGCTTTAAACGCTCTGAACTTATCCAGAGCCTTTGTGGCCACGTTGGCTGTGGGGATCATGCAGCGGGCGCTGGATGAATCTGTTAAGTATGCGAAGGAAAGAAAACAGTTTAATACTCCTATTATTAAATACCAGATGGTACAGCAGATGCTGGCCGATATGGCAATTAAGATTGAAGCATCCCGATGCCTCGTCAATAACACCATGCGGATGATGGATCAGGGAATCATGGTGCAGAAGGAAGGCTCTATCTGTAAGACGTTTGTGTCCGACTGCGCGCAGGAGGTCACCTCCAATGCAGTCCAGATATTTGGCGGATACGGCTACAGCAAAGAGTATCCGGTGGAAAAACTTATGAGAGACTGTAAAGTGTTCCAGATATTTGAGGGAGCCAACCAGATCCAGAGAATGACGATTGCTGACGTATTAAATAAGGAATATAAGTAAAACGCGTTCGTGACGAGGAGGAATGAAGATGAATATCGTTGTTTGTATAAAACAGGTTCCGGATACCACTGAGATCAAGATCGATCCGGTGAAAAATACGCTGATTCGTACCGGCGTGCCGAGTATCATGAACCCTTTTGATAAAAATGCGCTGGAAACCGGTCTTCAGTTGAAGGACCGTTACGGCGGAAAAGTGACCGTGATTTCCATGGGACCGCCTCAGGCGAAGGCGGTGCTCCGGGAAGCGCTGGCTATGGGAGCGGATGAGGCGTATCTGGTTACCGACCGCGCTTTTGGCGGTTCCGATACGTATGCTACCAGTTATATTCTGTCTCAGGCGATTAAGAAGCTGGGCGGGTTCGATGTAATCCTGGGCGGCAAACAGGCCATCGACGGAGATACGGGACAGACGGCTCCCAGCATTGCAGAGCATCTGGGGGCAGTCAGGCTGACGTATATTCTCAATATGGAAATCGAGGGCGGCAAGGTGGTCGCCAGACGCCAGGTGGAAGAGGGCGTGGAGGTCATTGAGGCCAGCCTTCCGGTGCTGTGTACCGCGACTAAGGAGAGCAACAAACCCCGATACGCTACCATTAAAGGAGTGCTTAATTCCTTAAAAGCAGAGATCGGAGAGATCACTCTGGCGAGCCTGCCGGATTCCGATACCACCAAGATGGGCTTAAAGGGCTCCCCGACAAAGGTAAAAGCAACCTTTACGCCAAAGAAAAATGCAAACTGCATGAACATTGAAGGCAATAGCCCGGCGGAGACCGCAGGGACCCTGATTGACAGGCTGACAGAGGCAAAAGTACTTTAAGGACGGCAAAAGGAGGTCGCGAGAGATGAGTTTTGATACATGTAAGGACGTATGGGTATTTATCGAATGCTTCCAGGGTCAGCCCAAAAGCGTGGGCCTTGAGCTGCTTGGCCAGGGACGAAAGCTGGCGGACGGCTTAAAGCAGAAGTTATGCGCCGTGGTCATCGCAAAGGATGTGGATGAGGCGGTGAAAGAGGCCGGAGAGTACGGCGCGGATAAGATATATGTGGTAAAGGGAGACGAATACGAGAATTACTCCGCTGACGCTTATGGAAATGTATTCTTGAAGCTCTGCGAAAAGTATGATCCCAATACGATTCTGGTGGGAGCAACCGTAAACGGCAGGGATTTGGGCTCTAAGATTGCAGTCAGCCTGCGTACGGGGCTGACCGCGGACTGTACGGCGCTGAGCGTCGATGAGGAGAGCGGAAATGTGGTCTGGGAACGGCCTGCATTTGGCGGAAATCTTTACGCACAGATCCTGTGCAGCGAGACAAGGCCGCAGATGGGAACCTGCAGACCTGGCGCGTTTAAGAAGCCGGAAAGGATTCCGGATAACAAGCCGGAGATCATCATGGAATCAATCCACACGCCGGAAAGCGAGATCAGGACTAAGGTAATTGATTTCATTAAAGCGTGTGAGGACAACGATATTCCGCTTCAGGACGCGGAGGTGATCGTATCCGGTGGCCGCGGCATGAAGAACGGAGAGAATTTCAAAGTCTTAAAGGAACTGGCAGACGTACTTGGCGGAACGGTCGGCTGCTCCAGAGCGGCGGTTGACTCCGGCTGGATGCCGCAGTCCAAACAGGTTGGGCAGACGGGAACCACGGTAACTCCGAAGATCTACTTCGCCTGCGCCATCTCCGGCGCTGTCCAGCATGTGGCGGGCATGAGCGGCTCCGGGACCATTGTGGCAATTAATAAGGACGATACGGCGCCGATCTTTGAGGTGGCGGATTACGGCATCGTAGGCGACGTGTTTGAGATTGTTCCGGCTCTTGTGAAGGAGTTAAAGGCAAGGCAGCAGGGATGATGAAAGTTTTCACAGGGCATAACCGCAGTACATGCGCTGAAGGCAGGCGTGGTCCGGCAGGATGCGCGCAAAAAGGTATAGGAGACGGGGCATGATTGATGAGATGAAGATCAATGCCATCCAGCGGGAAAAGTATCTTTCCAAAGGTTACTGGAAGGATATCACGCTGCTGGACTGTTGGAAAGAATCCGTGAAGAAGTATTCCGAACGGGAATATGTGGTGGATGACAGGGGGAATCGGTATACCTACCGGCAGATGGATGAGGCCGCGTCGAAAGTGGCGGCCTTTCTCCGGAAGCAGGGTGTTTTGCCGGGAGACGCGGTATCGTTCCAGCTCCCCATCTGGAGCGAGTTCGTGGTGGTGACTATCGCCTGCTTTATGACCGGGGCCGTAGCCCATCCCATCGCCATGTCCTATGAGGAAAAGGAACTGATACGGAGCATGAATTTAACGGAGTCAAAGGTTTACTTCGGACCCTCCTTTTTTCATAAGACGGATTATGCGAGCCGGATTCTGGCTGTGAGAGAACGCATTCCGTCGCTGTCCTGCGTCGTCATCGTGGGCGGTGAAAAGCGAGAGGCCGGCGGGGTATTGGCGTTTGAGGAAATTCTGGACCGATGGGATGCAAAGACTGGGCGGACGGATACGGAACAAGGGGAGACGGACCAGAGGGAAACAGACCAGACAGAAACAGACCAGAGGGAAACAGATCAGACGGAAACAGACCGGACGGAGACAGAGAGCGGGCGGACAGGAGAGGATCTGGCGCTGATTCTCTGCACCTCAGGGACGACCAGCGGGACGAAGGGAGTACTGCTTACCCACAATAATATCCGTTACAGCGAGGAGGTATTTACCAGGGAACTGGGACTGACCTGTGAGGACATCATGTTTATGCCCGCGCCGTTAAACCACGCAACGGGCTTCCATCACGGGCTGATAACCCCCATGCTGATCGGGGCGAAGGTGGTGCTTCAGCAGAAGTACCGCTGCCGGGAGGCCATTGATCTGATGAACCGGGAGCGGTGCACCTTCTCCATGGGCGCTACGCCATTTATCTATGACATTCTCCGGGAACTGGAGAACGGCGGCGGAGAACTGCCGTTTCTGAAGCTTTACCTCTGTGGCGGCGCTCCGGTGCCGGGATATATGGTACAGAAGGCGTGGAGCTTCGGAATCCTGCTCTGTGAGGTCTACGGCTCGACGGAAAGCGTCCCCCACGTGTTTGTACGGCCCGATGAGGCGCTGGAATTAAACGGGACCACTTCCGGACGTCCGATGGAAGGCGTTGAAATCCGCGTCGTGGACGACGAGGGAAACGACGTGCCGCCGGGAGTACCGGGAGAAGAGCTTTCCAGAGGTCCCAATGTGTTTGTGGGATATTTAAAGGATAAGAAGATTACGGATGGCGCGCTGGATGACGACGGGTGGTTTCACAGCGGGGATCTGTGCGTAAGGGATGAAGCGGGCAATATTCACATTATTGGACGAAAGAAAGATATGATCGTCCGCGGCGGAGAGAATTTGAATTCCAACGAGATTAATGACTGGCTGGAAGGCTGCCCGGGAATGGGCGACCATACGGTGATCGGAATGCCGGATGACCGGCTGGGCGAGAGAATCTGCGCCTTTGCCGTGCCGCTGCCGGGATTTGAACATCTGAAGCTGGAGGACGTGACCGGCTGGCTCTGCCAGAACGGAGTCCCGAAACGGTTTTGGCCGGAGAGGCTGGAGCTGATCGACCGTATTCCCCACACGGGCAGCGGAAAGGTGAAAAAGTATCTGTTAAAAGAGGAACTGGAAAAAAGAATGAAGGGTTGATATCGCAATGATTGAGCAGAATTTTGGACCGAGAAGGTGCCGGGATACCCGAAAACCACGCGCGGATCAGTGTCCGGATGTTGTATTTTATCGCTGCAGAAGCTGTAACAGCTTATTTCCAGTTACCGGAGGCCAGGCGCTTTTAGAGAAGAAAATTCTCTGCTGCAATGAGGAAGCAGAGCGCCTGGCGCCAACGGACGCCGAAGGGGCAAAGGAGCTTTTGGAACTGAGCTACCAGATTACGGGCGGCTATAACGACAACGCCGTAAAGGTATCCTGGAAGACGAAAAAGCAGGAATGCGTTCCGCAGTGGATTTATCTGAAGACCTTCACCGGCGGTTATTTAAAATACGTGATGAAGGAAAAACGTTCCCCCATGGTATTTGCACTGGCAGATACGGATGCGTTCTGCTACTGTGATGAAGACCCCTGCCTGGAATGTGTGTTTCGCTGTAAAAGGGGTTTTGCGGTTTACGCATATTCTGAGGGAACGGGGCTTTTGGAAATGCCGTTGGACCGAATGACGGCCCACTGGCAGACACGAGAAAAGGAAACGGAAAAGTAGGGGGGAATACGTGAATCATGCCCAGCTTTTAACAATAAGAAAACGCTGCGGCGATCAACTATGCGCAGGGCTTTAACGACCGTGTTCTGAACTGGTATCAGAAAAGGACCGGGGAAGATCCGGAGGTTTCCAAAGCTAAACGCAACCGGCGGGGAGCTGTCCTTACCTTTGTCTATATCTGTCTTACCTGGGTGATTTCCCAGGCAGGGCTTACGGCACTGGTATCCAAGGGACTGACCGCGGCATCCTATATCAATTTATTCACTCTCATCCTTCCCACGGTGATGAATGTGATAATCGGATGGCCGGACGGAGCGTATGACAGCGGCAGGAAGGTGCAGGCCGGAACAGAAAAATAAATGATGGAGGTATTTTTATGTTAGCAACAGTGGGTCTTATTTTTGCCATTGCTCTCCTGGTGGTTATGATCATCAAGGGGATTGACATGATAACTGCTACCGTAATTACGGCGGTAATTATCTTATTAAGCAGTCAGCTCAGCCTGTCCGACGGTCTTCTTACCACATTCTCCGGCGGCGCCGGTGGTTTCGTAACTTCCTGGTTCCTGATTCTGGGTATGGGAGGCATCTTCGGACAACTGGTGCTGGAAACCGGACTGGCAACGAAAATAGCCAAATGGCTGACACAGAAGCTGGGAGCTAAGATGGTTGGTCTGGTTATATTGATCTGTACTTTTTTTATCACACTTTTAGGCATCAATGGATATATCATGGTGTTTGTACTGTATCCGATCGCAGATAATCTGCTCCGTGAAAATCAGATGGACCGCAGGCTGCTTCCGTTCATGCTTCTGGGGGGTGGAGCTTCCGCCAATGGATTTATGTACACCCTGGATATCTGTAACGTACTGCCCAGCGGTTATCTGGGAACGTCTCTGGGATCGGCGCCTTTCTTATCGCTTGTGTTTACCGTAATCGTGGCTGTGTGCTACTTCGTATATTTCAACTATGCCCAGGCCCAGAGCCACAAAAAACATACGAATGAAGAGCTGCTGGCCATGTATGCCGACTCCAATAAGATTATGAGCGATGAAGAACTTCCTGGTATCGGGATGTCGGTGCTTCCGTTCGTTGTAGTGTTTGGCATTGTAGTGGCTACCTCCAGCTGGGGAACCTCCACGAGTATCCTGTTTTCTTTGACCGTGGGCATTCTGCTGATTATAGCGACACAGTTTAAGCATATTGAAAATATTAAATCCTCCGCGAAAACGGGCGCAGGATCAGGACTGAATTCTATGCTGACGGTTGCGGCGGTTATGGGACTTTCCAAGGTGCTCAGTCTGTCACCTGCGTTTAAAGAGCTGCAGCAGGCCGTTTTGGCCATGAATATGCCGGTGTATTTAAAGGCTTATTTCGGAACCGCGGTACTGACTGGTCTGACCGGATCCGCAATCTCCGGCGAAACCATATTCCTGGAGAGCTTCGGCCAGGCGTTTGTGGATATGGGAGTCAATGTCCAGGCTCTTCACAGAATCGTGGCAGAGTCGGCCCTGATTTTAAATAAGCTGCCTAACTCCTCCGTGGCGATTCTTACAATGTCCATCTGCGGGTGCAGTTTAAAGGAGAGCTATAAGCACGTGATTCTGGGAACCATGATTCCAGCGGCTGTAGCGGGTCTGGTTATCGCTTTGATGGCTACCTTTGGTATTACATTTTAGAGAATTGTGAGTATGGAAAAAGGAACCGTTCCTCTGGTTCAGAGAGCAGAGGACGGTTCCTTTTTTGCGTTTTGTGTGACAGCTATGCGGCAGGTGTGAAGGAATCTTACTCCGGCATATTTAAGCAATGGGCGACCATGAAGTTCGCAAAGGCTTCCACGGCTGAAGTGATGAAGTTTTTACTGCTGTATACCATATAAATTATGCGGGTATCTTTTGGAACATCGAGAAGCCGGACCTTGGAAAGATTACTGAACTGCCTCAAAAAGGGGGTATCGGCCACAATGGCCACTTTTGAGGAGTTGGAAATCCTGCCGGCAATGGAGATTTCGTCGTCATAGGAATAGACGGCCTCCACTCCCTTTTTTTTCAGCAGCTTGTGGACGACCTTGCCGATGGGGATTGTATCCCGGTAGGTGGTCAATCTGTAACCATTTAAGTCAGACAGATACATGGCGCCGCGGTCTGCCAGCGGATGGTTGTTCTGGACAATGGCGATCAGTTCCTGATAGGTGATGGGGACGAAGACCAGTCCGGGCATGTCGTCCACCATGGAACAGAAGCCGATGTCATATTTACCGCTGGAAACGCCCTGAGCAACCTCAATGGACATTCCATGATAGATATTAATCGTGGCCAGCGGATTCTTCTCGTGATAAAGCTTCAGCGCTTCCGGTAAAAAGTCACCTAACAGGGTGGGGATGCATCCGATATCGATAGAGCCGCTGATATGACCTGATTTCTCCTTGATCAGAGAGATGCCGTGCTCCAGGATACCTAAGGATTCGCTGACGTACTGGTAAAATTCTTTCCCGTATTTGGTAAGCTGGATATTACGCCCCTTTTTCTGGAAAAGGGATACCCCGAGTTCTTTTTCCAGGGATGCGATGGAATCGCTTAAGCTGGGCTGCGTAATATAAAGTGCCTTGGCTGCCTCCGTATAATGCTGGACTTCAGCCAGTTTTCGAAAACAGTATAGTTGTGGTAAGTTCATAATACACTCCAATAAATTGATATACTTATTATACAGGATGAACAAAGAAAATGCCAGTAAACAGCGAAAAAATTCCGGCTGTATTCTAATTACAGTCAGGAATTCTAATTTACATTTGTCCGACTATCTGATCCGGCAGCCGGGACGCAGTCTGATGGTGGATACCTCTTTTCGGTTTGAACAGGATTAGGAGATACTGCGCGGTATGGTGGAGGCGCTTGGAGTGTCCTATAAGGATCTGGACGTGTTTATTACCCACGACCATCCGGACCATATGGGGCTGAACGTCTTCAACGGTCAATCCAAATGCCTCCAGGATCAGCCCTATGAAACTATCCGATTTCTGACAGGGCCCTATCTTTATGTACGCCTCTCCAGAATATGGAAGTAACATCATCTATGCGTTGATTGCCGCCGGGGTATCCGTTGTGGTCACATTTGTCATGACATTGATTTTTGGCTGGGATGATCCGAAAGAGGCAGAAGAGGCATTAGCTGGAAAAGACAGGGCAGACAGAGGGGCATTCACTGGAAGAGACAAGACAAGTAGCGGGGCATTAAAGGAATTTGCAATTACAAGCCCTGTTACAGGCGGGATGATACCGCTTTCAGAGGTAAAAGACGAGACATTTGCCAGCGGAATGCTGGGGCAGGGCATCGCAATAAAACCTGCTGTGGGAAAAGTGATTGCTCCTTTTGAGTGTCCGGGACAGTGCTCTGTTCGATTCCCCAAAATGTATGACAGGGAATACAGCCTTCTTCAGGTGATATCCCCATCCGGGAACACCATGGACATCACCATGGATGATGAGTTCAGGATTACACAGATTGTACAGCCTGACGGTGGAACCTGGACGTATGAATATGATGAGGCAGGGGACCTGGTATCCGTCACGAGCCCGGCAGGTAATGAGCGCCGGTATGAGTACGATGACAGCCATGCCATGACGGCCTGGTACGATGAGAACGGGAACTGTATCACGAAGAATGATTACGAACCGACAGAAGGCAAAGACACATATTGCCTATGACAGGAATGGTAATGTGACCGAATTTACCTATGCAGATGGAGGAAAGGTTACTTATACATATGACCGGGCCGGACGTCTGCGCACAAGCACCGCACAGAACGGACTTGTGACAGAACTGACCTATGACGGCAATGAAAATATCATCCGGATCAAGGATGATGACAGTCGCATTTACAAATATGATTATGACCACAATAACCTCTGGTCGCGCGGAGGACCCATTAGGCGGAATCACTGCCTATACCTATGACGGGGCCGGGAACCGGGTATCAGAGACCAATGCAGAGGGACATACAACCACATATGCTTACGATGCAGTGGGACGCCTTAAGGAGATGACCGATGCCCTGGGCGGAGTGGTATCCCAGGAATATGACCTGAACGGAAATATTCTTAAGGGAACAGATGCCAACGGACACATCACGGATTACCATTATGATGTGCTGGGGCAGCTCCTGGCACAGTCGGATGCAGCCGGATATGTGACAGCATTTGAACATGATTCCCTGGGAGATGTTATCAAAATGACAGATGCTCTTAAGGGGGAAACTACGTATGAAAGGGATGCCCTTAGGAGAACTAACAAGGTAACAGATGCTAGGGGAGGTGAATACCTCTATGATATGGACGAGGTAGGCAATGTTACTAAGATTACCATGCCTGATGGGGATACCATTGTTATGGGCTATGATACTGGAGGGTGCCTTCGGAAGTTGCGCGATGAAGCCGGGCTGCTGACCATCTACCAGTATGATGCCATGGACCATGTCACATCTGCATCAGATAATGCCGGGAATAAGATGACCTATGAGTACGACACAAGCGGCAACCTGATTAAGCAGACGGATACCATTGGCCGGGAGGCAACCTATGAGTATGATAAATTCAACCGTCTTATCCGTGTTACTGCCATAGATGGCGGGATCACTAAGTACAGATATGATTCCCTGGACCGTCTGACTGGCGTGACCCAGCCGGATGGAGCTGTCACCAGCTATGAAGTGGATTTGAACCGGCAGGTCACTAAACTTACACAGAAGATTATGAGTATGACATCCGGGGCAACTTAAGCGGAAAGACCAACGCCATGGGATATAAATATACCTATGGATATGACCTGGTAGACCAGCTGAAGGAAAGCGTGGACCCGGAGGGCAAGGCCACGAAGTTCACCTATGATCTGGTAGGCAACCTTCCGTGACGAAGCCGGGAGCCCGTACCACCAATTACTATTATGACGAGAACTACAACATGACGTCCCTGTCAGACCCCAAGGGATATGTGTACAGCAGGGAATACGATAAGGATAACCGGCAGACTGGCACCATTGACCCGTTGAAACAGACGGAGAAGCTTACTTATGACCCGGGTAGCCGCCTGACAGACCTTCAGGATAAGATGGGACTGACTACCTCCCTGCAGTATGACGGACACGGAAATATAATCAGGAAGACTGCAACGGATGGAGCCATCACCAGCTACACCTACGACATCCTGGATGACATGATTAAGGTGACGGATCCCATGGGTTATATGACCAGCTATAATTATGATGTGATGGGCAACGTGACCAGCATGACGGACCCGCTGATGCATACTACGAGGTATACCTACGACCTGGAAGGAAACATGACTTCCCTGACCTCATCCATGGGCAGGAAGGAAAGTTATACCTATGACGTGGCAGGCCGTCAGATCAGCAGGGTGACCCCGAAGGGAGATACCATCCGCTATGACTATGACGTACTGAACGGACTTGCGGATAAGGCTTATAAGGATGCACAGGGCAACGAGACAGACCATCCGGTGCAGATGGGATATAACGTCATGGGTCAGCGCATCTCTATGGATGACATCACAGGAAGCAGCAGCTACACATATGATTCGCTGGGGCGTCTCAAGACGGCTGTTAATGGCTCCGGAAAGACCGTGGAATATGTATATGATGGAGCCGACAACCTGAAGGGAATCCTGTACCCCGATGGGAAGGATGTACAGTACGAGTATGATAAGAATGATAATATAACCCGGTTAAGGACAGGGATGGAAGGGAAATCCAATTCAGCTATGATCCGCTAATACGTCTGGTCCGTGTGGACCGTCCGGAAGGGACCGTGACCACCATAACCTATAATGCATACAACCAGGTGACAGAGCTTCAGAACAACTGTGTATGCGGATTCCTTATCTCAAACTACAAGTATACCTACAACAAGGCGGGACTCGTGTCTTCGGAAACGGCGAAAGAATGCCTGTTCGCATCCGAAAAGGACTATGGCCATAAGGGAGGGGACAAGGATAACACGGACATTTACCTACGATGCAGACGGCGAGCTGGTGGAGAGTAAGGAGAGCAAGGGCCAGTTTGATAAAGTGACGTATACCTACAAATACGATCAGGCCGGGAACATAACCCTGGCAAAGAAAGCGAAGCTCAACAGTTATCTGGAATCCTGGCAGAACACCTACACCTATAATGCGGATAACCAGATGACAGAGGCAACCGTATGTGAGGGGAACCTGACGAAAAAGTATACATTCACTTATGATGCCAACGGAAACATGACAGCCGAGTGCTTCCATAAGCAGGCGTAGGTGCGTTACCAGTACGATACCGAGAACCGGCTGACGGCAGTGTACGACCCGCAGAAGCTTCTGGTTGCTAACGGAACAGCACGATATTCTGGAACTTCTGCATCGGAGACGGAAAAGATCCTCCACGATTTAATTCCAAACTGAGATTTTTTCTCACAATATTTCACTCATATTCCAAAACCCATTGTATACAGAATGGGCAACTGATAAGTTGGAGTTGGAAGTAATAAAAAAGGGTACATACGACCGATATATTAGAGACTTTAAGCGTTTTTTTGGTGATGAGAAAATAAAGAATCTAAGATTTGAGTCTATTGACGAAGAATGGCTTGAGAAGTTTATTAAGAAGGCTATTGTCAAAGAAAAACTTACAAGAAAGTCATATTGTACTATTTATGCGGCATGGTGAAAGGATAAAAACATTTACATACAGGAAACGCATTGTCAGTGCGTGTAATGCACTTTGCATAATGATATTAACTGCACAAGGCAATACTATTTCTACAGTAACAAGAATAATAATACCAAGATACAGCAGATAAATCGGGCTGCAATTCCAATGAAAACAGCCTAAAAAGTAATCAAAAAAGGTAATCAAAAACCTAAAAAGGTAATCAAGCATTTCTAAAAAGAAAATGCCGGAATTCCTTATAAAATAAGGAAAAACCGACATCATTCAGCATGGAGCTGAGGGGAATCGAACCCCTGTCCGAAAATCAATTCCCTGTTCTTCTACTATCATAGTCCTTTATTTGACATTCCCTCTGCCATCAGAGAAAGGACACCCGGATGGTTTCAGTAGCTTCATCATACGCCCATATGCTCAAAGCTTTGCATACGTCGTTTCCCACATAGTCGATGCCAGGGTCTTAAAGTGCGGGTGCTCTAAGTCTGACAGCTGCCATTAGGCAGCGATTGCTAATTCGTCGTTAGCGTTTATATTTATTTTTGCCATTTAACCCATTGCATGGGGATAGCTTCACCAGCTGCATGACCCCCGTCGAAACCAGTACAACCCCTGAATATTCAGTACTGCGCTTACCTGGTATGCTAACGAAATCCTGCGCTCACTCTATATTAGCAGTTTCCGGTGTCGCTGTCAAGGGTAATGATGAAATATAGACAGGCAAGATATAGCAAGAGCCGCAGGCATTGCCAGAAATAAATTCGTAGAAACTTTGTAATGAAACATACCTCTATAATTAAGAGAAAAGAAATACCAGAATTCCCTCTTTTTGGTAGTATAAGGATAGGGCATATTAGTACGCCCGGTATCATATGAATAGATTCCGATGAAAACAGAAAAGAGGGAGGCAAGTGTGAAAAATAACTGAATGGTTTAGAAAGACTTTACCAAACACAAAAAGGGAGTCTTTCGGCTCCCCAAAAAAATTATTTTAGGAATAGCAACATTGACTGTCATCCTGTGACTGAATAAATATGGTTTATTACCAATGATAAGAGTCCGGGCTCAATGTCCCACTTGTTTGTGTTTGAAAGAATGACGGCACATATAATTATGCGGGGTCGAAATAAATTCGCCACTCCTCCTTCCGTGCTCTGTAGTATATTGCTATTCCATATAAGAATTATAAAACAAAGAGTGGAGGGGCACAACATTTTTCATAACTTGTTTGTGCCTTGAGCGAAGCGAAAGGAATGATAAAAATTATGAAATATATTATGAAGAAGACAGTATATACAGCAGGTATTAGCGCGGCTGTGGCCGCAGCAGCCTTAGGGCTGGGCGGGTGTGCGGCAGGGACGCAGATTCCGGACACTTTGAAGGTACAGAATGTAGGCGCGGCAGAGAACGTGATTACGGTGACCGGGCGTGAGGAGGTAAAGGTGGTGCCGGATATGGCCCAGATTGAATATGTCGTCTATACCAGGGAGGATACAGCCGCTGCCTGCCAGGAGAAGAACGCCAGTGACCTGAACGCAGCCATTGAGACATTAAAGGGCCTGGGAGTGGAAGAAACTTCCATACAGACATCTTCCTATGGTCTGAGTCCTATCCGCAATTGGAATTCAGATAAACAGGAGATAATCGGATATGAGATGACTACCAATTTGACAGTCTCTGACATACCTATTGACAATGCAGGAACCATCATCACAAAGTCAGTGGCCGCAGGAGTCAACGGTATTAATTCCGTCAGCTATTTTTCCAGCAGCTATGATGCCAGCTATCAGGAGGCGCTGAAGGGAGCCATGGCCGTGGCCCAGGCCAAAGCGCAGGCTCTGGCGGAGGCCAGCGGAAAGACATTGGCCGGTGTGGTCCATGTGGAGGAATTCGGCTATCAGCCGGAGACCAGATATGCCTCCTATAATTCAGGGGGTTCTGCCAAGATAGCTGCGGCCGTGGAAGACGCAGGTGTTCCCGTAATGCCGGGCCAGGTCAGTGTGGAAGCCAAGGTGACGGTTGCGTATGAGCTGAATGAATAGGTTATATTAAACTTACTGAATGGAAAACAAGTGAAATAACGCCGTGTGTATACCCCGGAAACAGTATCATATAGCAGTATGTGGTACTGTTTCCGGGGATATATGTCATTGACATTTAGGTATATATATATGGCGTCAGAATCAACGACAGCAGCGGTAATGTCAGGGGCATACTCTGTGCGGTCCATTCGGCCCTGACTGTATCAGCTGCCGCATAGCGGCCGATAATTTTGCCGGCATTACCCGGTGTGTGGATACGCAGGTGCTGGACAGAGGTCTGTGCCAGCTTAAGGAATATATGAGAAATTCGGTCATGGATGAACAGCCCTTCATGGAGATTCCTGTGGGCCTCTACCGGTTCCGGCACGGAGATGGGAAGCAGGCCTGTTCCAGAATGATTTTGTGGATTTTTATACGGATATCAAGGATAGATATTCCATACCGGACAGGGACGGAGCCCAAAGGCTTATATCAAGCCATGGGATCCGTCCTTTTTGTATGCGGTCAGAGAAATGTCATTGGTATTCATCCATTTGCGGCGGAACCAGGTGCCGGTCCCAATATTCCTGAGCCAGACGGATGAATTCTCTGGCCCCTCTGGACAGGTAGCTGTTCTTTCGGTAACTGATGCAGAGGTCCCAGGCAGGATGGTCCGGCAGAACGAAGCAGGATATGCGGCTGTCCGCTGGGTCCACATAATATCTGGGCAGGATGCCGCAGCACAGGGCGGACTGCACCATGGCCACGATGCTGGGGGTGCTGGATGTCTCCAGAAGGATGTCCGGTTTAAAGCCCGCCTGCTGGAATATCTCGTCGCATATCTGGCGGTTGGTGGAGGTCTTGTACATCAGCACAAACGGCTCATACTGTAATTCCCTAAGGTCAATGACAGCCAGGGGGGTTCCGGGCGGTGCCGCCTTACGGCTCAGGGGATGCAGTTTGGGAATGATGACAGTCATTTCCTCGGAGCCCAGAGTGATGTAGGAATCAGAGGTGCGCTGTCTGCTGTACAGGGTCACGAAACCTAAATCCAGATCTCCCTTATTGATGGCTTTTTGCTGTAGCTGAACGTTCATCTCCACCGGGGTTATGGATAAGTTTCCGAAGCTTTGGTGGAGAATGGGGTAGATATCGGTAAACATTTTGATTCCCCGGCCAGGCGTCAGGCCTATGGTCAGGTGGTATTTCTGAGATTCCATCACATCGTCGATTTTCTGATATGTTTCTTTTTTTAGGAACAGGGCCCTCTTGGCCCCTTCTATGTAGATTTCCCCGGCCCTGCATAATCGGACTTGGGGTGATGATGGGCGGCATCCTGGAAAAGACAGGAGCTGCGGAACGCCTTGCATATACCTTTATCAAGCTCGTCGGCAAGAGTAAGGAGGAATGGGCTTTGGGCATCACTGGATGGATTGTATCCATACCGGTATTTGCAGATTCCGCGGTGGTGATTTTCGCACCTCTCTGCAAGGCTCTTTCAAGAGTTACAGGCAAGTCTGTCATTGGGCTGGCCCTGGCCCTGGCCTGCGGCCTTCAATGTACCCATGCCATGGTTCCGCCTACGCCAGGACCGCTTACAGCTGCCGGCATGATGGGCGTGGATGTGGGACAGATGATTCTTGCAGGCGCAGCCTTATCCATTCCGATTTTCATTGCCTCCATTATTTACTCTAAATGGATTGGGAAAAAGATTTACCAGATTGCCAGGACGGACGGCACCTTTGACAGAAAGGAATTCAAGAAAGAGTACATAAAGACCATGGAGGAGCTGGATTCCATTATGGACGCAAAGGAGCTGCCAAGCCTTTGGAATTCCCTGTCACCTATTGTGGTTCCCTTAATCCTGATTTTCTGTAAGACAGCGCTGAGCCTTACCTCCATCGAGAGCGGCATTGTATATGACCTGGTAAATCTGCTGGGAGCTCCCATCGTGGCCTTGGCAATCGGAACCACCATGGCTGTATACGGTCTGGGCGCCAAGATGGGACAGAAGGAAGTCATCAACATCATGAACGACAGTATCAAGGATACGGGTATCATCATGCTGATTACAGGTGGCGGCGGCTCTCTGGGCAATATCGTGAAGGTCAGCGGCATCGGTGATGTGCTGGGAAGCATGGTAGTGGGCTGGACCATTCCCGCAATCCTGATTCCGGTTATTATAGCTGCCCTTATGAGAATCGCCCTTGGATCAGCCACAGTGGCCATCACCACTGCCGCCTCCCTGACAGCACCTTTAATTCCGGCTCTGGGTCTGAGCCCAGTCTTTCTGGCCCAGGCAAGCTGTATTGGCGCCATTGCATTCGGGTATTTCAACGACAGTGGATTCTGGGTGTTTAACGGCATGTTCGGCCTGACAGATATGAAGGACCAGCTGAAGTGCAAGACAGCTGTATCCATGATTATGGCAGGAGTCGGCGTGGTGGAGCTGCTTATACTGAATGCATTTCTATAATCTCTGTGTTATGATGAAGCAAACTGTGGTTCATCCGCAGCAATCTGAAAAACGGACCGCCCCGTCGTGGACAGTCCGTTTTTCATTTATACCATTACAATAATAGGATTAATTCTTTTTATCCTTTCCGGCATCCTTGGGAAGGGTGACATTCAACAGGATAGCCACCAGGGTAGCGATGACAACCGGAGATTTTCCGAAGATTGTGGTAACCCATGCTGGGAATGCGGACAGGGAGGCGGAGGCCTGTGACACGCCCATTCCCAGGGCAGCCGCAAGACCTACGATAGAGGTATTGCGGTAGTTCATATCCTCCGTCATGACCAGTTTCATGCCGGTCATGGCAATGGAAGCGAATACAGATACAGTCGCTCCGCCTAAGACCGCATACGGAATGGTGGTCAGCAGGGCGGAGAACTTGGGGAACAGTCCGGCAACCAGTATAATCAGTGCGGAAAGTCCTAAGGTCACGCGGTTAACAACCTTGGTGGTAGCCACGATACCTACGTTCTGGCTGTAGGTGGCAGTGGGCAGACATCCCAGGAACGCGCCTATGATGTTTGAAAAGCCGTAGCCCAGAATAGCGCCGTGAAGCTCGTTTGTGGTGGGCTCGCGGTCCAGGCCTCCTGCCGTGGTGGCAGAGAAGTCGCCGATTGCCTGCACGGAGTTGATGACGAACAGCAGTCCCAGGGCTATGCAGGCAGATGCCTCAAAGCTGATGCCGAAATGCATGATCTGAGGAAGCTGGAACATGCCGGATTCAGCCACATTGCCAAAGCTTACCATGCCAAAGAACATGGAGAAGATATAGCCTGCAATCATGCCTATGAGAATGGATGCCAGTTTCAGGAATCCCTTGGCAAAATGGTTCAGCACAGTGACGACCACCAGAGTGAAGATGGCTACTACCCAGTTCTGCCATGCACCATAGGCGGGCTGACCCGCGCCGCCTGCCATGTAGTTGATGGCAGTTGGGTAGAGAGACAGGCCAATGGTAAATACAACGGTGCCTGCAATCAGAGGCGGGAAGAACTTTCGTATCTTCTTGATGCTAAGGCCTACGATAATGGAGCAGATACCGCCTGCAATCTGGGCTCCCAGTATGGCCGGAATGCCGGACTGCTCCGCAATGGCCTGCATGCTGGGAACGTAGGCAAAGCTTACGCCCAGGATGACAGGAAGGCCGGCGCCCAGGTGGAAACTGTTCTTATTGCCTATGGGGAAGAGCTGCAGCAGTGTGGCCAGGGCAGATACCACCAGGGAAGCCTGAATCAGCAAAACCCGGTCTGCCGTGTCAATGCCTGCTGCGCCGGAAATGATAATGGCCGGCGTCACACAGCCCACAATCATGGCTACTACATGCTGCAGGGCCAGGGGAATTGCCTGGCTCATTTTTGGCACACCATCCAAATCAAACAGGGATGCGCACTGTTTCACTGTATTGTCTGTATTCATATTTCATTGCCTCCTTTACGCTAAATGGATATGAGTTCCGGTTTTTCCCTGGATACCGTCTTTTGCTTTTTCCAACAGCGTAATGAGGGCCGTGCGTCCTGGTTTTGATTCAGCAAATTTAACAGCAGCCTGAACTTTGGGAAGCATGGAACCGGGGGCAAAATGTCCCTCTTTGATATACTGTCTTGCTTCTTCTGTGTCCAGGTCATCCAGCCATTTTTCTTCCGGCTTTCCGAAGTTAATAGCAACCTTTTCAACTGCAGTGAGAATAATCAGGAAATCAGCGTTCAGATTCTCAGCTAACAGTTCACTGGCGAAGTCCTTGTCGATTACGGCGCTTGCGCCCTTTAAGTGGTTCCCCTGACGGGTGACCGGGATACCGCCGCCGCCGCAGGCGATTACCAGCTGGCCTGAGTCTACCAGAGAGCGGATGGCGCCGATTTCAACGATTTCAGCAGGTTTTGGAGATGCCACCATGCGGCGGTAGCCACGTCCGGAATCCTCTTTCATAATGTAACCATACTTTTCCTCTGCAATCCTGGCCTGTTCTTCTGTCATGAAGTGGCCGATTGGCTTGGAAGGAGCATCAAATGCAGGGTCGTCTGCATCCACACGGACCTGTGTAATCATGGTTGCAACCGGAATATCATACATTTCACGGTTATAGAGTTCCTCTCTTAAGGCGTTCTGCAGGTCGTAGCCGATATAAGCCTGGCTCATGGCCACACAGACAGAGAGAGGGGTGTTGGGCTGGTTTGCGTCCTCGCGGCTCAGCGCGGCCATTGCATTGTTGATCATGCCCACCTGAGGGCCGTTGCCATGGGCTACGATAACCTCGCAGCCTTCCTCGATGAGGTCTACGATGGCCTTGGCTGTGATCTTGACAGCTTTCATCTGCTCAGGAAGGGTATTGCCAAGTGCATTGCCGCCAAGGGCGATGACAATACGTTTTTTCTTGTTTTCCATAGTGATTTTCCCCTTTATAGGGCAGGATATGAGGGTATCCCGCCAAGTTTTTGCATAATTTGAGATAAAAAGGGCTGCAGGACTCAGTCCGGCAGCCCTTACATTGTATTACATGGTAAGATGGATGATTTATTTGAATACTCTGGGTGTTCCTTTTTCTTCCAGCTTCTTTAAGATGTCAGCCGGGTCAGCGAACTTAGCCAGCATAATCATGGCAGCGATTACGTATGGCTTGTAGCTTGCCTCTTTGTACAGAGGGTCACGGTAGCGGTCAAATACAGTTGCCTCAACCTCTCCGTCCTTGCAGCTTACATCGTTGATGTCAGCCGGTAAGCAGTGCAGGTACAGAGCCTTGCCGTCTTTGGTGGTCTTCATCAGTTCCTCAGTACAGCACCAGTCTTTGTGCTCTGCGTTCTGAGCCAGCAGCTCTTTCTCCAGAGCCTTGATGCCCTCGCAGTCGCCTTCTGCGTACAGGTTGGTTCTCTTTTCCATAGCTGCAAATGGAGCCCAGCTCTTTGGATATACGATGTCAGCATCCTTGAATGCGTCAGCCATGTCATGGGATACACGGAAGGAACCGCCGGTCTTTTCAGCGTTCTTTCTGGCAACTTCCTCAACCTCTGGCATGATTTCGTAGCCTTCCGGATGAGCCAGGACAACTTCCATGCCCATACGTGTCATCAGGCCCACCACGCCCTGAGGAACGGAGAGAGGCTTGCCGTAGGAAGGAGAGTAAGCCCATGTCATGGCTAACTTCTTGCCCTTTAAGTTCTCTACGCCGCCGAACTCATGGATGATGTGCAGCATATCAGCCATACACTGTGTTGGGTGGTCGATGTCACATTGTAGGTTAACCAGGGTTGGCTTCTGCTCCAGGATGCCGTCCTTGTGGCCCTGTGTAACAGCGTCAACAACTTCGTGCATGTAAGCATTGCCCTTGCCGATGTACATGTCATCGCGGATACCGATAACGTCAGCCATGAAGGAAATCATGTTAGCTGTCTCACGAACAGTCTCGCCGTGAGCAACCTGGCTCTTACCCTCGTCCAAATCCTGAACTTCCAGGCCTAACAGGTTGCAGGCGGAAGCAAAGGAGAAACGTGTACGGGTGGAGTTGTCGCGGAATAAGGAGATGCCAAGGCCGCTCTCAAATACCTTTGTGGAGATGTTGTTCTCTCTCATGAAGCGGAGAGCGTCAGCAACGGTCCATACAGCTTCCAGTTCCTCGTCTGTCTTTTCCCAGGTCAGGAAGAAATCGTTCTCGTACATATCCTTGAAGTTGAGGCTGTTTAACTTATCAATGTAATCCTGTAATGTTTTCATTTGATTGACTCCTTTAATATGTTTAATTATTTAATTTAGGTATCGTTGTTATAAGTTCTTACTTACAGTAAACACTAGGCAGAGCAGCATAAACAGCCGCGCAAGTAACTAAATCCTGCTTCCAGGTAATCTCGTTAGGAGCATGAGCCTGAGCCTCAGCGCCAGGACCAAAACCGATACAGGGAATGCCGTTGCGTCCCATGATGGAAACGCCGTTGGTGGAGAAGGTCCACTTATCGGTAAGAGGACGTGCCTTTCTCATCTCTACCGTAGCTTGGTCGCCGATGCGCTCGTCGCCGAACAGGTTCTTATAAGCTTCTTCCAGGGACTTGGTAACTTTGTGGTCCTCCGGGATAACCCAGGTTGGGAAGTAGCACTCGATTGGATATGTAAGGCCCTTATAGGAAGGACGGGAATACTCATACATGGATACGGTAACATCATCGCCATACTTCTTAACTGCAGGTAGAGCGCGAATCTCGTCTAAGCAGCTCTCCCAGGTCTCGCCCGCTGTCATGCGGCGGTCAAGGGATACGGAGCAGGAGTCAGCAACTGCGCAGCGGCTTGGAGATGTGAAGAAAATCTCGGAAACAGTAACAGTGCCGCGGCCTAAGAAGTTAGCTTCCTTATACTCCGGGTTGTACTTTTCATCTAACATCTTCACAAGGCCCTTAACTTCCTTGTCGTCAGCTGCATCATTCTCGTTCAGCGCACGTACATCCTGAAGGATGTCAGCCATCTTATAGATAGCGTTGTCGCCGCGCTCAGGAGCGGAACCATGGCAGGAAACGCCCTTAACGTCAACACGGATTTCCATACGGCCTCTCTGTCCGCGGTAGATGCCGCCGTCCGTAGGCTCTGTGGATACTACGAAGTCAGGACGAACCTTATCCTCGTTGATGATGTACTGCCAGCACAGACCGTCGCAGTCCTCTTCCTGAACCGTACCGGTTACCAGAACCGTATACCTGTCGCTTAACATTCCTAAATCCTTCATGATTTTAGCGCCGTAAACAGCGGATACGATACCGCCGCACTGGTCAGACACGCCGCGTCCGCCAATCTCGGTGTCATTCTCATAGCCCTCGTAAGGATCGAAGTTCCAGTTGTTCTTGTTGCCGATGCCGACTGTGTCGATGTGGGCGTCAAAGCCAATGAGGGTCCCGCCGGTTCCCATATATCCCAGAACATTGCCCATGGGGTCAATCTCAACCTTGTCAAATCCCAGCTTTGTCATCTCCTCGGCAATGCGGTCGATGTGAGCCTTCTCGTCACAGCTCTCGCCCGGGAACTTAACGATATCCCGTAAGAACTTGGTCATGTCTTTTTCGTAGTTCTGTGCTGCTTCTTTGATTTTTGCGTAATCCAGATTCATTTCTTCATTTCCTCCATTATACATTGATATTTGTTTAGGGTGTGATATAGGTGATTGTTATTTATCCAGACCTTTCCATACAATGTTCTTGTAACGGTCAGGGTCCGTATCGCCTTCAGTGGAGAAGAGCAGTACTCTGGAATTCTCATTCAGGCCAATGTCCTTCCTCAGGTCAGCATATTCATCCATGGACATGATGGCTGCCAGTGCGCCGAATGGAGCTGCGCCGGATTCTCCGGAGGTAACAGGCGCGTCGCCCTTGATAGGAGCGCCCAGCATACGCATACCGGTTGCGGCTACCCAGTCAGGAGCAGCGATGAATACTTTGACATGGTTCTTTAAGATATCCCATGAAATGGTGTTGGGTTCACCGCAGGCAAGGCCGGCCATAATGGTTTCCATGTCGCCGTCCACGATGCGGATTTGTCCGTCGCCCGCAGCAGCGCCCTTGTACAGGCAGGCAGCTGCCTCGGCTTCCACAACTACGAAAGCAGGAGGATTATCAGCATAGAGATTGGAGAAGTAGCCTACCACAGCGCCTGCCAGTGAACCAACGCCTGCCTGGACAAAGATGTGGGTCGGACGTTCGCAGCCGTATTCCTTTAACTGCTCGCCGGCCTCCATGGCCATGGTTCCGTAACCCTGCATAATCCAGGATGGAATCTCCTCGTATCCGTCCCAGGCCGTATCCTGTACCATGACGCCTCTTGGCATTTCGTCGGCTTCCCTGGCTGCCAGACGTACGCAGTCATCGTAGTTCATCTCCTGGATGTCTACCTGAGCGCCTTCCCTGGCGATGTTCTCCAGACGTGTCTGGGTGGAACCCTTAGGCATATGTACCACTGCCTTCTGTCCCAGACGGTTGGCTGCCCATGCAACGCCGCGTCCGTGGTTGCCGTCTGTGGCGGTGAAGAAGGTAGCCTGACCGAATTCTTCTCTTAACTGGTCAGAAGTGAGGACTGAGTAGGGAAGTTCGGATACGTCCCTGCCGGTTTCCTTGGCAATGTAGCGGGCCATGGAGAAGGAACCGCCCAGAACCTTGAACGCATTGAGGCCAAAACGGTAGGACTCATCTTTTAAATAGATTTCCTTTACTCCCAGGTAGGCTGCCATGTGGTCCAGCTTGGTGAGTGGTGTTTTGGTGTACTGGGGGAAGCTTTCGTGGAATGTCCTCGCCTTTGCAATCTCCTCCAGTCCCATAATCGGCAGGTTCTTGTCATCTGTCTTGGGCATATGATTGACCGCCCATAGAATCTTCTGATCCATGTTACATAGTCCTCCTTATTATCATCAGGCTTTTTTATCTTCCGACTTGCGGCTGTTTACGTCAATGTAGCTGTACAAAGTAAATTTGGAGATTCCGAAGTACTTGGAAACCTTGTCCCCTGATTTTGTTATAAGGAAGGCGCCTGCATCGTTTAAGAACTGGATGGCAGTGACTTTTTCCTCCTTGTTCATCAGGGCGGCCGGCTTGCCGATCAGGGCCACCGACTGTTCAATCAGGGTATCTAACAGGTCGTTGACGTTGTGGACAATCTGTTCGGGCTGCTGCTTCACGTCCCCTTGGGGTTCGGTGTCGATGAGAGCTTTAATGGAACGATCCACGGTCATAAGACCTGTTATGTCGTAATTGATGGAGAGAAGATAGTCAATGGAATCCCCTTCCTCATTACGAATGTAGATGGTGCTGGACTTCAGTATCTTGCCGTTGGATGTACGGGTCAGGTATCCAAGATGGTCTTTTAAAGAAGCCGGATCCTTGTGAAGGGTTTCCAGGACTACTTTCGAAGGTCCGTCCCCCTCCTGGCGGTTTGTCACATGACCGTTGTTGATGTGCACAATGGAATGTTCCAGGTCGTGTTTCTCAAGGTCGTGTATGACAATCTCACAGTCAGGTCCGAACTGTCTTGCAAGGCCATCAGCAAGCTGTTTCAGTAAATCTAGTGTGTATGACATGGCTTTAACCTCCTTTTCCTCGGACTCTTCAAATCTGTTGACTTTGTACAATAAACATTTCTCAAAGTTGTGATGCGTTGTTTACGATTCCATCATAGCACAAAAAAAAGGAATTGCAAGAGGTTTTTACAAAAAAATTTTGAATATCTAAAAATTTTTGCATTTTCTGCTTGCAAATGGATTTGTATGGTGTTAGTATAGGGGTACAGGAAGTCCTGTTCTATCTTATTAAATAAAGAAAAGGAGAGAGGTTATGTTAGTGATTGGGAACGGTCGTCTGGTTACCAGAGACCCAGAACAGCCGTTTTTTGAAAATGGGGCAGTGGCAATGGACGGTACCACTATAAAGAAGGCGGGCACGCTGGAAGAGATTAAGAAAGAGTTCCCTGATGCCGAATATGTGGACGCAAAGGGGGGCGTCATCATGCCGGCCTTCATCAACACCCATGAGCACATCTACAGTGCCATGGCAAGAGGTCTTTCTATTAAAGGATATGACCCAAAGGGTTTTCTGGATATTCTGGACGGCATGTGGTGGACCATTGACCGCCATCTGACGGGTGAGCAGACCCGCCAGAGCGCCAGGGCCACTTACCTGGACTCCATTAAGAACGGAGTTACCACTGTATTTGACCATCATGCCAGCTTCGGCGAGATAAAGGATTCCTTATTTGCCATTGAGGACGCTGCAAAGGAAATGGGCGTCAGGACCTGTCTATGCTATGAGGTTTCCGACAGGGACGGCATGGATAAGGCAAGGGCGGCTGTTATGGAGAATGCATCCTGGATTAAACATGCGCTGGCAGACGGCACAGATATGATTGCGGGCATGATGGGTATGCATGCGCAGTTCACCATCTCAGATGAGACCATGGAGCTGGCGGCAGCCAACAAGCCGGCTGAGGTGGGATACCACATCCACGTTGCAGAGGGCATTGAGGACCTTCACGACTGCCTTAAGAAGTACGGCAAGAGAATCGTGGACCGTCTTATGGACTGCGGCATTCTTGGGGAAAAGACTCTGCTGGCCCACTGCATTTACGTAAATCCTCATGAGATGCAGCTGATCAAGGATACGGATACAATGGTGGTTCATAACCCTGAGTCCAACATGGGCAATGCATGCGGATGCCCGCCAACCATGGAAATCGTCCACAAAGGCATTCTCACCGGTCTGGGAACAGACGGCTATACCCACGACATGACAGAGTCCTTCAAGGTGGCCAATGTCCTTCACAAACATCACCTCTGCGATGCCAATGCAGCCTGGGGCGAGGTTCCCCAGATGCTCTTTGAGGGCAATGCGAAGATTGCGAACCGCTATTTTAAGAAGCAGTTAGGTGTACTGAAGGAAGGCGCTGCGGCTGATGTGATTGTCACGGACTACATCCCGCTGACACCCATGGACGCGTCCAATGTTAACGGCCATATCCTGTTCGGCATGACCGGAAGAAGCGTGGTGACCACGGTATGTAACGGCAAGGTTCTGATGAAGGACAGGGAGCTTGCGGGACTGGATGAGGAGAAGATTCTTTACGAGGTAAGGGAAGAGGCAAAGAAGCTGGCCCATTCCATCAACGGTTAATTGCCGGGGCAGCAGCCCCTTCCAGGGATGGTTGGCCTTCCCTATATATAAGTAATACAGGCACAATGTATAATTTATAAGTGATATCCGATTGCAGGGCGGCGGGAAAGCAGCACCCCGGGACAGACAGTATCTTCCGGGTGGCTGATCCGGATGGAGGACCTGCGGACATGGTCCGCAGTATCCGGTGCTGGGACCTGGTCTGGTTATAAAGGAGGATAAGAATAATATGAGCGACATTATGACCCCGATTCCATTTGGAAAACTGATGAACTGGATTCTCGAAGAGAACAAGAAGGGTGCTTTATTCGGAATCAAGAGGCCATTCATTGCAGACCCGGACAAAACCTATGAGATTTTTGGCCGTAAGCTGGAGACTCCCTTTGGACCCGCAGCTGGACCCCATACCCAGCTGACCCAGAATATCGTGGCTTCCTACGTTGCAGGCAGCCGTTTCTTCGAACTTAAGACCGTACAGAAGCTGGACGGCGAGGACCTTCCCGTATCCAAGCCATGTATCAAGGCTGACGACGAGTGCTACAACTGCGAGTGGTCCACAGAGCTCTATGTGCCCCAGGCATTTGACGAGTATGTGAAGGCATGGTTTGCCTGTAAGGTGCTGGCTAAGGAATACGGCCTGGGCAGTCCTGACGGCTTCCAGTTCAACATGTCCGTTGGATACGACCTGGACGGCATCAAGACAGAAAAGATTGACCGTTTCATCGAGGGTATGAAGGATGCCTCTGAGACAGCCATTTTCAAAGAGTGCAGGCAGTGGCTCCTTGACAATCTGGACCGGTTTGAGAAGGTGTCCAGGGAGGATGTGGAAGCCATTTCTCCAAAGGTATGCAATTGCGCAACCCTTTCCACCCTTCACGGATGTCCTCCGCAGGAGATTGAGCGTATTGCCAGATACCTGATTGAGGAAAAGAAGGTACATACATTCATCAAATGCAATCCGACCCTGCTTGGATATGAGTATGCAAGGAAGATCATGGACGATATGGGATATGATTACGTTGCATTTGGCGATTTCCACTTTAAGGATGATTTACAGTACTCAGATGCAGTTCCCATGCTCCAGAGGCTCCAGGCCCTGGCGGACGAGAAGGGCCTGGAATTCGGCGTGAAGATCACCAACACCTTCCCGGTAGACGTAAAGCAGAACGAGCTTCCCAGCGAGGAGATGTATATGTCCGGCAAGTCCCTTTATCCGCTGTCCATGTCCGTTGCGGGGAAGCTGGCTGAGGACTTTGGCGGGAAGCTGCGCATTTCCTATTCCGGCGGCGCTGACTTCTTTAACATCGCGGATATCGTGGATGCAGGCATATGGCCGGTGACAATGGCCACTACCATGTTAAAGCCGGGCGGTTATGAGAGACTGGAGCAGATTGGACAGTTATTTGCAGCCAAAGAACCTGCTGCCTTTGAGGGAGTGGATGCTGCCAAGGCAGCCGGCCTGGTGGAGGCTGTAAAGTCCGACAAGCATCATGTAAAAGCAGTAAAGCCCCTTCCTTCCAGGAAAATCAATAAGCCGGTTCCGCTGACCGACTGTTTCATCGCCCCCTGCCAGGAAGGATGCCCCATCCATCAGGATATTACCAGATACCTGCAGCTGGCAGGAGCAGGTGAGTTTGAGCAGGCCCTGGAGGTCATTCTCAATAAGAATCCTCTTCCCTTCATCACAGGCACCATCTGCGCCCATAACTGCATGAGCAAGTGTACCAGAAACTTCTACGAGTCCCCGGTGGATATCCGCAGGACCAAGCTGGAGGCGGCAGAGGGCGGCTCCCGGGCAGTTATGGCGAAGCTCAAAGCGCCGGAGGTTACCTCTGACAAGAAGGCAGCCGTAGTGGGCGGCGGCCCGGCAGGACTGGCGGCAGCTTATTTCCTGGCCAGGGGAGGCGTGAAGGTGACCCTGTTTGAGAAGGAAGATAAAATGGGCGGCGTTGTCCGCAACGTGATTCCTGGTTTCCGTATTAGCCACAGCGCTATTGACAACGACGTGAAGCTGGTGGCAGCCATGGGCGTGGAGATGGTAAACGGCAGGGAAATCACGGACATAGAGGCGCTTAAGAAGGATTACGATTATGTTGTCCTGGCAGTGGGCGCGTCCGAGCAGGGAAGGCTTAAACTGGAGGCAGGGGATACCATGAACGCCCTGGATTTCCTGGCCCGGTTCAAGGCAACGGACGGACAGGTGGAATTAGGAAAGAACGTGGTTGTCATTGGCGGCGGCAACACAGCCATGGATACAGCCAGGGCTGCCAAGAGAAACGCCGGCGTGGAAAAGGTTTCCCTGGTATACAGAAGGACCAGGCGCTACATGCCTGCCGACGAGGAAGAACTGGTCATGGCTGTGGAGGACGGCGTGGAATTCGCTGAACTGCTGGCTCCTGTGAAGCTGGAAAATGGAGTCCTGTACTGTAAGAGGATGGTGCTGGGCGACTTTGACGAGAGCGGACGCCGTGGCGTGGTGGAGACAGACGAGGTAGTGGAAGTGCCTGCCGACACTGTGATTGCTGCTGTGGGAGAAAAGGTGCCGGGCGCGTTCTACGAGAACTGCGGCATTGCCCTGGACAGCAGAAGGCGTCCCCAGGTGAACCGGGGGACACTGGAGACCTCTGTGAAGGGCGTTTATATTGTGGGCGACGGACTGTACGGTCCTGCCACGGTAGTGGAAGGAATCAGGGACGGCAAGATGGCGGCAGAGGCCATTGTTGGGAAGGCTCTGGCAGAGGACCTGTTCAAGCTCTCTGACGCTGACGCCATCTACGGACGCAAGGGCAGGCTGGCTGAGGAGAACGACCAGGTTATTGACAGCACACGCTGCTTATCCTGCAACAGCTACTGCGAGAACTGTGTGGAGGTATGCCCAAACAGGGCGAATATATCCCTGACGGTTCCGGGCATGGAGAAGCATCAGATCATCCACGTGGACTATATGTGTAATGAGTGCGGCAACTGTAAGAGCTTCTGTCCCTGGGACAGCGCTCCGTATCTTGACAAGTTCACCCTGTTTGCCGGCGAGGCCGACATGGAAAACAGCAAAAACCAGGGCTTTACGGTACTGGACGCAGCTGCGGGCGCCTGCAAGGTAAGGCTTCAGGGCAGGGTCATGGATTACACGGTTGGTTCCGCAAATCAGGATGTGCCGGACGGCATCCGGAAAATCATCCAGACAGTCATTAACGACTATTCATATATGCTGTAAGTCAAATACCCCGCCGCATGCAAGGGGGAATCAAGCTTGCAGCGCCGCAAGCGGCAGGGTGTTTGACCCTCGCGGCAGTCGCCAGATGGACATACCAGCGTGTCCGCCCGGCTCGTTGCCCGCGGAAATAAATGTGCGAATTGCCGTACAAAGGAGTCCTCAATGAAAATGTGGGAGTAACGTTATTCTTTGATGAGAATAAAAGGAGAAGAACAAAATGGCACAAAAGCGCAATAAAAAAGTAGCTGTGGTGCAATGCTTTGGGGGCTGTCATGCAGTGGCAGCCACTTTGCGGGAGGGCCTGACAGGGGATTGCAGGCAGGTTATGGCAGAGCATCCGGACGGCATACTGAAATGTAAATGGGGATGTCTGGGCATGGGCAGCTGCGTGGCTGCCTGTAAGATGGATGCCGTCCATATAAACGGCCTTGGGATTGCAGAGGTGGATCGGGGCAAATGTGTGGGCTGCGGGCTGTGCGTAAAAGCCTGTCCCCAGGGTCTGATACGCATTACCACGCCGGAATATTCGGTTTACCCGGCATGTGTGAACCAGGATGCAGGAGCGCAGACAAGGAAGAATTGCTTGGTGGGCTGTATTGCCTGCGGTATCTGCGTGAAGAACTGTCCGGCGGATGCAATCAGGATAGAGAATAACCACGCGGTCATCGATGAAGCAAAGTGTATCGCCTGCGGTATGTGTGCGGTCAAATGTCCAAGGGGAATCATACTGGATGCCGACGGCATTTTCACAGTAAAGGCGTAGAGGCAGGAGGCATAAAATGGGAGAGAGCTATTGTTTTACGGTAAATGGAGTAAAACGCTGTACCAGCGAGGATAAACCGCTGCTGCGCTATCTGAGGGACGACCTTCGCCTTCATTCTGTCAAGGACGGATGCAGCGAGGGCGCCTGCGGAACATGTACCATTGTGGTGGATGGAAAGGCGGTCAAGTCCTGTGTCCTGACGACCAGGAGGGCGGCCGGCAAGAACATTATTACAACAGAGGGATTAAGCGACGCTGAGAAGGAAGCCTTTGTGTACGCCTTTGGGGCAATGGGCTCCGTGCAGTGCGGATTCTGTACGCCGGGCATGGTGATGGCCGGAAAGGCATTGATTGACCGTGTGCCGGACCCCACTGAGGAGGAAATCAAGGTTGCGTTAAAGGGGAATATCTGCCGCTGTACCGGCTATAAGAAAATCATTGAAGGCATCCAGCTTACGGCAGCCATCCTGCGGGGGGATGCCCGGATTGAGGAGTCCCTTGAAAAGGGAGATGAGTACGGCGTAGGAAAGCGGGCATTCCGCCTGGATGTGCGGGAGAAGGTGCTGGGCTACGGCGAGTACCCGGATGACGTGGAGATGGAGGGTATGGTATATGCATCGGCTGTCCGCTCCCTATATCCCAGGGCGCGGGTGCTGGATATCAACTATGAGAAGGCCGCGGCCCTTCCTGGCGTGCTGGCCGTGCTCACGGCCGAGGATGTTCCCAACAACAAGGTGGGGCATCTCCAGCAGGACTGGGATGTAATGATTGCGAAAGGGGATATTACCCGCTGTGTGGGCGATGCCATCTGTCTGGTGGTTGCCGAGTCCAGGGACATCCTGGAAAAGGCAAAGAGGATGGTGAAGATAGACTATGAGGAGCTGACACCTGTGTGCTCCATCCGGGAGGCCATGGCAGAGGATGCGCCCAAGGTGCATGAGAAGGGCAATCTGTGCCAGAGCCGCCACGTTACCCGGGGGGATGCGAAGAAGGCCCTGGAGAATTCCAGGTATGTGGTGACCCAGTCTTACCGCACGCCCTTTACCGAGCACGCTTTCCTGGAACCGGAATGCGCAGTCGCTTTTCCTTACAAGGATGGAGTGAAGGTATATTCCACGGACCAGGGCGTCTACGATACCAGAAAGGAAATTTCCATTATGCTGGGCTGGGACCCGGACCGTGTGGTGGTGGAGAACAAGCTGGTAGGCGGCGGCTTCGGCGGCAAGGAGGATGTTTCCACGCAGCACATAGCAGCCCTTGCAGCCCTTAAGGTGCAGAGGCCGGTAAAGGTGGTATTCTCCAGACAGGAATCCTTAAGCTTCCATCCCAAGCGCCATGCCATGGAGGGCACATTTACCCTTGGATGCGATGAGAACGGTATCTTTACAGGATTGGATTGTGAGATTTATTTTGATACAGGCGCCTATGCGTCCCTGTGTGGACCTGTGCTTGAGAGGGCGTGCACCCACTCCGTAGGACCTTACTGCTATCAGAATACGGATATCAGGGGATTTGGTTACTATACCAATAATCCGCCGGCAGGCGCGTTCCGTGGCTTTGGTGTGTGCCAGAGCGAGTTTGCGCTGGAATCCAACATCAACCTTTTGGCGGAGAAGGTGGGCATTTCCCCATGGGAAATCCGCTACCGCAATGCCATTGAACCGGGCAAAGTGCTTCCCAACGGACAGGTTGCAGACTGCTCCACAGCCCTTAAGGAAACCCTTCTGGCTGTAAAGGACGCCTATGAGAGCAATCCCGGCAGGGCAGGAATCGCCTGTGCCATGAAGAATGCAGGAGTGGGCGTGGGCCTTCCTGATAAGGGCCGGGCAAAGCTGGCGGTGCATGACGGAAGGATTGAATTGTACAGCGCTGCATCTGATATCGGACAGGGATGCGCCACTGTATTCGTACAGATGGTTGCCGAGGCAACCGGCCTTGGGAAGGAACTGGTCAGGAATATGGGGGCCAATTCCGAGGTGGCTCCTGATTCGGGAACCACGTCCGGTTCCCGTCAGACCCTGATTACGGGCGAGGCAATCAGGATGGCAGCAGCTGACCTGAATGAAGCGCTGCAGGAAGCAGGAGGGGACTTAAGCCAGCTGGAAGGCCGTGAATTCTTTGCGGAATTCTTCGAACCAACCGATAAGCTGGGGACGGATGTACCCAATCCAAAGAGCCATGTGGCTTACGGATTCGCAACCCATGTGGTGGTGCTGGACGACGACGGCAGGGTAAAGGAAGTGTATGCTGCCCATGACTCCGGAAAGGTAGTGAACCCCATTTCAATACAGGGACAGATTGAAGGCGGCGTGCTCATGGGACTGGGCTATGCCCTGACCGAGGACTTCCCGCTAAAGAACGGTGTTCCCCAGGCAAAATACGGCACCCTGGGGCTGATGCGCTCCACCCAGATTCCTGATATCCATGCGATTTACGTGGAGAAGGAAGAGCTGCTGCCCTTTGCATACGGCGCAAAGGGAATCGGGGAGATTGCCACCATACCCACTGCCCCGGCGGCACAGGGAGCTTATTACGCAAAGGACCATATCCTGAGGACAGCGCTTCCCATGGATGACACTTATTATTCAAAGAAGAAGTAAAAATAACATTGGAAATGAACAGCGAAAGGCAGTCTGCCTGCTTTTCGCTTGTTCCACATAAGGAGATGACATCATGGACAACACCCTTGATGAGACAGAACATGGAATGGAGCATGGAATGGAGCATAGAATGGGACATAGAATGGGACATAGAATGACGGATAAGGCCATTGAATTCCGGTTTGCAGAACCTCAGGACGTACCCCTGATTCTCAGGTTCATAAAAGAGCTGGCTGATTACGAGGGAATGCTGGACCAGGTGGTGGCTACAGAGGAGGTGCTGAATCAGTGGCTGTTTGAAAAGGAAAAGGCAGAGGTGATTCTGGGGATGAAGTATGGGGAGGAAGTTGGATTTGCGCTGTTCTTCCATAATTTCTCCACATTCTTGGGCAGGTCCGGCATTTATCTGGAGGACTTGTATGTGCGTCCGGAGTACCGGGGCCAGGGCTTCGGAACCGCCTTTTTGAACCGGCTGGCAGCCATTGCAGTGGAGCGGGGCTGCGGACGTCTGGAGTGGTGGTGTCTGGACTGGAATAAGCCAAGCATTGACTTTTATCTGGGGATGGGCGCCCAGGCCATGAGTGACTGGACCGTGTACCGGATTGACGGGGAACGGCTGAAGGCCATGGCAGTTACTGCTCAAGGGTAACACGTCTGAAGGCCATGGCAGAAGGAAAGCAAGCTGGGAAATATATTTATATTGACAGACGGAACAGGAGAGTGATGGATATGAAGCAGGTATTAAAAGGCGGAATTGTTGTTGGCGGAAGCGGCAGTTTCAAGGCAGATGTGCTCATTGACGGGGAAAAGGTGGCGGCAGTGGGAACCGGGGAGGAAATCGGGCATCTGGCAGACAAGGATACCCGGGTTGTGGATGTGGAAGGCTGCCTTCTCTTTCCGGGATTTATTGATGCGCACACCCATTTTGACCTCCATGTGGCGGGAACTGTCACGGCAGATGATTTTGCCACGGGAACCAAGGCGGCTGTCAGGGGCGGCACCACCACCATCGTGGACTTCGGAACACAGTACACAGGGGAGAGTCTGGCCGACGGCCTCAGGAACTGGCATGAAAAAGCGGACGGCAGGTGCTCCTGCGATTACGGATTCCACATGTCCATATCGGACTGGAACCCATCGGTCAGCAGGGAACTGGACGACATGATGGAAGAGGGAATCACCTCATTTAAGCTGTACATGACATACGATACCCAGGTGGACGACAAAACCATCTTCGAAATCCTGCGCAGGCTTAAGGAGGTGGGAGGAATCACCGGTGTTCACTGTGAGAACAGCGGCATGATAGCTGCCCTGCAGGCAGAGGCAAAGGCTGCCGGAAGGATGGGCGTGGAAAGCCACCCGGCCACCCGGCCCGCTGCCGCAGAGGCAGAGGCCATAGACAGGCTGCTCAGGCTGGCGGAAGTGGTGGATATCCCTGTGATTGTGGTGCACCTTACCTGCCGGGAGGGCTGCGACGTCATTATGGAGGCCAGGAAAAGGGGCCAGAAGGTATATGCCGAGACCTGCCCTCAGTATCTGCTTATGGATGACAGCCTGTACGGGCTTACGGGCATGGAAGGGGCAAAATATGTGTGCGCGCCTCCTTTGAGGAAACCGGAGGATTCCCAGTGCCTGTGGAAGGCTCTGGCGGACGGGACCATCCAGACCGTGTCCACGGACCACTGCAGCTTTACCACAGCGCAGAAAGCACTTGGCAGGGATGACTTTACCAAGATTCCGGGAGGTATGCCCGGGGTCGAGACAAGGGGCACGCTGCTCTATACCTATGGCGTGGACACGGGAAAGATTACCAGGGAAAAGATGTGCCAGCTGCTGTCGGAAAATCCTGCCAAGCTCTATGGAATGTACCCCGAAAAGGGAGTCATTGCCCCTGGAAGCGACGCGGATATCGTTGTCATGCGTACCGGTGTAGAGGATACGGTCACGGCAGCGGACCAGGTGCAGAATGTGGACTATGCCCCCTTTGAGGGAAGGAAACTGACTGCCCGCGTAGAGAGCGTGTTCCTGCGGGGAACCCAGGTGGTGAAGGAGCATCAGGTGGTGGTAGAAAAGGCCGGGAGGTTTGTGAAGCGCGGGAAGTATGCGCTGTAGGCAGCGTATATTCCAAAAAATCATTGAAATACTGTAACGATTTTGTACATATTATTGGAGGAATGAAGCAGATTGCCGGACGACGGCAATAGAAAAAAGCCGTCGTCAAGCAAACAAATTTTCATGTCCTTTATACCTCAAATGGCGGCTTAGAACAGCCGCCATTTTTTCTGAGGTATTCCGAACAATTCATGAAGCATATTGAGTACACCTTTGCTGCTTTCTGTAAAGTTGTTCTCCGTAATGCGGCAATTAACGCATACCGCGATTTTGGACGAAAACAGAAGCGGGAAGTGTTGTGAACGGGCAAGAGGTTATTGCTGCGGACGGAGCAGAAGCACAGCAAACTACTGGAAATTTGCGGCGTTGAAGCAGTTAAGAAAGAAATTGGAGAAAACAAAATAAGAAGCTGATACCTTTTAAAGTTATTGAGAAAGCTATCGCCGGAGAGCCGGAAGCAATAGACACAGTATTGCGACACTACACAGGGCGCATTAGGTATCTGGCTAGTGATACATTGGCATCAGATGCCAATGTAAGGCATCGCCCATTGCTGTTAAAAGAGATTGAAAAAATATGTAACGGTTCACATAAACTGTAAGGGGCTGGAAGTCACAGCCGACGGTTTTTTTGTGAGCATAAAAATGGAGAGAAACAATTAGTGCCAGGTTCTTCAGTTATCTGTGCACTTGGACAGCGTTTCAGGACGGAAACCGTAGAAGAACTTAGGGATGCAGCCCCTTATACTGCAGTAATCGGGGATGCAGCGAAAGTTTCTACGATTACAAATGCGGTTTATTGGGGATATCATGCTGTACTGGATATTTAGTTACACAGCTATTAAAAATTCACCAAAAAATACTGGATAAATTGTTTTACCGCAAAGGAAGTATAATTCCGGTTTGGCAAAAGTAGGTAAAATAATCGTTTTGCCAGATCGGAATTTATTTTATAAAACAACAGAGGAACTTCCGTATTCCGGATCATGAGATCACTGATGAATGTAGCCGCGAAATCATTCGCTGCCAAATGATATGCGGTAGCTAGTTGGGATTGCTTTAATTTTATCTTTGGTTCAAAACCAGCTTCCTGGAAGAACTTTAGCGCCCGGTCATAAAGGTTATTTCCAGGTGTTAACAAAATATATTCCAAGCCGTGGAATTTTTCAAGGGGAACTGCAGGGCATGATGGTTCCAGGTGTTTTTTTTGAATAATATCAGAGGGGCTTAAGGCCGCTTGGGACACTTCCTGGTTTATGGGATGGTTTTTAGGGACAGCCAGCAAAATATGATCGTAAAAAATTTCATAACGTTCAAAATCTTCCATGAATGTGGGGTCACAGCTAAAGGTCAGATCTATTTTTCGTTCCGATAACATATCCGATAACACATCGGAGCTTTCTTCAATAATCTCAAATTGGATGCCAGGATATTCCCTGGAAAACCCGGATAATATCGGGGGAAGAATATAAGCATTTAAGTAATGGGAACCGCCTAAACGGATGTTCCCGGAATTTAATGTCTGGATATCATGGATCTGCTGTTCCAGATCATATTCCAGATCTTGCATTTTTTTAATAGCCTGAATATAGATCTCACCTGCCTGGGTCAGTTTCAGCGGGCGCTTGCTCCGGTCAAAGAGAGGCATTCCGATAGAGGCTTCTATTTTCTGGACAGCAATGCTTAATGCCGGTTGGGTGAGATATAAATTTTCAGAGGCTTTTGAAAAACTTCCGTCTTGATATAACTGATAGAGATACTTAAAATCCTGCTGCATATTATTAATTCCATTTATATTAATATAAAATCTATAAAATTGATTATATACTATTTTCATGATAAAGTAAAGACAGAAAGAAAATAAATTTGATTTAAAAGAAGGGAGAATGTCCTATGGACATTTTAAGAATTAATGCATTGCTTATGGACCCGAAAGACAATGTTGTTACTTGTGTAACTGAAGTGACAGCAGGAAATCAGGTGATTTATCGGCGCGGAGATGAAATGTGCAGCGTCATGGCAGAAGAAACGATTCCATTTTGCCATAAAATTGCTTTAGTGGATTTAGAAGAAGGTGCCGAAGTGCTTAAATATGGGGAATTGATCGGAAAAACTTCGCAGCCTGTGGCAAAAGGAACCTGGGTTTCACACAAAAACATTTATAGTATCCCACGTGACTATGAAAATGAATTCATTAAATAGCAAGGAGGAGATAATGTGCAATTTTGGGGATATAAGAGAAAAGAAGGACGGGCTGGAATCCGAAACCATGTCCTGATACTTCCAACGTGTGCTTGCGGAAGCGAAAGTGCAAGAATTGTTGCAAGCCAAGTACGGGGAGCTGTGAACATCGTGTTTAATACCGGGTGTTCAGATGTGGCCGCCAATACTGCTATGTCACAGAAGGTATTAACTGGTTTTGCCTGCAACCCTAATGTATATGGCGTTGTAATCATTGGCTTGGGATGTGAAACAGTACCTCATAACAAACTCAGGGAAAAAATCCAGGCCATGACCAGCAAGCCGGTTGTTTCCTTTGGCATCCAGGAAGAAGGGGGAACGTTAAAAACCATTGAAAGAGCAGTGCGTGCAGCCAGGGAGATAGCATCAGAAGCAGCTATGCAGCAAAAAGAACTTTGTGATATTTCAGAACTGCTTCTTGGCATTGAATGCGGCGGTTCGGACGCAACTTCCGGGATAGCCAGCAATCCGGCTGTAGGGGAACTCAGTGACCGGCTGGTTGATTTAGGTGCGTCTACTATCATGAGTGAATCTATTGAATGGATCGGTGGTGAGCATATTGTTGCAAAGCGGGCGGCAACACCGGAAATTCACAATCAAATCATCCAGATCTGCAAAGATTATGAAGAGCATTTAAAGGCAGCCGGACAGGATTGCCGGGCTGGTCAGCCTACTCCTGGCAATAAAGCGGGAGGACTGTCTACGTTAGATGAGAAAAGCCTTGGATGTATCCGTAAGGGCGGAACACGTCCCATCGTCCAGGTTTTGGCCCAGGCAGAACCCCCGACGGAACAGGGGGCAATCGTTATGGATACTGCTGGTTATGATATTTCTTCGGTGACTTCTATGGCAGCTGGAGGATGCAATGCTGTCATTTTTACAACTGGCAGGGGAACTCCTACAGGTAATGCTATCGTTCCGGTACTTAAAGTAACGGCCAATGCTGTTACTTATCAGAAAATGGAAGATAATATGGATGTGGATTTAAGTGCGATTATCAAAGGCACAAAAACCTTTCAGGAATGTGGTGAAGAATTGCTCCATGTGATCCAGGATATTTGCAATGGCAAAATGACAAAGGCAGAAGCCTATGGATTTTCAGATATTGCTGTAGATCATGTTTGCAGATACGTATAGGGTATTACAAATGTCCGTGTAACAAGCAAAAGAAAATTTGGGAAGGAGCTATGAATGTCAAGTTTAACGATTTGTCTGATCATTTGTTTTATTACCTTGCTCAGTTATATCATAGGTAAAATTCCCATGGGCCTGACGGCATTGCTGAGTATGCTGGCTTTTGTCCTGACCGGATGTTTAGATCCGAATACTGCCCTTGAATACTTTGGTAATGCTAATGGTATCATGATGGTTTCTATGTTCGTTGTTGCAGCAGGGTTTAACCGCACGCAGTTTGTCAAAAAATGTGCTTCCAGCGTAAATAAAATTTCTCATGGTTCACTGACTATGATGATGTTCGGATATGTGTTAATTACGGTAATATTATCCCAGTTTATCCAAAGTTCTGTCGTTGTTTTTGGGATTATGGCTCCGATGATGATCGCAAGCTGTGAAGAGTTAAAAATCAGCCCGTCGAAAACACTGTTTCCCTTAGCGATGATTGGGATTGCGACCATTTCCGTCCTGCCTTGTGGAAGCGGAGCTACCCAGTTTGCAGAATTGAACGGTTATTTGGAAGCAAATGAATATACGGCCTTTACGGTAGCGCTCACTGACCCGATGAAGGCACGTTTTCCTATGCTGATTGCCATTTCCCTGTATTGTATTTTCCTTGCTCCCCAATTTGCGCCAAATGAGCCCGTTGTACATACAGGGAGCATTGAGGCAAGAAAAGATAATAAAGCGGCTCTCCCGGCATTTCAGGAACGGGCTGGCTACATAATCTTTATTTTGACCACATTGGCATTGATTCTCCAATCCCAATTAGGGCTTGCCACATGGGTTATCTGCTTTGCCGGAGCCCTTAGCATGGTTTTATTTGGCGTCTTATCTGAAAAAGAGGCGATTGCAGCAGTTAATCTGCCCATGGTACTTTTATTTGTAGGTTCCCTGGCTATGGGAGGCGCATTATCCCAGACCGGTGCGGGAGAAGTCGTAGGAGGCGTCCTTGCAGATGTGGCAAACCGCATCAATAATCCGTATATTATTGGATTTATGTTCTTTGTTGTACCGTTCCTGCTTACACAAATTATGATGAACAGGACAGTTATGATTATATTTATTCCTATTGCCATTCTCGCCTGCAAAGCGATGGAGGCAAATCCAATAGGAATCATTATCCTGGTGCAATCGGCCTGCCTTAGTTCTTTTATGACCCCGATGGCAACACCGGCGGTTCCCATGTGCATGTCTGCCGGAGGTTACAACCTGAAATCTTTAGTTAAACAGTCCTTTGTTCCGGCGTTAATATTGTGTATCGTATCGGTAGGTTGGATTATGACCGTATTCCCTATGTTTTAGTATGCTGAAGGGAGAAAAAAGTTATGCTGAACATCAAAGAATTTCCTAAAGATATGAGCAGTTTTCCCATTGATTCCTCTAATATGAAAAAATGCCTGGTATCCGGGCTGTTTCGTGAAACCGTGGAAGTTCATGGAAAAGAAAGGGCTTTTTATACCTATATTACTCCCGGCTTAACCTATAATCAGCCTTGTTTAATCATCGCCCCTTCGGATGGCGTACAGATCCTGGAATTTATGGAAAATGGTTTCTGGGAAAAATTTGCAGAAAAAGAAAACGTGTTCCTTTATATTCTTGAACCAAATGGCTTATGGAATCTGGATGGTACAGATGCAGATTATATGAATCAGGTTTATATCCAGGTCCAGTCCAGGAAATATTATGTTACGATACAGGATAATATTTATGCGTTTGGAATTGGAAAAGGAGCATCCATTGCACAGCAGGCGGCAATGAAAATGACCAGTGAGTGGTCTGGGTTGGCTACCTTTGGCGATTTGGAAAAAGAAGCGCTTTTAAATGCATCCCTAACACAGAAAGCAAATAGCAATATGGGGAAAGTTGAACTTTCCATAAGTGCTGAAAAAGCACAGCTTCCCGTGTGGATGGCATGGTCTGCGAATACGGGGTATAACGCAGAAGTTTGCGGTTACTGGAAAAAACAAAACGATACCACAAATGAAGCCTTTTCTAACGCTGATGCAAGTGAGATTTATTTCCCGTCTGCAATCTGCAAAAAAAGTACAGTCAATGAAGAGAAGGTTTCCCAGGTTCGTGTTACTAACCAATATTCAGGCATCCTGACAGAAGAGTTCTTTGAAACCGTCTGGGCTTATATTGGAAAAGCAAGGCGTCACCGCTGCTTTGGCAGCAAGGTCCTGCGTAATTTTAAAAAGCCAGAGGATTACGGAGCCGAACTGCATACAATGGAAATTGACGGTTTTACCCGGTTATGGTATGAATACGTGCCAGATCATGTGAAGACGGCGAAGAAACCAGTGCCATTAATTGTTAATATGCATGGACGGGGAGGGAACGCAGAAAGCTTTATGGATATGTCAGGAATGAACTGCGTTGCTGAAGAACGTGATTTTATTGTGTTGTTCCCGGAGGCCAGTGTACATCAGCAGCGTCCTGAGGGGATACGGAATGTGCTTCTTTGGAATGGTTCCTATATGAATGAACGGATTGATGATGTAGCATTTATCCTTGAGATGATCCGTGACGTAAAAAAACGGTATGTTATTGATGTAGAGCGGATTTATGCCTGTGGGCAATCCAGTGGGGGAATGATGACTTCTGAATTGGCACTTCGCGCCCCAGATGTATTTGCAGCAGTTTCACCATGGTCGGCAATTAAAGATCCCGATCATGATTTCCCACTTCCAAAAAGTATCAATCCACAAGTGCCTTACTTGTTCCTGTTTGGAGAGAATGACTGGCTTTGCGTAGATAAGGAAAATGGAAAGTTGGAATATAAAGTTACGGAAGATATTGCTGCTTTTCTGGAAAATTTAATGGCTATTTATGGATTAGATAACTGTCCAAGATGTTATCAATGTGGTGAGATTCATTATTATGTATACTTAAATAAAAAAGGTACGCCTATGTTGACAGTAGGAACTGTCAGGAATATGTCCCATGCCAATTATCCAAGGGAAAGCTGGATTGCTTATGATGAATTTTTTGCCAAATTCTCGAAAAAAGCAGACGGGACTTTGTTGTATATGGGAAGAGAGGCTGTTTAAAACTAATATAACGGTGATAAATGTCATCTTTATTACATAGGTTTATTATCAAAAAATACAGTCCGTCAAGCCGTGTCAGGTATATGTCTGACACGGCTTTTTTGGGTGCGCCCGGCGGGCGCACGTTCTAACGGGTGAAAGTCCCTGACCCGCCCGGCAGTGGGAAGGGTGCAGCCA
>PPYF01027084.1_pt1 | contig 43832 bp, 35 predicted proteins | sample 1559871 | NCBI WGS metagenome assembly PPYF01 (sample SAMN08240021, study PRJNA423297) | Human gut metagenome, whole genome shotgun sequencing project.
AAACTCAACTTCTCAACTCCAAAAATAGAATTCTTCAAACAAATCGCTAATTTTGCACTTGCCAGTTGAACCTGCGTATTTACAAAAGGTTTACAAAATGAAATAAATATTAGCATTATCAATTATAATTTGTAACTTTGTAGCATTATCATCATATTCATGCCATTTATTTCTGTCATACTGCCCATATATAATGTCGAGAAATACATTGAACAATGTATCAGCTCTATTATTAACCAAACATTCCGCGACTTCGAATTAATCCTGGTTGATGATTGTACCCCTGATCGTTCAATGGAAATAGCAAAAGAAACAGCATCCAAAACGTATGATATATGCATAACATATTTACGAACCATTAAAAATTCAGGAATGTCAGTTGCGCGCAATATGGGTATAGATTGCGCTAAAGGCAAATATATTTTCTTTGCAGACAGCGATGATTTTCTTTCTTTAGATTGTTTGGAACTTCTTTCTAAAGTGGAAAGAAATCATCCGGATGCTGATATAATCTATGGTTCATCAGAAGAAATCAAAGACGGGAAACGGTTAGGTAAAAACGAATATTTTCAGTTGGAATTCAAGAACAGACCTCTGTATGTCAACGATTTGCCTACTGTAAAAAAAATGATGCTTAATGATGAATTCTTGCCGGTTTGCGTTTGGAATCGCCTATTCAGACATGACTGGTTTAAATTTCATAGTTTTCATTTTCAGCCCGGTATACTTGCACAAGATCTTCATTTGGACTTTTTTCTTGCAAAGCATGCTAAAGCCATTGCAATATGTACTGATATAACCTATTTCTATCGCATACATTCGGAAAGTGTGTCCCTGCAAAAAAAAGATCTTCAAATCAAATGTGTGGAATGGATTGTATGCGACTGGATGCACCATCTATCCTTTCAAGGACTATACCTGCAATTAAAACAGATTTTATTCAGAACTCATAGTATGTATATATGTAAATACGACGGGGAAAGTGTACCTCCATCCATCATAAGGTATCCCGCAACACTTTTTACCCTTCTGGGATTTCTATTAAAACATCCGTCAGTACCTCCCGCAAATATACGATGAAACCAACCGCTTCCATAATAATAACGATCTACAAGGCCGAAAAATATATTGATGCTTGTATAAAGTCTGTAATCAATCAGACTTTCCGTAACTTTGAGTTAATCCTGGTCGATGACTGTTCGCCGGATAATTCAATGGACATTGTATGCAACTTATTGAATGACAAACCGGATATTTCCGTTGTTAAACTTCGTACTCCACGTAACTCCGGCGCATCAGTTGCCCGTAATTTGGGGCTGGAGAATGCAAGCGGAGAATATATCCTCTTCGTGGATAGCGATGATTACCTATCCAATGATTGTCTGGAGACACTTCTTAGTATGAGCAATAAATACCCCAAGGCTGACTTTATTCTTGGTAATTATTCTTATGTAGGAAAATATAGTAAACAAGATGGATTGGGTTATCAGGAATCCTGTCTACCTGAATACACCGAAGGTGCGTCGAAATCAAAATCAATTATTCTAAAACATAATTATCTTACCCATATTTTTTGTAATCGTTTATTAAAACGTGATTGGTTGATAAAACATAATTTACATTTCCAGCCCGGAATAGTTTATGAGGACACGCACTTGATATTTTTTCTGGCTAAATATACTCACGCTTTTGCAATATGTGATAAGGCGACCTATTTCTATAATATACGGGATGGAAGCGTCACCAACACTACATCCCCAAGGAACTACAAATCAATGGATTGGATTATCGCCGACCACATGCGGCATATCGACAAAAAAAGGTTGATTTCCCAATTGACGTTTATCCTGCACAACGCCCATCTGTCCTATGTCAGCAGGCTAAAAAAAGACGAACCATTACCGGGATCATTTACCCGTTACTTCAAGACAATTGTAAGGCTATATCACGCCATAAAAACATACAAAGGAACTACTCCTGATTTCATATAAAAACAACAAACTATAAACACACAGATGCAAAAGATTTTACGTTTTGCCGTATGCGCCATCATGGCCGCGGCAGCTTTGTACTCACAGGCCCAGGACAAGCCGCTTTGGGCCGGCAAAAGCGCTGATGCACTCAACAAAGAACGCTCCAACGACAGCTATGAGCTGAAAATGTTCAACACGTACAATGCCGATCACAAGGTTCTCCGTGCCGAACGCTTCAATCCGTTGTTCATGTACGTGCGCGAGAACTACAGCGCGCAGCCCGAGGGCATCACCCTCGACAGCATAGCCACTCCCCGCGGCACCGTCTATACCGTGGGCTACACCGACAAGAACAACGGCTCGCGCCACAGTGTAAAAGCACAGCGCATAGACGAATACTGCACCTTCGATGACTTTGAAAGCAATGATTACGAATGGGATCTTTATCAGCTCTTCGCAATCGGACGCCCCGATGTCGAGCCACAGTTCGACGAGTTTGAAATCAACAACGAATACAACGGCAAAGCTACCGTACTGTCTATCGTCCCCGGTCTGGGGCAGATTTACAAAAATCAGAAGGCCAAAGGTTTCACAATCATGGGTGCCGAGGCCGTGCTGCTCGCCACCGGCATTGCCTTTCAGTGCAAACTTAATGACATGTCGGACGCCCCTGAGTTCGACAGCAAACGCACCAGCTATCGCAACGTTCGCACCATAGCATTCGGAGCCGCTGCCGCACTTTACATCTATAACCTTATCGACGCAGCCGTCAGCAAGGGCCCGCGCCACGTTGTTGTCAAGAAAGCTAAGGGAGAGAGCCTCAGCGTCAGCGCGGTAGCTCTGCCGGGCGGAGCCGCCATGGGATTGCGCTACACCTTCTGAAACGTCGCTGATGAAGTTTCTTCTGGCCTCGACGGTCGCCCTGTCGCTGCGCACGTTTTATGCCGACATGCCACGGAAGCTACGCTCCCTGGGCCACGATGTCGTGGCGCTTGCCTCTCCGGATTCCGACCTTGACGCGCTGGCTGAGGAGACACAAACACGCACACTGCCGGTGGCGATGGCCCGGCGCATCTCCCCGCTGGCCGATCTGCGCGCGCTATGGCGTCTGTGGCGCATCATGCGCCGCGAGCGCCCCGACGTCGTGCACAGCATGACGCCTAAAGCCGGCCTCCTCGTCATGGCTGCCGCACGCATGGCAGGAGTGCCGGTTCGCATCCACACCTTCACAGGACTTGTGTTCCCCACCGCCAGGGGGATGAAACGACGGCTACTCAAACTCACCGACACACTCACCTGCGCATGCGCCACTCACATCATCCCGGAAGGAAAGGGCGTGCGCGCCGACCTCCTGAAGAACGGAATAACCCGAAAGCCGCTGCGCGTCATCGGCTACGGCAACATGCGCGGCATCGACATGCTCCACTATGCGCGCACGCAGGCCATCGAAATGGCAGCTGAAGACATACGACGACGCATAGGAGGCTCTTTCATATTCATATTCGCGGGACGCATCGTAGCCGACAAAGGCATGCGCGAACTGGCCGCTGCATTCAGTAGGCTATACGCCCGGATGCCCGGTGTGCGCCTGCTGATTGTCGGCCGAAGAGAGGATACCATCGACCCTGTCGACAACGAAACTGAGACCATATTAATGAACTGCCAAGCAATACATTGCACCGGTGAACAATCCGACGTGCGGCCATGGATGGTGGCGTCCGACGCTCTCGTATTCCCAAGCTACCGCGAGGGATTCCCCAACGTAGTGCTCGAAGCCGGAGCGATGGGGCTCCCATCCATAGTGACCGACATAAACGGCTCACGCGAAATCATCAGCGACGGCGTGAACGGTTTCGTCGTGCCGCCACACGACGCCGATGCCCTCTACCATGCAATGATGCGCATGGCTACAGACCAGGCAGCGCGCAACCATATGGCTGCCGCAGCACGTCCGCACATCCGGGAGCATTGGGAACAGGAAGAGCTGCGTCGCCGACAGCTTGACTTCTACCGGGAGGCCGCCGGCAACATGATACACCGAAATACGACCAAATAAGCCTTTCAGCCTCTTTTTCACAAGATAAAGACAAAAAAGTATCATCTTTATCTTGAATAAACAGTTCTTATTTGTAAATATTTTTGTAACTTTGCACACAATGTGAGTATTATACTCATCTACACTATATAAACACACATCATTACGAACCCACACGTTCCTAATCTGCCTCTATAATGCGTAAAAAGCTGCTCGACTGGTATCTGTCGCGTAATTGCATGCCATATTGGTGTGTACTGCTATGCGATTGTATCATCGTGCTCCTTTCAGGCTGGCTCGCTTACACTCTTGATCATGGTCCGGCGGCGGTAGCGGCCAATTTCGGTCCTTTGATCCGGACACTGTTGCTCTGCACCGCCTGCTTTTGCATAGGCTTCAGAGTATTCCACACATACAGCGGCATAATACGCAACACCTCCATCTCCGATCTGCTGCGCGTGTCGGCCGCCCTCACGCTCGGCGTATGCATCATCATGCTTCTGCGGGTGTTCGTTCATCTTGACCGCGTGTTTCTGCCCATGCGTCTGCGCGACCTCGTGCTGCTGACCCTTTTGGCGGCAGCCGCCATGTGCGGCATACGCATGCTTGCAAAATGGTTCTACGACTACTATCTGCGGGAGCGCATTCCCGGAGGCGCCTACGGCTTTAGCTCGGGTGCCCTGCTCGATATGGAACTTTCCGAACTGCTTCCGCGCAATCCTATTCTCGTCGACATTCAGGCTATTGCCGGCGCGATGCGTGGCCGCAGACTGATGGTGACCGGTGCCGCAGGAAGCATAGGCAGCGAATTGAGCCGTATGCTGGCCGCTTTCGAACCGGCGGAACTGGTGCTGATCGATCAGGCCGAGACGCCGCTTCACGACCTTCGCGTGCATCTGAAACGCGAATACCCGGCCCTGAACTTCCGCACCATAGTCACCAGCATCTGCCACAGCGGGCGCATGGACGCCATCATGGCGCAAAGCCGTCCCGAAATAATATTCCACGCAGCGGCCTACAAGCATGTGCCCATGATGGAGAACAACCCCGTGGAAAGCGTGCTCAACAACATCGACGGCACCGTAAAGCTCGCTCGCCTGGCTGTGCGCCACAAAGCGCGGAAATTCATCATGATCTCCACCGACAAAGCCGTAAACCCGACCAACGTCATGGGCTGCAGCAAGCGTATATGCGAGATCTACTGTCAGGGACTGGCGCAGACATTGCCCGAAAATTCCACCCAATTCATCACCACACGCTTCGGAAATGTACTGGGCAGCAACGGTTCCGTTATCCCGACATTCCGCGAGCAGATACGCCGCGGCGGTCCGGTCACGGTAACCCATCCCGACGTAATACGCTACTTCATGCTCATACCCGAAGCATGCAGCCTTGTGCTGGAAGCAGCCATTCTGGGACACGGCGGCGAAGTTATGAGCTTCGACATGGGCAAGCCGGTACGCATAGCCGACCTTGCCAAAAACATGATTCGCCTGAGCGGGCGTTCCGATGTAAAGATTGAGTATACCGGCCTGCGTCCGGGCGAAAAGCTATACGAGGAGCTGCTGGCCGACGAAGAAAAAGTCCTACCCACCCGACATCCCAAAATCAAAATAGCGAAGATGCGCCCTGTCGATTTTGAAAAGGCGGAGGCACAGATAAGCCGGTTGATTGAAACCGCAAAAAGCTACGACGAGGACGCCACGCTTATGCTCATGCACAGTATAGTGCCGGAGTATATCTGCCGCGACAACTTTCAGCAACAGTCCTCTACCCGTCAATGAATAACAAAACAATCAATACACATACGATGCATTTCCACAAATTCTACAGAAGGCTCTTTGCCGCCGCGGTCACAGCCGCGGTGTGGCTCGCGCCTGCGGAATCGGCAGCTCAGAAATACAACAATATTGATGATGCCCTCGCCGACACCACCTACACCGAAGTATACCGTGGCACACACCAGTACGTGGCTCCGACGGTCACGGAAGTTGTACGCGACAGCGTCTTCGACCCTACCCGCGTGGTAACAAACAAATTCAGCAAGAACTGGTTCGTATTCGCAACAGGCGGCGCACACACCTTCATCGGTGACTATATGGGCTGCGGCAAATTCAGCGGCACGCTGTCGCCCGACTGGAGCGTAGGTATAGGCAAATGGTTTACTCCCGGCGTAGGTCTGAAAGTGGAATTCATCAAATCCGATTCCAAAGGCTACACCGAATACCTTACCGGCCACTACGGCTATGGCGACATCCTCTTCCGCGCCGACGGCACGCCCTACCGCAAGATGAAGACACGCTGGTGGGATATCAGCCTCGACGTCATCCTCAACCTCACGCGCCTCTACCACGGCTATGAAGGATACGGAAGCCGCAAGGCCATGAACCAGTTCCTGCTCAACCTGGGCATAGGCGGCGTGCACCACCTCGGTTACGGCAAAAGCCACGGCTCCGACAACGAGCTCAGCTTCCACGCCGAACTGCAATACAGCCGATTCTTCACCCCTGCAAAACGATTCAGCCTTGATTTCAAGGTACGCGGACTGTTCTACCAGACCAACTTCGACCTCGAATACGGTCAGGCCAACCACGCTGCATCAAAATTCGACGCCAACGTGGGCGTAGACGTAGGCTTCACATGGTATCTCGGCAAGAAACGCGCACACGGCTGGGGACACGGCACCACCAAGCTCTACCAGCGCGACTACCGCGAGGAGAAAGTGGTGGTGGTGCGTGAGCGCGATGCCGAAGCCAAGCCCGTGCAGTACAAGACTCTCTCTTTCTATGTTTTCTACCCCAACAACTACTCGGGACGTAACGACGCGCCTCAGATTGCCGACGCGCCTGTCAACGCACTCGACTATCTTGCCGGCGGCATCTACACGCAGAAACGCTTCCGCAGCAGCAGCGACGCCGAGGGACGCATCGGCGCAGGCATAAGCACCAACTCCCTGCCCTACGACGACGTGAAGACCGAAGTCGCCAGCAAGGATTTTGAAGTAACCGACGTACCCCGCGGCTACGAGATGAGCACGACCGAGCCGATGAGCCTCAGCCTCAAGCCGGCCGACATGACTCACTTCGCTCTCGAATCCGGCTACTACTACGCACCCATCTGGGACGGCAAGCACCAGTGGCACTACCGCATCGACGACGCCACCAAGGGTCAGCAGCTCATCAGCGACGCCAACTACAAGGAAACCAACACCTTCGGCCTCAACGCCCACGCAGGTCTACCCATCGTCATAGAGCGTATGGAGAGCAAGGACGGCAAACCGGTCAACAACGACGAGATTGTCAGCTTCGCCGACGTCTATGCCGCCCTCAACGGCAACACCGGCTACATTAAACAGTACACCGACGCAGCCACCGTGGCCCGAATCAAGGACATCCTCGACAACGGCACGATAGCTCTCATCCAGTTCGAAGGTCTCGCCACCAGTCAGGACAACTATACCGGAGAGAACGCCGAGCAGATAGGCAAGGACCGCAACAACGCCCTCAGCGAAAACCGTGCCCGCACCGTGCTCACATGGCTCCAGAAGCACCCGAACATGGCCGAGGTTCATCACCTCACGTCCAACGAGCCTTTCTTCGCCAACGGTATCAAGCCTGTCAACGATCCCTCCACCCGAGGTCTTGACGCCAAGCTGGGCCGCAGCGTGAAAGTCAAGATTCACTACCTCATCCCCGAGAACAACAAGTAAATGCATCCTTACGGCAGCCGGAGCATCAAGCAAATGCTCCGGCTGTCGTTTACATATATCTAATATAATGGGTATACTATCAAAAATCCCCACACCGGGAGCTCTGCTGCACGCTGCATTTAAGCATGCGACATTCCTTCCGGATTCCTGGTATGTCAGACATGAATTCAAAAGGACATTAGGCAAGAGACTCAACATCAAAAATCCCCAAAGCTTTAACGATAAAATCACCTGGATAAAACTTTATGAGCGCAATCCGCTTATGAAGGTCTTTGCCGACAAATATGCAGTCAAGCAACACGTAGCCAAGATCCTTGGAAACGACTACGTTATTCCCCTTTACGGTGCCTGGGATAGTTTCGATGAGATAGATTTCGATACACTGCCGAACCAGTTTGTACTCAAGGCCACAAACGCAGGCGCCTGCACAGGAGTAGTGATTTGCACAGATAAAGAGACATTCGACCGCGACGCCGCACGCATCAGGCTAAACAAGGCGCTCAAGGAAGACCTGTACATTTTAGGCCGTGAATGGGCATATAAAGGAATGCATAAACGAATCATAGCGGAAATGTTCGTTCAGGACAACCATGGCGACCTAAAAGACTACAAACTATTCTGTTGCAACGGCGAGCCAAAATTCATGAGCATTGACTACAACCGTAGCTCTGACCACCGTTCCATTTATCTTGACATGAACTGGAACCGTCTGCCCTTCGACGATCCGGGCATCAAAGCTCCCGAAGGCCACGTAGAGCAAAAACCAGAGGGCTTTGACAGTATGCTGGAAATAGCCCGCATGTTCGCAAAAGATTTCACCTTCCTGCGTGTTGATTTCTACAATGCCGACGGGCACATCTATATCGGCGAACTCACTTGTTATCATGGAGCAGGAAGTTATCTCTTCGACCCGCCAAGCGCGGATCTCATTCTCGGCTCCTATCTTCAGCTACCCAAGAAAGGCATCTGAAGCATTTTGCCGCAGAATCACCATGTCAAACACGATTTGAGAAGTGGAAAGTTGCGCATTCCATACATTTTTTGTAGCTTTGCCGAGCAATTGAACAAACCAATCTTATGTCTGAAAAACATCAGGTAAAAACGCTGGAAAAAGTGGTCGTACGCTTCTCCGGCGACTCCGGCGACGGCATGCAGCTGGCCGGCAATATATTCACCAACGTATCGGCCGCAATGGGTTGCCGAGTATCTACTTTCCCCGACTACCCGGCCGAAATACGCGCCCCGCAGGGTTCCCTCAGCGGCGTCAGCGGCTTTCAGGTAAGCGTTGGCGCCGGCGTACACACTCCGGGCGACAAATGCGACGTGCTCGTGGCAATGAACGCCGCCGCACTGAAACAGAACATCCGCTTCCTCCGTCCCGGCGGCACAATCATCGTCGATATAGACGCATTCCGTCCAGCCGACCTCCAGAAAGCCCTCTACAAGACCGAAGACCCCTTCGCTGAACTCGGTATCGATGAAAAATATCTGCTTCAGGTGCCCGTAACACAGCTTACACGCGAAGCACTGAAAGACAGCGGACTCGACAACAAGAGCATGCTCAAGTGCCGCAACATCTTCGCCCTCGGACTTGTGTGCTGGCTCTTCGACCGTCCTCTCGCCGAAGCAGAGAACCATCTTGCCGGCAAATTCGCCAAAAAGCCGCAGATATTCGAGGCAAACAAGCTCGTACTCCGGGCAGGATTCGACTACGGCCACAACGTGCATGCATCCGTCCCCACATATCGCATAGAGACCGAGGACCAGCGTCCCGGCCTGTACACCGACATCAACGGCAACACAGCCACAGCCTGGGGACTGATCATGGCCTCGGAGAAAAGCGGTCTGCCCCTGTTCCTCGGCAGCTACCCCATCACACCGGCCACCGACATTCTCCATGAACTTGCCAAGCGCAAAGACCTCGGAGTAAAAGCCGTGCAGATGGAAGACGAGATTGCAGGCGTTTGCTCCGCCATCGGAGCCAGCTTCGCCGGCAACCTGGCCGTCACCAGCACCTCCGGCCCGGGCCTCGCGCTCAAGAGCGAAGGCATCGGACTTGCCGTAATGGCCGAATTGCCTCTGGTAGTCATCGACGTACAGCGCGGCGGACCCTCCACAGGTCTACCCACAAAGACAGAGCAGACCGACCTTATGCAGGCCCTTTACGGCCGCAACGGCGAGAGCCCCGTGGCTGTTGTCGCCCCCTCCACTCCCACCGACTGCTTCGACATGGCTTTCGAAGCATGCCGCATAGCCGTGGAACACATGACCCCCGTCATTCTGCTGAGCGACGCTTTCATAGGCAACGGAGCCTCGGCCTGGCGTGTCCCCGAACTTGACGAATATCCCGAAATACACCCTCATCGCGTACCCGAGAACATTCGGCTCGCCGGCAATTGGCAACCGTACGTGCGTGACGAAGAGACCCTCGCACGCTATTGGGCCGTGCCGGGCACCGAGGGCCTGGCTCACCGCATAGGAGGCCTCGAAAAAGACTGCGCTACGGGCGCCATATCCACCGACCCCGCCAACCACGAGAAAATGGTGCGCCTGCGTCACGAGAAGATACAGCGCATAGCACACGATATTCCCGAACTCGAAGTCCTCTGCGACAAGGATGCCGATACGCTGCTCGTAGGCTGGGGCGGCACATGCGGCCATCTGCATTCCGCAGCCGAAGAGCTCTGCGCTCAGGGCATCCCCACCGCATTCGCCCACTTCCGCTACATCAATCCTCTGCCGGCCAACACCGCCGAAGTGCTCCGCCGCTACAAACACGTAATCGTGGCCGAACTCAACACGGGCATGATGGCCGACTGGCTCCAGTGCCACGTACCGGGCATCGACATCCGCCGCATCAACAAAGTGCAGGGACAACCATTCCTCGTCAGCGAGCTCGTGGAAGGAGTAAAAAACATCATAAACCAGTAACGTCATGGAAGAAACACAATATACAGCCGCCGACTATAAAAACGGACAGAGCGTGCGCTGGTGCCCCGGCTGCGGCGACCACGCCATCCTCAACACTCTCCACAAGGCTATGGCAACCTTGGGCGTGCCCCCGCACCGCACCGCCGTCATTTCCGGCATCGGTTGCTCCTCGCGTCTGCCCTACTACATGGCCACCTACGGATTCCACACCATCCACGGCCGTGCGGCCGCCATCGCCACAGGCTTCAAGATCGCCAATCCGGAGATGACCGTATGGCAGATTTCCGGCGACGGCGACGGACTCGCTATCGGCGGCAACCACTTCATCCATGCCGTACGACGCAACATCGACATAAACATACTGCTGTTCAACAACAAGATCTACGGCCTCACCAAAGGTCAGTACTCTCCCACCAGCCCGCGAGGCTTCGTCAGCAAATCATCTCCCTACGGCACCGTCGAGGACCCCTTCATTCCGGCCGAGCTATGTTTCGGCGCCCGCGGCACATTCTTCGCCCGCAGCATCGACGTCGAGCTGGCCACATCGCAGGAAGTCCTCGTCGCCGCCGCGCGCCATAAAGGCACTTCCGTAGTTGAGATACTCCAGAACTGCATGATCTTCAACAACGGCATCCACGCTTCCGTCACCGACCGCGAGCACCGCGCCGAGCGCACAATCCATCTGCGCCACGGCGAGAAGATGCTCTTCGGAGCCAACGGCGAGCGCGGACTCGTGCAGGACGGATTCCTTCTCAAGGCCGTCACAATCGGTCAGGACGGATACACGCTCGACGATGTGCTCGTGCACGACGCCCATACCCCGTCCAATTTCCTGCACCAGCAGCTGGCGATGATGGACGGCACCGAACTGCCTTTGGCCGTTGGCGTCATCCGCGACGTCGAGGCTCCCGTATACAACGACACCCTCGACGAACAGGTAGCCGAAGTGCGTTCGCGCAAAAACTACGGCTCGCTACGCGACATGATCCTCGCCGGCAGCACCTGGCAGGTGAAATAAGTCTGAGGTATTAAGTATTAAGTATCAAAAAATCCGCAATCTCGCTGAGAGACTGCGGATTTTTTATTCGTTCCGGGACGCTTACTTCACGGCCTCGTTGAGCTCGCTGCCTGCCTTGAATTTGACAGTCTTGCGGGCGGCGATGGTGATGGTCTCTTTAGTGCGGGGGTTGATGCCCGTGCGCTCGCCCTTCTCGTTTACAGAGAAAGTGCCGAAGCCGATGAGGGCTACTTTGTCGTTGGCAGCGAGGGCCTCGGAGATAGCGGCTACGGTTGCGTCAAGCGCAGCCTTTGCATCAGCCTTGGTCAGATTGGCCTTCTCGGCGATGGCATTGATGAGCTCAGTCTTGTTCATAAAAATAACTTATAATAGGTTGGTTTGTTTATTATGCTGCAAATATAGCCATAAAATTGAAACTGCAATAAAAAAATGCTTAAAAAATGCAGTAATATGTTGTTTTTCTTCTTTTACAGGTGTTTTCAAGTTTCATTTAGGCTATTTTTTGTAATTTTGCAGCAGCAAGAATACATTCATACATCCACTCCCGGGGCCTCCCCGATGGAAATACCTGTTCTATGAATTTTTTATCCGATTTTTTCAAGCGGCTTCCGCCTGTCACCAAAAACATAGCCGGCCTGTGCTTCTTCGTATGGGTACTCATGGCTCTTATTCCCGGAATTGACCGTGCGCTCACGCGCTACTGCGCCATGTACTACTTCTCGTCGCCGGGCTATCAGCCGTTTCAGCTGGTGACATATATGTTCCTGCACGGTGGCTTCACCCATCTGTTCTTCAACATGTTCGCCCTGCTGATGTTCGGCGGCATCATCGAGCGCGCCCTGGGTTCGCAGCGTTTCCTCCTATACTATATGGCCTGCGGCATAGGAGCCGGACTCATTCAGGAAGGCGTGAGCGCCATCTTCGTCAGCCGCTACGAAGCAATGCTTCCACCCATGGCCGCGCAGCAGGTCATCGAGCAGGGCTGGAATCTCTTCCAGAACGGTATGACGTTCTCCGACCCTACGGCCGCCACGCTTAACGCGCTGGTAAATACGCCTCTTGTGGGAGCATCCGGTGCCATCTACGGCGTACTGCTCGCTTTCGGAATGCTTTTCCCCAACCAGCCGGTCTACATCTGGTTCATCCCCATTCCCATCAAGGCCAAATGGCTCGTGGTGGGTTACGGCGTACTTGAGCTGGCCTACGGTCTCGGCGGCGTAGCCGACAATGTAGCACACTTCGCCCACCTCGGAGGAATGCTCATCGGTCTCGTCATGATTCTGTACTGGAAAAAGAAAGGCACCTTCAATGGGCACTGGTTCTTTTAAAGCCATATCCGGCAACGTGCTTTACGCCGTCATGACCGCCTGTGCGCTCGTCACCGTCGCCGGGCTTGCCACGTCGGCGGCCGGTATAGGCGACTCATGGATGGCAGCGCTTGTGCTCCACTCGCAGGCATCGGAACTTGCCGCCCTGCCCTGGACTCCTCTGACCTATGCCTTTGTCCACTCCGACCTCATGCACCTGCTGCTCAACATGCTGTGGCTCTATGCCTTCGGCCGCATCATGCTGGGCTACGCCACGCAGCGCCGTCTGGCCGCTGTGCTCGCCGGAGGAGCCCTATGCGGTGCGGTGTGCTTTCTTTCCGTCTATACGCTGTGTCCCGGACTCGGACCGGCATCGCTGCTGGGCTCTTCAGCCGCCGTGCTGGCCGTAGCCACTGCCACGGCTGTCGACGTCCCCGACCTGCCGCTGCGCATGTGGGTGCTCGGCGAAGTCAGACTCAAATGGATAGTCACGGCGCTGGTGGCCCTGTTCTGCATCGGGCTCACAGGCAGCGCAGCATCCACCGCCGCACATGCCGGAGGCGCCGCATTCGGCATCCTCGCCGGGCTGGCGCGCCGCCGACACCGCACACAACTCTCTGCCGAAGCCATGCACTCCGAACTGGACACCCTGCTGCATAAAGTCAGGACATCCGGCTACGAAGCGCTTTCAGCGCGCGACAGACACCGCCTGTTTGAATTATCCTACAAGACAAAAAGATGAACAGAGCCATACGCAACACACTCAACACATGCGTCCTGGCACTGAACGTCCTGCTCGGTGCCGCACTCTTGGTCACGGCCTATTCCGGGTACGTCAATCCGCTGGAACGCCCACTCATGGGAGTTCTGCCGCTGACATTCCCCGGATGGCTCGCCGCGACGGCCATTATGCTCGTCGCCGACCTCATCTGGTGGCGCAAGACGTCGCTCATAGCCATCGGCTGCATACTGGCAGCATGGCCTATGGTATGGAACACATGCCCGTTCAACATATCCTCAGGAATTCCACGCGGCACGTCGCCTGACCGGGTCTTCACCGTCATGAGCTACAATGTGTGCCAGATGAAGAACTTCCGTGGCGGATACCCCGGCGGCGTCAATCCCACCGTAAGCTATATCCTCAGCCAGGACGCCGATATTGTGTGCCTGCAGGAAATGAACTATTTCGAACCGGTAGAGCAGTTCCACTTCACGCAGGCGCAGCTTGACAGTCTCCAGAGCAAGTACCCTTACATCATGCTCGGGGCTCACGGCGTAGTCACCCTCTCGCGCTATCCCCTGCGAAACATTCATCTCGACATCAACTCGCGCCGGCGCGGCGGCTGGTGCGACATGGGAGCATGGGAAGTGGATGTGGAAGGCCGCAGACTGGCCCTGTTCAGTCTGCATCTGCAATCCTTCAGTTTTACAAAAGAAGATAAGGCGGAATACCTTAGTCTCACTCGCCTTGAGAAGAAAGAAAATCTCGGCGAACTGCGCGGTTCCCTGATCGGAAAACTGGAGACAGCCGCTGTACACCGTGCCGACCAGGCACAGATGCTCAGCCGCTACATCGAGTACTACGGCGGCGAGAATGTCATCGTATGCGGCGATTTCAACGACGTGCCTGGCTGCTACACGCTGCACTGCCTGGCCGACTGCGGCATGAAGGAAGTCTGGCCCGAAGTGGCTTTCGGTCCCACCTACACCTACTTCGACAACCGATTCTACTTCCGCATAGACCATATGCTGTGGCGCGGACGCCTGCGTCCGGCCGGCATACGCCGCGGCAATGTCCGCTACAGCGACCACGCACCGCTTATAGCCACATTCATATGGGACGAAGACAGCAAAACCGAAAATAAACGATAAATATCACAATATGAAACACAGTTTAAGCATCACCCTGCTCGCCGCCGCGGCCATGACCGTTGCCACGGGCTGCCACAAAGAGAAAATGCACGAGAATCCATTCCTCGCGGAATACACCACCGAATACGGCATTCCGCCATTCGACCAGATCACCTACGACGACTATCTGCCCGCACTCAAGGCCGGCATCGAACAGCAGAACGAGGAGATCAAGGCCATCACCGATAACGACTCCACGCCCACGTTCGACAACACCATCCTGGCCCTCGAACACAGCGGTGCCATACTCGACCGCGTCCTCCCCGTGTTCTACGCCCTGGAGGAGAGCAACAGCTCCGACGAGATGGTGGAGATTGGCGAGCAGTTCCATCAGCTCTATCAGGCCCATGCCGACGAGCTCATGATGAACGACGCCCTCTTCGGCCGCGTCAAGCATCTGTATGACAACCGCGACAGCCTCGGTCTCGCACCCGACCAGCGCCTGCTCGTGGAAAAGACCTATAAGGATTTCGTCCGCAACGGCGCCCTGCTCAGCGATGCCGATAAGGAGAAGCTCAAGGCCGTAAACGCCGAGCTCACCGACCTCTACAACGCATTCAACAAGAATCTGCTCAAGGCCACCAACGCCTTCGCCGTCGTCATAGACAATAAGGAAGACCTCGCCGGTCTGCCCGCCGGCACCGTGGCCGTCGCAGCCGAGGAAGCCGCCTCCCGCGGCATGGAAGGCAAGTGGGTATTCACCCTCCATGCTCCCAGCCGTCTGCCGGTGCTTCAGTTCGCTCAGAACCGCGACCTGCGCCGCCGCATCTATGAAGGCTACACCACACAGGCCACCGAAGGCGAGAACAACAACCTGCCCGTCATCAACAAGATTCTCAAGGCCCGTGCTCAGAAAGCCGCCCTACTCGGCTTCAAGGACTTCGGATCCTACATGACCGACAACGTGATGGCCGGCACCACTCAGGCTGCCGAGGACCTGCTCATGCAGATCTGGAAACCCGCCGTTGCCAAGGTGAAGGAAGAAGTAGCAGAAATGCAGGCCATCGTCGACGCCGAGGGTGGCGACTTCAAGATTCAGCCCTACGACTATTACTACTATGCCGAGAAAGTACGCCAGAAGAAGTACGACTTCGACGAGTCGCAGGTCAGCGCCTACTTCCCCGTCGACAGCGTGCGCCTCGGCATCTTCGGCATGGCCGAGCGTCTCTATGGCGTGAAGTTCACCGAGATGAAGGACGCTCCCAAATACTACGACGAGGTCAACGTCTACGACGTCACCGACGCCGCCACCGGCGAGCACGTGGCCGTGTTCATGACCGACTACTTCACCCGTCCCAGCAAGCGCCAGGGAGCATGGATGAGCGAATTCAAAGGCTCATGGACCAACGAGGACGGCACTTCCTCGCGCCCCGTCATCTTCAACGTCGGCAACTTCACGCGTCCCACAGCCGACATGCCCTCGCTGCTGACCCTCGACGAGGTCGAGACCATGTTCCACGAGTTCGGCCACGGACTCCACGGCATGCTCACCCGCGCACGCTACAAATCGCAGGCCGGCACCAACGTCGACCGCGACTTCGTCGAACTCCCCTCGCAGATCCACGAGCACTGGGCCATGGAGCCTGAAGTGCTCCGCACCTACGCCCACCACTACAAGACCGGCGAAGTGATTCCCGACGAACTTATCGCCAAACTTCAGGCCGCAGCCACCCACAACCAGGGCTTCGCCACCGCCGAGCTGGCCGGTGCCGCGCTCCTCGACCTGCAGTTCGGCAAGCTCAACCCCGAGGGCGACATCGACGTGCTCGCCTTCGAGAAGAAGGTAGCCGACGAACTCGGCATGCCCGCCGAGCTCACCTTCCGTTATCGTTCGCCCTACTTCAAGCACATCTTCGGCAGCGACGGCTACGCCTCCGGCTACTACACCTACCTCTGGGCCGAGGTACTCGACACCGACGGCTTCGAGCTGTTCAAGGAAAAAGGCATCTTCGATCCCGAAACCGCAAAATCCTTCAAGGAGAACATCCTGGAGATGGGCGGCAGCGCCGACCCCATGGACCTCTACGTACGCTTCCGCGGCCATAAACCCGGCGTAGAAGCCCTCCTCCGCAACCGCGGCCTCGCCGACTAAACCACACCCTCACCCGATACAAGCCACCCCGCCGGCACAATCCGGCGGGGTGGCTTGTATCTCCTAAGACATTCAGGCGATTACCCGCCGTATGGCGGGTAAAATATGGTTAGCTCCGGGTTAAGGCGCGCAGCGCCGTACCCGGGGTTGTATCGTCCCGACGCATCAACCCGCCGGATGGCGGGTTGCACAACGTCCGGGTTTATTGTCAGATTTTCAAAATGTTTCGTGACCACCAGAGGTCGTACAACCCGCCATCCGGCGGGTTGATGCCCTTTACTGAACCTACCGCGGATACGGCGCTGTGCGCCTAAATCCGCGGCTAACCGGATTTTACCCGCCATTCAGCGGGTAATTACCGATAAATAGGGCTTGTATGGAGGTGAACATCTAATATATCGTATCTTACAATCTTTTATCGGACAGTAATATAAGAATTTACAAATCCGCCCAAATGACGGTTCATCAATCTATGTTATTACTCCGGGAATTTTCAAGCCAAACTCTCAAATCGTCCGGTAGCAGAGCAATATCTTCGATTGTGAGATAGCCCTCTTGTAACAGGTACCTAATACCAATTACAAGCTTGGAATTGCTATATAAGTCCTCCATTTGCATCGCCTCTTTATAAAACTTCCGGGCTTTGTCGGTAATCATCATTGATCGGTCGAACTCATTGCCGCAGTCTGAATCAAAAGGCTTGTCAAGCAGTTGTCGCATCTCGTTCTGCCATTCGGCATGCCGTCTTAGAATTCCTACCTTGAGCAATTCTTTTACCTGTCTTTTCTCACTTTTTGTCAGTTCTCTCATTGCTTTATAATTCTATATATTTTCCTCGGCAGTAATGCTATCCATACTTTTGCATTATTCTATCCGTAGAACAATGCAAAATTACATACAATTTGCCTAACTTGTAAATTTTCACCATATAAACTGAAAATGCGATAACAAGCAAAGAGAATAGACTTGTCAACTGTATTCGTTCGACATACTCAGTCGTCGCTGTAGTGGCGAAGCACGCGGCGGTAGGAGGTGAAGATTTTGCTCTTGCTGACGAAGCCCACATACACGCCGTCGCGCACCACGGGCAGATTCCAGGCGCCGGTATCGTCGAATATCTTCATCACCTTGTCCATGCTCATGCCCTCCTCAATGCGGGCAGGAGGCACCGACATAAATTTGCGCACGAACATCTTGCGGTAGAGGTCGGGACGGAACATGATGTTGCGTATCTCGTCGAGCACAACCACACCTTTCAGCTTACCGGCCTCGTCCACCACCGGGAAGAGGTTACGGCTGCTGCGCGCTATGGTGTCGACCATGTCCTTAAGCGACATATCGGGATGCACCGGCAGGAAATCGGTCTCTATCACATTGTCTATCTTGAGCATCGTCAGCACGGTCTTGTCCTTGTGGTGAGTCATAAGTTCGCCTCGTTTTGCAAGACGCATGGTGTATATGCTGTACGGCTCGAATACCTTGATGGTGCCGTAGGCTATGGTGCTGACTATCAGCAGCGGCAGAAACAGGTCGTAGCCGCCGGTGAGTTCAGCGGTAAGGAAGATGCCCATCAGCGGGGCATGCATCACGCCACTCATCACGCCCGCCATACCTATCAACGCGAAGTTCTTGGTACTCAGCACCGTATCAAATCCCATCATATTCGCCACAAACGCGAAAAGGAAGCCCGTCATGCAGCCCACATATAGCGACGGCGCGAAAGTGCCGCCCACGCCTCCGGCGCCGTTGGTGGCTGAGGTGGCAAAACTTTTTGCAAGGATTATCACGCCGATAAACAGCACTATGAACCATGTGCGCGAGCCCTCGCCGTAGAACAGCGAACCGTCCACTATGCTTGAAGGGTCGCCGTTGAGCAGACTGTTTATCGAGCCGTAGCCCTCGCCGTACAGCGGCGGCAGCAGGAACACGAGCGTCGACAGTATCAGGCAGCCTATGGCCGTGCGGATCCACGGATTGCGGAAGCGGCCGAAGAAATTCTCCATCATGTTCATGGCGCGCGTGAAGTACAGCGACACAAGACCACACACCAGGCCGAGCACTATGGCAAACGGAATCTTCGACATGTAGAAGTCATCGCTCTGCACGAAGAAGAACTCGAAGTCATAGCCCGTATAGGCGTAGGCAATGGTGGCCGAGGTGATGGAGGCTATGAGCAGAGGCATTACGCTTACTGTGGTGAGGTCGAGCATCAGCACTTCCAGCGTGAACAGCATGCCGGCTATGGGAGCCTTGAATATTCCGGCTATGCCCGCAGCAGCACCACAGCCCACGAGTATCATCAGGATTCGTGGCGACAGGCGGAACATCTGCCCGAGATTCGAACCTATGGCCGCGCCTGTATACACGATAGGACCCTCGGCACCGACCGAACCGCCGAAGCCGATGGTGACACTCGACGCCAGCACCGATGTGTATATGTTGTGCCGTTTCAGTCGGCTCTTGTTCTGCGATATGGCATATAGCACGCGCGTGACGCCGTGCGAGATGTTGTCCTTCACTATGTAACGCACGTAGCAAGCCACGAGCACGACGCCCACCGACGGCAGCAGGATGTACAGATAGTTGCCCTGCGCCACATTGATGTGGGTCGTGAGCACACCGCTGATGGTATGGATAAGCCATTTCAGCACCATAGCCGCCAGACCGGCGAATACGCCCACAAACAGAGCGAGCACCAGCACGAAATTCTTCTCCTTCACGTGGCGTTCGCGCCACAGTATGAAACGCATCAGCGCGGCATGCAGGCTGCGCCGGCCGGCCGACGCCTCGGCATCGCTACAGCTTTCGGCACCGAGCTCCTCGTCGTCATCACTGAGGCCGTACACTCCGTCGACGGTATCTGTATTGTTGTCTGACATATTTCTTTTTAAGCTTGTATCACAGGCCTTTGCCCGTAAAGATAGTATTGATGGTATGGAGCATTATGCGCAGGTCTACGCCCAGCGACACATTCTCTATATACAGCAGATCGTAGGGCAGACGCTCAAGCATCTCATCCACATTCCTGGCATAACCGTAGCGCACCATGCCCCATGAAGAAAGTCCCGGACGCACAAGGTGCGTGAGACCCACATAAGGCGCGCGCTCGGCTATCCGTTTCAGGTAATACTCGCGCTCGGGGCGAGGTCCCACCAGGCTCATATCGCCAACGAGCACATTCCAGAACTGCGGCAGTTCGTCCAGCCTGTACTTGCGCAGAAACGCGCCAACGTGAGTGATACGCGTGTCCGACTCGCTGCTGAGCTGCGGTCCGTCGCTCTCGGCATCGGGACGCATGGTACGGAACTTTATGATGTTGAAAGGACGCCGCCTGTACCCTATCCTCTCCTGAAAGTACAGCACGGGGCCGCGCGAGTCGCACTTCACGGCCACAGCTATGGCCGCAAGCACCGGCGCGAGCAGCACAAGGGCGAAAGCCGACACCACTATGTCGCCGAGACGTTTAAGGTTTGCGGTAGCCGGAGACAGACCGGCGGTTATATTCAGCAACGGCTCGTGCGACACGGAACTTATGTGTGTGCGCATCGTCAGCATGTCGTAGATGTCGGGCATCATGTACACGGAGCAATCCAGCATAAGAAAGCGGCCCAGCAGTTCGGCCGTGCGCTGGCCGTCAGCCTTATCGCATGCCAGAATGACGACGCCGATGCGGCCGGCGCGAACGTCATCCTCGGCGCGGGCTATCGCCTCGGCATCCTCATGGTCGATAACGTCACGGATGTCGAACTCGGCAGGCACGTCAGCCCTGCGTCCGCGCCATGCGCCTATCACCACGGCCGGCTGCCGCAGCCGGCCCGACTTCAGCATCCGTTTGCCATGAGATGTCAGCACATAACGGCAGGCATATACGGGCAGAGCAAGCAGCAGCCACAATATACCCAGCAGCTGATAGTTGAGCAATCGTTCCGGGATGTTGTCGTTGATGAGTACGGCAAAGAATATCAGCAGGGCCGAAAGAGCCGACACGCCGAACGTGTTGAGAACATCGTCGACACGCGATTTGGCATACGGATGGTTATAATAGCCCGATACGGCGTACAGACCCACCACAAGCAGCGGTATCACGCATTGCCCGGCGAGCACAGGCGTGGAGAGCAGGAAGTCGCCGAAGCTGCCGGTCCATGTGTTTGGCAGCGAGTTGAAACGCACCACATTGAAGAGCAGCCACCCCAGGTTCAGCATCAGATAGTCGCCGACGAGGTAGCACAGCCGTTGTCGTTGTAGCTTTGCGTGACTCATTCTCTCATTTTCGCAGGATTTTGAACACGCCGCCGTCGCTCAGCTTTATCACGGCGGACGGACGCCCGGCAGCCGGAGGCGCATCGCACGGACTCACTACGGCGTCCACCTGTTCAAGTATCTCTGGCGACACTTCCTCAAGAGTGCGGGGCGCCGGCATGCCGCTGATATTGGCCGATGTCGACACCAACGGCTTGTGCCATCGGCGAAACAGAGGCAGGTTGACGATGCGCACACCTGCCGAACCGTCCTCGGCCAGCAGTTCGGGCGCAAGTCCGTGAGGATGGTCATAAACTATCGTCAGAGGGTCGGTTGCCGCATCAAGCAGCTGATAGCCCACATCGGGTATATCGTCGACCCAGCGCTCCAACATCCCGACGCTGCTCACCAGTGTTATCAGCGCTTTGGCCTCGGCGCGCCGCTTGATGGCGAATATCCGGCGCACGGCGGCGCTGTTGGTGGCGTCGCAGCCTATGCCCCACACGGTCTCGGTGGGATATGCTATCACGCCTCCCTCCTCAAGCACGGCGGCGGCCTGACTGCTGGTTATTATCCTGTCGGTCTGCTTCAGTGTCATATTCGGTCGTTTTTAATCTTGCCCTCCAGCATCTTGCGGTCGTTGCGGTACTCGCGGCTGCCCAGATAGGCCTCTATGCTCTCGGCATGGCGCAACCCGTGCAGGTCGGTACCTACGAAGTCAATCAGATCATGCCCCATCAGCCATTCGGCCATACGTCGTTCCTCCTTGCCGTAGAAGCCGGAGAGACTGAGCAGATTCACCTGAAACTGCACACCGCTGTCGTGGATGGCCCGGTAGCGTTCGGGATGACTATAATAATATGTGTAACGTTCAGGATGCACCAGTATGGGCCTGAAGCCCTCCACCTGAAGTCCGAACAGCAGCTCGTCCAGACCCAGAGGCTCCTGCACGAACGGATTCTCAACCAACAGCCTGTCGCCGGGCAGCGTCAGCAGCATCTTCGCTACCCTCTGCTCGTCGAAGAGGTCGTCGAGCCGGTACTCCGCGCTGTTGCCGGGGCGTATGTCCGAACCGGCGGCGGCAAGAGCCGCATGCAGCGCCTCGCGCGCGGCGGCTATGGTGGCCGGAGTGTTCTCAAAGCTGCCGCGCGTCACATGCGGCGATGCGAAGATACGTTTCAGTCCCCACCCGGCCATGCGTTCCGTCAGCTCTACCGAGCGCTCCACCGACGGCGAGCCGTCGTCTATGCCCGGGAATATGTGGCAGTGGATGTCCGTGGCGAACCACAGGAGCTCTGTCTGCTTGCTCTTATTGAAGAAATTGAACATGGCTGTCAGAACTTGAAGCTTGCACCGACAAGGCCGTGAATACCCTGCTCGGGCACGCCTGGAAGGGCCAGGCATTTGCGGCCCAGCAGATTCTCGCCGCGGGCGAAGACGCTGATGGCGGGTGTGATGTCGTATCGGGCGCCGAACATCAGGTCGCTCTTGCAGCCGAGCGAGAGCAGCGATGCAGTGCCGTCGGGCGCATAAGCGTAGGCGGCGCGGCTCTGCCGGAATTCATAACCTGCGGTCAGCTCCAGCGCCTTGATGGGACGCACCGTGGCGTCGGCCTTGACAACGAGTTTGGCTCGGTCGCGCCACAGGTAGTAGCCGGAGCCTTCCTTCTGCGGAGCCATCTCCACGGAAGCGCGGACGTCCACCATGCTGCGCCAGGCATAGCTGAGGCGGAGGCCGGCATGCGCGCCCTTAAGGTCAACAGGACGCATCACGGTCAGCTCCGTACCCGTGCCTACGGCCGTGAGCGTCGGCATCAGCCAGTCGTTGGCCCTGGCCCAGCCGCCGAACACCTCGGCGCTGAATCCCGACCACGGACCGAGATTGAAGCCGCCCTCCACGTTCAGCGGCATGTGCGAGCGCTCGTACTGCCAGCCCACGGGGAAGAACGGCGAGTAGGCATAGAGCGAACGCTGTGTGTTCAGCACTTCTCCGCCGGTGGCGCGCACGTACACGGTAGCAGCGTCGGCGCTGTAGGTCAGCGTCACGTCGGGAGCGATGTGGAATTTCTTGCCCGTGCCTCCGGTGCTGATGTCTACACGTGCGCCAAGCCGCAGGTCCACGCCGCGGCCGCGGCCAAAGGCGTAGTACGGCGTCAGCGACACCACGCCGAGCGTACTGCCCTCTGCCGACACCACATCAAGGTGTCCGGGATTGTCAGCATTGGTGGCGAGCGTCGACGCGTCGGGACGTGACAGGAAGTCGGCTTTCACCTCCAGGCCGGCTCTTCCCCGGTCATTGCCGGTGCGGAAAGTCAGACCGGCAGTCGCACCGAAAAGTATTTCAGCGCCGTCGGTATGCAGGATGCGGGATGGCGCGGGACCGTCCCACAGCAGGTCGTCGTCCTTGTCCTCGTCGAAGCCGAAGCGGTGGAACGATGCGCCTACGTGATAGCCCACGCGTCCGGCGCGGGCCCACCAGGCGGCCGAGAGGTCGGTCATGCCTATGTCATGCTTGCCGGCGCTGTAGCCCGTAGGGGCTTCCAGCCGACCGTAGTTCGTGGCGAATTTCAGGTTCAGCACGCCGGTGTTGCGCACGCGGTGGTCGAAATCCACGCCTATGGCGAACGTGTTGTTACTGAAGCGGTCCTTGAGCAGGTGCGGCAGCTCGCGCTTGAAGCTGTAGCCGTCGAACTGCGCCCAGACACCCAGGCGCGTCGTGGCGTTCTGTATTATGCGATAACCGGCCGACACGGCGGCGTTATAGGCAGGGAAATATCCGGCGCTTACGTAGCCGCGGTAGCGCGATATGTCGAAGGTGTCGCCCCACGCTGCGGGTGCCAGCAGCCGCGCCGAGCGCGTGATGGTGCCGTCGCCGCCGTATTCCGCGATGTCAAGGCGTCGCGCCGATACCGGCACCGACACTATCCCGGGATGTACCGAGCCAAGACGTTCGGCCGGACGTTCGGCCGGCACTACCGTGCGGTCCACCTTCACTTCGGTGCTGAGATTCTGCGCCTGCGCCGCGAGGGCGGCTGTGAGCGCGATGGCGAGTGTTATGTTGTATTTCATTTCTTGAGCTTGCTGAGACGGGTGTCAATCATGTCGAAAATATCGGTTTCGGTGCCGGGATAATTGGCATTCAGTGCTGTCAGGTATTCGCGGGCTTCGAAAGTCTTGCCCTCGCGGGCGTACACGTCGCTGAGCACTATGAATCCGCGGGCCAGCCAGTAGGCATGCGGCGTACCGCTGCCCGTCAGTGCCTCGGCCTCGCGGCGGGCGCTGTCGGTGTCGCCGCTGTCCAGATAGCTCTGAGCCAGCGAACATGCGGCTATGGCGCCGTACAGCTCGTCGGTGGCGTCGGCTATGCTTTTCCACAGCTTGCGGGCACCGGCCTCGTCGCCCTGCGCCGAGAGCGCCGCGGCCTTGGTGTAGGTGGCCTCGGTGCGGTTGCCGGAGCCGAGTGTCGACGATGCCAGCAGCGCGTCGGCGGCGCGGCCTGCCAGGTCGTAATCGCCGGTGTCGCGTCCCGTGCGCATTATGCCGAGGCGCGCAGCGTTCAGCTTCGAGGGCGACGATGCGCGCTGCTCCAGCTGGCGCCACGAGCGCAGCGCGGCCTCGCCGCGACCGGCAGCGTAGTCGGCCTCGGCCTTCACCACGAGTGCCTGCTCTGCGGCGGCATTGTCGGGATAGCGGCGCAGAATCTCCTCGGCGCACTGCAGGGCTTCGGCGTCCTGTCCGTGTTCACTGTAATAGGCCATCATGCTCTCCACGGCGCGTGCGCGGTAGGCGCCGTCGGGATATTCGTTGGCGTAGCGCCGCATTCGCTCCACGTCGCCGCGTGTCACGAGCGCCTTGTCGGCGGCCTCATAGCTCAGGCGGTCGGCCTCGGCCACATCCATCTTGGGCGCATTGTCCACGCTGTTGAGGAACTGTATGTACTTCTGGAGCGTGCCGTCCTCGGCGCTCACGCGCTTCAGGGCCTCTACCGCCTCAGCGGCCTCGCCGCTTGTGGGGTACGACCGGATGATGTCCTTATATGTGTCTATGGCCTCGGCACGGTCGCCGGTGTTGAGCATGGTCTGCGCCATCTGCAGGTGGCCCTTGCGGCCCTGCGCGGTGCCGGGATATTCGCTCACCAGTCGGCGGTACAGCGCTATGGCGCCGCGGTTGTCGCCGAGCTGAATGTGGCTCTCTGTGCTTTCAAGCAGGGCATCGGGCACAAGGCTCGACGAGGGGAAGCGGCGCATCATGTCGTCGAGCGTCGCCAGCTTGGCCCTGTGGTTGCGGCGGTAGCCCTGCATCACGCCTTTCTGGAACAGCGCATAGTCGCCGGCCGAGGGATTCGTGGCGAAGGCCTTGTCGTAGTATTTCTCGGCTTCGTCGAAGTCGGTGGCATAATAGCGGGTATCGCCGAGACGGTTGTAGGCGTCGGCCACAGCCTCGGGAGAGAGGCTGCCGGGATTTTCAACGGCATGGCGGAAGTTGGTCGCGGCATCGTCGTAGCGTTTCTGCGCGAAGCGTGTATAGCCGAGGTCGTAGCGCGCCACGGCGGTGTTGGCTCCGCTTGCAGGTGCACGGCGCACATACTGTAGCAGAGCATCGGCGGCGCCGGCATAGTCGCCTGTATTGTACAGAGCTTCGCCCAGTGCGAGCTTGTTCTCGAGCACGGTGGCGGCATCGCCCTTTGAGGCGAGCCCGTCGGCTTCACGCAGCAGCGGCAGCGCCTCAGCCGCCTGCCCGGCGGCAAGCTTGCGCGAACCGAGCGTATAGAGTATGGTCTGTTTGGCCGACAGCACGCGGTCGGCGGGACGCTTCATTCTCTCTATGCTTGCGAGGGCTTTCTCGTAGTTGTTGTCGGTCATATATCCGGCCACGATGTATTCCTGCACCTCTGCGGCATGGCGGCTTGCGGGATAGCGCCGCAGGAAGTCCTCCAGCGTCTCCACAGAGCTGCCAAAAGGTACGCGGCCGCCCTGCATGCGGGCCACGGCATAATTGTAGTATGCCGTCTCCTGCACCTCGGGGTCGAAGTCCATCTTCACGGCCTTGTCGAAGGCCAGCAGTGCGGGCTGAACGTCGCCGCTGTGCATCAGGGCCTGACCGATGTAGAGGTAGGCGCTCTGGGCCATGGCGTCACTCTCGCCGGTGACGCTCTCGAGATGGCTCACAGCTGCTGAATAGTCCCCGTCGGCGTATTCCGAGAGTCCGAGAATGTAGAGCGAGGACGGAAGCGGCTCGGCGGCGGCAGCCACATATTTACGCAGATAAGGCACGGCCTCGCCGGGACGGCCCAGACGGTACAGCGACTCGCCGGCTATGCGTTCGGCTTCAGCCTTGAAGGCCTCGGGCGCCGTGCGGCGTTTGAGCAGACGCTGAGCCTCGGCCAGCGACTTTCCGAAGTCCTCCTGCCTGTAGTGGATCTGTGCCAGATAGTACGGACTCATGCAGCCGGGCTCGGTATTGCTGTCGGCGGCGGCGAAGAGGCGCGCTGCCTCGGCGTAGTTGCCGCGGGCATAGGCTATGTAGGCGGTATAGAAGCGGGCGGCCGCACCGTAGCGTCGCGTATGCTCCAGCGCGGCGAAGCGCGCGGCGGCGCCGTCAAAGTCGGCGGTCTGAAGCATGCAGTAAGCCGTGCGATAGTCCAGGTCCTCGCGCAGGTCGGCGTTCAGCGCTCCGCCGGGCACTTCCAGATATGCTTTCAGCGCCTCGGGATAGCTGCGTGTGAAGAGGCAGTCACCCACCCTCATCTGTGCTTGTGCCCGCAGCTGCGAGTAAGGATACACAGCGAGGAAACGCTTGAAATGCGGCAATGCCGACGCGCCTCCGTTGCCGAAAGCAGCCTCGGCAAGAGCCCAGTCCACCTGCTCCAGCTCGGCGGCGGAGAGTGTCGAACGGTCCAAGCGCCCCAGCTGGTCTATGCAGCCGTTGTAGTTGCCCGACGACAGCATAGCCAGCCCGCGGGCCATGTAGCCGTCTGTCGTCGTGGAGTTTATCTGTGCCGTTGCCATGACGGCGGAGACCATCGCCGCGGCAGACAATATGGTAAATCTTTTCATCGATAGAAATGTGCTAATTTCATGCAAATATACGGAGAATTCCCGACATATCGGAAACAGAACACATAGATATTTAAAAAAGTGTTTCCTCCGGCCGTAGCCACGGATTTTTTCGTAATTTTGTGAAAATTTTGAAGCATGGATCCCGATATAATTAAAGTATTGCCCGATTCCGTGGCAAACCAGATAAAGGCCGGCGAGGTGGTGCAGCGGCCGGCGTCGGTGGTGAAGGAACTGGTAGAGAATGCCGTGGATGCCGGAGCTACGTCCATAAGCATCGTGGTGAAGGACGCCGGACGCACGCTCATTCAGGTCATCGACAACGGCTCCGGCATGTCACCGGCCGACGCACGCATGGCTTTCGAGCACCACGCCACCAGCAAGATAGCCACCGCGGCCGACATGTACACGCTCCACACCATGGGATTCCGCGGCGAGGCGCTACCGTCCATTGTGTCGATGGCTCAGGTGGAGCTGCGCACCATGCGCAAGGGCGACGAGATGGCTACCCGCCTGTGCATGGCCGACTCGAAATTCGTCAGCAGCGAGGCCGTCACTGGCGTACCTGGCACCAACATCATGGTACGCAACCTCTTCTACAACGTGCCGGCGCGACGCAAATTCCTCAAGAAGGACAACGTGGAGCTGGCGCAGATACTGCGCGAGTTCGAACGACTGGCCCTGGTGAATCCCGGCATCGACTTTACCTTGATAAGCGACGGAACCACCCTCCACCAGCTGCTGCATGCCTCGGAGAAACAACGCATCATCGACCTTTTCGGCAAGGCGCTGGACCGTTCGCTGTTGCCGGTTGCCACGGCATCGCCATTCGTGCGCATCTCCGGATTCATCGGGTTGCCCTCGGCGGCCAAGAAGCGCGGCTATCAGCAGTTTTTCTTTGTCAACGGCCGCAACATGCTCCATCCGTTCTTCCACCGCGCCATCCTCGACTGCTACGCGCCCCTCATCGCCGCCGACGCGCGCCCGAGCTATTTCATAAGCTTTGAGGTGGACCCGGCCAACATCGACGTCAACGTGCATCCGCAGAAGAACGAGATAAAGTTCGAGGACGAGATGGCTATCCGCGAAGTGCTTGTGGCTGCCGTCAAGGAGAGTCTTGGGCGCTTCAATGTCAGCGGGGCCATGGATTTCGACATGGACGACGCGCCCTTCATCCCGGCTATTGACCCGCGCCTGCACGTGGCTACGCCGGAAGCATCGACCGACGACGGCTATAACCCTTTCACCACTCCCGCGGCCGACACTCCGGCGGCCACACGCGGCAGCCGCATAAACGGCGCGATGCCCCCAGCCACGGCCTCGCATCGTGCGCCAACCGACTGGCAGAAACTCTACGAACAATTCGCCGGCGAACGTGCCGCCGGACTGGAGGAGGTGCGCGGAAGCGCCCTAAACAATGTGCCGGATGCTCCGGCCGATAAGCCTGATGACGTCCTGCCGGGCATGGCCGCGGCTCCCGGCGCAGCGGCATGTCTGCAACTGCGCGGACGCTACATCGCCGTACCGGGCGCCTCGGGACTGATGATTATCGACCAACACCGCGCCCACATCAACGTACTGTACTCACAGCTGCTTGCCGCACGCCGCGAAGGCTCGTCGGCCACACAGGCCCTCATTTTCCCGGACATGGTGCAGCTCACCCCGGCACAGTCGGCCGCACTCGCGGCAGCAGCCGACGTAGCCGCCGACATGGGATTCGATATCTCCCGCGGCGAGGGCACCACCTGGGCGGTCAACGGCGTACCGGCCGACCTCGGCAAGAACGCCCCGGCCGAACTGCTCGTTGCCATGGCTGAGGAACTTGCCTCCACAGGCGAGAGCGACGGACCGGGACTGCGCTCGGCGGCTGCGCTCGCCCTTGCGCGCAGCGCAGCCATCCGCACCGGACGCATACTCACCGACGACGAGATGGAGACCCTCACGGCCGACCTCATGCGCCTTCCGGCACCGGCCTATACTCCCGACGGACTGCGCGTGATGGCGGTCATCGACAATGACACCGTTGACAATCTCTTCCAATGACAATCCCACGACTGATTCCCGTCCTCGCGGCGATTCTGCTATGCTACACTACCACCGAGGCTGCCCCCAAAGCGCAGGTCACGCAGGCCGACGTCGACGAAGCCATCGAACGCCTTGACGGAGCTATCGCACGCGGCGACATATATACCGGTCTGCGCCGACGCCACATCGACAGTCTCGCAGCAAAAGCCACAGGACCGGACGCAGCGCCATACAACGAGGCGGCACACGCCTATGCCGGATTCAACAACGACTCCGCACTGGCCTATCTGCGTCGGGCCGAAGAACGTGCCTCCGGGGCCGACCTTCAGGAGACACGCTTCCATCTCGCCGCCCTCCTGCCTCTCGCGGGTCTCTTCGACAGCGCGGAGGCGAAACTCGCACAGGTGGACACCACTATGCTCAGCCCCGAAGGACTGATAAAGTACTACGACCATACGCGTCAGATGTACAGCTATTTCGCGGCATTCTTCTCACGCTACCCCGAACTGGAGAAGCGCTACGGCGCCCTCGCGGCGTCCATGCAGGAACGCCTGCTCCAACTGCTCCCGAAGGAAAGCGACGAGTATATCTTCAACGCCGGCGAACTCGAATTCGTGCGCGGCAACTACGACAAGGCAGGTGTGCTGCTGCGCGGACTGATGGGCCGAAAAGGACTGAGCGACAAGCTGCGTGCCCGTTCGGCCCATCACCTCGCGGCCATAGCCAGCGCGGAGGGCGACGAGACCGCGCGCACCTACTATCTGGCCGAATCTGCAATAGCCGACATTCACTCGGCCACGCGCGAAATGGCCTCGCTCCAGGAACTCGGCACACTGCTTTATTCCCAGGGCGACATCAACCGCGCCTACTCGTGCCTGTCGCTGGCGCTTGCCAACGCCGTGGAGTGCGGAGCCGACGTGCGCATGCTTGAGAGCGCACGCGCCCTGCCCTATATTGAGAAAGCGTACGCAGGCAAGACGGCCGAATCGCAGAGGCGCACCATGTGGGCCCTCATTGCGATGGCTGTCCTCCTCGTCATCCTCTTTCTCACCCTGCTCACCCTGCGCCACGAGATGCGCCGCATGCAGCGCATGCAGCAAAGGCTCAGCGAGGCCAACCGGTCCAAAGAAGTCTATATCAGCCAGTTCCTGACGCTGTGCTCTGTGTATATGGACAAACTGAAGCAGTTCAGCAAACTTGTCACCCGAAAAATCGGCGCCGGACAGGTCGACGACCTATACCGCATGGCGAAAAACGGCAAATTCGTCGAAGACGAGAGCCGGGAGTTCTACGAGGTCTTCGACAACGCGTTCCTGCATATCTACCCTGACTTCGTGGCGCAGGTCAACGCCCTGCTCCAACCCGACAAACAGATTGAAATCAAGGACGGCGAAGGGCTCAACACCGACCTGCGCATATTGGCATTCATGCGCCTGGGCATCGAGGACTCATCGAGCATAGCGCAGGTGCTCAACTACTCACTCAACACCATCTATGCCTACCGCAACCGCCTGAAAGCCCGCGCCATAAGCCGCGACACCTTCGAGCGCGACATCATGCGCATAGACAGCTAAGCAATTCTCAGACTGCTCAATAAAGAAGACATTTTTTATTATTGTTGTCCGGTAAAACATCATAAGATACAATATATTAGGTATTAACCTCCATACAAGCCCTACTCATCGGTGATTACCCGCCGAATGGCGGGTAAAATACGGTTAGCCGCGGATTTAGGCGCAACGCGCCGTATCCGCGGTAAGTCACACCTCTTCCGCGAGTATGTCGATCCCTACGGTCGCTCCTTAACTCGCAGCTAACCACATTCAACCCGCGACGAGCGCGGGTTGCTCCCGTTTTATCGGACAGCAATAAAATATTTTACAGGGCAAAATTTTGGTAAAGTGACATAATTGGGCAAAAACTTATGGGAGATAAATCCTCACCGCGCGTAGCGCCCCCTCTTACCTATCCCCTATCAACTGAAAAAGGAGCGCGGGACGCGCGAATCCATGATTAACCACGCGTGGAGCGCAGCGTAACGCGTGGCAAAGAGCTCCCGCGACTCAGAGCCCCGGAGGGGCGGGCTAAAACTCCTAACTGCGGGCGCTGCCCGCCCCTCCCTCTTACCTATACACTCTAAACTATAAACTCAAAATACCGGACATGGAGAGATACATAAAGACATAAGGTCATAAGCGACAAAAGTTTTTATTTGTGAATACAATCGATAATAATTCTTATCTCCCTTTTGACCTTATGTCTTTATGTTTCTCGCCCTCAAAGGCTTCCCTCTTACCTATATACTATCAACTCTAAACTTTAATAAAAAAAATTGCCATTTGTACAAAAACAGCATTCAAACGCGATTTCGTGTTGTAACTTTGCACCGGCAAGAGGAACTCGGCCGCAGAGGCGGCCCCCTCCCTCTTATCTATAAACTATACACTATAAACTGAGCACATTGACATTCTGGTACAAACCCGCCGCGCAGTCCGTCCGACAAACGGGCAGCAACGCATAGTGCAGGCTGGGGGCAACACATCGGGAACGGAGAGATACCGGCATCTCTCCGGAAGGAACGCGCACGCCCGTTGTGTTAGGTGATAGTCCCCGACGTCAGGGTTGCCTTGTGACCCTAAACCTTAAACTATAAACACTCAATAAGGTAGCGCTCGGCATCGAGTGCCGCACGGCAACCCATGCCGGCAGCCGATATGGCCTGCTGATAATGTGGGTCGGCGACATCGCCGGCGGCAAAAACGCCCGGCACACTGGTGGCCGTACCGGGACATGCGACCTTGATATAACCGGCTTCATCAAGGTCAAGCACCCCGACAAACAGCTCGGTATTCGGCTGATGGCCTATCGCAAGGAAAAAGCCGTCGATGGCGATGTCGAAAAAGTCCTCGTTGTCACTGCCCTTGTGCATGGCAAGATGTGCGCCCTCAAGCACCTCCTCGCCGAAAAGTCCCATCGTCACGGTATTGAACAGCACCTCGATATTCGGTTTTTCGGCCACGCGCTGACGCATCACCTGCGATGCACGCAGATGGTCCTTGCGCACTATCATGTACACCTTTGTGGCGAGATTGGAGAGATACAGCGCCTCCTCGCAGGCCGTATCGCCGCCGCCCACCACGGCCACGGTGCGCCCGCGGTAGAAGAAACCGTCGCATGTGGCGCAGGCGCTGACACCCATTCCGTTGTATTTCTGCTCGTCGGGCAGACCGAGATAACGCGCTGCGGCGCCAGTACATACGATCACCGAATCGGCGGTGAATTCCGTGCCGTCGGCAAGCGTCACGTGCTTCACCTTGCCGGAAAAATCAACCTTGCTAACGAATCCCGGACGGATGTCGGCGCCGAAACGCAGCGCCTGAGCACGCAGGTCCTCCATCATCTTAGGACCCTGCACACCGTCGGCATAGCCGGGGAAGTTCTCCACTTCGGTGGTGGTTATAAGCTGGCCGCCGGGCTGCATTCCTTCGATTACGATGGGCGCGAGCGATGCACGGGAGGCATAGATGGCGGCTGTGTATCCGGCCGGACCGGAGCCTATGATAAGGCATTTCGTATGTGTGCTCATGTGTCTTCTTGAAAGATGATTATGTTTAGCGCAGGTCGACGAGCTCGTAGCCGGGCAGGTCGCCTTTCTTATAAACAAACGTAGAGGCGGCAAGTTTTTTGCCTGTTCTGCAATTGCTGATTGTGGTGTCGACGCTGGCCCCGGATGCCATCACTACGGTAGCCTTTACGGGCCAGTCGGTGGACGGGTCTATCACAAGCACGGCACGGCGTATGTCGGCGCCGGCCTGCCTCGGCGTGAACTCCACACGGCGCAGGCGGCTGCCCTTCTGGGCAGGCAACAAGCGCACATTGTATAGACTCGCATAGGATGTGATGATGGCGAAAGGATTGCTCGCCAGAAGTTCCTCGGCGGTTGGCTCGCTCACATTCACCTCGCGGGCCGAGGTCAGAGCCGACCATTGCGTACGCCCGTCGTACCATATGTGCATTACCGGAGAGGAGATGCGGAATTTCTCGCGGGCCATGACTATGGACCCTCCTATATTCTCGCCGTCACTGCTGCGTATGCTGAACGACGCGCTCACGCTCGGTGCCGACGTCAGCTTGGAGGCACAGCGCTGGAGCAGCGATGCGGCGCTTTCGGCAGCATTCACGCCGACGGCCGCGGCAAGCGCCATTATGAGAATTAATACTTTACGCATTGTTGATGATTTCTTCGATTGTGATGCTGTCTACAAGTATGGCACGGGGCTTCTGACCGCAGGCCGGACCGACGATGCCGGCGGCCTCCATTTGGTCCATGATTTTGCCGGCCTTGTTGTAGCCTATGCCGAAACGGCGCTGGAGCATTGAAGTGGATGCGGTGCTCTGCGTGACGATGAAACGCGCGCACTGGTCGAACATCGGGTCGCGGCGGCTCAGATCCACCATACCGCTTTCGGCTCCGGAACCTCCGCCCTCCTGCGGAATCTCAGGCAGCAGGAAAGGCTGACTGAAGCCTATCTGGTCGTTGATATGGTCGCATATAGCCTCCACCTCGGAAGTCTCTATCAGCGCGCACTGCACACGCGTCATCACGCTGTTGATACTGAACAGCATGTCGCCGCGGCCTATCAGACGGTTGGCGCCGGGGCTGTCGAGGATGGTGCGGCTATCGACCATCTGCGACACCTTGAACGCGATACGTGCGGGGAAGTTGTTCTTTATCATGCCGCTGATGACGTCGGTCGACGGGCGCTGCGTGGCAATAATCATATGCATGCCCACGGCTCTCGCCTTCTGTGCTATGCGGGCTATGCTGGTGCTCACATCCTTGCCGGCCTGCATGATAAGGTCGGCGAACTCGTCCACCACCATCACGATGTACGGCATGTACTGGTGCCCCTTCTCGGGGTTGAGACGGCGGTTGACGAACTTCTCGTTATATTCCTCGATATTGCGCACGCCGGCCTGCTTGAGGAGCTGGTAGCGGTTGTCCATCTCTATGCACAGCGAGTGCAGCGTGGCGGCGGCCTTGATGGGGTCGGTCACGATGGCGTCGCTCTCGTCGGGCAGTTTGGCAAGGTAGTGGCGCTCGAGCTTGCTGTACAGGCTGAACTCCACCATCTTGGGGTCTATAAGCACGAGCTTGAGCTCGGAGGGATGTTTCTTGTAGAGCAGCGAGGCGAGGATGCAGTTCAGGCCCACCGACTTACCCTGACCGGTAGCACCGGCCACGAGCAGGTGCGGCATCTTGGCGAGGTCGGCGATGAATATGTCGTTGCTGATGGTGGCGCCGATAGCCATAGGCAGGCGCATCTTGCACTCACGGTATTTGGGTGAGTCGAGCACGCGGCGTATCGACACAATCTGCGGCTTGCGGTTCGGCACTTCTATGCCCACCACGTCCTTGCCGGGAATGGGTGCGATTATACGTATGCCCAGAGCCGAAAGACTGAGGGCTATGTCGTCCTCCAGTCGCTTTATCTGCGCGATGCGCACACCCTCGGCGGGACGCACCTCGTAGAGAGTCACGGTAGGACCGACTGTGGCCTCGATGCGCTCGATGGGTATCTTGTAGTCGAGGAGTGTCTTCTCGATCAGCTCTTTGTTGGCGCGCTGCTCATCCATGTTGATGACGGGAGCGTCGTCGCGGCTTCTGAGCAGGTCAACGTCGGGGAAACGGTAGCGCGAAAGCTCGGCGCGGGGGTCGAAGGGCTCCATGTCCTCTCCGGACGGTGCCTCGGCCCCGGAGTCGGCCTGCGGGTCGGTATCCTCCTCGTTTTCATCGATGGCGAAAGCCTCTTCCTCGCCGCCGGCGGCGCGTACCACGAATTCAGCATCGGGCGTTTCCGCGCCGGTTTCTTCATCAGCTTCCGCCTCCGCCTCTTCACGCTCATCGGCGGCAGTATCGTCCGTCGTGTGCCGCCGCGTCACAAACTCGCTCTCGCCCTCTATTTCCTCGTCGATATCGAAGCCGGCGGGAACGTTCACCCGTTCCTCCTCAGGCTCGGCAACGGGCACTACACGCGCCGGTGTCTCGATTTTCTCCTCAACTGTCCTGGACGGTGTCTGCGGTTCCTCAGCGCGGTCTTCAGGTTCCTTATCGTCACCTACATTCTCTATGTCGTCGATGCGCACCCTGCGTTCGCGCTCTTCCTCGTGGATTCTGTGCCAGCGCTCACGCCTGCGGCGCACTGTGCCGGCCACGATCCGGTAGCCCGACACAATCTCGTTGAGGAAGATGCATGCCAGCACGCCGACAAGGCACACGCTCACGGCCACGGCCAGCAGAGCGTTGCCCACGCTCATAAGCCATTCGTTGACATAGTGGCCGTGTACGCCGCCCCACTGCACGTAGCTGTCGGAGTTGAACGTCAGAAGTCCGCACACTATGCTCACGGCAATGGCGGTGAACAGGCATTTGGCACTGAGGCTCCAGAAGCGCACCTTTACCAGCCGCAGCAGGGAGAATCCGAGCATCGCAAGCCAAACCACAAGCACAAAGGCCCCGAGGCCGAGACCGTCGGCAAAGAGCCACTGGCTCAGCTTCGCGCCGAAAGCGCCGCCGGCATTGTCGACGGGCACACCCTGACGTGCCATCTCGGCGATACTCATGCCCTCAACGGCGCTCTGGTCGGCGGCGCCGCTGCGCAGGTGCGATATTGTCACTATGAATATCACAGCGGCAAGCACCACCAGCACCACGCCGAGCGAACGGTGCAGCCGCTTGTCGGCCAGCGCGCGCAGCCATGCGGGACGTCCGTCGGCGGCCTCGCGGGGCTTCTTGCGGCGCGCGGCAGGGTCATCGGTACGCTTCCGTGCGCCCGGCGTCCTCTCGCGGCGTGCGTCATCTGGGGTGTCGGGGCGGCGGCGAGCACGCTGCGACACTACGCGGCTGCCGGGTATAGCCATGGGGTCGAAACCGTCCATGCCAAGGTCTGATTCTTCTTTTTTCATACGTCAGAGGGAGTGATAATATTTGATTTCGGCCTTCGGGTCGGAGGCCTTGAACACGGCGGTTCCGGCCACCACTATGTCGGCACCGGCCTCAGCCACCGCGGCGGCCGTACTGCGGTTGATGCCGCCGTCTACCTCAATCAGCGCATGCGAGCCGGTTTCGGCTATGAGCCGGCGCAGACGCTTGATGCGGTCCGTCGTTGCGGGGATGAATTTCTGACCGCCGAAACCGGGATTTACGCTCATAAGAAGCACCATGTCAAGGTCGGCCACAATGTCGCGCAGCAGTTCTACGGGCGTGGCGGGGCACAGCGTCACTGCCGGATGCATCCCGGCCTCGCGTATGGCCTGCACACAGCTGTGCAGATGGGTCACGGCCTCATAGTGTACGTTCATGTAGTGTGCGCCGATGGCGGCCAGACGGCCTATCCACTGTTCGGGGCGCACGGTCATCAAGTGTACGTCGAGGGGTTTCCGCGATATGCCCGCGACGGCTTCTATCACGGGGAAGCCGAAAGAAATATTGGGCACGAATACGCCGTCCATCACGTCGAGATGAAGCAGCCCGGCGTCGGAGTCGTTGACCATAGCCACCTCGCGCTCCAGATGCAGGAAGTCGGCGGCAAGAAGAGAGGGCGCTACTGTCATTTCTGTTTCTTTATAGCGTTATAGACAATTATAGCTACGCACACGAGCAATATCCCCAGACCGGCCCACGACAGGTAGGAGTTGTACTTCTCGACCATAGGGAACAGCTTGTCGAGGGGCACCTTGTGGCCCAGCCACATGCCGAGGCCGGCGAGCACACTGTTCCATACTGCGGCTCCGAGAGCCGTGAACAGCAGGAACTTGCCCATATGCATGCGCGCAAGACCGGCAGGAATGCTTATCAGCTGACGCACGGCGGGAATCAGACGACCGATGAAGGTGGAGATGGCACCATGGTCGTCGAAGTATTTCTCGGCGTGCTCCACCTTGCTGCGGTCTATCAGACAGGCATGTCCCACGCGGGAATCGGCGAAACGGTACACCAGCGGACGACCTATCCACAGCGCCAGGAGATAATTGACGAGTGCTCCGGCTACCGCACCGGCGGTAGCGGCCAGCACCACGCCCCCGCATGTCATGTCGTTGCCGGGCTGCACGGCAAGATAAGCCGCGGGGGGCACAACCACCTCCGAGGGAAACGGAATGAACGAACTCTCTATCATCATGAACACAAACACAAGCAGATAGCTGGCGTTTTCAACGAACCATGAGAAAAATTCGGCAGCGTCGAATATTGCGACGGTGAGCATCAGGTCTGTCATTTTTGTCTCTGTTTTTCTTTAGTGCAAATTTACAACAATAAATTGAATTGCCGCAGGAATTTACAAATAAAAATTAACATGCCCCTCCCTCTTACCTATCTATAAACTACTATTCAACAGCTCACATATTTCTTCCCCTTTCATCGTCAGATTATAGCCAGGTATAGCTTCTATCGCTCCGGCCACCCTGAAATTAAACTCCATTAGTTTCTGTTTTACGGCGGAAGATTCTTCCACCTTATGTATCAATGGGTCTTCCTTATAGTCAATGGCTATCATTTTAGCGGAGTTAATTTTGATAAGCCGAAACTCTTGCACATCAGCAAAATTGACCGTCTCATAACTCCCTGTTATCTGTTTGTAAAATTCGAGCCTGTCCTCATAAATTATCAGAAACGGGATATGACGAATTCTGTTGTGTAGAGTTGTAACAGTGATGAATAACGCTCCCCCGCCGAATAAGACCACGACGAGCCAATCAAGCGTTTTTCCCATTACGGGATGACTTTTGCCATATCTTAGATTTATAAATCCGACTATAACAACAATAAGACAACAGGCAACCAAAAGCGCGTTTCTCCACACGCTCTGATAAATCCTTATTTCCGCACCATTCAGCTTACCGTTTCGTTCCATAGTCCGATACTATTTTCTTACTCACGGAATCAATTATCTCCTTTTCCGGATATATTCCCGATTCACACGGTATACAAGCACTCCATACAATACCGCAAAAATAATGGCAAATAGCCCCGCAAAACCTTTCATCAGCAACAGATGCCGATAAGATAGCCGGTCCATCCAAATCAACATAGCCAGCATGAGAACTATTCCAATCGAGATAGCGACAACCGCACAGTATTTCAACCTTCTGTTTGCCGGCTTGTTGTACAGCTTACTTAATTCGTCCCGCGGACCAATTTCAAACATTCCCATAACGCATAAATTTCCACATACAAAGGTAGCGAAATATTCCGCAATAGCGCCCCTCATCTTCAGATATAAAACCGCGACAAGGCCCTTTTTAACATATCCATTAGCCGCCACCAAAGATAACACATAATTACATGCAGCTTATGAAAAGGCCGCAGGCCGCCTCTCCCCCTCTTACCTATCCCCTCTCAACTATACACTAAAAAGCGCGGGACGCGCGAATCCATGATTAACCCTGCGTGAAGCGAAGCGTAACGCGGGGCAGAGAATCCCACACAGAAGAAAACCACGGAGTGGTGGGCCAAAACTCCTCACTCCTAACTCCTAACTCCTAACTCCTAACTGCGCGAAGCGCAACCTCACTCCTCACTGCGGCCGCAGGCCGCCCCCTCTTACCTATCCCCTCTCAACTATCAACTAAACTTTCTTCCTCGCCACATGAATTACCGCCATCAGCACCATCAGAAAGCCAATCTTCCCATGCACTCCCCCGAAGTGTGAATGGAGGCTGCCGTCAAGCCAAAGAATTGTGGCGACTATACCGCTGACTACAGTCAGCAGGAAAACCCACCAGAGGATGCGGGTGACGGCTTTGCGGTTCCGGGCGAACCGAGCAAACCAGTTGCTGCGTCGGTAATGCAGGAAAATGTGATAGCACGAGAGTATCGTGAGCAGGATTCCGAGTATTATATGCACCCACACCGACCATGTATATACGCCGGAGGTGGCCTCCAGCTGGATGCCGGATACCAGCATAAGCAATAGCACAAAGCCAAGCGTACGGTTGCAGAGTTTCAGTCGTGAAGCTGTATTCATTTTTTACTGCAAAATTACACCCTGCACGGCCCGCACGGAATGACCGTTACATGGAAGAAGTTGGACTATTTAAGGTTTTTACTGTATCCCGACGGAGATACGCCGACATACTTTTTGAAAAACCGCGAGAAATAGGCATAATCATCGTAACCGAGCTTATATGCAATCTCCTTAGCCGACATAGACGTATATACAAGCAGCCTCTTTGCCTGTACGATAACCCTGGCACGCAGATATGCACCTGCACTCAGACCCGTCGCACCCTTTACAGCCTCGTTGAGATACACTTCCGAGATATTCAGCATGGAGGCATAGGCCGTCGGACTTTTTTCCCTGACAAGGTACTCGTCGAGCAGCTTTCTGAAACGCAACGTTATAGCCATATATCTGCCCGTAGCCGGCCCGTCAGTCTTGCCTGTGGCGGAGAGGACAATGCTCTTTATTGCGGATGCGATAGCCCCGGCTATACCGTCGTCGCCACGGTTCCGTTCGTACATGGCGCATAGAGCAACGATGTCGTTTACGGCATGCTCTCCCGGACTTATCGGATGCGGCGAGATGGAATATTCATCAAGCACGCGCACCTCCTCCTCCGAAAGATGCTCCGGCGAAAAAGCGAGCAACCACCCGTCGGCCCTCCACTCCTCGCCAGATGGCTTTCCGTGCACCTGCCACGGCGACACTATCAGAATGTCGCCGGCATTAAGTTCTATCCGTTCAAAATCCACCTCCAGCGCAGCCGTCCCGTCAGTGAGCAGCGCCACGATATAATAGTCGTCGCGGTGGGCATACTGCCGCATCTCGGTTTTCCCGTACTGAACAAAATGCTTCAGAAAGGCCCCGGAATGGGAAACATCCTGCATCCTGCTGAACGGCAGATTTTTACTTTTAGCCATACGTGAAGTTTAGAGGCTATAGCACAAATGCCTGTGAGTATCTGACGGTTCCATGTGGTAATTCCGGCTTGAACGGAAAGACCATATAGTACTGCGGCGGCACCTCAAACGGTGCTTCAATCCCAAATGGTGATGCCGGAAGATAACCACTCCTGGAATAATACTCGGGAGACCCGAGTATGACCGAGCAGCAATAGTCCCCCTCCTTTGCTTTTCGGTGTCCGGCCTCTATCAGCGCCCGACCGATTCCGTGATTCTGAACCCCAGGAAGCACGGCCAGCGGAGCCAATGCGATTGCTTTGCTCAAACCGATATTTATTTGTGAGAACATTGCATATCCCACAATCCTTCCGTTGATTTCGGCTACAAAAGAAAGTTCGGGGATATATTCTTCCGCGCAACGCAATCTGTCAACCAGATTATGCTCGTCCCCGTCGGTATGCTGCGCTCCGGCAAACGCCGACTTCACAACAGCTCGGATTTCATCAAAATCACATGGTCGTTCCGTTCTGATTCTCGTTGTTTCACTCATAGTCGATGCGTTCTATCTTGAAAATAACAGGGCGGGTACCGTCGTTGCAGCAAGCTATCATAGTATTCTCGTCACGCATCCAGCCTTTCATTATTGAGCCTCCCTGCAGTCCCGTGTAGATATAGCGTGATATGGCATCCCATGCCTCTGAGCAGAACGGCTTTGTCGGGCCTCCTGCTACCTCATCAGGATTCCCGTCAGTCTTTACCAATGTATTAAGGCCGCAATGCCAATAATCATCACGCTCGTCATCGCGGTAGAAAACAAACTCGTCCCCCTTGTTATACACAGGGCATTTGCCCGAACAGGGATTAGCGCAATACTGCTGCTGGTATTCCGGATATAGCTTGGTGTCAAGCACCGTTACTTTCACTTTATATTTCATAATGCTGAAATCATTTCAATACTCGACCGCAAAGGTAATAATAATATCCCGATTATCAGCCTCCTAACGGTGAATATCCAACCTCACTTATATTAAAAGCCATTTCATAACGGTGTTATTCTCGTTTATACCCATTGTCATAACTGTTCGGTGAAATCGCAAACCATAAAAACACTGATTATCAGCACAGAATCAGTAGGTGTTGCAAAACTTGATATTTTCACCTTAATTGTAGATAGTATGTTTGTACCTCGTTTGTTACTTGAATTTGATATAGCGTTGATTCTCAGCAGCCGTAAGCAATTCCTTGACAACTCATAACGTCCGTTGAAAACAAATTCAGGCGTTTTCCTCAAAAAATGACTTAAGGGGACTGGGATTCGCAGTTTACGCAGATGAGGTGTCCTATTATTGACTTTGTAGATATTTCTTTATTTCATTTTTTGCCTCGGCGATATCAGGATTTGAGAGTATAGGCATCAATTTATCAACCTCTTCAATAGGTCGTTTCCACCATTGTAGACGTTCCAACAAGTCTATCATTTCATCGTCAAATCTGCGACGTATGACCTTTGCCGGATTGCCTACGGCTATCGAAAAAGGAGGAATGTCGGAGGCAACCGTGGCGTTTGTCCCGATTATGGCTCCGTCGCCTATATGTACGCCCGGCATGATTGTCACATTCTGCCCGATCCACACATCGTTGCCGATAACTGTATCACCTTTGAACGGCAACTCATCCATTACCGGAGCAATCGCACCTCCCCAATCTCCACCCATTATGTAGAATGGATAGGTCGTGGCGCAGTCCATCCGATGGTTGGCACCGTTCATGATAAATGTGATACCCTTGGCGATGGCGCAGAAGTTGCCGATTATCAGCTTGTCACCGATGAAATCATAGAAATGTGTGATGTGCTCCTCAAACCTATCTGCTCCGTCGACATCATCGTAATATGTATAATCGCCTATAATGATTCTCGGATTCTTTACCACATTCTTTATGTAGCAAAGGCTCGGAATTGCCGGGTTGGGAAATGCCTTGTCTCTGTCGGGATATATTTTCATAGTTATTGAAATCTATGCGAAGACGGATGTATTATATGGAGAGTTTCAAATTCGGTACAATAGCATCTATCATGTGCTGGGGAACTTCACATTCCCTTGCCAAGAGAGGCCAGCGTGAAGACACTTCGGTAATGCGGTCGATTATTTCAGCAGCCTCCTTTATATTGTTGCGCTTGGCAAATTCCAGAAGGTCTTGGCGGGTTATGTCGTCAAACTTTCCGTTGATCGACATCTGGTGCTGTGCCGTCCATCCACCCTTCGGATTATAGGCAAATCCCATGTCGTATGCCGGCGAAAGGGCCCATTTGCCTTGTCTGTCCATAAGAAATGATATATTCTTGGTATGATCATCCTGATTGCGGATTACAACATTGAATACCATACGACGATACATTTCCTGCGCCTGTGAGTATGGCAGTCTCAATGCCCTCATTACATTGAACGCCTGTTCGTAAGAGTAGGAACGGAGATTGCGGTAGTCATAATGCGCTATTCCGCAAAGCGTCTGCATATGGATTTTCTCGCCATTCTGACGGTCAAAACGCTTGGTGAGAAAGTGGGCGCGTCCATTCTCCTCTATCAGACTGCAATCCGACATTTCTATGCCACATTCCTTTACAAGCCTATAGAAGGAATATTCCAGACGACCGAAATTCTGCGTTTCCCTGAATCCGGCTTCGGCGGTGACTCCGTCGAGTTTTATCAGGTAATAGTCAAAGCCTTCCGGAGCCTCAATCTGTCCTGAACGGACTTCCCCAGTCAATGGATTGTAGGCTATGATGGCTTTTGCCCTCTGCCCTCCGGCAGAGGTGCCAAGGCGCACTATTTCGGCTATTGCCGCCTTCCTGTCTTCTTCAAGATTGGCTCCGAACTCTTCCTTTTCCGACAATGCCTCGCTTGCCACTTCAACAAGGGAATCAAGTTCTATCCTGACATCCGGACTATAGGGCGCATCCATGGCCGGCTCGAACTCCAAAGCTCCCATGCAGCGCTTGCCGAGGAAACATAGTGTCTCCACTGCGTTCCCGCTGCTACGACCGGTGAGCGCGAGCCAACGATCAAACAGTGCCCGGCCGTAGGTGTCGGGCAATGAATCGGCAAGCATACCGGGAAGCCCCTTGAACGTCTCACGACCTATGTCGGAGAATGAATATATCCTTCCCTGACGTACAGGCATCAGAATCGGCGAGGGTTCAAGTCCTTTCCCGATGAAACTGTCGGCATATTCGAAATGTGCCAGCTGGCGGTTCTTGTCCCATCGGAATGTTCCGACGGGTTGGCCATACAGGTTTACTCTTGCTATATCTACCATTCTGATTCCTCGGTATTAGGTTGTGTCTTGTTGCCGCCACTTGCGCGTTTGCGCCGCTTCTTCTTGCTCGCTTCTACAAACTCGAAATATTCATTGGGACTCATCTCTTCTTCCTTAATGAGTGGCGAGAACACATCCAGTTCGCCAAGTATGCGAAGCACGCGCATCAGAGAATCGAAATAGCTTATATCGCCTTTCTCGATTCTCTTTAATGTCGTCAATGAGACTTGCGCCTGTTCAGCGAGTGATGTCTGAGTGAAGTTCTGTCGGAGTCGCAGATGCCTTATTTTTTGTCCCAGCCGACGGCGGATTTCACTGT
>PPYF01612373.1_pt1 | contig 43819 bp, 47 predicted proteins | sample 1559871 | NCBI WGS metagenome assembly PPYF01 (sample SAMN08240021, study PRJNA423297) | Human gut metagenome, whole genome shotgun sequencing project.
AGCAGCCTACCCGGGTTCAGTACGGGCCGTACCTTATGAACCCCTATTTGGCCTTGCTCCGGGTGGAGTTTACCGTGCCGCGGACTGTTACCAGCCGCGCGGTGCGCTCTTACCGCACCCTTTCACCCTTACCTGATCCCGCTTGCGCGGGCCATCGGCGGTTTGCTCTCTGTTGCACTGGTCGTGGGCTGTGACACCCCCCAGGCGTTACCTGGCACCTTGCCCTATGGAGCCCGGACTTTCCTCCCCTCCGCCCGTCTCCCCCCGAAGGAGGACGACGACGAAGCGGCGACTGTCTGGTCAGCTTCGGCGCGCAGTATAGAGGGTTTACCGCCCGTTGTCATCCCTCAGTGGTCATCCCAACCTGCAGGGTGGCAGCAATATTACGCGACGCGCGGTAAATATTATCAAACGCCCCGCGAAATGCCTCTTCCAGCGTCGAAACGGAAGTTAACACGCTGAATACGGCATCGATACCGTGCTGGTGAACCACGCCGACATCGTGAGTCAGGCTGCCAGCAATACCGATCACCGGCTTACGGTATTTCTTCGCCACCCGGGCCACCCCCACCGGCACCTTACCGTGAACAGACTGGCTATCGAGCCGCCCTTCCCCGGTGACCACCAGTGAGCAGTCATGGATTTGTTCTTCCAGCTTCAGCGCCTCGGTAACGATCTCAATCCCGCTGCGCAGCTCCGCATTGAGAAAGGCCATCAGCGCCGCACCCATGCCGCCGGCCGCTCCCGCGCCGGGGATCGACTTCACGTCCACCTGCAGCGACGTCTTAATGACGTCGGCATAATGCGCCAGATTACGATCCAGCTCGACGATCATCGCCTCGGTCGCCCCTTTCTGTGGGCCAAAGATCCGCGACGCCCCACGCTCGCCGGCGGAACGAGCCCCAGACCGCTGGCTGCCGCCATCTCAATAAACGCGGTGACGCCGTCGCCGGACATGCCCCAGCAGGCCTTCACTCTCTCACCCAGCGGACCCGTTACCCATGCGAAATGTTCCTTTCCCTGGGTGGCGGCAATCATGGCTTCCACCGTCCCCTCGCCGCCGTCGGCGACGGGCAGGGAAACATACTGTGCATCAGGGAAAATTTCCCGAAATCCTTTTTCTATCGCCTGAGCTACCTCGCTGGCAGAAAGGCTTTCTTTGTAAGAGTCTGGGGCAATGACGATTTTCATAATTTTGTAGCCTGACAGTGCCGCGCAAGGCAAGCATAACAGGGCGCGCAGGGCGCCCTTCTTGTTAGCGAGTGACTTCCACTTTCGCCAGTTTTTCGTAATAGCACGCCAGCGCGCTATGGTCTGCAGTGCCGAGACCGTCCGCGCGCAGCGCCTGCATCATCTCCATCACCGCCGCCGTCAGCGGCAGTTGGGCGCCCACGCCGTGTGAGGTATCCAACGCATTGGCCAGATCTTTAATATGCAGGTCGATACGGAAACCCGGTTTGAAGTTACGGTCCATCACCATCGGGGCTTTGGCATCCAGCACGGTACTGCCCGCCAGACCGCCGCGAATAGCCTGATAAACCAGATCCGGATTGACGCCGGCTTTAGTCGCCAGGGTCAGCGCTTCAGACATCGCCGCGATGTTCAGCGCGACAATCACCTGGTTAGCCAGTTTGGTGACGTTGCCCGCGCCAATATCGCCGGTATGCACTACGGAGCCGGCCATCGCTTTCATCAGATCGTAGTATTTATCGAAGATCGCTTTATCGCCGCCGACCATGACCGACAGCGTGCCGTCGATGGCTTTCGGTTCGCCGCCGCTCACCGGCGCATCCAGCATATCAATACCTTTGGCTTTCAGCGCTTCGCTGATTTCCCGACTCGCCAGCGGCGCAATGGAGCTCATATCGATCACCACAGTGCCCGGTTTCGCCCCTTCAATAATGCCGTTTTCACCCAGCGCCACCTCTTTAACATGCGGAGAGTTCGGCAGCATGGTGATGATCACCTCGCACTGTTCGGCAATCGCTTTCGGCGTCGTCGCGGTCTCAGCGCCAGCGGCGATCACGTCGGCAATCGCTTCCGGGTTACGGTCAGACACCACCAGCGAGTAACCTGCTTTCAGCAAATTTTTGCTCATCGGTTTGCCCATAATGCCAAGACCGATAAAACCTACTTTGATTGTCATAATGTTCTCTCTCTTCATCCTGGTGATTATTTTTTAAACGCGTCGGCAAGTTTCTGGGTTGCAGAACGGAAGACGCCCAGATCGCTGCCAACGGCGACGAAGGTCGCGCCCCATTCCAGATAGCGGCGCGCATCGGCTTCCACTGGCGCCAGAATGCCGCTTGGCTTACCGTGCTTCTTCGCGCTGGCGAAGATATGTTGGATAGCGCGCTGCACCTCAGGATGGGCGGCATTGCCCAAATGGCCTAAGGCGGCGGCCAGGTCGCTCGGGCCGACAAACACACCGTCCACGCCCTCGGTCGCGGCAATCGCCTCGACGTTGTCCACTCCGGTCTGGCTCTCAATCTGCACCAGAATGGAAATGTTCTTGTTGGACTGGGCGAAGTAGTCCGGCACGGTGCCAAACATATTGCCGCGGTGGGAAACGGAGACCCCGCGGATCCCTTCCGGCGGATAACGGGTCGAAGCCACCGCCTGCGCCGCCTGTTCAGCCATCTCGACAAACGGCACCAGGAAGTTATAGAAGCCGATGTCCAGCATGCGCTTGATGATGATGGGTTCATTGGTCGGCACACGGACTACCTGCGCGCTGGAGCTACCTTTCAGGGCCATCAGCTGCGGAATGAGCGTGGTGACGTCGTTTGGCGCGTGTTCCGCGTCCAGCACCAGCCAGTCGAACCCCGCCAGACCCAGCACCTCGGTGCTAATCGGGTTAGCCAAAGCGCACCAGCAGCCAATCTGCACCTGATGCGCCGCCAGCGCGGCCTTAAATTTGTTCGGAAAAATTGCGTTATCCATGATTTTTACCTTGCGTTAATCGTTGCTTACTTCTGCAATTCCATACGTTTGATATCGCCAACCACAAACAGGTAGCAGACCATCATCATCAGCGCGGAGCCGCCAACAAAAATCAGTGCGCCATTAAATGAGTGCAGTTCGCTCACGATGTAGCCAATAACCAGCGGCGTGGCGATCGAGGCCACATTGCCAAAGACGTTGAATACCCCGCCGCACAGGCCAACAATCTCCTTCGGCGCGACATCCGAGATAACCGGCCAGCCCAGCGCGCCAAAGCCTTTGCCAAAGAACGCCAGCGCCATCAGCGTAATGACCAGCGGCGTGCTGGCCGTGTAGTTACACAGGATGATGGACGACGCCAGCAGCATTCCCAGCACAATGGGCAGCTTACGCGCAAAAGTCAGCGTGCAGCCGCGGCCAATCAGATAATCCGAAAACAGCCCGCCCAGTACGCCGCCAGCAAAGCCAAACAGCGCCGGAATCGAAGCCACAAACCCCACTTTCAGAATCGACATTCCCTTGTCCTGCACGAGGTAGATCGGAAACCACGTCAGGAAGAACCATGTAATGGTATTCAGGAAATACTGACCGAAAAATACGCCTAACATCATTCGGTTAGTCAGCAACTGGCGGATATAGTCCATCTTCGGCCCGGCCGCCGGGGTGGCCTCTTTTTTATGGTCCATATCGACCACTGCGCCGCCTTCTGAGATATATTTCAGCTCCGCGGCCGACATTCGCGGATGATCGGTGGGGTTATGCACAAACTTCACCCAGATGATGGTGAGCACAAACCCTATTATCCCCATCACGGTAAAGACATGTTCCCAGCCCAGCGCGAAGGTCAGCCAGCCGAGCAGCGGCGAGAACAGAGCCAGCGAGAAGTACTGAGCGGCATTAAAGATAGCTGAAGCCGTACCCCGCTCTTTGGCCGGAAACCAGGCCGCCACAATGCGGGCGTTGGCGGGAAACGAGGGCGCTTCGGAAAAGCCCAGCATAAAACGCATAAAGAACATGGAGACCCCGGCCCAGGCGAGCGGGAACACATCAATAAAGCCTTGCAGGAAGGTAAACAGTGACCAGAAAAACAGACTGTATGAGTAAACCTTTTTCGAGCCAAATTTATCCAGCAGCCAGCCGCCAGGGATCTGCATCAGCAGATAAGCCCAGCCGAAGGCGGAAAAAATATATCCCATCGACACCGCGCTGAGCCCCAGCTCTTTCGCGACTTCAGTACCGGCGATAGACAAGGTCGCGCGGTCGCCATAGTTCACTGCCGTCACCACAAATATCATCAACAGAATTAAATAGCGGGTCGGTATTCCTTTTTTTTCATCTAATGTAGAATCCAAACTCAGCTGACATCCTTTATTCCATCATACTGATATGTAGCAAATGAATTAGCGTTTTATTTTATTATTAGCACCTGTTTGGAGATGACTGGACAATGGCTGACATTGCAATTCGACAACAATCGCCGACCGCGTTTTATATTAAAGTTGACCCGACAGATAATGTGGCGATTATTGTCAACGATCGCGGCTTAACCGCCGGAACGCGTTTCCCGGACGGCCTGACGCTCGTCGAGCATATCCCGCAGGGTCACAAAGTTGCCCTGGTGGATATCCCCGCCCATGGTGAAATCATCCGCTACGGCGAAGTCATTGGCTATGCCGTACGCGATATCCCGCAGGGAAGCTGGATTGACGAGTCGCTGGTGGAGCTGCCCACCGCCCCGCCGCTGAATACCCTGCCGCTGGCCACTAAAGTGCCTGAACCGCTACCGCCGCTGGAAGGTTACACCTTCGAAGGCTACCGCAATGCTGACGGCAGCGTGGGTACCAAGAATCTGCTGGGTATTACCACCAGCGTGCACTGCGTCGCTGGCGTGGTCGATTACGTGGTGAAAATCATTGAACGCGACCTGCTGCCAAACTATCCCAACGTCGATGGCGTGGTGGGCCTGAATCATCTCTACGGCTGCGGCGTGGCGATTAATGCGCCGGCGGCGGTAGTGCCGATTCGCACCATTCATAATATCGCCCTCAACCCAAACTTCGGCGGCGAGGTGATGGTCATTGGCCTCGGCTGTGAGAAGCTGCAGCCGGAACGCCTGCTGCAGGGCACGGAAGACGTCAAAAGTATCCCGGTGGACAGCGCCAGCATCGTCAGCCTGCAGGATGAAAAGCATGTTGGTTTTAAATCGATGGTCGATGACATTCTGCAGGTCGCCGAGCGCCACCTGGCGAAACTGAACCAGCGCCAGCGGGAAACCTGCCCGGCCTCTGAGCTGGTGGTCGGGATGCAGTGCGGCGGCAGCGACGCCTTTTCAGGCGTGACCGCCAACCCGGCGGTAGGTTACGCGTCCGACCTGCTGGTGCGCTGCGGCGCGACGGTGATGTTCTCGGAAGTGACCGAAGTACGCGACGCCATTCATCTGTTGACCCCGCGGGCGATTAACGAAGAGGTCGGTAAACGTCTGCTGGAAGAGATGGCCTGGTACGATAACTATCTTGATATGGGCAAAACCGACCGCAGCGCTAACCCCTCCCCCGGCAACAAGAAAGGCGGTCTGGCCAACGTGGTGGAAAAAGCGCTGGGGTCGATTGCCAAATCAGGGAAAAGCGCCATCGTTGAGGTGCTCTCTCCGGGGCAGCGTCCGACCAAACGCGGCCTCATTTACGCCGCAACCCCCGCCAGCGATTTTGTCTGCGGCACCCAGCAGGTAGCCTCTGGCATCACGGTGCAGGTATTCACCACCGGTCGCGGTACGCCGTACGGGCTGATGGCGGTACCGGTGATAAAAATGGCGACCCGTACCGAGCTGGCCAACCGCTGGTATGACTTAATGGACATTAACGCCGGGACCATCGCCACTGGCGAAGAGACGATTGAGGATGTCGGGCGGAAGCTGTTCGAATTTATTCTCGACGTCGCCAGCGGACGCAAAAAAACCTTCTCCGATCAATGGGGCCTGCACAACCAGCTGGCGGTATTTAACCCGGCGCCGGTAACCTGATCGAGAGCGTAAGGATTTAACCACTTTTAGCCCGGATCTATCCGGGCTTGTTGGTTAGGGATGCTGGGCGGCAAGAAAAGCGCCACATGCTTCACGCCGCGTTTCAGTAGCTTATCAACCAGGACCTGCTCATTGCGTTCCGGATTGAGACCAAAGTAATCCAGCTCGCCATCGCTCGGCAGGAAGATATCGGTGTAGTCGAGGATATATTCAAAGGCCTGCGACATCTCCGGGATGTTCAGCATCTCTTTGCGAATATTTGGGTCGAACGATACTGTGCCGCTGCGGCCTTTAATGTTTTCAATCGCTTTACGCATCGCATCGATAATACGAAACGAGAATAGCGATGACCCCATAATATGAAAATGCTGACACTGATTTAGCAACGCTTCGTCAATGTGGTCGGCAGTCAGCAGACCGCAGGCGCTGTTAGGCATATTAAAAATAAAATCGCGCTGCGCCTGGCTACGATAGCTGACGAAGGCGCTACCGGTAGTCGCTTTCTGCAGCATAGCGATGCCGTTGACGTTGACGCCGTCTTTCTCCAGCCGCGCAATATTCATCTCGCCAAATGCGTCGTTGCCCACACAGCTAAACAACACGGAGCCGAAACCCAGCTTTGCCACCTGATCGGCAAATATTGCCGGCGCCCCGCTGGGATAGGGCCCCCAAAATTCACCGGGACGGGAAAACCCCTGATTCTCTTCCTTGGCGAGAAACTCCACCAGCAGCTCGCCGATGGTGCAAATGGTTACGTTCATCACCGCTCCTGGTTTGTCTTATGCAAAGCCGTGTTGAGCCATGTCAGGCATTCATTGTTGGTATAGCTGTTGGTCAAACCCGCGGCGAGGAAGCAGGCATGGTACTCTGCCGCGACGACCTGAGGGGTCACGACGCTGCTGATCTGCTGTAATTCACCCACAGCATAACGTTTCTCGCCATAGACCGGCCGGGAAGCGACAATCGCAATGACTCGTTTACTCTGGGCCACCGCTTCGCTTAACAAATGTGCCGTAACCTCGTTACGCACGCTTAGCGTGCCGTCTTCAGCAATGTGGTCCACCGCTATCAGCGCACGTGAAGGGCGGTAATGACCCAACGCCTTCAGCGCCAGTTCGCCCTCCACAATCCGCCCCTGACCGGACAACACCCCGCCAAGCAGAACGGTTTCCCCATTTAAAAACTCCTGCGCCAGCGCGACGTGGCCCAGATCATTTAATAGCAGGCAAAGCTCTTCTCTGTTGGCCAGAAAGGGGATCACTTTACGCAAAATGGAACCCTGGCCTAGAAACAGCGTTTCGCCATTTTCTATCTGCGCCGCCACCTGGCGAGCCATTTCCGTCTCCAGCGCTTTATCTCTGACGGCAGGCGCTTCTCGGGTCATCGCAACCGGCGCGCCAGCCTGGGCGGTATAAATCGCCCCGCCAAAAGAGCGTTTCAAGTAGCCCTGCTGCTCGAGGTAGTTGAGATCGTTACGGATTGTCACCCCGGAAACAGCCAGCATTTCTGCCAGATCGTCGACTTTGATCTCGCCGTTCTTACGAACGATCTCTGCGATGTCCAAGCGCCTTTTCAGCAAGCTGGTTGACGGTTTTGCCACGGTTTATGCCTTATTATTTTCTCCTGGAATAACTTTCATTTTTAAATTTCCCTCTTGCAATGTCAAACCGCGGCTGTAGCCCTATCCCGCCATCAATCAGCAAATCGATATTAATCATGTAGTTACAAATTGGCACCTTACCAACTCAAACTTTAAAAAAGAAACCTTATAAATACTATTAACTTTCATTTTAAAAATCAATTCATCATTGTGTGCGGTGGATCACACCTAAAAGGCGAGACGATCGTTACATTACTTTCAAACTGAAGGTTATTAACCAAAAATAACTTACAAGATGAAAACAGAGGACTAAAATGTACATCATTTCCAGTAAAAACATGCTATTAAAAGCTCAGCGACAGAGTTATGCCGTGCCGGCTTTCAATATCCATAACCTCGAAACCATGCAGGTCGTTGTTGAAACGGCGGCTGAGTTGCGCTCCCCCTTGATCCTTGCCGGCACCCCCGGTACCTACAGCTATGCCGGCACCGGCAACGTGGTGGCGATCGCCCGCGATCTGGCAAAAAAGTGGGATCTCCCGCTCGCCCTGCACCTCGATCATCACGAGGATCTGGCTGATATCACGCGCAAAGTGCAGGCAGGGATCCGCTCGGTCATGATCGATGGCTCTCACTCACCGTTCGAGGAGAATGTGGCACTGGTAAAAAGCGTGGTGGAGTTGAGCCACCGCTATGATGCCAGCGTTGAAGCCGAGCTGGGCCGTCTGGGCGGAGTTGAAGACGATCTGGTGGTCGATGCTAAAGATGCGCTCTATACCAACCCCGAACAGGCCCGCGAATTTGTCGCTCGTACCGGTATTGATTCGCTGGCCGTCGCCATCGGTACCGCGCACGGCCTTTACACCGCCGAACCGAAGCTTGATTTTGAGCGCCTGGCGGCTATTCGCGACTGCGTTGACGTTCCGCTGGTTCTGCATGGCGCTTCCGGCCTGCCGGATAGTGATATTCGTCGCGCCATTTCTCTGGGCGTATGCAAAGTCAACGTCGCCACCGAACTAAAAATCGCTTTCTCGGATGCGCTGAAAGCCTACTTCCTGGAAAATCCGGGCGCCAACGATCCTCGTCACTATATGAAACCGGCGAAAGCGGCAATGAAAGAGGTCGTTCGCAAAGTCATTCACGTTTGTGGCTGCGAAGGACAACTGTAATCAGCGGATCGAAGGAGCCTTGCTGTGATCCACACCCTGACACTGAATACCGCGATCGATATGAATATCTTTTGCGATCCGCTCCAGCCGGCGGCAGTCAACCGCACCCGGCAAACGGAATATTGCCCGAATGGTAAAGGGGTTAACGTCTCGCTGGTATTACATCATTACCAGCAGCCAACCCATGTCATGGGCATATTCGGCGGTTTTACCGGCCGCTATATCGTTGAGGAACTACGCAAACAGCATATTAATGTCACACCGGCATGGGTCGCTGAACCGACCCGTATAAATATATTTATTAACGACGGCAGTGATGAATACAAACTGGTAAATCCCGGCGCGCGGATTGATGATGAAGGAAAAGAACAAATTCTTCACCATTTACAGTGCGTCGCGCCCGGTGATTATTTAGTTATCAGCGGCAGTCTGCCACCGGGAATAGAGAGCCGGTTCTATAGCGAGATTCTGGTGCTGTGCCAGCAGAAAGGGTGTGAAGTCATCTTAGATATCAGCCACCCGGTGCTGCGCCAGCTGTTAGAGTGGCGTCCACTATTGATTAAACCCAATGACGACGAGCTGAAAGAGATCTTTGGTCTGGATGTCAGCAGCCCCCGGCGGGTACGCGAAGCAATGCAAACGCTCCACCAGCTCGGGGCTCGCAATGTTCTGCTGACCCTTGGCGCGCAAGGGCTCTATTTTTCGAACGGCGCGCAACTGTGGTTCTGCTCGGCACCGAAAATCGAACTGGTCAGCTCGGCCTGCGCCGGCGATGCCGCGCTGGGTGCATTCCTCAGCCATTGGCTTAACACAGACGATATTCCCCAGGCCCTGGCGCTGGCCAGCGCCACCGGCGCTGATGTGGCCGCCTCCGCCGGGCTGGGTAAATTAAACCGTACGCAAGAATTATTACAACAACTTCAGATCGTCCAATTATAAAGGTCCGATTATGAAAAAAATTATTGCCGTGACCGGCTGCCCTACAGGTATTGCTCATACATTTATGGCTGAAGAGGCCTTAAAAACCGCAGCGAAAAAATTAAATGTTGAAATAAAAGTCGAAACCAATGGCGCTTCCGGCGTAGAAAACGCCATTACGTCGGAAGACCTGAAGGATATTTATGGCGTGATTATCGCTGCCGATAAAGATGTTAATGCCGAACGTTTTAATGGTTTACCGGTTATTGAGGTGCCGGTTAAAGAAGCCATTCACCATCCGGCGGAATTAATTAATAAAGTCGTTAACGGTCAGGCGCCGCGTCGTCAGGGATTCTCCGCGGCAACGGATCCAGACGAGAAATATGAGCGAGAATCGTTCGGCCGACAGATTTACAAACATCTGATGAGCGGCGTTTCCAACATGCTACCGTTCGTTGTCGCCGGCGGGATCTTAATCGCTGTTTCTTTCTTATGGGGTATCTACTCCGCCGACCCGAATTCACCGCAGTATAACGTGATTGCCGCCACGCTGATGAAAGTCGGTCAGCAGGCGTTCTCGATCATGGTGCCGGTGTTTACCGCCTACATTGCCTGGTCGATATCTGGCCGCCCTGGCATGGTTGCCGGTTTTGTCGGCGGTCTGCTGGCGAACGCCACCGGCGCCGGATTCCTCGGTGGGATCATCGCCGGTTTTGCCGCCGGGTATTTTATGCTGCTGATCCGTCATCTGCTCGACGGTCTGCCGCGCCAGTACGAAGGGCTGAAGTCGATCTTTATTATGCCGCTGATAGGCGTCCTGGTGATCGGCGTGATGATGGTCCTGCTCGGCCAGCCGGTGGCAGCGATCAACAATGGCATGATGAACTGGCTCAGCTCTTTACAGGAAGCCAACCCGATCCTGCTGGGGATCGTGGTAGGCGCAATGTGCTCCTTCGACTTCGGCGGGCCGGTCAACAAAGCGGCCTATGTCACCGGTACGTTGCTGCTGGGTCAAGGTAACTACTTTTTTATGGCCGGTGTATCTGCCGCCTGCATCACGCCGCCGCTGGTCATCGCTCTGGCGACCACGTTCTTTCCGAAAGGCTTTAGCGAGGAGGAACGCGCCGCCGGGATGGTCAACTATATCCTCGGCTGTACGCACATTACCGAAGGTGCGATTCCCTTTGCCGCCAAGGATCCGCTGCGGGTGATCCCGATGATGATGATCGCCTCCTCAATTTCTGCGGTACTCAGCTACAGCCTGCATATTCAGGTTCCGGCACCGCACGGCGGCTTCTTAATCCTGCCGCTGGTCAGTAAACCGTTGATGTGGGTGCTGTGCATTCTCGCCGGTTCCGCCTGCGGGGCACTTATGCTGGGATGCTGGCGGCTGTGGCAAAAACGCACTGACAAAGCGACAGCTCTTGCTGGCGCCATGAAATAAGGAGCAAGCTATGCAACTGACTTCTGCCGATATTTGTTTCGATCGTCAGGTCAAAACAAAAGACGAGGCGCTACAGCGTGTCGTTGCAGCCCTGACCCATGCCGGACATACGCGGGCAGACTATCTACAAGGCATGCGCGAGCGCGAGGGGCAAATCAGCACCTATCTGGGCAACGGCATTGCCATTCCCCACGGTACGCCGCACAGTCGCGACGCAGTGCTTAAAACGGGCGTTAAGGTGCTGGCTTGTCCGCAGGGGGTTGACTGGGGTGAGGAGCAAACCGCCTATCTGATTGTCGGTATCGCGGCTCAGGACAATGAGCATCTCGATATTTTGCGCCAGCTCACCCATGCTCTGGGCGATGATCGAGTACCTGAGGCGCTGACGCGCGCTGATACCCCCCAGGCGGTGCTGGAAATTCTCGCCGGCGACATTCCTCTGCCAGCAGGCGAAGAACCACAACCCGCGCCGCAATTTGACGAAGAGGCCACCTTTACCCTGCGTAATCCGCACGGGCTACATGCCCGTCCCAGCGCGGTGCTGGTGAAAGCCGTAAAGCAGTGGCGATCGCAAATCCGGGTCGAAAACCTTGATACGCGCTCCGCCATTGTTGATGCCAAGAATCTGATGCGCGTCGTATCGCTGGGCGCCAAACAGGGTCATCGTCTGCACTTTATGGCCAGCGGCAACGATGCGCAGCAGGCGTTAAAAGCCATTGGTGACGCTTTTAACGCCGGTCTCGGCGAAATTGCCGCCCAGCCGCAGCAGGTCTCCCAGGAAGCCGTCAAAACGAAACGCAGCTGGCTATCCCGAATATTTAGTTAATTTTCAATTAATTAAAAACGCCCTGTCTTCCTGGTCAGGGCGTTTTTGTCTCGAAAGACGTTACCTTTCACTGCGTTACAACACTATTTATCGATGCAGATCACAAATCAAAACAAAGCCATTTGCGACCAAAACAAAACATAACGAATATATTCGAAAGAAAACGGAGGTTGTAAATGAAAGACATTATCACTCGCCATAAGTCAGGCGAACATATCGGCATCTGTTCAGTATGTTCGGCGCATCCGCTGGTTATCGAAGCGGCGTTACGTTTCGACCTGTCGACCAACAATAAGGTGCTGATCGAAGCGACGTCCAACCAGGTGAATCAGTTTGGTGGCTACACCGGCATGCAGCCGGCCGATTTCCGCGACTTCGTCTACAACATCGCGCGTACCGTCGGTTTTCCGGCGGAGCGCATTATTCTTGGCGGCGACCATCTTGGACCGAACTGCTGGCAAGACGAACCGGCCGCCGTGGCGATGGAAAAATCAATCGACCTTATCAAAGCCTACGTCGCCGCCGGCTTTAGTAAAATCCATCTCGATGCATCAATGTCCTGTGCTGACGATCCGGTGCCGCTGGATCCTGGTGTGGTTGCTGAGCGCGCCGCTCGCCTGTGTCAGGCTGCCGAAGAGACCGCCAGCGATGAGCAAAAGCGCCACCTGACCTACGTCATCGGGACCGAAGTTCCGGTTCCCGGCGGCGAGGCCAGCACCATCGGCAGCGTACATGTCACCCGGGCGCAGGATGCCGCCGCGACGCTCGAAACCCATGAAGCCGCCTTCCGTAAGCTGGGGCTCGACGCCGCGCTGGAGCGAGTTATCGCCATCGTCGTGCAGCCCGGCGTGGAGTTCGACCATACGCAAATCATTCATTACCAGCCGCAGGAAGCGAAAGCGCTCTCCGCCTGGATCGAAAGCACCCCGATGGTCTACGAAGCGCACTCTACCGACTACCAAACCCGCCAGACTTATCGTGCGCTGGTCCGCGACCACTTCGCCATTCTGAAAGTAGGCCCGGCGCTCACCTTTGCCCTGCGTGAAGCCATCTTTGCCCTCGCCCAAATGGAAAATGAGCTGATCGCCCCGGAGTCTCGCAGTCGCGTGATGGAGGTGATCGACGAAGTGATGCTTAACGAACCCGGCTACTGGAAAAAATACTATCGCCCCACCTGGAGCCAGGCGATGGTCGATATCCACTTCAGCCTTTCCGACCGTATCCGTTATTACTGGCCGCATCCGCGTATTCGCCAAAGCGTTGAGAAACTTATCGCTAATCTGACCGACGCTAAGCTACCGCTGGGGCTTATCAGCCAGTATATGCCGGTGCAGTTTGAACGACTGTCGCTGAATGAACTGAACGCCGAGCCGCACGCGCTGATCCTCGACAAAATCCAGGATGTCCTGCGTGCCTATCGCTACGGCTGTTCTTCTGAAACCGCGTGAAGTTAAGAGGATATATGAGTCAACTGTTTGTTCGTACCGGCATTCATTTCAGTTCCAGTCAGCAGGCACTGGAACACATTGGCGCAGAGATGCTGGCGCGAGGCGTCGTACATGACAGCTATCCCGCCGCCCTGCTCGAACGCGAAGCGACTTTTCCCACCGGCATCGCCCTGGAGAAGCATGCTGTCGCTATCCCGCACTGCGAAGCGATCCACGCGAAATCACCGGCCATTTACCTGATACGTCCGGACATGCCGGTCTCTTTTCAGCGCGCTGACGACGACGGCGAAATCGACGTTTCGCTCATCATCGCGCTGATTGTTGAAAACCCGGCGGCACAGCTGAAGCTGCTGCGCCGGTTATTTAGTGAGCTACAAAATCCGCACACGCTGGAGGCACTGCTCGCCGCTTCCGACGATCGGCTGCCGGTGCGGTTCCAGCAATTAATCCTTGAGCCCGAGCTTAGCGCCGTGGCTTCATAAGATACTGATAATAAAAGGGGTACCCTATGAAACGTAAAGTTATCGTCGCCTGCGGCGGTGCCGTCGCCACCTCCACGATGGCGGCAGAAGAGATTAAAGAGCTGTGTGCAGACCACAATATTGAACTGGATTTGGTGCAGTGCCGGGTCAATGAAATCGAAACCTACATGGACGGGGCGGACCTGATCTGCACCACTGCGCGCGTGGAGCGGACCTTCGGCGACATTCCGGTGGTGCACGGCATGCCATTCGTCTCGGGCGTCGGCATTGAAGCCTTACAACAGAAAATCCTCGGCATCCTCGCGGAGTAAACGCCATGTTTAGCGAAATCATGCGTTATATCCTCGATCTCGGTCCGACGGTGATGCTGCCGATCGTGATCATTATCTTCTCCAAATTACTGGGGATGAAGCTCGGGGATTGTTTTAAATCCGGTCTACATATCGGGATCGGGTTTGTCGGCATCGGGCTGGTCATTGGCCTGATGCTCGACTCCATCGGCCCGGCGGCAAAGGCGATGGCGGAGCATTTCCAGATTAATCTTCACGTGATCGATATCGGTTGGCCGGGTTCATCACCGATGACCTGGGCGTCGCAAATCGCCCTGGTGGCGATCCCGGTGGCCATCGCGGTCAATATCGTGATGCTGGTTACCCGTATGACCCGCGTGGTGAATGTTGATATCTGGAACATCTGGCATATGACCTTTACCGGCGCAATGCTGCATATCGCGACCGGGTCGTACTGGATAGGTATTCTCGGCGTGGTGGTGCATGCTGCTTTTGTGTATAAGCTGGGCGATTGGTTTGCCAAAGATACCCGCGATTTCTTCGGCCTCGAGGGTATTGCGATCCCGCACGGCAGTTCGGCGTATTTAGGGCCAGTTGCCGTCCTCGTGGATACCATCATCGACAAGATCCCCGGTCTTAACCGTATTCACTTTAGCGCCGATGACATTCAGAAACGCTTCGGCCCCTTCGGTGAACCGGTTACCGTTGGCTTCGTCATGGGGCTGGTGATTGGCGCGCTGGCGGGTTACGACCTGAAGGGCATTCTTCAGCTGGCGGTGAAAACCGCAGCGGTGATGCTGCTGATGCCCCGGGTGATCAAACCGATTATGGATGGCCTCACCCCGATAGCCAAACAGGCGCGTAAACGTCTGCAGGCTAAATTCGGCGGCCAGGAATTCCTGATTGGTCTCGATCCGGCGCTGCTGCTCGGTCATACCTCGGTAGTCTCGGCCAGCCTGATTTTCATCCCGCTGACCATTCTTATCGCCGTCGTGGTCCCTGGCAACCAGGTTCTGCCATTTGGTGACCTGGCCACCATCGGCTTCTTCGTAGCGATGGCAGTGGCTGTACATCAGGGCAATCTGTTCCGCACGTTGATTTCCGGGGTCATCATTATGGGAATCACCCTGTGGATCGCCACCCAGACCATTGGCCTGCACACCCAGCTGGCGGCAAACGCCGGGACCCTGAAAGCCGGCGGCATGGTGGCCTCAATGGACCAGGGTGGTTCGCCGATTACCTGGCTGCTGATCCAGCTCTTTACCTGGCAAAATGTGGTTGGCTTCGCGGTCATCGGCATCATCTATCTGGCCGGCGTTTTACTGACCTGGCGTCGCGCTCGCGGCTTCATCGCCGCGGAAAAAGCAGAAAAAAGCGCTGCCCCGCAACAAAGTACAGGCATGTCTTGATCTAAAAGGGGAGCGTTCGCTCCCCTGAATCTTATAGCTGGAGAATGTTATGAAATCAGTGGTAATCCATGCTGAGGGGAACGTCTGCGTTGAAGAACGCCCTATCCCCACGCTGCAAACGGAAAACGATGTCCTGGTCAAAGTGGTCAGTTCCGGGTTATGCGGCTCCGATATCCCGCGCATTTTCGCCAAAGGGGCGCATTACTACCCTATTACGCTGGGGCACGAATTCAGCGGTTATGTGGAATCCTACGGCGCGGCGGTAACCGACCTGCAGCCCGGCGATGCCGTCGCCTGCGTGCCGCTGCTGCCCTGCTTCCAGTGCCCGCAATGCCAGCGCGAGTATTTCTCTTTATGTAAACAGTATCAGTTCGTCGGCTCACGCAGCGAAGGCGGCAACGCCGAATATGTGGTGGTAAAGCGCGCCAACCTGTTCCGCCTGCCGGACCAGATGCCAATTGATGATGGCGCGTTTATAGAACCGATAACCGTTGGCCTGCACGCTTTTCATCTGGCGCAGGGCTGTGAAGGTAAAAACGTGATTATTATCGGCGCCGGCACCATCGGCCTGCTGGCGCTACAGTGCGCCCGCGAACTGGGCGCCAACAGCGTCACGGCGATCGATATCAATCCGCAGAAGCTGGAGCTGGCCAAAACCCTCGGCGCAACCCATGTGTTCAACAGTCGCGAGATGAGCGGCCAGGCGATTCAGCAGGCGCTGGAATCCATTCAGTTCGACCAGTTAGTCCTCGAGACCGCCGGTACGCCGCAGACCGTCGCGCTGGCGATTGAGGCCGCCGGTCCGCGGGCGCAGCTGGCGCTGGTTGGCACGCTTCATCACGATTTAACCCTCCCGGCAGCCACCTTCGGGCAGATTCTGCGTAAGGAGTTGAATATTGTGGGTAGCTGGATGAACTACTCTGGCCCGTGGCCGGGAGAAGAGTGGCAAACGGCCACCCGTCTGCTGACTGAAAAACGCCTGCAGCTGGCGCCGCTGATCGCCCATCGTGGCGACGCAGAAAGCTTCGCTCGTGCAGTGCAGGCGCTCAACGGCGCGCCAATGCAAGGCAAAATCCTGCTCAAACTCTCTTGACCGCCCGAGCCAGCCATCAGCGCTGGCTCATCCAACCTTTCGAAAATTATCGTTCACCTTTCGTTACCCTTCGATTACACTGAGATGAGTTAATTATCAGGCAAATCAAGATGAACTCATTTGAACGAAGGAACAAAATTGTCGATATGGTGAATACGCAGGGTAGCGTATTGGTTCTAGACCTTTCGAATCTCTTTGGCATCTCTGAGGTAACGATCCGCGCCGATCTCCGCTTACTGGAAGAAAAAGGACTGTTAACCCGTTTTCACGGCGGCGCCGCCCGTGCGGGTAGCGACCTGACCGACGCCGAGAATCAGGAAGTGGTGCTTGAAGACCGCTATCAGCTTGCCAGCGATCCCAAAAAGCGCATCGCCCATGCCGCGGCAGCGATGATCCGTGAAGGTATGACGGTGATCCTCGATAGCGGTAGCACCACTCTTCTTATCGCCGAGGCATTAGTACGGATGACCAATATCACCGTCATCACCAACAGCCTGCCCGCCGCGTTTACTCTGGCAGAAAATAAAGATATCACCCTGGTGGTGTGCGGCGGTACCGTGCGGCACAAAACGCATTCGATGCACGGCACGATTGCCGAACGTTCGCTGCAAGGTATTTGCGCCGATTTGATGTTTGTCGGCGCCGACGGTATCGACGCCACCAATGGCATCACCACCTTTAACGAAGGCTACTCCATCAGCAGCGTGATGGCCGCCGCCGCGCATCAGGTGATCGCCGTGCTCGACGCCAGCAAATTCAATCGCCGGGGCTTTAACCAGGTACTGCCGATGGAAAAGATAGACTGCGTGATCACCGACGACGGCATTAGTGAAAATGACCGTGCAGCGTTAAGCAGCAAAAAGGTGGAACTGAAGATAGTGTAATTGCACGCTGAGTGGAACATCATGGCGGCTGGTTCTACTTAACCAGCCAGCTTCCACCTTTTTTGGCGCCTATGCGAATCAATCTCCCTTTCGCCTGTAGCCCTTGCAGATGACGCTCAACCGTACGTGCTGATATCCCCAAGATCTCCGCCAGCGCTCTCGCCGTTAATTCCGGCTTTTCGGTTAGCAAACGCAAAATTGCGTTTTCCGGTGGGGCTAATTTGACGTCGATTTCTTCCGACATTTCTTCCGACATTTCTTCCGACACGATGAATGAAGTTTCCAGACCTTCTTTCAGCGCCGCCAGGATATTTTGCAACATCCAGGTCACGAATAGCGTGCAATCACTGGTTTTATCACAAGCACCTAAAATGTCGTAATAACGTTCTTGCTGATGGTGGATCAGCGTTTCAACCGGCAGCCAGGCCAATTCCTGACGCCACTGGCTTAGAATCAACGTCTGCCATAAACGCCCCATCCGACCATTGCCATCAGCGAAAGGGTGAATGAACTCAAACTCGTAGTGAAAAACTGAACTGGCAATTAAAGGATGTAGCTCGGTGTGTTCCAGCCAACTGAGTAAATCAGCGATCAATCTTGGGACCTGGGCAGCAGGCGGAGCCATATGTATCACCTGCGTACCGCGATAAATGCCGACGTTTCCGCCACGTAAAGCGCCTGGACGATCAACCAGCCCGGTCATCAGCGTTTTATGCGCCGTCAGAAGATCGCTAATGTTTGCCGCATGCCATCCAGGCATTAATTCATAAGCACGAATGGCATTTCTCACTTCCTGAATATCCTTAGCCGGCGCCAGAACCCGTTTGCCTTCCAGCAGCGCCGTTACCTGTTCCATGCTCAGGCTATTATGTTCAATCGCGAGTGACGCCTGAATAGTACGAATGCGGTTTTCTTTACGCAGCAACGGCGATGCTTGTCCACGTTTCGCCGACCAATGCCCAAGCAATTCCCCAATCTCAACGACAAGGTTGAGGACCGAGGGTGTGATGCTAAACGGCGGTTGGTAACGGCTCATCGTTTACTCCCCCTGCTGCTCCAGGGCGTACTTATACAACGCGTTTTTCTTCACGCCGTGGATTTCCGCGGCCAGCGCGGCGGCTTTCTTCAGCGGCAGCTCCGCCTGCAGCAGCGCCAGAGGTGGGTCGACTCATAGAAAATAAGGGTGCGCGGCTCTTCTTCCAGCGCTTTCAGGGTATCGCGGCGGCCTTTCGATTTCGCCGGCAGGAAGCCTTCATAACAGAAACGGTCGGAAGGCAGGCCGGCGGCGCTCAGGGCGGCGATAGCCGCACAGGGGCCCGGCAGCGGCACCACGCGAATATTCGCTTCGCGGCAGGTGCGCACCAGATGGTAACCAGGATCGTTAATCAGCGGCGTGCCGGCATCGGAAACCAGCGCGATGTTTTGCCCTTCTTTCAGTTTGGCAAGCAGGGTTTCCGCCTTTTGCTGCTCATTATGGTCGTGAAGCGCAAACAAACGGGCGTTTATCGCAAAATGTTGCAGCAGCAAACCGGTATGACGGGTATCTTCCGCTGCAATTAAATCAACGGCTTGCAGCACTTCCAGTGCACGCTGCGTGATATCAGACAGATTTCCTATCGGAGTGGGCACAATATAGAGCTGCCCCTGAGAATTATCCGCTGATTCGTGTTGTTTCATTGTCTCGTCCGTATTGCCGATTTAATATTGAGCATTGAGCCAAAAAAATATCACTGGACACTTATGGTACCGTCAACATTTCTTCGTTCTAAGCCCGCGCGCTGCCTGCCCGTATTGCTGGCGACTCTTATTTTTGCTGGCTGCGGCACCCACACGCAGGATCAAAGCGCGGCGTTTATGCAGGGTACGTCGCAGGCCAACTCCAGTTTCTACTTACAGCAGATGCAGCAAAGCACGAATGATAGCAAGACCAACTGGCAATTACTCGCCATTCGTGCACTACTGCAGGAAGGGAAGAAGCAGCAGGCTATCGACCTGTTTAACCAGCTGCCGGCGAACCTGAACAGCACTCAGGCCCGTGAACAGTCGCTGCTGGCGGTGGAAGTGAAGCTGGCGCAGAACGATTATCAGGCCGCCCGTAATCTGCTGGCTAAGATCGATCCGACAAACCTTGAGCAGCCTCAGCAGGCGCGCTACTGGCAGGCGCAAATCGATGCCAGCCAGGGCAAACCATCGCTGACCCTGCTGCGCGCCTTAATCGCCCAGCAGCCGCTGCTGAGTGACGCCAAACAGCGTCAGAAAAATATTGATGCGACCTGGCAAGCGCTCACCTCGATGCCCCAGGACCAGGCCAATGCGCTGGTGATCAACGCCGATGAAAATATCCTCCAGGGCTGGCTGGATCTGCAGCGGATGTGGTTTGACAACCGCAACGATCCGACGCTACTGAAAGCGGGCGTTAAAGACTGGCAGACGCGCTATCCGCAAAACCCGGGCGCTAAAATGCTGCCGACGGCGCTTGTGAATATGCAAAACTATAAGCCTGCGTCCATCAACAAGATTGCGCTTTTTCTGCCGCTGAACGGTCAGGCGTCGATCTTCGGCCGCACTATCCAGCAGGGCTTTGAAGCCGCCAAAAACGGCGCGCCGTCGGTGACGGGCAGCGCGGTTCCCGCCCAGGTCGCCCAGGCGGCGAATGTCTCCGGTAATGATGATGTGGTGAGTCCGTCGCAGGCAGAAATCAGCGATCTTACCGCCACCGGAAGCCGCGCTGATCCGGTTCAGGCCCCGACGCAGGACCAGGCAGCGCCTGCTGCGGAACCGGCAGCCCAGGCGCCGGCAACATCCGCCACGCCGCAGACTACCGCTTCCCCGGCCACCCAGCCGGTTACCGCGCCGGCCGCACAGCCGCAGCCCGTGGTCGCAACCGCCGCCAACCCTTCTGCGGAACTGAAAATTTACGACACCACCACCCAGCCGATAAGCCAGCTGCTCGCCCAGGCGCAGCAGGATGGCGCCACCCTGGTGGTTGGGCCGCTGCTGAAAGAAAACGTTGAAGAGGTTATCAAGAGCAACACGCCGCTCAATGTGCTGGCCCTCAACCAGCCGGAAAAAGTCGAAAGCCGCGCTAACCTCTGCTATTTCGCGCTTTCTCCGGAAGACGAAGCGCGTGACGCCGCCCGACATATCCACCAACAGGGGAAACAGACCCCACTGCTGCTGGTTCCGCGCGGCGCGCTGGGCGATCGTGTGGTTAGCGCTTTTGCCGACGAGTGGCTGAAGCTGGGCGGCGCCAGCGTCCTGCAGCAACGTTTTGGATCCACGGCCGAACTGCGCGCCGGCGTGAACGGCGGCGGGGGCATTGCGCTGAGCGGCACCCCGGTCTCCACCCTGCCATCAGCGCAGAACAGCATCCTCGGCAGTGCGGATGAGATGCCGGTAAGCAGCGGCGGCAGCGTCGATGCGGCCTATATCCTCGCCACCCCGGAACAGATTGCCTATATCAAACCGATGATCGCCATGCGCAACGGCAGCCAGAGCAATGTCACCCTGTACGCCAGCTCGCGCAGCGCCCAGGGCACCGCGGGGCCGGATTTCCGTCTGGAGATGGAAGGCTTGCAGTATAGTGAGATCCCCATGCTGGCCGGCAGCAATCCGTCGCTAATGCAGCAGGCGCTGTCCGCGGTGCGTAATGACTACTCGCTGGCGCGTCTGTATGCCATGGGCGCTGACGCCTGGTCACTGGCAAATCACTTCACGCAAATGCGCCAGACGCCTGGCTTCGAGCTGAACGGCAATACCGGCGATCTGACGGCCAACCAGGATTGCGTGATTAACAGGAAACTGTCATGGCTCAAGTACCAGCAGGGAAAAATCGTTCCGGCCAGCTAAGCAAACAGACCGGCGATGCCTGGGAAAACCAGGCTCGCCGCTGGCTGGAAGGCCAGGGCCTGCGTTTTATCGCCGCCAATGCCCGCGAGCGTGGCGGCGAAATTGACCTTATCATGCGCGACGGCACGGTCACCGTTTTTATCGAAGTGCGCTACCGCCGTAGCGCCCGGTACGGTGATGCGGCAGCCAGCGTCACTCCGCAAAAACAACAACGACTGCTTAAAGCCGCCCGTTTGTGGCTCTGCCGACAGAATGGGAGCTTTGAGACTGTGGATTGCCGTTTCGATGTGGTAGCCTTCACCGGAAACGACATCCTGGTTTACCTGCCATTGCACTAAATACCGATAATGTGGTCTTAACCGCCATCGCTAACGATCGCTTGCATGACGAGATCTACGCCAAGCAGGTGCGCGCCCTGGGACACGCCGGCGATGTGCTGCTGGCGATCTCTACGCGCGGAAACAGTCGGGACATCGTCAAGGCGGTGGAAGCCGCCGTGACCCGCGACATGACCATCGTCGCGTTAACCGGCTATGACGGCGGTGAGCTGGCGGGCCTGTTAGGTCAACAGGATGTCGAAATCCGCATCCCCTCCCATCGCAGCGCGCGTATCCAGGAGATGCACATGCTGACCGTCAACTGTCTGTGCGATTTGATAGATAACACTCTTTTTCCACACCAGGACGATTAAGGAGAACACATGAAGGCTCTCTCGCCCCTCGCCATCCTGCTTTCTGCACTACTGCTGCAGGGCTGCGTTGCCGCCGCGGTAGTCGGAACGGCAGCAGTCGGCACCAAAGCCGCAACGGACCCGCGTACGGTGGGAACCCAGGTCGATGACAGTACCCTGGAACTGCGCGTCAATAGCGCCTTGTCGAAAGATGAACAGATTAAGAAACAGGCCCGTATCAACGTCACCGCTTATCAGGGCAAAGTCCTGCTGACCGGCCAGTCGCCGACGCCGGACCTCTCCGCGCGCGCCAAGCAAATCGCCATGGGCGTGGAAGGGACCACGGAAGTGTTTAATGAAGTGCGCCAGGGCCAGCCGATTGGTTTAGGCACCGCCTCGTCTGATACCTGGATTACCACCAAGGTGCGTTCGCAGCTCCTGAGCACCGATCAGGTCAAATCCTCGAACGTGAAAGTAACCACGGAAAACAGCGAAGTCTTCCTGATGGGGCTGGTGACCGACCGCGAAGGCCGGGCGGCGGCGGATATTGCCAGCCGGGTAAGCGGCGTATCCCGGGTGACCACCGCCTTTACCTACATTAAATAAAGCTGCAGTTTCCCGGCTGGCGCTGCGCTTAGCCGGGCTACCGCCCCCTGTACGTTGTGTGCCGGGTAAGGCGTAGCCGCCACCCGGCATCCAATCCGGCTATGCGTACGTTTACGGCAAACTACACCAGCGCCAGCGCACCGACAATCGCCCCGCACAGCGCCACCAGTCCGCCCGTCAGCCACAGCGCTTTGGCCGGGAAGGCTTTACGCAGCATAATCAGCGACGGCACGCTCACTGCCGGCAGTGTGATGAGCAGCGCCAGCGCGGGCGCCGTCCCCATACCCGCCAGCATCATTGTCTGCACAATCGGAATTTCCGCCGCGGTAGGGATCACAAACAGGCAGCCGGCGATCGCCATCGCGATAACCCAGAACAACGTATTATCCACCACGCCATCGGCGTGCGGGAACAGCCAGACGCGCGCCGCTCCCAGCACCAGCACCGCGAGGATATAAACCGGGATCGTGTTCCAGAACAGCGTCCACAGCGCCCGCAGCCAGCGGCTAAAGAAGCCGCCCTGAGTCGCTTCCGACGGTGCAGCAGGCACCGCTACCGGCTGCGTCGCCGCCTCTTTCACCCATTTCTGCACCAGCGTCGCCACAGTTAATACTGTCGCCAGACCCGCCACCAGGCGAACCAGCGCAAACTGCCAGCCCAGAACAAAGCCCATAAACACCAGCGTCGCCGGATTGAGTAGCGGGTTCCCCATCCAGAACGCCAGCGCCCCGCCCATCGACACCTGCTGTTTGCGCATCCCGGCCGCGACCGGCGCGGCGCAGCAGGTGCACATCATGCCTGGCAGCGAGAAAATCGCTCCCAGCAGCGTGCCCTGAAACCGCGATTGTCCCAGGGTGCGTAGCAGCCAGTCGCGCGGAATGAGTACCTGAATCAACGACCCGAGCAGCACGCCGAGCACCGCCGCTTTCCAGACGGCAAGGAAGTAAACCATCGCATAGTCCCACGCCGCCATCAGCGGGTTAGCGTCGGCGTGGGCGAGAATAGATTTACCGATACTGTGGGTTTCCGCAGCGGTGAAGGCTTTCCCGTAGTACGGCTGCCATTTGACGTACCACAGACCAACAATCACGACGAGAAAGAAAAGCGCGGGTTTCCACCATTGAAATGGTGACGCCGCCTGAGATGAAGACTGACCAGCCATAGCATTCCCCAGCAAGAAATGTGGATATGAATTGAAGCCGTGAATACTACGCCGGAAGCCTGCGTTTGCAAACCGCTATTCAGCCTGCCGCGCGGCGCGCTCCCGTAGTTCCGATGATGTCAGAATTCGCACCCCTTCGTGGGTGGGCGACAGCGCCTCCGCCAGCAGGGCGATCGCCACATCGCGGGCCGCAATGGATTTCCAGTTCCCCGGCAAGAGCCGGAACAATGGTGCGAGGAAGGTCTCATTGGCCCGCTTTTTTTCCCGCTCGCCTGACAGCATCGACGGCCTGGCGATGGTCAGCCGCGGCCAGTCTTGCTCAATCAGCGCCGCCTCCATTTCTCCCTTCACCCGATTGTAGAAAAACGGCGAGTGGGCGTTGGCGCCCATCGCGCTAACCACCAGCATATGTTGCGCACCCAGTCGTTTGCCGGTCAGCGCGGTATCAACCACCAGCGTGTAGTCAGCATGGACGAAGGCCTCTTTGCTCCCGGCCTCCCGGCGCGTCGTTCCCAGGCAACAGAAGACGATATCCACCGGGTCAACCACCTGCGCCAGGGCATCGGTCAGCTGGGGATCGTGAGGATTAAAGACACCTTCCGCTGGCGCCAGCGGGCGACGCGTCGGCGCGGCGATGGTGCTTATACGGGGCTCATTCTGCAGCAGCCGGAGTAAGTGACCGCCAACTAACCCGGTCGCGCCGGTTAATAATACCTGACTCATTGGTTCTCCTTTACAGAATTCTCCGCCTTGCACTTTCAGGCTCATGTTCCAGGCTTAATACCTTACAAGGTAAGTATCCACCATCATCATGGAATTACCTCATTGATCATCCAGACAGTGGAGGAAGCATGAGTAAAAAGATAGCCGTCCTCATTACCGACGACTTTGAAGATTCTGAATTTACCTCTCCCGCCGAAGCCTTTAAGCTCGCCGGGCATCAGGTCATCACGATCGAAAAGCAGGCTGGCAAAACGGTGAAGGGTAAGCAGGGAGAAGCCGAGGTCGCCATCGACAGAGCCATCGATGACGTCACACCGGGTGAATTTGATGCCTTATTGCTGCCCGGGGGCTACTCTCCCGACCAGCTGCGTGGTGATGAACGCTTCGTCACCTTTACCCGCGATTTTGTCAACGGCGGTAAGCCGGTGTTTGCCATCTGCCACGGCCCGCAGCTGCTGATCAGCGCCGATGTGATCCGCGGACGTAAGCTCACGGCGGTGAAACCGATTGTGGTGGATGTGAAAAACGCCGGGGGCGAGTTTTACGACCAGGAGGTGGTGGTCGATAACGAACAGCTGGTCACCAGCAGAACGCCGGACGATCTACCGGCCTTCAATCGCGAAGCGCTACGCCTGCTCGGCGCCGGCATCACGCCGCCAGTGTAATTTTTTCCCGAAACCCAGCGTGTTGTCGGTAAATTTGATTTCGTCCGGACGAATCTCCCATACCGGCGCCGACAGCATGCGGGCCACCGGGAAGCGCTTGACGTAGCGCTGGCGCATTCGCGCCTCTTCGTCACCGCTCAGACGACGGATCTCGCCTTTGAACTGCACGCCGCGGATCAGGGCCACCGTTTTTGGCTGGCCGTTAACCGTGCCGGCCACCTTCGCCCTCTGTCCGGTCATCTGGCCATGGCGGGTGTGCTCCTCGCTGAGCAGATAAAAGGCCACGGTATCCGGGTCATAGACGTAAAAGGCATTCGCGCACCACAGCTCGTCTTCACGGGAGACGCACCAGGTGACGACGTGCTGTTTACTCAGCCAGCGACCAATGGCGGCAAGCGTATCCATCTTTCTTCTCCATTATGCTATGGTGCACACACCTTACCATAGTGACTTTGTGACCGTGTGCTGGTTTCTGTATCTCATTCGAACCGCGGATAATCGCCTTTATACCGGCATCACCACCGACGTGCCACGCCGCTTTCGCCAGCATCAGGCGGGAAAAGGCGCAAAGGCGTTGCGCGGCAAAGGCGACCTGCAGCTGGCCTTTAGCCACGAAGTTGGTGAACACTCACTTGCATTGCGACTGGAATATCGCGTCAAGCAGCTAACGAAGCGCGAAAAAGAGCGCCTCGTTGCCGGAGAGGATGCCTTCGAAACCCTGCTGGCAAGGCTTAAAGACGATTAAAGTGTTCGCTGTATTCTACCTGGCCATGGACGCCGTCGAGGGCGTCATCCGCCAGACGGTGAACCTGGAACGCCTCGGCGCTGTCCGGCCAGCGGCAGCGGAGATCGAAGCGCGCGGCCGGTTCAAAGCCGAAGCGACGGTATAAATCCGGGTCGCCCAGCGTCACCACCGCGGCGTAGCCAAACTCATTCAGCGAGTCCAGCCCTTCATAAACCAGCTGCCGACCAATGCCCTGTCCGCGGTAGCGTTCATCTACCGCCAGCGGCGCCAGGCCGACCCACTGCAGCTCTTCACCTTCCACCGCCACCGGGCTGAAGGCAACGTAGCCGATCACCTGGCCTTCATCATCCGTCGCCACTACCCCCAGCGTGATCAGTCCATCTTCACGCAGATCGTGCACCAGCTGCGCTTCGGCATCGCGGCCGAAGGTACGACGCAGCAGCGCGTCGATTCCCGGTGCATCAATCCCAATCTCCACTCGAATCAGCATGCCTCACCTACCGATGTCTGTTCAGGTTTCTGCGGGCTCTTCAGTCCAGCTTCGACAAAATCCGCCAGTTGCAGCAACATCACGCGCAGCGCTTTTGGCATCTGCTCGAGCTCAATGGCGTCCATCAAATTTTTTACATACAGCCCCAGCTCCGTATCGCCTTCAATGACCAGACGACGCTGGAAGAATAGCGTATCCGGATCCTGCTTGCGCGCGGCGATCATTAACAGATCGCTGGCGTCGGCGCTGAAGCTGACGTCGGCGTCGGCCTGCTGGCTGACCACCAGTCGACCATCGACTACCGAGGTATACCACAGCAGACCGATGTCACGCACATGAATACTTAACCAACGCCCCTCAAGAAACTCCAGCTCCCCCTCCGCCAGCGCCTGGCGAAACTGCCAGCTCAGCACTTGCTCCAGCACCTGGCGCTTGAGGGCAAAAGGCGCCAGCTTAACCGGCACGCTCATTAAAGACGGGCCAAAGTGGACCAGCCGGGAACGCAGTTTATCCAACACAAGCTTTACTCCATGAATGCAATAGTTCCGCTATTGTGCCATATCACATAAACAACATAGCGGCGTAAATCAACAAAAACGCGATGACGGCCGCCAGTTATTGGCGCCGCCAATACACTTTTAACTGCCTCAAATCAAAAATTGTCACCAGAAGGTTAACTAAAATCCCTGCTCGTTAACCATTCAGCGTCCCTGACGGGCCGCATTTTTCAGGAAAAATTATGGAGCTGCTCTGCCCAGCCGGTAACCTTCCGGCGCTTAAGGCGGCCATCGAAAACGGCGCCACTTCGACGTCGCGCGCGTCGTACTGCCGCGCGTGTTGTCTATTCATCAGGTGAAACAGTTGGCCCGCGCTACGCCGGTGCCGCTGGAAGTCTTCGCCTTCGGCAGCCTGTGCATCATGGCGGAAGGCCGCTGCTATCTCTCTTCCTACCTGACCGGCGAATCGCCCAACACCGTCGGCGCCTGTTCGCCTGCCCGCTTCGTACGCTGGCAGCAAACGCCGCAGGGGCTGGAATCGCGTCTCAATGAAGTGCTGATTGACCGTTATCAGGATGGCGAAAATGCCGGTTATCCGACGCTGTGCAAAGGCCGCTACCTGGTTGATGGCGAGCGCTATCACGCGCTGGAGGAGCCCACCAGCCTCAACACCCTGGAACTGTTGCCGGAATTGATGGCCGCCAATATCGCCTCGGTGAAAATCGAAGGCCGTCAGCGCAGCCCGGCTTACGTGACCCAGGTGGCGAAAGTCTGGCGCCAGGCGATCGATCGCTGCAAAGCCGATCCGCAGAATTTCGTACCGCAGTCCGCCTGGATGGAGACCCTGGGCGCCATGTCCGAGGGGACACAAACTACCCTTGGCGCTTATCACCGTAAATGGCAGTGAGAAACATGAAATATTCATTAGGGCCGGTGCTGTACTACTGGCCAAAAGAGACGCTGGAAGATTTTTACCAGCAGGCGGCAAACTGCAGCGCCGACACCATTTATCTCGGCGAAGCGGTATGCAGCAAACGCCGCGCCACCAAAGTTGGCGACTGGATCGAAATGGCGAAAACGCTGGCCGCTAGCGGCAAGCAGGTGGTGCTCTCCACCATCAAGTACCCAACCGGGCGCAGCATGCTGTCGCAGGAGAACCAGCAGGTGTTCGTGCTCAATGGTATTCAGACCATGAGCGGCTACGTCTATAACCTGGGCAATGAGCTGACCTCCATGCACGGCCTGGTGGATATGGTGCGCCTGTCGCCGATGGGCAACGAGACCTTCGCCATGCTCGAGGCCTTCCGCGCCAACGAAAACGGCGCTGCGCCGCTGGATCTCACCAGCAATAGCGATTGCAACGGCTACTGGAAACGATTGCCAGGACTGGTGCTTCAGGCCTGATAAACCGCTCACTTTGTTAACAACAGTGCTCAGATTTTAATGCATTATTAAAGATGCAGCTTTTCTGGCTGGCGCGTCCAGGATGCGCCAGGCTGGAAGAAGACCTTCAATCTGATGACGATGCTGTAGCAAAGTGAGCCTTTATGACTGACAAATCTGGGCTATCTCGCCGCCAACACCACCACCCTGCATCTCGGGTCCGGCGGCGTGATGCTGCCTAACCACTCTCCACTGGTGATAGCTGAGCAGTTCGGCACCCTGAACACCCTTTACCCCGGGCGGATCGACCTCGGCCTTGGCCGCGCGCCGGGCAGCGATCAGCCGACCATGCGCGCCCTGCGTCGCCATATGAGCGGCGATGTCGATAATTTCCCACGCGATGTAGCGGAACTGGTGGACTGGTTTGACGCCCGCGATCCGAACCCGCACGTGCGCCCGGTTCCCGGCTACGGGGAGCGCATTCCAGTATGGCTGCTGGGCTCAAGCCTCTATAGCGCGCAACTGGCGGCGCAGCTCGGCCTGCCGTTTGCCTTCGCCTCGCACTTCGCGCCGGATATGTTGTTCCAGGCCCTGCATCTGTATCGCAGCAATTTCAAACCTTCGGCGCGGCTGGAAAAACCGTACGCGATGGTGTGTATCAATATCATCGCCGCCGACAGCAACCGCGATGCGGAGTTTCTCTTCACCTCCATGCAGCAGGCGTTTGTGAAGCTGCGTCGCGGCGAGACCGGGCAGTTGCCGCCGCCGGTGGAAAATATGCATCAGCTGTGGTCAGCGTCCGAGCAGTATGGTGTGCAGCAGGCACTGAGCATGTCGCTGGTTGGCGATAAAACTAAAGTCCGCCATGGGCTAGAGTCGATTCTGCGTGAAACCGAGGCGGACGAAATCATGGTCAATGGCCAGATCTTCGACCACCAGGCGCGTCTGCATTCTTTCGATTTAGCGATGCAGGTGAAAGAGGAGCTGTTGGGGTAGTGAGCTATGCGGCATTTTTGCCGCATTTCTTTTCCTCCGCTAAACCATTTTGTGATCGTCTTCATTCATATTTTCACATAATCCCCGCCTTATTACGTTGAGCGTAATTACATTACCTCTGGCGTAATTGCCCCCCTCTTTCAACGGTGTTAGTTTTCCTCTGTTTTATTTTTCAACCCTGAGTCTGGTAAAAGAGAATACTCATGAGCCAACCAACTGCCCGTGCTATGTGGATCGGCGAGTGCTTATTAAAAGCGCTGTTAATGGAGGTATCCGCCTGGCCTAAACCTGGCCTTGTTACACCTCATTCACAAGGGGCGCATAAAGATATGGATATCTGGTTATTTATTACCAGTTCATCGGCTATTGCCCCCTGTTTTAGCGCCTGCGCCCATGCAGGGGAAAATCATCAAGGATCGCCGTGGGAACTCTTTACAAAAATACGTGCCATTGGCATTCATTATGAAAATACGCTGCTGCGGGCAACACAGCAGGTTAATACCCAGCGCGGCATTCTTTTTTCCGGCACGGTTCTGGCGACAGCGGCAGGATGGCTTTCCGGGCGCGGAGAAACCCTCTCATATAACGCCTTAAGCCAGTGCGTCGCTGAACTCTGCCGCGATCTCTGCCGTAGGGATTTTGCCGCCCTGGCCGAACGCCCGGCGCAAACCCACGGTGAGAAATTGTATGTCGGATTCGGCATTACCGGCGTGCGCGGAGAGGCAGAGCAAGGTTTCCCACTAGTTTGCCAGATTGGCTTACCCGCGCTGCATCAGGCGCTGGACAACGGGCTGGCCTGGCGGGAAGCGCTTATTCATACGTTGCTCACCTTAATGGCCCATTGCGATGACACTACCGTGCTGTTTCGCGGCGGCCAGCAGGCGCTGGCGGAAATGAAGCAGTATGCCCGGCGTCTTGTGACGCAGGGCGGAATGTTTAACCCTGCGATCGAGCAGCAACTGGCTGATTTTAATTCATGGTGCATGGATAAGTGGGTCAGCCCTGGCGGTTCGGCCGATTTATTAGCGCTGTGTCTGGCGATGTATTTTCTTTGCCGCCAGCCGCAAGGAGATATGACATAAGGAAGAATATGAACATCTATTTTTATACTTTATTAACGTATGGCTTAACGATTGTAATTTCATTTGCGGTTGTCGGCATCATCGTTGGCGTCAACAAGATGATGAATAAGTTAAATATCACCGACGATTAATTTGCGAACTTTACTTTTGCCATCAGGAATATAGTTATGGATATCTTTGTTAAGCTCTTTTCGGGCATTGGCACTTTTTTTATTGAAGACCCGAAAATAGCCATTGCACGTTTTCTGTTAATTGTTCTCGGCTTTATATTGGCCTGGATGGGATTCCGCCGGAAGCTTGAACCGTTAATTATGGTGCCGATGGGCCTTGGTATGATTGCAGTTAACGCCGGGGTACTGTTTCTGGCAGGCGGACAAACCGGGACCTTAATTCTCGACCCGATGGTCAGCGAACCTAACGAGCTGGTAAACCTAATGCAGGTAAACTTCCTGCAGCCGGTCTATAATTTCACCTTTAGCAATGGCCTCATCGCCTGTATCGTTTTCTTCGGCATTGGCGCAATGAGCGACATCAGCTTTATTTTGCTCCGCCCCTGGGCCAGCATTGTTGTCGCTCTGTTCGCCGAGGCGGGAACCTTCGCCGCGCTGCTGCTGGGTATTGAAGTATTCGGCCTGCCCGCCAACGAAGCCGCGTCGATTGCCACTATCGGCGGCGCAGATGGGCCGATGGTGCTCTTTGCCTCCCTTATCCTGGCACCGAACCTGTTCGTCCCCATCGCCATTATCGCTTATCTCTACCTGAGCCTGACATATGCCGGTTATCCGTACCTGGTGCGTCTGCTGGTGCCGAAAAAATACCGTGGCATGGAAGTTGAAATTGACTACCCCACCGTATCGAAGAAAGCGAAATTCATCTTTACCGTCTGCGCCTGCCTGCTGTTGTGCCTGCTGCTGCCGGTCGCCGCGCCGCTGATCCTCTCGTTCTTCCTCGGCATCGCTATTAAAGAGGCGGAGATCGAACCGTTTCAGAAATTACTGGAATCCACGCTGACCTATACCGCAACGCTGTTTCTCGGCCTGCTGCTGGGCACGCTGTGTGAAGCGCAAACTATTCTCGACCCGAAAGTTGCCATCATCCTGATCCTTGGTATCGGCGCGCTGGCCATTTCCGCCGTCGGCGCTCTGCTGGGCGGCTGGTTTATCTGGTTTATCTCGAAGGGGCGTTATAACCCGGCTATCGGTATTGCGGGCGTCTCCTGCCTGCCGACGACGGCAAAAATCGCGCAGAAAGAGGTTAACCATGAGAACCCCTACGCCATCATCCTGCCGCTAGCGATGGGTGCGGGCGTGAGCGGTCTGATCGTCTCGGCTATCGCCACCGGGATCTTTATCTCCACGCTATTCCTGCTGAATTAATGGAGTCAACCCATGCTAAAAGAGCACAACTGGCATCAACTCAAGGACGATACGGCGCAGCGCCTGAATCAGCTGGCCCCGTATTTTCGTGACGGCAAAATTATCGACGCCAAAGATACTGTCGCCGCGCTGGAAGCCGTTATTCGAAGCTTCGATCGCGTCAATATCGAGGGTAATAACCAGAAACAGGCGGATTTTCTCTCCGAATGCCTGTGCCAGCTTGATCCGCAAAAGATCTCCGGCCTGCATATGGTGCAGTCATCCGTACCGTTGTCCAGCCATCTGGATTTGTTTGAAAAGGGCATCGCTGAAAAGCTCGATTTCGCCTATGCCGGGCCGCAGGATGGACGTCTGGCGAAGCTGATCCAGGACGGTAAGATCAAGCTCGGGGCCATCCACACCTATCTGGAGCTGTTCAGCCGCTACTTTGTCGACCTCACGCCGCGCGTGTCGCTAATCACCGCCTTTGAAGCGGATAAAGACGGCAATCTCTACACCGGCTTTAACACCGAAGATACTCCTGTTATTACCGAAGCCACCCACTTCCGCCAGGGAATTGTGATCGCGCAGGTCAACAAGATTGTCGATAAAGTGCCGCGCGTGGATATCCCCGGCGACTGGGTAAATGCGGTGATTGAAGCGCCGCGTCCGTTCTATGTCGAGCCGCTGTTTACCCGCGATCCGGGACTTATTACTGACACCCATGTGCTGATGGCAATGATGGCGCTGAAAGGTATCTATGCCGAATACGGCGTTGAGCGCATTAACCACGGTATTGGCTTCTTCACCGCCGCCATTGAGCTACTGCTACCCACCTACGGCGAGGAGCTTGGGCTGAAAGGCAAAGTCTGTACCCATATGGTACTCAACCCGCATCCGACGCTGATCCCGGCGATCGAAAGCGGCTGGATCCAGTCGGTGCACTGCTTCGGCGGCGAACTGGGCATGGAAAAATATGTCGCCGAACGCCCGGATATCTTTTATATCGGCCAGGACGGCACGCTACGCTCCAACCGCGCCTTCGCCCAGGCTGCGGGTCACTACGCGCTGGACATGTTTATCGGCGGCACTTTGCAGATCGATAAGTACGGAAACAGTAGCACCGCCACCGCCAGCCGCGTTTCGGGCTTTGGCGGCGCGCCGAATATGGGCTGCGACGCCAAAGGCCGCCGTCATGCAACGCAATCCTGGCTGAAATGCGGCGAAGAGTTTAACGCCACCCAAAAGCAGCTAATTGGCGATATGCCGCGCGGCAAACGTCTGGTGGTGCAGATGCAGGAAACCTTCCGCGAGAAGCGCCAGCCCGCTTTCGTCGACAAGCTGGACGCCTGGGAACTGGCGGAAAAAGCCAACCTCGCCCTGCCGCCGGTGATGGTCTACGCCGATGACGTCACCCACGTACTGACCGAAGAGGGCATCGCCTATCTGCACCGCTGCGAAGGGCTGGAACAGCGCATGGCGGCCATTCGCGCCGTGGCGGGCTACACCGGAATTGGCCTTGCCGCCGATCCGGAACAGACCGCACAGCTGCGGGAGGCAGGCATTGTCAAAACGCCGGAAGATTTAGGCATTGACCGTCGCCGTGCCAACCGTCAGATGCTGGCGGCGAAAAGCATTCGCGATCTGGTTGACTGGTCTGGCGGACTCTATAACCCGCCCACTCGATTCCGTAACTGGTAGGGGAAAAGGACATGGCTCTACATCAAATATCACATCATTTCAGCGGCACCCACGAAAGAGCATCTCTGCAGCAAACCGTGCACTGCGGCGTTGTTGGCTCCGGCGATCTGGAGATCCTGCTGGAGCCGAAAGCGCTGGCGGGCGGGATTGAAGTCAGCATCTGCACGCCGGTGACCGGTTTCGATCATATCTGGGAAATCGTACTGAAACGATTTCTGGACAGCGGCCCCCTGGGCAACATGCAGGTCAGCATCAATGACAACAACGCCACGCCTGCGGTCGTCGCGTTAAGAATTCAGCAAGCGTTACAGCAGGCTATGCCGGGAGAAACCCATCATGAATGATCTGCGTTTTCTGGAAGCCAGCGCCCGCGTTCGCGCCAGCTCGCTGGTGGATAAAGGCACCTTTACTGAACTGATCGGCCCGGCGGACAAACGAACCAGCCCGCACCTGCCCGTGCTGAATGAAGCGGTGGAGTTTGACGACGGCATCGTTACCGGCATCGGCCTGCTCGGCCAGCACCCGGCCATTGTCATCTCCCAGGAAGGACGCTTTATCGGCGGTGCGGTGGGCGAGGTGGGCGGCGCAAAAATGGTCGGCGCGCTGATGCTGGCGGACGAACTGGCGGCGCAGACCACCGACCCGGCCCGCCGCCCGATCGTTCTCATCTCCTTTGAAACCGGCGGCGTGCGCCTGCATGAGGCTAACGCCGGGCTACTGGCCCACGCCGAGTGTATGGACATGCTGCAAACCCTGCGCGGTCGCGTCCCGGTCGTGGCGATGATCGGCAGCAAGATCGGCTGCTTTGGCGGGATGGGTTTTGTCGCCGCCGCCACCGACATCATCGTGATGAGTGAATCGGGCCGCCTGGGGCTGACCGGGCCGGAGGTCATCGAACAGGAGATGGGCCGCAGCGAGTTTGACGCCTCGGACCGCGCGCTGGTGTTCCGCACCACCGGCGGTAAGCATAAGTACATCGTCGGAGACTGTAACTACCTGATTGCCGACTCGCTAACGGCTTTCCACCAGCAGGCCGCGCTGATTGCCGACCTGCCCTGGCCGCAGATTGAAGCCATGCGCCGCATCGGCAGCGAAGCGAAAGTACGCGCCCAGATGGCGCTCACGAAAAAAATCAGCGAGTCAGAGCCATCAGATGCACGGGATGTCTGGGCTATGGCAGGCAATACCGCGCCCCAGTCGCTGGTGGATATGGATCTCGAGACGTTCCTGAGCAACGTTAAACGCCTGCCGGTGGAGGAAGCATAATGGAAAATTTACTCGGCCAGGGCCGCGCCGCTATCGATCTGCTTGTTGACGAAAATAGCTTCGAAGAGAACGCGTTGGCGGATCTCAAGCTGCCTTATGAAGATTATGGACCGGGAGCCGTCGTCGGCAGCGCCCGCATTAACGGTGAAATCTGCACCGTTATTGCTAACGACGCCATGACCTTTAACCCGCGTTTTCCGGTGGTGTACGCCGGAGTTATCGGGCTGGAAGAGGGATATAAAATGGCGCTGGCGGTGTATCGCACGCTGGCGATGGATAAAGACAAGCCCGTCGGCGAGAAACGTCCGCTGGTGCTGATTGTTGACACTCCCGGCAACGGACCGGGCAAACTGGAAGAGATAATTGGTATGAATAAAGCGACCGGTGCCTATCAGCTGGCGCTGGCTGAGGCGCGCCATGCCGGGCATCCGATTATCGCGATGGTCATCGGCCGCGCCATTAGCGGCGCGTTCCTCTGCCACGGTTTGCAAGCCGACCATATCCTGAGCCTGACATCGGAATTTGGCACCATGATCCACGTAATGCCGCTGAGCAGCATCGCGCGCATTACCCGCCAGGACGTGGAGCGTCTGAGCGAGCTTTCCCGCACTAATCCGGTCTTCGCGGCCGGACCGGAGTTCTTCTGGCAACTGGGCGGGGTGGAAGAACTGATCAAGGCGATCCCGGAGATGAAAGAGGCGATCGTTCGCCATATCGCAGAGGTGCGCCAACAGAAACAAGCGGCTGGCGTGACGTCGACAGGCCCGCAGGGGCGTGGGAGCGCAGGCGAAGATCGCGGCGGCAGAAAAATGCGCAATGTGATTCTGGCGCAGATGCGCGAGGAGTATCGGGCGGTCGCGGCGCGTTACTTGCCGGCCTGATTCAGGAGTGCGCGCGATGAACGATCCCATTGCAATGCTCGAATGGCTGGTTGACGCCCAGCAGGGTATCCCCACGTTAGCGGAAATGCCGCGCCGTACGCTTAGCGATAAAGGTATCGCTGGCCCCACGGCGGCTCACGTTATCGAGGAGATTCACACGCCGTTAAATCTTGCGCTGGTTACCTTTACCACCGGCAGTAGCGCATTTCAGAACATCGTCGGCGTAACGCAGAACGAACTGCTGTTGCGTTCCGCGGCGGGTAAGCGTGTGCTGGCGGAATGCGGCGTAACCGCTGGGCAGCATATGGTGGTGACCTACGCGCCGCTGGTGAATGTGTTCACGCGTCAGGCGCTGGATGAGAGTGGTCTGCACTGGTCGTTTTTATCCCGCTCATGCCGGGACGCGCTGCTCATTGCCCTGTGTCGCCAGCAGCCGGATGTGGTGGTGGGAGAGTCCTCATTTTTACGCGCCACGCTGGAACAGGCGCTAAAGATGAACCTGCAGGCGTATTTACCAAAAACGCTGATGCTGATTACCGCAGGCACCCCCCTTGATGAAGCGCTGGTTCCGCTGTGCGCTTCACTGGGATATGGGCTGCATGATGTCTACGGTTGCCAGGAGTTCGGTTGGCTGATCCTGGACGGCCTTCCGCTGCGGGAAGATATCTCGCTGGTCGCCGCGCCGCAGGGCGGTGACTGGCGGGAAGTTATCGTCGGCGGCCTGCCAACCGGCGACAGCTTTCCCGTGGCAACGAACGGCCACCTGTGTAATTTGCAGGGCAAAATCCAGACCTGGAAGCGTCGGCGCACCACGCCGGAATATGACATGGTGGTGATGGCGACTACCGCCCATCACCGGGAAATTGTGGAGCGGACGGCACGGACGATTTTACGTATCAAGGGGCGAGTTTGCCGGGTCAGTACGCAGCTACAAACCCAAGCCAGCGCCACCCATATCCGCCTCTACCCCGTTACTGTTCCAGGGGAGGAAGCGGCAAAAGCCGCGCCGGTCGATATTATCGGTCCGCAGGCCACCTCGCAGTTTGACGCCCTGCTTGCAGCACAGCGGGATTTACAGCAACAAGCGAAAAACGATCCGGCATGGAGCAAACAGCGATGAGCGCCCTGCAACGCCATACTTTGTGCTGGCTGGAGAGCGCTGAACTGCGGCTGATTGCGAGGCAGTTGAACGGCGCGTTTAGTGCCCTACCCGCCTCATTGCGGGAAGAGTTGCGGGACTATCTGCTTTCCGGATATCTCCCCGGCATCGTGCGCAGGGGCATCCGTGATGAAGCGAGTATTTCCCTGGGCTTTTGCTTTCCGCAGCGCTGGCAAGGGCAGCGTCTACGGCTGGCGACGGTTGCTTCATTACAGGCCGTCACGCGCGTGTCAACACCGGAACAAACGGCCATCCTGCCTGCCGTCAACCGTACCAGCGCGATACGCGCCTTTAGCGCCCTGCGTCAGGCGTGGCGTGGGCCGGAAACCGGGCTTGGCGTGTGGGGGTCGGTGGCGCTGGAGATGACGACGCCCTGGCTATGGACGGACAGTCGCTCCGATTTAGATATTCGCATAACGCCCTGGCACGAAATGGCGTTAAGCGATTGTTACTCTGTTCTGACAGATATTGCCCAGCAATATTCAGTACGTATTGATGGAGAAATTAATTTACCAAACGGTTTTTCTATCAATATCAAAGAGTGGTTTAGCAGGAGTCTGACCCTGCTGGCTAAAGGTGAGACCGATGTCGAATTAATGACGCGACAAGACGTCGACGGGTTAATAAAACATCTTTCAATGATATATATTAAAGGAAATTAATATGTCTGAAGTTAAATCAAAAGTACCGGGTGTGGTCGATGAAGTTAAAGCCGCCGTAGGCGACAAAATTGAAAAAGGCCAGCCGATTGTTATTCTTGAAGCCATGAAAATGAAAATGCCTGTCGCCTCACCGGAGGCTGGCGTATTAAAGTCATTGGCGGTGAACGCAGGCGATCGCGTAAACCCAGGCATGGTCTTATTCGAAATTGCCGCTGAGTAGAACGTCACGTTTTTAATACTAAATAAATAGTGCGGCATTCCTTTGTGATATAACCATTATGCCTCAGTCATATCAGCGATAAACATTTCGCTGATATGACAGGCAGGGTGTGTACGAATAAATTTACTGTTGACTGTCCGCATCATAAAAACATACTGTGCTAAAAGCCCTTGTCTTACTTTATTGTCATTTCCCGGTTCGGGTAGTCTCTTATGCTTTTAGTGTGGTTATAGAAAGAGAAACATCATGATTATTTACGGATTGATGTTAATGGGATTGTGCATGTTCGCCGGGTTAATTGTCGGCGATCTTTTGGGTTTGCTGCTTGGAATTTCCGCCAATATCGGCGGCGTCGGCTTTGCCATGCTGTTTTTAGTCGTTATTTCCCAGAAGTTGACGGAAAAGGGGCTGTTGTCTAAACCCGCCGAACAGGGGGTTGGATTCTGGAATGCGATGTATATCCCTATTGTTGTCGCCATGTCCGCGAACCAGAACGTTGTGGCCGCGCTCAAAGGAGGCCCGGTGGCGCTTATTGCAGGCCTTGGCGCAGTCGTGATTGGTTTTCTGCTGATTAAACCACTGAGCAAAATCGGCAGCAAAAGCACGATGACACGTTCAGCAGACTAACCGGTGGAGAGCATAAAGAATGGAACAACTTACAAAGATTCTTACCAGTAACTTCACCAGCAATGCCCTGATCACCGCTTTTGTGGTGGTTGGCATTGTCTGCTGGGTCGCGGCTTGGATCTCGACCCACGTCTTTCGCGGTAAAATTCACAGTTCGGCGATCGCCATTGCCGCAGGCCTGCTGCTGGCCTGGCTCGGCGGCGAACTCACCGGCGGCAAAAAAGGGCTTTCCGACATCACGCTTTTTAGCGGTATTGCGCTGATGGGCGGCGGCATGTTCCGTGATTTTGCCATTATCGCCACCGCCTTTGGCGTGAAGCTTGACGAGCTGAAAAAAGCGGGCCTCGCGGGCGCGCTGGCGCTGGTCGTCTCCACCGTGCTCTCCTTTTACCTGGGAGCGATTGTCGCCTGGGCCTTCGGCTATACCGATGCGGTCAGCATGGCGACTATCGGCGGCGGCGCGGTGACCTTTATCGTCGGCCCGGTTACCGGTGCGGCGCTTGGCGCAAGTTCCGATGTTATCGCGCTCAGTATCGCTGCCGGGGTGATTAAATCTATCGCCATCATGATTGTCACGCCGCTGGTGGCGAAAGCCGCCGGACTGAACTCTCCCGCTGCAGCCATTGTATATGGCGGGCTGATGGGATCTACTAGCGGCGTGGCGGCAGGGCTGGCGGCGACTGACCCGAAACTTGTACCTTATGGCGCAATGACAGCCACCTTCTATACCGGCCTGGGCTGCCTGTTGGCGCCGTCTGCGCTCTATATCTCTTTAGCCCCGTTCTTTTAACCGCATGCGCCTGTTGTTTTATGCAACAGGCGCCAGGGAGACTTATGTATTCATTTCAACGTATGAAGCCCGGGCAAATCGCGATACAGGCCTCACTGTGCACCCAGGAGGAAGAGGAGGTTTTCCGGCAAAAGCTACTGGGTGATAAACCCGAACACCGAATCGGCTTTGCGTTTATCAGCGGCACCTCTGACGAACTGCGAAACAAGCTGCAGCGCTGCGTCATCGGATGTGCGTTGAAGAATCAGATCATCACTAGGCAGGAGTCGGCCATTTTCACCTTATGCTCACTTAGCCGCCAGGCTCTGACCCACGCGTTAACCAACACCATCACCGGCGATCATATCCGTCTGAAAATCGCCTTAGTTAGTACCTCCCGATGGCTCGCCGTCGCCATGTACGGCGAAGCTCAGGTTTATCAGCGGATTACTCAGGAAATCATGGGACTTTGTCTACATCGTTATCCTCCCGCATAAGCTGCCTGGCATACATACGGCATTCTGCGAGAAGAGATAGCAGTCCAGGATGATTTTCCTGACTACGGGGAAAAACGAGCGAAATTTCTTGTTCCATGCGATAGGCTTCCTGCAAAGGTAGCAGGCGTATCCCACTCCGAAAAAGCCCGCGCATGCGTCCGGGTATGAGAGTGTACCCCACTCCAGCATTAACCATGCTCATTAACGAAAAAATATCGTGTACCCGAACCGCAATATCCGGCTCAAAGCCAGCGATACGGAAGGCCTGCTGAAAACCTCTCCATGTTGCGAACCCTTCACTCAAGGCAATAAATTTTTTACTCTGTAAACGAGAGAGATCAACGGGGGTTTGTAGCGTATCCGCATCCTGTACAGGAACCGCTAAATAAATCGAATCCGAAAATATCGTCCAGGTTTCAAATAAATTTGAATTATACTCATCGGGCGTAGAGATTAATGCCGCATCGATATTGCCTTCATTTAGCGCTTCTAATAATTTCTTATTAGAGTTCATGATAAACTCAATTGAAAGCTCAGGGCGCCGCTTCTTCAATCCCTGTACTATCTGCGGTGCCGTTTTTAATACTAGTGAATAGAGTAGGCCTAAGCGTAATGCAGGAGAATGGTATCCTGAAGCCTCACGCGTCAGATAAATACAGCGTTCCATTGCATTGATCACCTCGCGGGCCTGCTTTTGCATTACCCATGCGCCGGGGAGGGGATGTAAATTCCGGCCATTGTGTGTGAAAAGATCGCAGCGTAAATTATCCTCCAAAGAATGCAAGGCACGATGTACGCTAACCGGAGAAATATGCATGATTTCTGCCGTCTTAGAAATATTCATGGTATCCATATATCCCAGAAAAATCTCCAGTTTGCGCAAAGTTATGTCCTGCTCAGGCATATAAACATTCCCTTATTTAAAATAACCTTTATCTGATAATAAGAGAATGTATGCATATATATATTGAGCCAGATCGGTAATTCTGGCTCAGATAAAATAAAACTTACTGATAAACCGGCAGCAGATTGACGCTCGACAGGATATGTACAACCGCATTGCCGAGGCCAAAGAGCAGGATCAGCACAATCATTGGCGTTCCGCCCCAAACGCGGAACTGTGGGCTGCCGAAGCGTTTGCGTGAGGCGCGAGCCAGCAGCGCCGGTACAATCGCCGCCCAGATCGTCGCCGCCAGGCCAGCATAGCCGATGGCGTAGAGGAAACCATCGGGTTTCACCAGCCCGCCAATCATCGGCGGGATAAAGGTCAGCAGCGCGGTTTTAAAGCGTCCCATCGCGCTATCGTCAAAGCTAAACAGATCCGCCAGGTAGTCGAACAGCCCCAGCGTCACGCCGAGGAACGAACTGGCGACAGCAAAGTTCGAGAACACCACCAGCAGCAGATCCAGACTCCGACTATTCAGCACGCCGCTCAACGCCTGCACCAGCACATCAATGTTGCCGCCCTTCTGCGCAATGTCGATAAACTGCGGACGAGGGATGTTACCCATCGTCACCAGCAGCCAGACCACGTACAGACCCAGCGCCAGCAGCGTACCGTAGGTTAAGCAGCGGATGATGGTGCGCGGATCTTTTCCGTAGTATTTCATCAGGCTCGGCACGTTGCCGTGATAGCCAAACGAGGCCAGGCAGAACGGGAGCGTCATCAGCAGGTATGGCGCATAGGAGGCATTCTTCTCCGCAACGTTAAATAGCGTCGTCGGCTCGACGTGCCCGAGCAGGCTACCGAAGGTCAGGAAGAAGGTGATCACCTTAGCGCCCAGTACGATAGCCGTCATGCGGCTCACCGCTTTGGTGCTCATCCAGACGATAAACGCCACCAGCAGCGCAAAGCCGAAGCCCGCCGCGCGCGCCGGCACCTTCAGCGACAGTTCACTGAAGGTGTGGTGGAGGATCGAACCGCTCGCCGAAATATAGGCGTAGGTCAGGATATAGAGCACAAAGGCGATTGATACACCGTTCACCAGGTTCCAGCCCTTGCCGAGCAGGTCTTTGGTAATGGTGTCGAAGCTGGAGCCGATGCGGTAGTTAAGATTGGCCTCGAGGATCATCAAACCAGAGTGCAGCATGCAGAACCAGGTGAAGACTAGCGCCGCCAGCGACCAGAAAAACCACGCGCCGGACATCACCACCGGCAGCGAGAACATGCCCGCGCCGATAATCGTGCCGCCGATAATCACCACGCCGCCAAACAGAGACGGACGGGTTGCCGTAGTGGTTAGTGTCGCCATTTACCGAATTCTCCAGTCGAAAATACTTCGCTCACGTTGAGCATGACGCACTGTACCAGTACACGAGTACAAAGGGAATAAAAAAAGCCCCAATCATGACGATCGGGGCTGTATTATTTAGTTTACGCTAGCGGGCGGCGTTGATTACGCATCGCCACCGAAGCGACGGCGACCGGCCGAGTCATCGCGGCGCGGCGCGGATGCATCGTCACGACGCGGCGCACGGCCTTCACGACGTTCGCCGCTGAAACGACGTCCTTCACCACGACCGCCTTCACGACGTTCGCCACCGAAGCCACGGCCGCCTTCACGACGCTCGCCGCCAAAGCCACGGCCGCCTTCGCGACGCTCACCGCCGCCACGACGTTCGGTGCGCGGCTGCGCATCGCCCAGCAGCTGCATGTTCATCGGCTTGTTCAGGATACGGGTACGAGTAAAGTGCTGCAGCACTTCGCCCGGCATCCCTTTCGGCAGCTCAATAGTGGAGTGAGAAGCGAACAGCTTGATGTTACCGATGTAACGGCTGCTGATATCGCCTTCATTGGCGATCGCGCCAACGATATGACGCACTTCAACGCCGTCATCACGACCCACTTCAATGCGATACAGCTCCATGTCACCCACGTCACGACGCTCACGCTTCGGACGATCTTCGCGATCGCCGCGCGGGCCGCGATCATTACGGTCGCCACGACGGTCGAAACGATCGTCACGATCGCGGAATTCACGACGTGGACGCATCGGCGCGTCCGGCGGAACGATCAGCGAACGTTCGCCCTGAGCCATCTTCAGCAGCGCAGCAGCCAGCGTTTCCACGTCCAGCTCTTCACCTTCCGCCGTCGGCTGGATTTTCGCCAGCAGTGCACGGTACTGATCCAGATCGCTGCTTTCCAGCTGCTGCTGAACTTTCGCGGCGAATTTTTCCAGACGACGCTTGCTCAGCAGCTCCGCGTTAGGCAGTTCCACTTCAGGAATGGTCAGCTTCATGGTGCGTTCGATGTTGCGCAGCAGACGACGCTCGCGGTTCTCAACGAACAGCAGCGCGCGGCCAGCACGACCGGCACGACCAGTACGGCCGATACGGTGAACGTAGGATTCAGAATCCATTGGGATGTCGTAGTTCACCACCAGGCTGATACGCTCAACGTCCAGGCCACGGGCCGCAACGTCAGTCGCAATCAGGATATCCAGACGACCATCTTTCAGGCGTTCCAGAGTCTGCTCACGCAGCGCCTGGTTCATGTCGCCGTTCAGCGCCGCGCTGTTGTAGCCATTACGCTCCAGCGCTTCAGCTACTTCCAGGGTCGCGTTTTTGGTACGGACGAAGATAATCGCCGCATCAAAGTCTTCCGCTTCCAGGAAACGCACCAGCGCTTCGTTTTTACGCATGCCGTAGGCAGTCCAGTAGCTCTGGCTGATATCCGGGCGAGTCGTCACGCTGGACTGAATGCGCACTTCCTGCGGCTCTTTCATAAAGCGACGGGTAATGCGACGGATAGCTTCCGGCATGGTGGCGGAGAACAGCGCGGTCTGATGCCCTTCCGGGATCTGCGCCATAATGGTTTCTACGTCTTCGATAAAGCCCATGCGCAGCATTTCATCTGCTTCATCCAGTACCAGGCCGCTCAGTTTGGAGAGGTCCAGGGTGCCGCGCTTCAGGTGGTCCAGCAGACGACCCGGGGTACCGACGACGATCTGCGGACCCTGACGCAGGGCGCGCAGCTGCACGTCATAACGCTGGCCGCCGTACAGGGCAACCACGTTCACGCCGCGCATATGTTTAGAGAATTCCGTCATTGCTTCAGCAACCTGTACCGCCAGCTCGCGGGTCGGCGCCAGCACCAGAATCTGCGGTGCTCTCAGCTCAGGATCGATGTTGTTCAGCAGCGGTAAAGAGAATGCTGCGGTTTTACCGCTACCGGTCTGGGCCATACCCAGAACGTCGCGGCCGTCCAGCAGATGCGGAATGCACTCAGCCTGGATCGGAGATGGTTTTTCGTAACCCAGATCGGTGAGCGCTTCAAGGATAGGAGCCTT
>PPYF01114205.1_pt1 | contig 43813 bp, 43 predicted proteins | sample 1559871 | NCBI WGS metagenome assembly PPYF01 (sample SAMN08240021, study PRJNA423297) | Human gut metagenome, whole genome shotgun sequencing project.
CCCACCGGCTGCAAATTCCACCCCCGCTGCCCCTACTGCACGGACAAGTGCCGCAGCGAAGTCCCCGAGTTAAAGGAGATCGCCCCCGGCCACCTGTGCGCCTGCCACTATCCACTCTGAAGCCAGCCCGACCGGACTGCGCTCCGCACAATACAAGGAGGTAGTACCATGCGTTTATCCAACCTGACCTGGCCCAAGGCTGAGGAATACTTCCGCGGCCACGATACCGTCCTCATCGGCATCGGCTCCATCGAGTGCCACGGCCGCCACATGCCCCTGGGCACCGACACCCTCATCCCCGACTTCCTGCTGGACAAGATCGAGCAGAAGAGCGACGTGCTCATCTGCCCCACCATCCCCTACGGCGCCACTGAGAGCCTGTGCGACTATCCCGGCACCATCAACCTGGGCACCGAGCTGCTCTATCAGGTGCTCGGCCGGGTGTGCGACAGCCTGTTCCAGCACGGCGCCCGCCGCTTCGTCATCCTCAATGGCCACGGCGGAAACATCAAGTCCATCGACCGGGTGGGCTATGACATCCAGCGCAGGGGCGGTATCCTGGCCGAATTGAACTGGTGGCTCATGGCCTGGGACATGGACCCGGCCTGGAAGGGCGGCCACGGCGGCGGCGAAGAGACGGCGGCCATCCTGGGTATTGACCCCTCCCTGGTGGATCAGAGCGAGGTGGCCGGCCCCATGAAGCTCCACGACGTGTCCGATACCCTGAAGGCCACCGGCTTCACCTCCATTGAATACAAGGGCGTCACCGTCAACATTCCCCGCCTGACCCCCTCCGTCACCCACAACGGATGGATTGGTCCCGACCACCCCGAGACCGCCACCGAGGAGTGGGGCCGGAAGATGCTCCAGACCACCGCCGACTACATCGCGGACTTCATGGAGGAGTTCAAGAAGGTGGACATCGCCAAGGCCTGCGGCACCGAATTTTAATTGGTTAGAATGTGGGGATAGACACGAATGGATAAAAAGCAATCACTGGAACTGTGCGCCGCCCTCTCCAACGCCAAGGGCGCGCCCGGCTTTGAGGACGAGGTTCTCACCGTCCTGCGCCGCTATGGCGAGGGGCTGGGCTCCTTCCGGGAGGACAGCCTGCGCAACCTCTACCTCTCCCGCAACGGGAACCAGGGCGGACGGCCCATGGTTCAACTGGACGCCCACACCGACGAGGTGGCCTTCATGGTGCAGGCCGTCAAGCCCAACGGCACCCTGCGCTTCACCACCTTGGGCGGCTGGGTTCCCTCCAACATCCCCGCCCACCGGGTTTGGGTTCAGACGGCCGACGGAGACTATATCCCCGGCGTCACCGCCAGCAAGCCCCCCCACTTTATGAGCGAGGCCGAGCGCAAGGCCCAGCCCGCCGTAGAGGACATGAGCATCGACATCGGCGCCTCCTCCCGGGAGGAGGTACTGCGGGACTTCTGTGTCCGCATGGCCGCCCCGGTGGTGCCCGACGTGACCTTCGAGTATCAGGAGAAACACGATCTGATGATCGGCAAGGCCTTTGACTGCCGCCTGGGCTGCGCCTCCATTCTGCGCACACTGGACAATCTGCGGGACAAGACGCTGAATGTGGACGTGACCGGCGCGTTCGCCGTCCAGGAGGAGATGGGTACCCGCGGCGCCACTGTCACCGCCAACACCGTGAAACCCGACCTGGCCATCGTCTTTGAAGGCTGCCCCGCCGACGACACCGTGGCCGAACCCTATATGATACAGACCGCCATCCACAAGGGGCCCATGCTGCGCCACATCGACGCCCGCATGATCACCAACCCCCGCTTCCAGCGCTATGCCCTGGATCTGGCGGAGGAGCTGGGCATCCCCGTGCAGGAGAGCGTGCGCACCGGCGGCTCTACCAACGGCGCGCCCATCCATCTGTCCAACCAGGGCGTGCCTGTCATCGTCATCGGCATCCCTGTGCGTTACATCCATACCCACTACGGCATCGCCGCCCACAGCGACGTGGAGAACGCCGCCCGGCTGGCCGCCGCCATTTTGGAGCGGATGGACGCCGCGCAGATCAGCCGCTTCTGAGTCCCAAAGCTGCGCCCCCATGGGGGCGTAGCTTTTTTGTTGATCCCAGAAAAACCGTACCATACGCTCTCTATACTTCTGCTAAAATCCGCTGTCCCTCCTGGCTCTTTGCAGTTGATCTTTCTCCTTTTCCACACATACAGCCGTAAAATCGCCCAATGATTCTCCTTGACATTTTGTCTATATTGTGCAAAAATGTAGATACAGCATTTCCCATATTAAAATCTGCACGCTTTCTTGCAGAAGGGGGGCTCATGGACCTGTCCCAAGCCGAGGCCGGCTGAATTCAAAAAAAGGTGAGGTAATCAAACATGAAAAAATCCCTTCGCGTCTTATCCGTCACACTGGCGGGCGCGATGCTCCTCAGCACCAGCGCTCTGGCGTGTACCGGCGTGTACGTAGGCAAGGATGTCAGCGACCAGGGGACCTATCTCATTGCACGCAGCGAGGACCAGGGCCAGGGCGACTACAACAAAATGTTTCAGGTACAGCCCCGGGTGGAAAATGTGCCCGGCCGCTTCATCACCGATACCGCCACCGGGTTCCAGATCCCCCTGCCCGCCACTACCTATAAGTACACCTATGTCCCCGACTACACCCGGGGCGACGACGGCATGTACCCCGGTTCCTGCACCAATGAGTACGGTGTGAGCATCACCGCCACCGTCTCCACCTCCACCTGCGAGGCCTGGGAGGCTGAGGATCCCTTTGTGGAGCCCGGCCTGCGTGAGGCCATTCTGGCCGCCTCGGTAGCCGCCGTCTCCACCACCGCCCGGGAGGCCGTGGATGTGCTGCTGGGCTATGTGGACGAGTACGGCTCCGAAGAGGGCAACACCGTCATGATCACCGACCAGGACGAGGCCTGGATCGTGGAGATCTACGGCGGGCACCAGTACTGCGCCATGAAGATGCCCGACGACAAGGTGGCCGTGTTCGGCAACCACAACATGATCGGGCTGGTGGACCCCAAGGCCACTCCCGAGGACGGCTACATCTACTCTGACGGTCTGTTCGACACCATCGACAAGCTGGGCCTGGCCGTCAAGGAGGGCGAGCTGTACCACCTGGCCAAATCGGTGACCAACAACACCCGCGAGGACTACAACAACATGCGCAACTGGGCCGGCATGACCATCCTGGCCCCCTCCCTGGCGGGCGAGTACGACTCCGATGAATTCTATCCTCTGTTCTACTCCCCCGACGAGAAGGTCAGCGTTCTGACCGTCATGGATATCTACCGCAACCGGTACGAGGGCACTCCCCTGGACGTGACCCTGCCCGGCAATGAGGAGAACCGCGTCATCGGCACCGAGCGTTCCTCCCAGATCCATATCCTCCAGACCTTCCCCGACTGGCCCGCGGAGTGCTCCTCCATCGACTGGCTGGCCCTGGGCAACACGGAGCACTCCGTGTTCATTCCCTTCTTCTCCGGCATTACCGACACCGCCCCGGCCTATCATCTGGACGGCGACACCTACAACCCCGACGGCGCCTTCTGGAAGTTCAAGAGCATCTGCACCATTGCTGAACAGAACCGCTCCCTGTATAGCCAGGGTGTAAAGGACTTCTGGAAGCTCCAGGAGGAGCTGATGTACCAGGAGATGCTGGATGCCGCCCCCGCCATGCTGGCCAAGTACTCCGAGAGCCGCGCCGCAGGCGACGCCTATGTAACCCAGCTCGGCATTGATATGGCGGAGCGGGAGATGCTTCTGGCGGATAACCTGTACGCCAAGTTGCTGACCACCATGATGCACAACACAGGCCTGTCCTCCAGCAAGACACCCACCACCTTCCTCTCCGACGTTCCCCTGCGCCAGGTGGCCGAGAGCCGCGGCTACACCGTCACCTGGAACAAGGCCGACGGTTCCACCACCATCGCCAAGGGCGATGTCACCTATACCTTTACCCCTGAGAGCTATGAATGTGTCACCGGCACTGGTGAAACCATTGAGCTGACCCACTACTGCTATGTGCGGGACGGCTTCACCTATATCCCCATGGATTTTGCCAAAACCCTGTAAACAATCACAAAAACACACCGCCCCCGGCTACGCCGGGGGCGGTGTGTTTTTTAATCCGCCTCCTGCGGTCCAAGCAGCACGGGCTGGAGCTGGCGGCCCTCCAGCGCCGCGTCGATAGCGGCTGGGACCAGGGAAAAGTCGGCCACCAGGGAGGTGGGCTTCTTGGCGGGATCGTCCTGCCGGAAGGGGACGAAATAGACGTTTTTCTTGTCCAGCAGTACGCCGATATTCCTGGCCGAGGCCGCCAGACCGTCGTTGGTGGCAGGGCAGAGCACCACCGGCCCCCCGTTGCGCAGGTGAGCCTTGGCCGCCATGGTAACCGTGGTGTCCGTGACGCCGTTTGCCAGCTTGGCCAGGGTGTTGCCCGTGCAGGGACAGATGACCAGCACATCCAGCAGATGCCTGGGCCCAATGGGCTCGGCCTTGGCGATGCTGTCCACCACCCTCCGGCCGCAGATGCGCTCCATCTCCCGCATAAAGTCGTGGGCCGCCCCGAAGCGGGTATCAGTGGCGGCGCCGGCCTCCGAGACGATGGGGAGTACGTCGCCGTACCTGGACTGTACCCGCTCCAGCACCTCCATGGCCTGGCTGTACGTACAGAAGGAGCCGCAGAAGGCGAATCCAATCTTCCTATGTTCCATGTTCACACTCCTAATTCGGTGAGGATGTTATAGATGGTTGTCTTGATGCTCTTGCCCGCTGTGACCGGGGCCACCTTGCCGGGCAGAGACAGGGCCCAGAAGGCCTTGACCCCCAGCCGGGCCGCCGCGTCGAAGTCTACCCCTCCAGGCTTGGAGGCCAGGTCAATGACCAGGCAGCCCGGCTTCAGATCTGCCAGCTCCGCCTCCCGCAGAACGCGGACAGGGACGGTATTGACCACCAGATCATAGCCGCACAGCCAGCCCTCCAACTGCCCGGTGTGCTCCACGCCGTAGCCGCAGTTCTCTGCCCAGGCCAGGTCGGCATACCGGCGGGCCGCCACGCTGACCCTGGCCTTCAGGCCCGCCAGCCGGTCGGCCAGCACCCGGCCCAGACGGCCGTAGCCGATCACCAGGACCCGGGCGCCGTGGAGGGTAATGGGCAGCTCCTCCATAGCCAGCTGGATGGCCCCCTCTGCGGTGGGCACCGCCTTTCCGAAAGGACACCTCTGTTCAGCGCGGGAGGGGGATACACTCGGTCACCTCAACCCGCCGCGCCGCCCCCCGCCCGCCGGCCTGCGCCCGGACACGGAAGCACAGGGGCAGCTCCTCCAGCTCAACCAGCAGGGCGTCGGCCTGGACCGTGACCCGCTTTACCGCCGCGTCCAGCACCGCCTCGCCCCCGGCCAGCTCTCCCGCCAGCCAGTCCAGCAGGGCGGCGCGGCGCTCCGTCCGTTCCGCCCCCGCCATTTCCAGGTCGGCCAGCCGCCGGGCCAGCCGGGACCGCTCCGCCTCGCTCCGGGCAGTGAGCGCCGCCAGCTCTTCCCGGCTGAGGGTCCCGTCCAGAAAGGCGTCCAGTGCCCTGGCCCGGCGGGCCTCCTGACGGCGGAGGGCCTGCCGCAGAGCCGCCGCCCCGCACTCCGCCCCCGCCGGCCGGGCCGACGCCAGTACCTCCGCGGCCATCGCCCCCAGAGGCAGTCCCACCTCGCCCAGCACGTGGCGGACACAGGCGGTCAGCACGTCTCCCGGTACCGCCCTCATGGCGCATCCCGTTCCCCGTCCCCGGCAAACGAAGCGCAGGTACTCCCGCCCATCGGGACGCCGGGTGCGCTTGGCGGTGAGGCGCCCGCCGCACGCCCCACACACCAGCTTGCCGGAATACCAGTAGCGGGCGGAAAAGCGGCTCCTCTCCCCCGCCAACCCCGCGCGCCGGGCCAGCTCGGCCTGGACGGCGGCAAACTGGGCCCGGCTGACAATGGCCGGGTGGTGGTTTTCCAGGCGGAACTGCTCCTCCGCCCCGCGGTTGACCACCTTCCGGTGGGTCAGATGGTCCACGGTGCGGTACTTTTTCTGGAGCAGATCGCCGCAATACTTCTCGTTGTGGAGCAGCCGCAGTATCATGGCGGGCGACCACGCCCCGTCCGCCCGGAGGGGCGGGGCCACCCCCGCCTCGGTGAGCTCCCGGGCAATGGTGTGGGCCCCTTTACCCTCCTCCAGACACTTGCGGTACACCTCCCGCACCACCTCCGCCTGTTCCGGCCGGATGGTGAGCGCCCCGCCCCGCAGCGCATAGCCGTACACCGTATCGTTGCCGAAGGCCACCCCCCGCCGCATGGCCTGGAGCTGCCCCCAGCGGGTGCGCTCGGAGATCTTACGGCTCTCCTCCTGGGCCACGCTGGCCATGATGGTAAGGCGGAACTCCCCGTCGTTGTCCCGGGTGTCAATGCCGTCGCTGAGGAAAATTACCCCCACCCCCTGTTCCCTCAGCCGCCGGGTCACCTGGAGGGCGTCCACCGTGTTGCGGGCGAAGCGGGACACCTCCTTGGTGAGAATCAGATCCACCGCCCCCGACCGGGCCAGCCGGAGCAGCTCGGCGAATCTGGGCCGGCGGAGGGTGGTGCCTGACAGGCCCTCGTCGGCGAAAATGCCCGCGCAGCGCCAGCCGTGCCGGGCGATGTACCCCTCAAAGTAGGCCTGCTGGGCCGCCAGGGAGTGAAGCTGATCCTCCTTTTCCGTGGATACCCGGCAGTAGGCCGCCACCCGCAGCGCATGTTCCATCCTTCCATGCCCCCTTTCCACCTACTCTATGCGCGGGTTTTCCCCCGTCTGCCTGAAATGTGTGGAAAACAAAGCGGCGGCAGGAGCGTCCGCTCCTGCCGCCGCTGGGGCCAGGAAATTCAGTTAGTCAATGCCCAGGGCGGCGCGCACCCGGCCGCCGTCGAAGGCGGGGATGCCCAGCATCCGGCGGGCCTCGTCGGGGGTGGCGGGGGTATTGCCGAAGGCCTTGACGGCGTTGACGGCCCGCTCCACCAGCATGTGGTTGGTGGCCATGACCTTCTCGCCGTTCTCCTTCACCTCATACACCACGTTGTCCTCCATGCCCACGCGGATGTGGCCGCCCAGGGCCAGGGAGGCGAACAGGATGGGCAGGTGGCCCTTGCCCACGCCGAAGGCCGACCAGGTGGAACCGGCAGGGATGTGCTGCACCAGGTAGAGCAGGTTCTCCACCGTGGCGGGCATGCCGCCCAGCACGCCCAGGCAGAACTGGTAGTGGCAGGGGGTGGACAGGTGGCCCTTCTTCACGAAGTAGCTGGCCACGCCCAGCATGCCAGCGTCAAAGATCTCCAGCTCCGGCTTGATGCCCTTCTCCATGTAAAGATCGCCCAGCTTCTGGAGAAACTGGGGGGAGTTGACGAACACGCCGCCGGGCATCCAGTTGAAGGAGCCCGCGTCGTAGGAGCCCATCTCGATGCCGGACAGCTCCCTGTGGTGGGCCATGCGCTCGTCGTCGGTGGCGGGGTGCTCCGGGGAGGCGCCGGAGGAGGTGCAGTTGATGATCACGTCGCAGTCCTTGTGGCTGCGGATGAGCTTGATGGTCTCGCGGAACTTCTCCTTGTCCATGGCGCCCAGGCCGTCGTCGGCGCGCATGTGCAGGTGTACCACGGCGGCGCCCAGCTTCCAGGCGTCGTAAGCCTCGTCGGCGATCTGCTGGGGCGTCTCGGGGATCTTGTAGCCCGCGGGGGTGACCGCGCCGGTCAGCGCGGCGGTGATGATGGTCTTTGCCATAGCTGTGACACTCCTTTATAAGCAATGCACAGGAAGAAGGGACGTACCGGCCGCCCCTTCTTCCGCGCTTTGGAATTAAAACTCGTAGTCCTCCGGCTCGTTGCTGTGCTCGAAAATAAACGGGTTCTCAATTTCACCTGCGTTTACCTTTTTCCACCACTCGGCCGCCTTCTGGGGCATGGTGCGCCAGGATTCGGCGGTCTGGGGCTCCTCCATGTCTCGGGTGGCGTAGCGCCAGTCGCCCACGCGGCTGATGTACTTCTCGTCCTGCTGGGCTGAATTCTCGTCACCCAGATCCCCGGCGGCCACCCGCAGCAGGGAGCCGTACTGCTCGCTGACGGTGTGCAGCTTCAGATCCTCCACCAGCAGCTTCTTCAGCGGCCGCTTGGCCAGGTTGGACATGATGGTGCGGTTCACCTCCATCTTGGTGTCCTCGGAGCACAGGGTAATGTCGCACAGCATGGCGGAATCCCAGTGGAAGCCGGGGCCGGGGATGGCACCGATGGTGGGCACGTCCAGATCGAACACCATGTTCTTGATGAGGTTGGTGTCATCGAAATACTGGTGCTGGAACCGCTGGGTGGGCAGCTCGGAGTAAGTCTCCCAGCCGTTGGCGTCGGACTCGATCATCCAGTTGTCGCCGATGTGGGTGTAGATGATGATCTCGTTTTTGAAGTCCAGGCTCAGCCAGCGGGTGAGCTGGCTCATGGCCCGGTGGGACATGCCGCTGTGGTGCATGGGGCCGTCCAGGGTCTTCCAGGTCACCTGCACGATGCCGTCTTCCCGCTTGAGGTCGGCGAAGTCCCTGAACCACTCCTTGTACTCGTCAAACTCGGGCAGCTTGACGTAATCCGCCATTGGTTTTCCCATGGTAACTACCTCCTGATTCCATACAGTGCCTTACTCGCCATCGGGGCGGTAGGGCTTCACGGGGCGGGTGGGGTCGCAGGGGTTGACCGCCTCGCCGGCCTCCACCCTCTTGAACCACTCGATGGGCTCGGTGCGGAAGGCGGCCCAGCTCTCACGGGTGGGTGCCTGCTGCATGTGGGGGAAGGTGTAGCGCCAGTCGTTGGTCTGGCTGATGTACTTCTCATCCTGCTGTGCGGCGTTGCGGTCGCCCATGTCGCCGGCGGCGATGCGCAGCAGGGAGCCGTACTGCTCGGAGACGGTGTGCAGCTTCAGATCCTCCACCAGCAGCTTCTTCAGCGGCCGCTTGGCCAGGTTGGACATGATGGTGCGGTTCCCAGTCCAGCATCTGCTGGGCGGTCCACTGGCGTGCGGTCATCATGTAGTAGTTGCCCCGCTTGGTGCCGAAGTAGTGCTGGGCCATCAGGCCCATGCCGTCGCCGGGCACCAGGCCGCCGTGGGCGTGGGGCACCTCCATCCAGGTATCCTCGGAGCAGATGGTGATGTCGCTGAGCATGGCGGAGTCCCAGTGGAAGCCGGAGCCGGGGATGGCGCCGATGGTGGGCACGTCCAGGTCAAATACCATGTTCTTGATGAGGTTGGTGTCGTCAAAATACTGGTGCTGGAACCGCTGGGTGGGCAGCTCGGAGTAAGTCTCCCAGCCGTTGGGGTCGGACTCGGTCATCCAGTGGTCGCCGATGTGGGTGAAGATGATGATCTCGTTCTTGTAGTCCAGGCTCAGCACGCGGACCAGTTGGCTGACGGCCCGGTGGGACATGCCGCTGTGGTGCATGGGACCGTCCAGGGTCTTCCAGGTTACCTGAAGGATGCCGTCCTCCCGGTACAGATCCGCGAAGTCCTTGAACCACTCCTTGTACTCCTCCAGCTCGGGGAGCTTGACATAATCGGCCATAGGTTTTCCCATAATGCATACCTCCAAATTTCATTTGATATACGGATTGGATTGATTTTTCACTTTCAGAAGAGCACGACCGCCATAAGCACAGCCAGCAGCCCCGCCAGCAGGTTGACCAGCACGCTCATCATGAACTGCTGGAAGTAGCCGTCCTTATAGGAGAGCTTGAACACGGATAGCTGGAAGGCAATGGCCCCGTTGTGGGGCAGGGAGTCAAAGCCCGCGCCGGAGATGGCGGCGATACGGTGCAGAGCTCCCACATTGATGGCGGGGTTGCCAAGAATCGTGGCGCCGAAATTCTCCATAAACAGGGTCACGCCGCCGGTGCCGTTGGCCGTCATACCGGCCAGCAGGTTGACCGCCACAAAGGTGAGCAGGTAGGGGTTCATATCCAGGGAGAGCACCTGCTCCACCAGCCAGCCGAACACCGGGGTGGCCTGCACGGCGGTGCCGTAGCCCACCACGATGGAAATAAAGACGACAGGGATCAGAGAGCCCTGAATGCCGCGCACGCAGGTCTGGAAGGGATGGGCCAGCCCCTTGCGGCCCACCAGCAGGAAAAGCAGGGCGATGGAGAGCACCTGAGCGTAGGTCGTGGCCTGGATGGCGGTGATGCCGAACCACTGGAACAGCAGGCTCAGGCCGATGATGGCCGCCACGCAGAGGTATCCCTTCCAGGCGGGGGGCAGGGATGCCTCGTCCTTATCGTTTTTAGGGTCGTCCTCGTAGGTCACAAAGCCCTCCCCCCTGGCCTTCAGGCGCTTGCTCAGGAGAATCAGGTAGCCCACGATGAACGCCACGGAAAAGGCGGTACACACCAGGCTGATGACGGGACCGGCCATGGTGGTGGTGCCCAGGTAGGTGGTTGGGGCGATGTTCAGGGCGTTTGGCATGCCAATGAGGGTACCGTAGGCCACAGAGCCGGCGCCGGCGGACATGGCCGCCAGGGCCACCTTCCGGGACATATTCAGCTTTTTCAGTACGGGCAGGGAGATGGCCAGGACAGCGTACTGGTAGGAGGCCACGCCGGCGGCCATCATCAGGCAGGTGATGACGAATAGGGCCACGGCGATCCACTTCTCACCGAAGATTTTGATCATGTGGGTGGCCATGGCATCGCCCAGGCCACTCTCCATCAGACAGAAGCCGAACGCGCCGCCGATGGTGTAGAGCAGGAAGAACTGCTGAAACATGTTGCCCATGGAGGGCAGGAACGTGGTGAAGATGGAGGTCAGGCCGTCCGGGGTGCACAGGCACACCAGCACAGTGCAGGCAAAGACGGTCAGAAACAGGTTGACGCCACGGAAACTGAGAAAGAAAAACAGCACGAAAGCAATGATGACCACCATCAAGGAAACTAGTACGCTAGCTGACATTAAAATCTTCTCCTCTCTATTTATTTACTTTTTCCGTGCCCTCTTCTTTTTCACCTCCTCACAAACGGGCAGAATAAGGCCGTCTACTCTGTCTGGAAAATGCCTGCCGCGCCCATGCCGCCGGCGATACACATGGTGACCATAGCATACTTGCCGCCGGTGCGGCGCAGCTCAGAGATGGCCTTGCAGCTCAGTACCGCGCCGGTAGCACCCAGGGGGTGGCCCAGGGCCATGGCGCCGCCGTTGGGGTTGACCCTGGCGGGATCCATGCCCAGCTCCTTGATGCAGGGGCTGACCTGGGCGGCGAAGGCCTCGTTGAGCTCAATCACGTCCATGTCGTCCATGGTCAGGCCGGTGTACTCCAGCACCTTGGGCGCGGCGTAGATGGGGCCCAGGCCCATGTAGGCCGGGTCCAGGCCGCCCACACAGAAGCCCAGGAAAGAGGCCAGGGGCCGGATGCCCATCTCGGCGGCCTTGTCCCGGCTCATCAGCACCAGGAAAGCCGCGCCGTCGCTGGTCTGGGAGGAGGTGGCGGCGGTGACCCGGCCGTTCTCCCGGAAGCAGGGCTTCATGGACGCCATCTTTTCCAGGGTGGTGTCACGGCGGATACCCTGGTCCTTGTCAAAGACGATCTCGTTGCCCTCGGCGTCCACGCCGGGCAGGGGGATGATCTGCTCGTCAAAATACCCCGCGTCCTGGGCGGCGGCCGCCTTTCGGTGGCTCTCCAGAGCCAGGCGGTCCATCTCCTCCCGGGTGACGTTGTACTTCTCCGCCACGTTCTCGGCGGTCTCGCCGTTGGAGATGTACTGGGCGGGGTCGTGCTCCAGCAGCCAGGGGTCCATATCGCCGCTGCGGTCCAGGGTCATGGGCAGGGCGGTCATGGACTCGATGCCTCCGGCCACGATGCAGTCGGCCTGTCCGGCCTCGATCTGCCAGGCGGCCAGGGCCACGGCCTGGAGGGAGGAGGAGCAGAAGCGGTCCACAGTAAGGCCGCAGGCGGTGTAGGGCAGGCCGGCCCGGGCGGCCACCAGCCGGGCGGGGTTGAGGCCCTGCTTGGCCTCCGGGATGGCGCAGCCCAGAATCACATCCTCCACCAGGGCGGGGTCCAACTGGGGGATTTTCTCCATCACGCCCTTGAGCACCAGCCCGCCCATGTCGATGGGGTGCAGATTGCGCAGGGCGCCCTTCTTGCCAGACTTGGCCACGGCGGAGCGGCCATAGGCCACCACGACCGTCTTGCTCAGCGGTTTTGCCATATCAATCTTCCTCCATTTCCTTCAAGTCGGGGGACACCAGGAGCACGGGCTCCACCGCGGCCTGGATCTCCTCCACGGTGTGGCCCTTCCGGATCTCGGAGAGGACCAGCCCCTCCTCCGTCACGTCGATGACGCAGCGGTCGGTGACGATGTGGTTGACGCACTTTACAGCGGTGAGGGGCAGGGTGCACCGGCTGACCACCTTAGGGGAGCCGTCCTTGGCCACCAGCTCCATGGCCACAATGACCTTCCGGGCGCCGTTGCACAGATCCATGGCGCCCCCCATGCCGAAGGCCCGGCCGGGGGTGGCCCAGTTAGCCAGATCCCCCTGTGCCGACACCTGGAGTCCGCCCAGCACCGTGGCGGCGAGACGTCCGCAGCGGATGACGTTGAAGGACATGGCCACATCGAAGGCGCTGCTCCCCGGCACGGGGACGAAGGGCACTCCGCCCGCATTGACGAAGCGCTCGTTTTTCATCAGTCCCTCCTGCACCGTGGGGCCGATGCCGATGAAGCCGTTCTCGCTCTGGAAGAGTACGCCGTCCACGGCGTAGCTGCCACAGAGGCTTGGGATGCCGATGCCCAGGTTGACCACGTCGCCGGGCTGGAAGTAGGCAGCCGCCCGCTTGGCGATAAAGTTTCTGTTGTCCATTGTCCCGCCTCCTTACGCCAGAATCATGTCGATGAACAAGCCGGGCACCTTGACCTCGTCGGGGCCGAGCTCCCCCAGGTCGCAGAAGTGGTCGCACTCCACGATGGACAGCGCGCCACAGGTGGCGACCACCGGGTGGGAGGCGTGGCCGCTGCTGCCGCTGTAGGCCAGGTTGCCCAGGGGGTCGGCCCGGCGGCAGCGGGTGAGGGCGATGTCGGCGCGGAGGGCGGTCTCCAGCAGATAGTTTTCACCGTTGACCTCAATGATCTGCTTGCCCTCCTCCACCACGGTGCCCAGGCCGGTTTTGGTGAGCACGCCGCCCAGCCCCGCGCCGCCGCAGCGGATGCGCTCGATGAAGGTGCCCATGGGGTTGAATTCCGCCTTCAGCGCCCCGGACTGGATTTTGGCGTTGGTCAGGGGGTTGGTGCCCACGTGGGTGGTGATCATGGCGTCCACCCGGCCGGCCTCCACCAGCAGGCTGACGCCGTGGCCCGGGTCGCTGGAGTCGATGGAGTAGATGGTCAGGTGCCTGGCGCCGCTCTCCAGCACGCAGTCGATCAGGCGGTCGGGCATGTACTGGTTGGTCTGTCCGCCGATGGCGATGATCTGCCCATCCTTGAACCGGGCGATGATCTCCTCGGCCGTTCTCACTTTACTCAGTTTCATATCATTCTCCTTTGCAGGACGGGGCTTTCAGGAAGCGGGAGAGCGCCAGGCCGATGACGGCCAGCGCCGCGGCGGTCACATAGGCGCCGGTGTAGCTGCCGCCTCCCGCGGTCTTGAAGGTGGTGGCCAGGCTGGGGCCGATGAGGCTGGCCAGGCCGAACACCACGTACATGACGCCGTAGTTCTCCGTAATGTAGCGGGGGCCGAACATGCGGGCGGTGAGGGGGGTGAGGAGGGAGGCCAGTCCGCCGTAGCAGGAGGCGGCCACCCCCATGAAGAGGAGCACCAGCCCCTCCGTCCCCGTCACGGCCAGGGCGGTCATGGACAGGATGCACAGCAGGAACACCGCCCCGGCGGTGTTGACCAGGCCCAGCCGGTCGGAGAGGCTGCCCCACACGAAGCGGCCGGCCATGTTGCAGGCGGAGAACACGCTGACGAAGAGGGCGGCCCGGGCGGGGGCGTAGCCCAGGGTCTGCTGGAGGATGGGGGAGGCCTGGCTGATGACGATCACCCCGGCCACCAGGCCGCAGGTAAATACCGCCACCATCCGGTAGAAGGCCCCGGTGCGCACCATCTGTCCCCGGTTCAGGTCGGCGCCGCTCCCCTGCCCGCCGCTGGCGGCGGGGGCCATGGCGGCGTGGAATCCCTCCGGCGGCTCGGCCAGCAGCAGGGAGCCCAGCAGAATCACCGCGGCGAAGAGCACCCCCAGCACCCGGAAGGCGCTGCCCAGGCCCACCTTCTCCATCAGCGCGGCGGCGGTGGGGGCCCACAGGATGGCGCCGGAGCCGTAGGCAGCGGTGCCCAGGCCGGAGGCCATGCCGGAGCGGTCGGGAAAGAGGCGCACCACATAGGCCATCATGCTGGGATAGATGAAGCCCACCCCCAGGCCGGAAATCACGCCGTAGAACAGGTAGAGCTGCCAGAGCTGGCTCATCAGGCCGGCGGCGAAGAGGCCGGCGCCAAAGAGGACGGCCCCCACGGCCACGCAAAGGCGGCTGGACATGCGGCGGATTAGCCCGCCGAAGAGGAGGGGGGCCATGGTGGAGCACACCACCGTGATGGTGTAGGCCAGGGCCACCCCGGAGTCGGCCCAGCCGAACCGGGCGATAATGGGGGTCTGGAGCACGCTCCAGGCGTAGCCGAAGCCGGCGCACACGCAGATCACCATGGCGGAGATCAGGCACAGCCAGCGGCGGCCGGCGAAGGCCCGGACGGATGCGGTCGTATTGTCGGTCACCCGGTTTCCTCCTTTACAGCTTCTTGTGGAGCTTGAGCAGCTCAATGAGCATCTGGTCGCGGTAGGCCGCGCACGCCTCGTTGGTGTGGCCGATGTGGTCGGGGAAGTGCTTCATCTCCTCGTCCACGCCGGGCTGGGCCACCTCGGCCCAGTTGTCGGGCTGGTGGGTCCAGGAGGCCATGTCGGCCAGCCAGCGGTCGCCGGAGTTGCCCAGCATATTCACCATGCCGATCAGGCCGCCGGGGTTGCCCAGCTGCATGATCATGTTGTGGCCGAAGATGGCCCAGCGCAGGCCGGGGCCGTAGACCAGGGCCTTGTCCGCGTCCTCCACGGAGCACACCCCCCGCATCACCAGATCCTGTACCTCCCGGTAGAGGGCCAACTGGAGCCGGTTGGCGATGAAGCCGGGGCACTCCCGGCGCAGGAGGACGGCCTCCTTGCCGATGGACTGGTAGAAGTCGTAGGCCAGCCGGAGCAGGGCGGGGTCGGTCTTGCCGCCAGAGGTCAGCTCCACCAGGGGGATGAGGTGGGGCGGATTGTAGGGGTGGGCCCCCACGCAGCGCTCCGGGTGGGCCGCCTTGGCGGCAATGTCGGAGATGAGCAGGCCGGAGGTGGAGCTGGCGTAGAGGGCGTCCGCCGCGGCGCAGGCTTCCACCTGGGCCAGAATGGACTGCTTGATCTCCAGGCGCTCCGGGCCGCTCTCCTGGATGAACTGGGCGTCCGCCACGGCCTCCTCCATGGAGGTGGTCAGGCGGATGGCCGCCACGATCTCCCCCCGGCGCTCCGGGGTAATGGCGTTAAATTGCTCCAGAGCGTCCAGGCTCTTGTGCATCTGGGCCTCGCTCCTTTTGAGCTGTTCGTCGTTGATGTCGTACAGGGTCACGGCCAGCCCGCGCATGGCGAACTGGATGGCCCAGCTGGAGCCGATCACGCCGCCGCCCACGCAGGCGGCGCGCTTGATATCTGCAACCTTCATAATGACATATCTCCTTATTGCCGGGGTGGCAGGTGTCCCGGCGGGGCGTTGCTCCGCCCCAGCCGGGATATGGCGAGCCGCCAGGCGTTGTGGGGACAAGCGTCTGGCGGCCTCGTTATGGTTCAGCATTCCGAAGGGTCGTCCGGTAGAGGCCCGGAGGGGTCTCGCAGGCTGTGCTGAAAAGCCGCGGACAGGCGTTATCTGCGGTAGCGCAGGCCGGTGGCGGAGCGCACCATCTCGTCCCAGGTGGCGAAGTCGGTGCTCTCCTTCACAAAGGCGTCCAGCAGCGGCGGGGCGTAGATCAGGGTATCCGCCTTCCAGTTGACCATCACGGCGCTGGAATACCGGAAGCCCTCAAAGCTCTCAAAGCGGGTATACTCCTGCATGAAGTCGTCGGTGAAGATGTCCTCCAGCAGGCGCATCAGCTCTGGGGCGTTTTCCAGAAAGACAAAGCCCTTACTTACCGTCTGATCCATAGAACTTCTCCGCCTCTTTTTCCACGTAGGAGCGCCAAGCGGGGGCGTCGATCTCCATCCGCTCGCGGATCCAGTGCATCTGCTCGGGCTTGCCGGTCATGGCCTCCTTGCGCAGCACGGACATGTAGAGGGAGCCCTCTCCAGGGGGGCACCCCTGGAGGAAGAAGGCGTTGGGATGCTCCTTCAGGTGCTTGCGGGCGCAGTTGCCGTGGAGCAGGATCTTCTCGTCCGGGGTATCGGGGGACAGGGTGTTCCGGCCGCCGGCCACCACCACCATGTCGGTGTTGTCATCGTAGACGCCGATGGCCTTCAGCGTCTCCATGTTGAGGGTCAGCAGGGCCTGACAGCTGGAGCAGGCGCCCTCACAGTGGACCTCATACTCGGGCCAGCGGTTGCGGATATCCTCCAGGTAGGGGACCCACATCTTCTTGTAGCAGTCGGCCACCTTGTCGCCCACCACCTCGATGTCGTCGCGGTTGGTGGTGCCCAGGCCGGCCTCCTGGGCCACGCGGAAGTAGTCCACACCGTCGGGATCAATGCCCACCAGCTCGCAGGCGATGCGGTCCAGCGCCACGGGGTCATAGGAGCCCATGATGCAGTCCACCTCGATGGGCACGGGGGTGTGGGGAGAGTAGCCGCTGGCGGCGTGCATCACGTCCATGATGTTGATGTCGGCGCGGCAGGCCCACCACACGTCCATCATGGCCATGGTCAGGTTCTGCTGGTGCATCTGCACATGGACCTGATCCTGCACCACGCCCTTGATGTTCTTCAGCGCGCCGGAGAACACCATGCTGGCGTGGGCCTTGAGGATGGGCAGGTTGATGATGTGCTCGGCCTCCAGCAGCAGGCGGGGCAGCTTGACGTGGCTGATGTTGGAGCGGTAGCCCCGCACGGCCACATTGATGAGATCCTTGTCCTTCTTGATGTCCACCAGCTCGACGCCCTCCTCCCGGGCGACGGCGGCGATGCCGCAGGCCTCATAGCACTCGTCGGTGTCGCAGCCCACGGCGGCGGCCTCGGCGATGACAATGCGCTTGGGGTTGGCCTTTTTTACCTCACGGATGACGGCGCGGACGGTCTCGGGGTGGGTGCACACGGCGAACTCCGGGGGAGCCGCGTGCCCCGCGTTGGGCTTGAGCACAACGGTAGAGTTGGGCTCAATCATTTTGGCAGCGCCGCCCATCATGTCAAAGACGCGGGTGACATTCTCCTGCACGTCCAGGCCATGAGCCAGCGCCACAAGGGATTTCTTGCTCATTGCGTTTACCTCCTTCTAAAGATTGACTATTTATGGGCCCGGCCGCTTACTGCTTGTGCGCGGCCATGTAATCCTGGTCATACTTGTGATCCTGCAGGGCGAGAATCAGCAGAATCGAAAGGAACGCCAGCCCGGCAAACACGATGTAAGCCACGCTCAGGCTGTTGAACAGCTTCTTGATGAGGCCGTTGACGGCGAAGTTGCACATGAAGATGATGTTGGTCAGGGGGAACACCACGCTGTTGACCTTGGCGTAGCCCACCCGACCGAACACAGAGCCGGGGACGGAGTTCATCAGGGCGGGGGCTGCGGCGCCCAGGAAGCCGATAACCACCAGGGACACCCACACCAGAGGCATCACGCCGCTGATGTTGAAGAGCATGGCCACAATATACAGCACGCCGGTGAGCACGCCGGCCTTCTTGATGCCCAGCCTGAACAGGATGCGGCCGAAGATGACGGCGCCAATAATTCCGATGACGGCGATAGCGCTCATAACACTGACCGCCAGATCGGGGGCAATGCCCACCTCAATGTTGCGGGCCACCAGCTGGGTCATGATGCCCATCTGGGCCAGCATCAGAAAGCCGGTGGACAGAGCGCACAGCCAGGTCTCCTTGGTGCGCAGCAGCTTGCCGGTGGTCCAGCCGGAGTTGTCCAGCTCGGGGGGCGCGGAGGAGTAGTTGGCCTTGAACTCGGCCTCGGTGACGTTATCGGGATAGAGGCCCCGCTCCTTGGGGGTATCGCGCAGAAGCGCCATGCCGATCACACCCACCACGGCGGCCACGCCGCCGCAGATCACAGAGCCCATGGGCATGCCGATCGAGCCCGCCAGGACGTTGAGCAGCGGGACAAAGAGCATGGTTCCAAAGTTGGAGCCCATTGCCACGATGCTCATGGCCTGTCCCTGTCTCTTGGGGAACCACATGGCCACCAGAGTACCCACACCCACAAAGGAGCCGGAGCTGAGGCCGCCGCCCACAAAGCACATGGCGATTAAGTACATGGGGACATTGACGGCGTTGCAGGCCGCGATATGGCCCAAGCCCGCCAGAATGAGGCAGCCGGCGGCCACTTTGCTGGGGCCGATGCGCTGGTTCACCTGCCCTGCTGCGACGGCGATCAGCACGCCGACGATGCCGGCCACGGAGTTCATGGTCAGGATGATGCTTTGATCCACGTTCAGCCGTTCCGCCACAGCGGGAGAAATGATGTTGGTTCCGTCTGCAAAGAAGCCGCCATTGCTGAAAAACACCAGCAGTCCAAAGATCAGCAATAACCAGCCCCAGGGTCCAAATCCTCTTTTTTCTCTCATAATACGCAATCCTCCTGAGTGGGGAGCGGATGCCCGCCCGTCATTTCATGAATTGAGTGCGCCGCGCTGTATAGTCCTGAACCGCCCCTTTCCGCGTTCTCTCCTTTTTGTGATTTTTTTAACGCAGGCCCAGTATATCCTTTACAGCCGCGTTTGAAAAATATATAATCTTTAGAACGGTATAAGCAATTTATATACTTACCGGGAGGGAAGTTGGCATGGAACTTTCACAGTTGAGATACTTCATCGCCGTAGCCAAACTGGGCAATATGTCCAAGGCCGCCGAGACCCTGTTTGTCTCCCAGCCCAATCTGAGCACCAGCATCTCCCGGTTGGAGGAGGAGGTGGGCGTCCCCCTCTTTGAGCGGCGGCGGGGCAAGATCGCCCTCAATCAGAACGGCGAGCTGCTGCTGAAAAGCGTGGAGCAGGCCGTTTCACTCCTGGACGCCGGCGTCCAGGCTGTGCGGAACCAACACAGCGGACGGCCCGAGCCCCTCTCCATCGTCTGCATGACGGACGACACCACCCTCCTGGAGCATTTTCTGCTGGAGCACCCCGAGGTCAACCTGATCCACCAGCGGGCCGACCTGCCCAACGTCACCAGTCTGCTGGACCGGTGCGAGGTGGATCTGGCCATGACGGTGCTCCCGCCCCCGTCGGAAGAGGTGGTCTATGAGCGCATCTATGCGTGCAACTTCGGCATGCTCATGCGCCGGGAGCATCCACTGGCCGCCCTGCCTGCGGTAGCCCACCGGGAGCTGGCAGGGGTACACCTGGCCATCGACGGCTCCCGGGTCAACAAGGAGACCTTCTGCGCCGCGGAGAACAGCAAGTTCGGCCTGACTCCCATCATCGACTACGACGTACGGCACCTGGACCTTCTCACCTCCCTGGTGGAGTCCAACAACTGTGTCTCCATTGTCCCCGCCGTCAAGTACAAGGAGCTCTCTCTTCAGGGCAAACACCCCGACCTGGTGTTCCGGGAGTATGCCGACGGCGCGCCCACCGCCTACTGGGGCATCGCCTATAACAAGCGCCGTCCCCTGACGGAGCTGGGCCAGTGCTTCCGCGCCTTTGTCCAGAGCTACTTCACCTCCATCGACACCCGCTACGCTGATGCCCAGGAGCCTTCCGCCGGCTAACAGTTCAGCCCCGCCCCCGGCATGGCCAGGGGCGGGGCTGTGTGTTCCCGGCGGGCGGAATAGTGTCCTACCGGCAAGGCGGTGGGCACCGCATTGGCCACCGCCAGCTCCTCCCGGGCAAAGTAGTCGTGGAGTGTGAGTCCCCGGTCCGCCGCCAGCGCCGCCGTCTGGGGGCCCACCATACCGGCGCAGATCACCTGCCCCGGCCGCAAAGCGTCCAGCACCAGGGCCAGGGGGTGCTTCCGCCCGGACAGGGGCGCGTTGAGCAGGCTGCCCTCCCCCGCCGCCGGCAGGGGGAGCACCACACAGTCCGCCAGGGCGGCCCCCTCCAGGCTCTCCTCCATCTCCACCCCGTCCAGCGCGCCCAGCCGCTCCAGCGCATAGGCGTGCACCGTGTGCCCGTCTGCGGCCAGCAGCTCGGCCAGCTTGGCCTGCCTCATATCGCCCCCCGCCACCCACAAATTCAGTTCATTCCGCATGGAATGCGCCTCCCTTCAACGTGACTACTCCCATCGTATTCCCGCGCCGGAAAAGGGTGCGTCCGCCCCGGGCGGACATTTCCCTTGAAAAAAGACGAATTCTGCGGTATAGTAGATCGGATTCTGTTGGAATGAGGAGGAATGGATTTATGACGGAAAAGAGGCACCAGTGGGCCTCCAACCTGGGCTTCATCCTGGCCGCAGCCGGCTCTGCGGTGGGCCTGGGCAACATCTGGAAATTTCCCGGCAAGGTGGGCGCCTACGGCGGCGGCGCCTTCCTGCTGTGTTATCTGCTGATCGTGTTCCTGGTGGGCTTTCCGGTCATGCTGGCGGAGCTGTCCATCGGCCGGGCCACCCAGAAGAATGTGGTGGGGGCCTTCCGCACTCTGAACCCCCGGTGGCGGTTCGCGGGATACATCGGCATCGTCACCCTGTTTGTCATCCTGTCCTACTACTGTGTGGTGGGGGGCTGGGTGCTCAAGTATGTCCAGATCTACGCCGCCGGCGCCCACTTCGGCGCCGGGCCGGGCGCCTATGCCGACTACTTCTCCGCCTTCAGTGCCCGTCCGGTGGAGCCCCTGCTGTGGGGCCTGGGCTTTCTGGTGCTGTGCATCGTGGTGGTGGTGCGGGGCGTGTCCCAGGGCATTGAGAAGGTGGGCAAGGTGCTCATGCCCCTGCTTTTCCTGCTGCTGGCGGGCCTGGTGGTCTACTCAGTCACCCGCCCCGGCGCGGGGGAGGGCCTGCGCTTCCTGTTCGGAATCGACCCCGCCAGGCTCAGCGGCGACACCCTGGTGGGCGCATTGGGACAGGCCTTTTTTTCCCTGTCCGTGGGCATGGGCATCATGGTGACCTACGGCTCCTACGTGCCCAAGTCGGAGAACCTGGCCAAAAGCGCCGGTTGGATCTGCGCGCTGGACACCCTGGTAGCCGTCATGGCCGCCCTGGCCATCGTCCCGGTGGTGATGATCACCCAGGGAGAGGAGGGACTGGGCATGGGCGGCGGCTTCGCCTTCATCAGCCTGCCCGCCATGTTTGCCGAGCTGCCCGGCGGCCGCTTTTTCGGCACGGCCTTCTTCGCCCTGCTCTTCCTGGCCGCCCTCACTAGCGCCATCAGCATCCTGGAGAGCCTGGTGGCCTTTCTCACCGAGGAATTCCACCTCTCCCGGGCCAGGGCGGCCATCGGCCTGTCGGTGCCCATGGCGCTGCTCAGCGCGGGCTACTCCCTCTCCCAGTCCGCCGGGCGGGGCATCAACCTGCCCTGGTTCGACTTCAAAAACGGGCTGCAGATGCTCCCCATGAACGCGGTGATGGAGAAGTTCACCGACAATCTGATGATCCCTCTGGGGGCGCTGTGCTTCTGCCTCTTTGTGGGCTGGGTGTGGGGCACCAAAGCCGCCGGGCAGGAGATCGCCGGCGAGCACGGCCTCCGGCGGATGCAGAAGCCCTGGGCCTTCGCGGTGCGCTTTCTCGCCCCTCTGGTCATCGTGGTCATCCTGTACTTCACCCTCGGCATGGGCGAGGGCCTCTCCTGACAAAAAAAGCGCGGACCGTTGTACGGTCCGCGCTTTTTTGCGGGAATACTAGCTCACAGGGTGTCCGCCCGGTAGGCCAGGGTGCGGCTCTCGCCGGGGGCCAGGACGATGCAGTGGGCTTTATCGGTGAACTCCTCCCCCTCCCCCGTCCCGGCGGAGCAGCCGTGCCACGGCTCAATGCACAGGTAGGGGGCCTTCTTCCCCGGCATGGTCCAGAAGGCCAGCATGGGGAAGCCGTCGAAGGACACCCGCACCCCTCTGCCGCTTTTGCGGCTGCGCAGGGCGACGGAGCGGGAGCGCAGGCCCTCGAAGATCAGGGTGTCCAGCGCGTCAAACCAGCGGTAGTCCAGGGGCAGGGTGTCGGTGTCCTCCAGGCAGGGCCGGGCCGCCGGCCGGTCCAGCAGTCCGTCCCGCAGCAGCAGGGTGGGACAGCTCTCCCGCTCGGGGAACACCAGCTCGTAGTCCTCGAACCGCTCCCCCGCCTCCAGGGGACAGCGGAAGCCGGTGTGGGCCCCCAGGCAGAAGGGCAACGGCCCCTCCCCCGGGTTGGCCACCGTCACCGCCGTGGAAAAACCCGTGTCGGTCAGCCGCTGCTCCACCGCCAGCCGGAAGGGATAGGGATACAGCGCCAGGGTCTCGGCGCTCTCCCGCAGCTCCAGGCGCACCCAGTCCTCCCCCCGCGCCGCCGGGGTGAACTCCCGCCGCCGGGCAAAGCCGTGGCGCTCCATGGCGTATTCCCTGCCGTCAAAGCGGATCTTTCCCTCCTTCAGCGTCCCCACAATGGGAAACAGCAGGGGATTGCGCCCCGGCCAGTAGGCCGGATCGCCCCCCCAGATGTACTCCAGCCCCCTCTCGTCCCGGTAGGATACCAGCTCGCCGCCCAGGGTCTCCACCCGGGCGGTGCGGCCGCCCCGCTTCAGCTCCAGTTCCATGGTCTCCGCCTCCTTTGTGTATTGTCTGCATTATACCGCCCCAATTCTCCATTTGCAAGGTGGAATGGTTTGACAGATCGCCCATTCCGGGCTACAATAGAACCGATCGAAAAACAGGAAGGAGCAGCCCACTATGCTGTTTGCACCATACGAACGCTATCAGTACGCCCGCGCCCCGCTGGTGGAGGTGATCTGCCAGCTCCGCTTCCCCACCATCCTGTCCATCGGCGCCAAGGAGCCCGCCGAGTTTCAGGAGGCCATCCGCAAGGACTTCCCCCAGTATGCGGCCCGTCAGGAGCAGCTCCCCCCCAAGGTGGTCAAGAAGGGGAACGCCACCGCGCTGGAGCCTCAGAAGCCCATTACCAACTACAACTTCATCTCGGAGGACGGCCGCTGGAAGCTCAACCTGACCCAGGGCTTCATCGCCCTGTCCACCCTGAGCTACACCCGGTGGGAGGACTTCGCCACCCGGCTGGACCGCCCCCTGGCCCAGTTTATCCAGCTCTACCAGCCCGCCTTCTTCGAGCGCATCGGCCTGCGGTATGTCAACGCCGTCTCCCGCCAGCGTTTGGGCCTGGAGGGGGAACTCTGGGACGATCTGATCCGCAGCCAGTATATCGGCATACTCGGCGAGCCTGACGTGGAGGAGAGCGAGATCGCCAAGTGCTCCCTGGACGTGGAGACTCCCCTGGTGGGGGACTACCGGATGAAGCTCCACGCCGGTCCCGGCCTCATCGGCGGCGGCAAGACCGACAAGGAGGTCAAGTTCATTCTGGACGGCGACTTCTCCACCGCGGGCAAGCATAACCCCGACGCGGTGCCCGAAAAGCTGGAGCGGATGCACCGGTTCGCCGTCTGCCTGTTCCAGGGCGCCATCACCAAGGAGCTTCACGAGGCCATGGGGCCCACCCCTCTGGCCGAGTAAATCACACCGCCCGCCGGTTCCTCGGCGGGCGGCCTGATATCCCGGCGCGGCAAGACTGCTCTTGCATTTTGGTAAAAAACTGCTTATAATACAGGTGTCTTGACAGAAAGGTGGTGGACGCGGTGAAGCGGTTGCTTCTCGTAGTGGACTATCAAAAGGACTTTGTAGACGGAGCACTGGGCTTTCCCGGTGCGGAGGCACTGGACGGGCCCATCGCGGCCAAAATCGCCGCCTGCCGCGCCGCCGGAGATGACGTGGCCTTCACCCTGGACACCCATGGCCCGGACTACCTGGACACCCAGGAGGGGCGGAAGCTGCCGGTGCCCCACTGCCTGCTGAACTCGGAGGGCTGGCAGCTCTACGGCCAGACGGGACAGGCCATGGAGCGCAGCCGGGATATGGTCATCGGCAAGGGCGCCTTCCCCTCCCTGTGGCTGGCCAACTGGCTGAAGGAGCAGGGCTATGACCGGGTGGAGCTGGCTGGACTGGTATCCTACCTTTGCGTACTCTCCAACGCCATCATGGTCAAGGCCGCCCTGCCCGAGGCGGAGATCGTGGTGGACGCCTCCTGTACCGCCGGACCCGATCCGGCGCTCCACGCCAAGGGCCTCGACGTGATGGAGGCCCTCCAGATCACGGTACTGAACCGATAAAGGTTGTGAAACAGATGAAGGAACACATGAACTACACACTCCTGTGTGATTTTTACGAATTGACCATGGGCAACGGCTACTTTCAGACGGAGGGGTATGCCGACCAGATCTGCTACTTCGACGTGTTCTTCCGCAATGTGCCCGACGGAGGCGGCTTCGCCATCGCGGCCGGTCTGGAGCAGGTCATCGACTATATCGAAAACCTCCGCTTCACCGAGGAGGACATCGCCTACCTGCGGGGAAAGGGCTGCTTCTGCGAGGGCTTTCTGGACTATCTGCGCACCTTCCGCTTCACGGGCGACCTGTGGGCTGTGCCGGAGGGCACTCCCATCTTCCCCCGGGAGCCCTTCCTCACCGTCCGCGCCCCCGCCATTGAGGCCCAGTTCATCGAGACCTTCCTGCTGCTCACCCTCAACCACCAGTCCCTCATCGCCACCAAGACCAACCGCATCGTCCGGGCCGCCGACGGCCGCCCGGTGAGCGAGTTCGGGTCCCGCCGGGCCCAGGGCCCCGACGCCGCTGTGCTGGGTGCCAGGGCGTCCTATATCGCCGGCTGCGCCGGCACCGCCTGCACCCTGGCCGACGAGATGTATGGCTCCCCCGCCGGGGGCACCATGGCCCACTCCTGGGTGCAGATGTTCCCCGACGAGTACACCGCCTTCAAGACCTATTGCCAGCTCTATCCCCACTCGGCCACCCTGCTGGTGGACACCTACAACGTGCTCAAGTCCGGCGTGCCCAACGCCATCAAAGCGTTCAAGGATATTTTACTCCCTCAGGGCATTACCAACTGCGCCATCCGGCTGGACAGCGGCGACCTCACCTATCTGTCCCGCAAGGCCCGCAAGATGCTGGATGCGGCGGGGCTTACCGAGTGCAAGATTGTGGCTTCCAACTCCCTGGACGAGTACATCATCCGGGATCTGCTGCTTCAGGGGGCCAAGATCGACTCCTTCGGCGTGGGTGAGCGGCTCATCACCTCCAAGAGTGAGCCGGTGTTCGGCGGCGTTTACAAGCTGGCCGCCGTGGAGGACAAGCAGGGCAATATCATTCCCAAGATCAAGATCAGCGCCAACCCGGATAAGATCACCAACCCCCACTTCAAGAAGGTGTACCGCCTGTTCGACAAGGAGAGCGGCAAGGCTTTCGCCGACCTCATCACCCTCCACGACGAGGCGGTGGACGAGAGCCAGCCCCTGGAGCTCTTTGACCCCGACGCCACCTGGAAGCGCAGCCGTGTCACCAACTTCACCGCCAAGGAGCTGCTCGCTCCCATCTTCCTGGGGGGCAGGCGGGTATACGACTCCCCCCCCATCGCCGAGATGCGGGCCTACTGCGCCGGACAGATCGACCTGTTGTGGGACGAGGTTAAGCGCTTTGAGAACCCCCATAACTACTACGTGGACCTGTCTCAGAAGCTCTGGGACATCAAGCAGTCCCTTCTGGAGCAGAAGGGCTGACCGGTCTGCCCACTGCAAAACAATAAATACCGGGCCGCACGGCGTGCGGCCCGGTATTTTGTTTGCTTTCTCACTCGGCCAAGATCAGCTTGGCCACTTCCAGAAGCATCTTCCTCTGTCGTCCGTCCATCTGATCCACCAGTTGTGCCAGCTCTCCCTCCAGGTAGCGCCCCTGGAGCACCGACACCCCGGTTACCAGCTCGGAAAGTTCACAGTTGAGGTGCGCCGCCACCGCAGCCAGCGTGTCCAGATTGATTTTGGTCACGCCGCGCTCTATCTGGCTGATATAGCCCACTGACACGGAGAGGGCCTCTGCCAGACGCTCCTGCGTCATGTCGCGGCTCCTGCGCACCTGCTTGATGCGCTGTCCAATTGCACCATAATCCACGTTCATCCGATCACCCGTTTCTTAGTGTATCGGGAATCGGCTTTGGTATACAGACATTGTATGCTAAAGTTTGAGTTATCCTTGCGGTTTCCGTGTCGAAATCTGTCGAGGAAAATCTTTCCTGCCCAAATACTGGCTTTTTTTCACCGATTCCCGCAAGATTCAGCACGAAACCGGCTGTTTCTCCCATGCCTCCAGCAGCAGCCGGGCGTTATGCCGGTAGCGCTCCATGGCCCGGCAGAGCGCCCCGGAGGCCGGCAGACCTTCCAGCCCCAACTCCGCCAGTGCGGGCCGGGGCGGGTCCAGCAGCTCCTGAATTTCTCCGGCCAGGCGGCTCAGAACAGGGTACTCCTCCTCCCCCAGCTCCCCGGTCAGTACCAGGCACTCCACCTGCTCCACATGGGCGAACAGGTTCCACAGGGTGAGCAGCACCGTCCGGTACCGCTCCGCCTCTCCCGCCGGCAGGGCCGCCGCATACTGGGCCGCCTCGTGGTACACCAGATGAAAGCAGGCCAGAATCTCGCCGGAGCGCTCCGGCCGGCCGGGCGCGTGGAGGCTGCGCTGCACCAGCTCCCAGTAGGAGGCCTGGAGGCGGCACAAGGTACGCAGGTTGTGTCGGAACTGGGTAGCCCTCCGGGTGGGCACCAGGAAACGGTTTACCACCAACACCAACGCCACTGCCAGCAGCAAGTAGAATAGGCGCAGTTGGATGGCCTGGCCCTCCTTTACCGTGAGGGTGGCCAGGGCAAGGGCGAAGGAGGTGGAAAAGATGGGGTGTACCCAGGAGCCCGGAGTACAGCAATACATCAGGGAGATCATGGCCAGGGCAAAGGCGAAGACGCCGGTCAGGCCGGGCAGCCATGGATAGACCAGATGTACCACCAGGCATCCGATGGCGGTGCCCACCGGCCGGGTGATCATCCGGTGGGCGCTCTCCTCATAGCTGGGCTGGAGCAAAAGAAAGGCGTGGAGCGGGAACCAGTAGGTGTGCTCAAATTCCCACAAAAGGCTGACGGTTGTGCTGATGGTCATGACCACGGCCAGGCGCAGGGCAAAGCGCACCTCAAAATTGTTGAGATTCAGCCGCCGGCGGCCGCTGGCAAATACCTCCCGCCAGGGCACCCGGGGCCACCGGGTCCGGGGCTCTCCCTCCGCCAGCAGCAGGAGCAGGCGGTGGAGAAAGCTGCGGTAGAAGATACGCAGCCGCCCCTGAGGCAGGGCGTCCTCTGCCAGCAGGATCTGGAGCCGTTCTGTCAGCGCTCCCCGTGCCTCCGGCGAAGCGGCGTTCTGGAGCTGCCGCACCAGCCCCGCCAGCGTAACCAGCACCTTCCCGCAGGCGGGGCCAGCCTGGAGCCGCCCCCAATCCTCGTCCGCCAGGAGGTAGCTCAGGCGCTGAAACAGCAGTGCAAACAGGTAATAAAACCGCCGTTGCCCATCCGGCAGGTGGAAGTGGCTGCGGCGGGCATAGCCCAGCCGCCGGAACCGCTGGGCCAGCCCCTCCAGCTCCCTGCGCGCCCCGTACGCCCCGCCGCCCCCGGCCAGTTCCTCCAGCAGCTCCGCCAGGCGGGTCAGGCCCCGGGTGATCTCCTCCTCCGGCGGGGCGGACGGGGCAGACAGCCGGGCATAGAGGAGCAGCGCCCCGATGAGCACCAGCGTACAGAACAGCAGGCACAGCATCTGAACCGGAAATTCCTCCGGCGTGGGCGGCCGGAGCTCCAGGAACACGAAGGTCATGGCGTAGCCGAAGTAGCCCTTTGGCGCGAACTGGTCGCTCTGGAAAAACACCAGCGCAAAGGGAACCGTGAAGTTCAAAAGCACACAGAGCACCGCATTCCGACTGGCCAGATAGGCGAGCATACCCAGCAGGAGGGTGATGAACAGCAGCTTGATGTAATATGTACCGGTGTTGTTGCGTTGCCGCCGGATCTGAAACAGGGTGGTGGTGCTGGACACCACCATGGCGTTCCGGCTCCCGAACAGGAGTGAAACCGTCAAAAAAAGAACCACAAAAAACAGAATGGTGGGAAACGCGGCCCTCCACCGGCTTCGGAACTGTGCCGCGAAAGCTCTGCATATTCCACAGAAATCCACTCTTTTCCACTCCCTTCGCCTTTTTTCCCATTATACCCCGATCCCCTCCCGCCTGCAAGCTGATACGCTTGACGGCGCCCCAGCGTTTTGGTAGGATGGATCGTGGACAGAAAGGAGTGCATGTGATGACCGAGTGTATTTCGGAGGGCCTGTACCGGATTCCGGTGCCCCTGCCCGGCAACCCTCTCCGGGAACTGAACAGCTACCTGCTCCGCGGGCGGGAGCGCAGCCTGCTTATCGATACCGGCTTCCGGCAGGAGGAGGGCCGCCGCGCTCTGTTTGCCGGGCTGGCGGAGCTGGATGTGGACCCCAGGGATGTAGATGTGGCCCTCACCCATCTCCACTCCGACCACTCCGGCCTGGCCCCGGAGGTCGTTGGGGAAACCGGCTGGATTTACGTCAGCGGGCCCGACCGGGCCTATCTGGAGCAGCCGGAGGACACTAAATGGGCCCACACCGATGCCTTTTATATCTCTGAGGGCTTTCCGCCGGAGCTGTTGGCACAAAACAGGGCCAACCCCGCCCGCGCTCTGGCCCCCGTCCCCACCGGCCGCTACCGCACGCTGGAACCCGGCGCTGTGCTGGAGGCGGGCGGCCGCCGGCTCACCTGCCTGCCCGCGCCCGGTCACACCCCTGGCCAGTTCTGCTTCTGGGACGAGTCGGACGGCATTCTCTTTACCGGCGACCACGTGCTCTTTGACATCAGCCCCAATATCACGCCTTGGAACGGCATGGAGGACGCCCTGGGATGCTATCTGGACAGCTTGCGGACCGTGCGGGGGCTGCCCGCCCGCCTGGCTCTGCCCGGCCACCGCCGCCCCGGTGCGCTGGCCCCCCGGGTGGACGCCCTGCTGGAGCACCACGCCCGCCGCCTGGACGAGCTGACCGCCATCCTCCGCGCCCGCCCCGGCAGCACCGCCTATGAAGCCGCCGCCCACATGACCTGGAACATCCGCTCCAGGAGCTGGGACGACTTTCCCCTAGCCCAGAAGTGGTTTGCCGTGGGCGAGTGCATCGCCCACCTGGACCATCTGCGCCGGCAGGGACGGCTCCAGCGCGAGCAGCAGGACGGTGTGTGGCATGCCTGGGCCCTTTAACCGCGTCCGCCGGGCGGCAGCGGTACATTTTCCTCTTTTTTATCTTCTCTTTTATTCTATTTCTGATGTTCTTTCCAAAACCAACACAGTTTACTTCAATTTTATCTATCTGTATTATTATTCCCCTTTTTTCGCAGACCCGACCAGCAAAAAATGGCGCACATAGAAATCCGCCCTGGGGCAAAGCTATGTCTGGATTCACCGAATCCAACAAATTTGTCACCAAAGGAGATGCGCTATTATGTCTAGCTCTAACAATTCCAATTCCAACCAGCCCGTGGTTCCCAGCGCCCGTGAGGCCCTGAACAAGTTCAAGATGGAGGCCGCCCAGGAGGTTGGCGTCAACCTGAAGCAGGGCTACAATGGCGATCTGACCAGCCGTGAGGCCGGTTCCGTTGGCGGCCAGATGGTCAAGAAGATGATCCAGGCGTACGAGAACAGCATGCAGTAACCAGTCTGCCCGGATCGGCTGATAAAAACAGAAGCGGGGCGGAGGAAATTCCTCCGCCCCGCTTCTGCCTGTCGAAAAAGTCGGCGGCATCAGGAAACGTTTCGTTGCCGCCTCACCCGTGCACGGGATACACATCGTTCTCCACCACGTCCCGGATTTCCGTAAAGCGGCCGTTTTCGTCAAAGCAGTACCACGCGGTGCCCTCATGGAGCTGTCCCTCCGTGTCCGCCCAGGCCCAGGAATACTGGAGGGACAGGCCGTCCTCTGACCAGGCCAGGGGAACGCACCGGGGATAGCCGACGGCATCTCCCATCTGGTACTCCGGGTTCAGGGCGGCAAAGGTGAGGCCCGCCGCGCCGCCCTCTTTCTGATGGGTCAGCTCCGGGGGCAGCGGTCCAATGGGGAAGGAAAAGGACATCCCTGCATCAATGGTCCTTCCTGTCGAGGTGACTGCCACCCGGCTGCCGTCAGGAGACCAGAGAGGATCTGAGTGGACGGCGCCGCCCGACATGCCGCTGCTGCAGCTGACCTGTCCCAGCGCCACAGGGTACTCCCCGCTGATGTCGTAAAGCATGCAGTCCCCTCCCCACGGCTGGATGGAGAGCAGGCGGGTGCCGTCGGGGCTCTCCGTGCGGTCGTAACCCAGCACCAGGGTGTTCCGGACGGCCTCCGCCTCCTCCCGGCTCACCTGGGACAGATCGAACCACAGGTCATAGATGCCGTTGTTCGGATCGGCCTGGTTCATCAAATAGAAGGTATGCAGCTCCTCCCGGCCGTCGGCCCGCTCCACCAGCACCTTGTAAGTCCACAGAGGCACGTCGGCATCCGGCTCCAAGTCCCCAATTTTACAAGAAAGATCCTCCACGGTCACCGCCACCGCCTCTGCCGGGAGGACGGGATTGCCGTCGTCGTCGAACATCTCCATGCCGTAGGTGGTCACCAGGGCGGCAAAGTCGGGCAGGCGATCCTCCCGCACTGACCACTTCGGATCGTAGCGGCTGACGATCATCCCCCATGCCGGCGGCCGCGCCTCGCCGGGTTCTGTCAGATCCCCCAGATCGACGATAAAGCCGCCGGCCGCGTCAAAGGCCGCCACATACTCCCCCACACCCCGCAGGGCGTAGTTTTCCCGGTCTAAGATACCGTTGAGCTGGCGGGGCTCCCCTGCCGTCCCCAGGGAGCAGGCGGCGGCCCCGGCGGAGATCACCAGGGCGGCGGCGCAGACCAAGGCCACACCCTTTTTCCGCGTTCCGCCCGACGCGATGGACAGCAGGCGCTCCTTCATGGCTGCCTTGCCGCCCCGGAAGTGGGTGGTCAGGGGGGCGCGGGCCTCGATGCCCTCCTCCACCGCGTCCAGCATGGCCGCCCCGTAGGCCGCCCGGAAGGCGGCGTCCCGCCCCGCCACCGCCGCCTCGTCGCAGGAGCACTCCAGATCCCGGCTGGCGGCCGCGGCCATCCAGTGCACCAGGGGGTTGAACCAGTGGAGGGAGCGGGAGAGCAGCAGGAGCAGCTTATACCACAGATCCCGGCGGCGGGTGTGGATCAGCTCGTGCCAGAGCACCCCGTCGGACACGGTCTCCCTGGGCAAGAGGAGCGCCGGGTTCACAAAGCCCGTCACCAGGGGCGCGCCCACGGCGGGACAGACCAGCAGGGCCAGGTCCTTCACCCCCAGCTCCGCCTTTGCGGCCTCAAACCGAGCCAGCAGGGCGGCGTCCTCCGCCGGAGCCCCCCAGCGGCGCACCCGCAGGCGGAAGCGGACGTATTTTGCCAGATGCCAAGCCAGGAACGCCCCCGCCCCGGCCAGCCACAGGGCGGCTACGGCCCCCTCCAGGGTGAAGAGCGGGGTATAGACATCCTGAATGGAACCGCCATCCACCGGCCTGTTTTCTGCCGCTGCCTCTTCCGATGCCGCCTCCTCTTCTGTCAGGGCCGCATAGTGATGGTTTCCGGGATTGCTGTTAACCGTGTCCACCCGGTAGACGGCCCTGGGAACCGCCTCCACCGTCACCGGGGCCTGGGGCAGGCTCAGGTTGAAGGGGATGCACAGGCGGAGGGCGGCCAGCAGCCACACCCAGTAAAAGGCCCCAGCCCGCAGCCGCTTCTTCAAAAGGGGCCGCAGGGCCAGCAGTACGGCCAGCACCACGGACATGGCCAGGGAGATCTCCAGCACGTCGGCAAAGCGGGCGGTCATACGTCCCCCTCCTTCCCCATGGCCTCGTCCAGGAAGGCCCGCAGCTCGGCCAGCTCCTCCCGGCTGACGGAGCGGCTGTCATACAGGGCGGCCACCAGGCCGGGCAGGCCCCTCCCCTCCAGGAAGGGGGCGTTCTCAAACGCTAGGTACTCCCCCTCGTCCACCAGGGGGGTATAGACGTTCTGCCGCCCCTCCTTCCCCACGGATAGGAAGCCCCGCTCGGTCAGCCGGGCCAGCAGGGTCTGAAGGGCGGACAGATTCCACGGCCGCTCCTTCTCCAGCCGGGCGCGGATGGCCCCGGTGGGGACGGGCGGCTCCAGCCGCCACACGGCCCGCATGACGGTCAGCTCCGCCTCGGGCAGGCGGTTGAGCTTCTTCATCCCATTCACCTCCTACAAATGTATGTCTTGCTCAAGCTGAGCATACATCTGTAGGTTTTATTTGTCAAGACAAATGTTGTTTTTTTCCTCCCGGACGGCTATAATGGGAGAAAAGACCCACAAAAGGAGTGTTTACGATGTCAAATATCTGGCATGATATCAGCCCCAGCCGCATCCAGCCCGAGGACTTCGTGGCGGTCATTGAGATTCCCAAGGGCAGCAAGAAGAAGTACGAGCTGGATAAGGAAACCGGGCTTATCATCCTGGACCGGGTGCTCCACACCTCCACCCACTACCCCGCCAACTACGGCTTCATTCCCCGCACCTACGGCGACGACGGCGATCCGCTGGACGTGCTGGTGCTCTGTTCGGAGGAAATCGACCCCCTCACCCTGGTGCGCTGCTACCCCATCGGCTACATCTCCATGCTGGACGGCGGCAAGAACGACGAGAAGATCATCGCCATCCCCTTCTCCGATCCCACCTACAACCCCTACCACGACCTGATGGATCTGCCCCCCCACCTCTTTGACGAGATGAAGCACTTCTTCTCTGTCTACAAGGCTCTGGAGGGCAAGCAGGCCGTGGCCAAGGATGTGAACGACCGGGCCGCCGCCGTGCAGGTCATCCGGCAGGCCATGGACCACTATGCCGAGTGCTTTCTAGGCGGCCCCTCCGCCAAGGTGGGCCTCTACCCCACCGAGCCGGATCAGCCAACCGCTCCCGAGGGGAAAGGGAAGTAATTTTAAGAATATCTTAATGGGATGTTTACCCCTTTTTCCCGAAACCTGTGGTACACTGTGTTTGACACCAGAGAAGAGAGGACGATTCCCCATGAATCATCAATATGACTGCCTTGTCATCGGAGCCGGCCTGGCCGGTTCCGTGGCGGCCAGGGAGCTGGCCGAGCGGGGCGGCAAGCGGGTACTGGTGCTGGAGCGCCGGAACCACGTGGGCGGCAACGCCTATGATTGCTTCGACGAGGCGGGGGTGCTGATCCACCAGTACGGCCCCCATATCTTCCACACCAACAGCACCCGCGTGTTTGACTATCTCTCCCGCTTCACCCGCTGGCGGCCCTACGAGCACCAGGTGGTGGCCAATCTCCCCGACGGGGACGGGCGGCTGGAGTACCCGGTGCCCTTCAACCTGGTCTCCCTGCGGGCCGCCTTTCCGCCGGAGAAGGCCCGCGCCCTGGCGGAGAAGCTGGTATCCGCCTATGGCATGGAGAAAAAGGTCACCATTCTGGAGCTGCGGCAGAATCCCGACCCGGAGCTGTCCGCCCTGGCCGACTATGTGTACGGCCACGTCTTTGTCCGCTACACCATGAAGCAGTGGGGGCAGACGCCGGAGGAGATCGACCCCAACACCACCGCCCGGGTGCCGGTCTTTCTGTCGGAGGACTGCCGCTACTTTCAGGACGCCTACCAGGGCATGCCTCTGGAGGGCTACACCCCCATGTTCCAGTCCCTGCTGGACCACCCGGACATCACGGTGGAGCTGGGGGTGGACGCGGCCAGCCGCCTGACCCTGGACGGCGGGCAGGTGCGGCTGGACGGCGCCCCCTTCTCCGGGACGGTGATCTACACCGGCGCGGCGGACGAGCTGTTCGGCTGCAAATACGGCCGCCTGCCCTACCGCACCCTGGACTTCCGCTTTGAGACCCACCCGGTGGACTTCTGGCAGAGCCACGGAACGGTAAACTATACCGTGGATCAGGACTACACCCGCATCACCGAGTTCAAGTACCTGACTGGGCAGGAGCTGCCCGGCCAAACCACCATCATGAAGGAGTACTCCCGCGCCTACACCGGAGCGAAGGGGGAGATCCCCTACTACGCCATCATCAACGCCGGGAACAACGCCCTGTACGCCAAATACCGGGCGGAGGCGGACCGCTATCCGAATTTCCACCTGCTGGGCCGGCTGGCGGAGTACAAATACTACAACATGGACGCCATCGCCGCACGGGCGCTGGAGCTGTGTGACGACCTATTGAAGTGAGGAGACTGCCCATGTCAAAGCTCATCACATTCGCGGTGCCCTGCTACAACTCCGCGGCCTACATGGATCACTGCGTGCGCACCCTGCTCACCGGCGGGGACGACATCGAGATCATCCTGGTGGACGACGGCTCCACCAAGGACGACACCCCCGCCATCTGCGACCGCTATCAGGCGGAGTACCCGGACATCGTGCGGGCCATCCACCAGGAGAACGGCGGCCACGGTGAGGGGGTCAACCAGGGCCTGCGCCACGCCCAAGGGATGTACTATAAGGTGGTGGACTCCGACGACTGGCTGGACGAGGCGGCCCTGAAGGCCGTTCTGGACAAGCTGAGGGCGTTCGCCGGGGCGGAGCAGCCGCTGGACCTCTTTATCGCCAACTACGTCTATGAGCACGTGGAGGACAACACGCAGAAGGTGATGAAGTACACCAACGTGTTCCCCGAGGGCCGCGTGTTCACCTGGAACGAGATCGGCCGCTTCCGGCCCTCCCAGTACCTGCTGATGCACTCGGTCATCTACCGCACCGAGATGCTGCGCGCCTGCCGGCTGGAGCTGCCCAAGCACACCTTTTATGTGGACAACATCTTTGTCTACCAGCCCCTGCCGGCGGTAAAGAGCATCTACTACATGGATGTGGATCTCTACCGCTACTTCATCGGCCGGGCCGACCAGAGCGTGAACGAAAAGGTGATGGTCACCCGGGTAGACCAGCAGGTGCGGGTCACCAAGCTGATGATCGACAGCCACAACCTCAAGCAGCTCTACCAAACCCAGCGCAAGCTGGCCCGGTATATGACCAGCTACCTGTCCATGATGATGACCATCTCCTCCATCTTCCTCATCATCGACGGCTCTCCCGCCGCCCTGGGTAAGAAGACCGAGCTGTGGGAGTACCTGCGCACCAGCAACCCCGAGCTGTACCACAAGCTCAAGTACCGCTCCCTGTCCTTCGTGGGCAACATCCCCGGCTACCAGGGCCGCAAGCTGTCCGTCAAGCTCTACCGCCTGGCCCGGAAGATCTACAAGTTCAACTGAGCGGAAAGGAAACCGCCGTCACGAATCCGCCTGTTCCGTAACAACCCGAAATGCAAATAGCCCGAAAGGGGCGGGGCCGCGTCAGCAGCCCCGCCCTTCTGTTATGTCTCCACCGGCTCCAGCTTCATGACGGAGACCTCGTAGGCGGTGCGCACCTCACTGACGCCGTGGTCCACCTTGGTGTAGGCCCGGCTCTGGAGCCGCCCCTCAATGCGCACGCCGTCCCCCACCTCCAGTGCCCCGCACCGCCGGGCCAGGCCGCCCCAGGCGATGCAGGGCAGGTAGTCCGCCCGGCCGTACCGGCGGTTCACCGCCAGCATCAAATCGCAGATGTCCCGGCCCAGCGGGGTGCGCCGCACCACCGGCGGCTTGCACAGTACCCCCGCCAGCAGGAGCTGGTTTTCGTGTTCTCCGGCGGCGGGGCGCAGCTCCTTGGCGTAGAGGGTGATCACCAGGCGGCTGCCCTTGCCGCTCTTGTTGTTGAAGGAGCGCACCTCCCCCTCCACCTCCAGCTCCATCCCCTCCGTCACGGGCCGCTGCTCCAGCAGGACCCGGGGGACCAGGACGTTGACCCGGTCCTCCGAGCCGGACAGCCGCCGGACGGCGAGGGGAAAGGTCTCGTATACCACGCCGTGGGTCTCATGGGACAGCACCGGCTCCGCCGCCGCGGTGCCCCGCAGCAGCGCCCGGTTCTCATTCCAGCCTGTTTGCATATCCATCCACTCTCCTACCTGGTTTCGGTAACTGTGGCATGTATATGCAGGCCCGTCCCCCCTTATGACGGCGCGTCCTCCCAGCCCAGGATACGCTTAGCCATGTCGTAGATGCTCTGCCGGTAGAGCACCAGCGTCACCTCCATGGAGGGATGGTGCTGGCAGAAATCAGAAATCGCCGCCCCGGCCACCCGGAGGGAGGCCGCCCGCGGCATGTGGCAGTCGCCGGAGAAGATCAGCGGCACCGCCACCCGCCGGCAGCTGCACAGATACGCCTTATGCAGGGCGTTCTGGTAGCACCCGGCCAGCAGGAACCGCTCCCGGGGCTCCCCGCCGTACCAGCCCGGCCCGGCCACGTGAATGATGTACCGGCAGGGCAGCCCGCAGCCCGGCGTGGCCACCGCCTGCCCGATGCGGCAGCGGCCCAGCTTCCGGCACGCCCTCTCCAGCTTCTCCGTGTCGGCGGCGGCGAAAATCGCGTCGCAGATGCCCGGGCAGCGCCGCAGATCCGTGCCGGCGGCGTTCACAATGGCGTCTGTCTCCATCCGGGTGATATCGCCCAAATACAAATACATGGGCATCCTGACTCCTCCTTTTCCCCATTCTGTCCCTATTATACTACATCAGGAGGCCGCACACCAGATAGCCCGCCGCCGAAAGCCCGGCCGCACACAGGGAATAGGGCAGTTGGGACAGGGCGTGGTCCATATTCTCCATCTTGCAGCAGCTGGAGGTGAGCACCGTGGCGTCGGAGTAGAAGCAGGCGTGGCTGCCCAGGGTGGCGCCGGAGACGATGGCGCCCATCACCAGCAGGGGGTTGGCCCCGATGGAGAAGGCCAGGGGCAGCAGGATCGGCACCGTCACGGCGGTGATGCCCCACACGCTGCCGGTGGTGAAGTTGAGGGCCGCCACCACCAGGAAGGCGATGGCCGGGAACACCGCCGGGCTCAGGATGGGCTTGACGGCATTGATGACGAAGGGGGCGATGCCGATCTCGGTCATGCCCTCCTGCATCACAAAGGCAAAGAAGATGATGGCCACCGTGGGGATCATGTTGCAAAAGCCGTGCATCGCCAGGTCGGAGAACCTGGTGAGAGACAGCTTCTTCCGGGGGATGTAGAGCAAAAAGCACACGGCGATGGCGGCCACCAGGGCCAGGAACAGCTCGCCCCCCACGATAGTCAGGGCGATCAGCGTGCCGATGGGGAGCACAAAGTCCCACAGGCAGCCGGTAATGGCCGGGGAGTCGTCCTCATCCTCCAGATTCAGCTCGGCGCTCTCCGGCGAGTAGACCTTTCCGGTCTCCTCCACCCGGCGGTAGGCCTTCTTCATCCGCCCCAGCTTGGGCACCAGCCCCAGGGAGAACAGGGGTACCAGCGCCACCGCCGCGATGGCGTAGAAGACGAAGGGGATCACGGCGCAGAAGGTGTTGATGGCGCTCCCGTAGCCCAGCTCCGGGATGCCCGCCTCGGCGTAGAACAGCCCGGCAAAGAACACCGCCCAGGTGGAGAAGGGCAGCAGGGCGCACACCGGCGCGCCGGTGGAGTCGATGATGTAGGACAGGGTCTCCCGGGGCACCTTCTGCCGGTCAGTGAGCTTGCGCATGCAGGTGCTCAGGGTCATGATATTCAGATAGTCGTCCACAAAGATCAGAATCCCCATGACCCAGGTCACAATCAGCGTGGTCCTGGGGCCCCGGCAAAGCCGACCCAGCAGCCGGGAGAAGCCTAGCGTCCCGTGGGAGGCGCCCAGCAGGGCGATCAGCGCACCGAACAGGCCGCACACCATGAACACCCACTGGTGGCTCTGGTCGGTGGCCACCCGGAAAAAGGCGTCCATCCAGCCGATGGGGAAGAAAAGTCCATCGACGATGATGTAGGTGAGCAGGGTTCCCAGAATCAGCGGCTCCAGCGCCCGTCTGCTCTTGAGCGCCACGGCCACCACGACGACGATTGGAAGCAGCGTCCATATCCCATAATCCATAATAACGGCACCTCCGTTTGCCCCCCAGTATACGAGCACGGATGTAAAAAGGGTGTGCGTTTGCGGTGAGCACCGTTCAGATTGTGTAAAAAAAGCGGGCGGCCGATGGCCGCCCGCCCGGAATCAGCCGCCCTGGCTCTGCCAGTCGGCGGGGTAGACGAAATAGAGGAAGCGGGCGTGCCCGGTGACGGAGAACTGGATGGAGCTGTCCTTTGGGATATAGATCAGCTCCCCCGGCCCGGCGGAGACGGTCTCTCCGCCGATACGGATGTCCAGCCGTCCGCTGAGCACGTAGTCCATCTCGTCGTAGCGCAGGGTCCAGGGAAAGGTGGTGTCGGTCATCTCCATGACGCCCACCCCCAGCCGCGGGGACTCCTGTAGGGTGAACAGGTCACGGGTGTAGACCCGGTCCAGGGGATTTCCTGTGTCCATCCGGTGCTCCTCCGTCACCGCGATGCGGGGCACCTGCACGGCCTTCACCCCGTGGGTTCCGCCGCCCAGGCGCTCCAGCAGCACCTGCCGCACCAGCGCCTCCAATGCGGTCTTATCCATGGCGCTCCTCCTTGTATTTTCTGGTGATCAGCATGGCAACCGCCACCGCTGTCACGCCGCCCACCAGCTTGCCCACAATCATGGGAAAGATCATGGTGGAATCAAAGCCCGCGGTAAAGCCCAGATGGTCGCCGAACACAAAGGCGGCGGACACCGCAAAGGCCACGTTGATGATCTTACCCCGCCGGTCCATATCGTGGAGCATCTGGAACATGGGGATGTTGTTGGCCAAGGTGGCCACCAGCCCGGCGGCCGCGATGTCGTTCATGCCCAGCACATGGCCCAGCTTCATCAGAGGGGTCTTGAATACCCTGGTGATGACATACACCAGCGGAAACGCCCCCGCCAGCACCACGGCGATGTCGCCCACGATGGCCACGCCCTCTGAGATGGGGTTCATCCCCGGAATGAGGGTGAGAGGGGTCAGCTTTTGGATGATGGCCGCCGCCAGGCCGATGGTGATAATAATCACAATGATTCTGCCAAAGACCTGGAAGCCTTTTACCATCCCGTTGGGGAGGAAGGCCAGCCCCAGGGCGATGAGCACGGCGAAAAGCGCGATGGGGATCAGGTTACGCAGTACCATCCCCACCGGGAACCCCGCCGCCAGGCCGCCCGCGAAGCTGCCGATGGGGATGGTGATGACACCTGCCAGCACGCCGGTGGCCAGATAGGGGCGGTCCTCCGCCTTAATAATGCCCAGACCCACCGGGATGGTAAACACGATGGTGGGGCCCAGCATGGAGCCTACGATCAGGCCGCCGAACTGTCCCGCCTCCTGGGTCAGGGCCAGCTCCTGGGCCAGGGGCGCGCCCCCCATGTCGTTGGCCAGGAGGGTACCCGCGAACATGGCCGGATCGGCCCCCAGGGCCTGGTAGAGAGGCACCACCACCGGCCGGAGCAGGTTGGCCAGCACCGGGGCCAGACAGATGATGCCGATCATGGCCAGGGCCAGGGAGCCCATAGCCATGATACCCTCCTCAAATTTCTCCCCCAGGCCGAACCGATTGCCCAGGATGCGGTCAACCGCACCCAAGGCCATAAAGACGACCATGAGGTAGACAATAATCTCGTTGATGGACATAGTATGTCCCCTTTCCGCGGCTCAGGCGGGCGGTTGGGCCGCCAGCCTGAGAGGATGACCGCCGCCCACATGCGGCGGCCTTGCTTTTCTAGCTCTCGTCCAGTATGCCCACAATGGCGGCATCAATGGGGAGCTCCGCCCCCGCCGCTACCCGGGCCGCGCCGCCGGTGGCCACGAGGACGGTCTCTCCCTCCCCGGCCCCCACGCAGTCGGCGCACACCAGCAGGCGCTCACCCACCCGCACGGTCAGAAACGCCTGCCCGGTGAGGGCGGGGGATTTTTTTGTGGCCCAGACCTTACCGGCCACCTGTCCCAGCAACACAAATACCCATCTCCCGCAGGCGCCGCTCCAGACCGGCGCATTTCTGATAGATGCCAAGGGGGGCGGTACGGCGGTAGCGGCGGTACTCCAGGGCGTCCCGCTCCACCCGCACCCGCGCCCCGGCCAGCAGGGCGGCCAGCACCTCGGTCTCCGCCGCCGTCTGGGGGGCGCAGGCGGCCAGGCGGCCCATGGAGGCCACCGGCAGCCAGGTAATGACCAGCGTCCGCCCCCGCCACTCCAGGGTCATTTCAAAATCACGCCCCGGTCGCCCTTTTGAAAGCCGCACGCATTGGCCTCTGTTTCCCCACAAAAGGTAAAACCTTTTGTGGGGGCCCCATATTTTTTATCTGCGCGGGCGCAGTGAATGCGCCCGGCATCGAGGTTTTGCCTTCGGCAAAACACTCGTGTCGCGCCAAAAGGCGCGTCTACTCCTCGGCCATGATATCCCACCTGCGCTTCACCTGCCTATTTCAAAATCACGCCCCGGTCGCCCTTTTGAAAGCCGCACGCATTGGCCTCGTCGTAGTCGATATGCACCACCGTGGAAAACTGGGGGGATACCCGCACCTCCACGTCCTGGAACACCAGCGGGCGGCTGGTAAAGCACTGGAGGCGCACCCGCTGCCGGTCCGCCACGCCGAAGCGGGCGGCGTCCTCCGGCGTCATGTGAATGTGGCGCTTGGCCACAATCAGGCCGTGGCTCAGGCGGAGCACCCGGTCCCCGTGGCGGAGGGTGAGGCCGGGGGTGCCCTCCGTATCGCCGGAGAGGCGCACCGGCGGGGTGAGCCCCAGGGCCACCGCATCGGTGAGGGAGATCTCCACCTGGCTCTCCGGGCGCTCAGGGCCCAGAATCACCACGTTCTTCAAGCTCCCCCTGGGCCCCTCCAGTGTCACCCGCTCGGCGCAGGCGAACTGCCCCGGCTGGGACAGGTCTTTCGTCCGGTTGAGCCGGTAGCCCGCGCCGAACAGGGTCTCCACATCGGCCCGGGACAGGTGGACATGCCGTCCGCTGGCCTCCAGCTCGATGGTCAGGCGTGCGACCAGCTCCTCCGCCAGCCGCTCCACCGTGCTCAATTTACTTGCGTTCATAGCGTCCCGCCTTTAACTTAATCATGAAAATCCACATCAGGGAGGACAGCCGGTTCAGCCCCAAGATCATGTCGCCCCTGGTCACGTTGCCGTCCGCGTCGCGGAAGGCGGCGTAGGCGGCCAGCTCGGTCTGCCGCACCACGGTGCGCAGCTTGTTGACCGCCAGCAGGGCGGGTCCGTCGGTATAGCAGGCCAGAAAGTGGGGCTGGCCGAAGTGTTTCTCAGGATAGTGGGAGTACTCCCGGAGCTGCTCCGGCGTATAGCCGCACAGCTCGATGGCCCCCACCGGCTCGTCCAGCACGTCGAAGCGGATATAGCGCCGGACAAAGCCCAGAACCTCCTCCAGCTCCCCGGCCAGGGCCCCATAGCCCTCCCCCGCCGCCGCCTGCTGGGTCAGCAGGATCTCCGCCTCCAGGGCGTCGATCCAGCCCCGGAATGCGATGCGGGGGTGGTCCTTGAACACCAGTACATTCCCCTTCAGGTGGGTCATGTGCTCCGGCTTTTCATTCAGTGCGGCACCGAACAGAGTGCGGTATTTGGCGGGGGCGGACGGGGCCCCTTCCCCGGCCGCCTCCCCCTGGGGGTAGACCACCTCTACCCGGTGCTCCCGCAGATAGTCCCGCGCCCCCGGCGTGAGCATCTGGTCCCGGTTGACCACCACGGGCCCCCGTGTGCCCTGGTTGGACATGCGGCGCACGTCCTCCTCGGTCAGCAGCGCCATGGGTTACACGTTGTCCATCTCGCCCTGGGCATGGGGCAGGATGTGGTCCACCTCGGCGTGGGGGCGGGGGATGACGTGGACGGAGATCAGCTCTCCCACCTTTTCCGCGGCGGCCGCGCCAGCGTCGGTGGCCGCCTTCACCGCGCCCACGTCGCCCCGCACCATGACGGTCACCAGGCCGCCGCCCACCTGCTCCTTGCCCACCAGCTGCACGTTGGCGGCTTTCACCATGGCGTCGGCCGCCTCAATGGCGCCCACCAGTCCCTTTGTCTCCACCATACCCAGTGCGTTTGTATTGGCCATATTACGGTTCCTCCTGTCAGTCGTCTGTTTGGGTTGTTCCGGTTCCGCCTCCGCCTTCGGTGGGAGAGACGGCTTTGGTTTCTTCGTTTTGGCCGCCCGGGCGGCCTTCCTGGCCGGGGCGGGCGGGTGCTCCGCCGCGTAGCTGCCGGTGCCCGCCCCCTTGTGGGCCGGGGCGGCCAGGGCCGCCGACACGGGTGTGTGCGGAACGCCGCCCACCGCCCCGGCGGGCTCGCCGTTGCCGGCGTATACGGTGTGGGCCTTATCGTCCTCCATTCCCTCTGGCTCCTCCGCCGTCAGGGAGTTGGTCAGGGCCTGCACCTCCTGCAATAGCGCCTCATGTGGATTGAGGAGCACGCCGTCGGCGTTGACCTCGCTCATACGCTCAGCCTCCCTATAATCCGGTTGACCAGTTCGTTGAGCAGGCTCTCATCCACGGCACAGGGGGCATATCCGGCCGCGGGGCGGTTCCCCCGCAGCTCCTCCAGCTCTTTGACGCCCCAGGCCACCCGCTTGATGTTGATGAGGTCCAGGGGCCCGATGTTGTTAGAGCTGGACGAGCCGCCCACCGCGCCGCACCCCAGGGTGAGGGCGGGGAACAGGCAGGTGGTGGCCCCGATGCCGCCCAGGGCGGCGGGGGTGTTGACCAGCACGCGGCTGGCGGGAACGGCGGCGGCAAAGCGCTTAGCGGCGTCGGCATCCTCGGTGTGGATGGCGAAGGTGTGGCCCGCGCCCTCCCACTCCAGGATTTCCACGCAGCGGCGGAGCACCGCCTCCTCGCTGTCCTCCACATAGTAGGCCAGAATCAGGCCCAGCTTCTCATTGGAATAGGGATAGCCGGGACCCACCCCGGTCTCCCGGGCCACCAGTACCCGCGCCGTGGGGGGTACCCGGGTCAGGCCCGCCAGCTTGGCCACCGTCTCCACGCTCTTGCCCACAATGGCCGGATTCATGGTGCCGTTGGGCCGCAGGATGAATTTGGAGAGGAGGCGGTGCTCCTCGTCGTCCAGCAGATAGGCCCCCTGGGCCTTCAGCTCCGCCGTGACCGCCCCCTCCATCCGCCGCTCCACCACAATGGACTGCTCGCTGGCGCAGATGGTGCCGTTGTCAAAGGTCTTGGAGTCCAGAATCCGTTTGACCGCCAGGCGCACGTCGGCGGTGTGGTGGATATAGGCCGGCCCGTTGCCCGCGCCCACGCCGATGGCGGGAGTGCCGGAGGAGTAGGCCGCCTTTACCATGGCCCCGCCGCCGGTGGCCAGAATCAGGCGGGTATCGTCGTGGCGCATGAGGGCGTTGGTGGCCTCCAGGGTGGGGGTGGTGATGCAGGAAATGCTCCCCGCCGGGGCCCCCGCCCCCTCCGCCGCCCGGCGCACCACGTTCACCGTCTCCAGAATGCAGTTCACCGCGCTGGGGTGGGGGGAGAAGATGATGGGGTTGCCCGCCTTCATACAGATCATGGATTTATAG